>Ga0114918_10002302_pt1 | contig 17130 bp, 13 predicted proteins | sample LantaG_FD_87015 | JGI IMG/M metagenome (GOLD analysis project Ga0114918, IMG submission 87015) | Deep subsurface microbial communities from Baltic Sea to uncover new lineages of life (NeLLi) - Landsort_02402 metaG | ecosystem: Environmental > Aquatic > Marine > Oceanic > Sediment | place... | reverse complement strand
GGGGGGGGGGGGGGGGGGGGGGGGGGGGGGGGGGGCGAAGGAGAGGCGGCGGCCGGGTCCACGCTCGGAGCCCGGGGGAAGAGAGAGCGCCGGGGATGCAAATGGCCAAACGATAAAAGCAAGAAGGTTGAGCGGCTCCTCAAAACCGGCGCTCTCCTCTCTCCCCGATGCTGTCAGCCCTGTCCAGCCGCCTGCTCCGCGCCCCCATCGCCCGGTCCTCCTCCCGCACCATGGCCGCTGCCGGTGAGAAAAGAGGGAGACGGGGTGTCAGAGAGAGAGCGGGGAGGGAGAGCGGAAGCAAGAGAGAGGTGCCGCCGATTGCATGGGCCGCCAAAGCGAGAGGCGCTCTCTCCCTCGCAAAGGTCAACCCCGGCCGGGCGACGCGCCTCTTTCCACGCACCCTGTTTGCCTCCATCGCGTGCGGCAGACCTGTGGCTAGGCACTGAGTGGGGTGGTGGGTCAGTGCGCCCCGCTCTTGCGCCGTCAAAGCGTGTCGCAGAGGGGCTCAGGAGGGTGAGCCAGAAACACGCGCGTGCCCAACCTCCTCATCCATCGTCTCTCACTCTCACTCTCCTTTGCAGCCATGTCCGCCAAGATCAAGGTTGCCAACCCGATCGTCGACATGGACGGCGACGAGATGACGCGGTGAGTAGTGAAGGACGAGAGAGAGAGAGAGAGAGAGAGAGAGAGAGAGAGAGGGGGGCGAGAGACAGCAACGGTGGCCGCTCTCAACCCCCGCCTGAACCTCCATCCCATCTCATTTCCCTCTCCCCATTCGCTCTCTCCACTCTACCAAAAGCGTCATTTGGGCCGACATCAAGGCCAAGCTCATCCTGCCGTACGTGGACGTCCCCATCCAGTACTACGACCTGTCGGTCACGCACCGGGACGCGACGGACGACGCGGTGACGGTGGAAGCCGCAAAGGCCACACTGGCGTGTGGGGTCGGGATCAAGTGCGCCACCATCACGCCGGACGAGGCGCGCGTCGCCGAGTTTGGGCTCAAAAAGATGTGGAAGTCGCCCAATGGGACGATCCGCAACATCCTGAACGGGACCGTGTTCCGCGGTGAGAAGAAGGCGGAGAGGGCGGAGGAGGGGAGGAGACGCGCCGCCCGCACGCTTTTCCGCCGCTCAACCCCGCTCCTCGCTCTCATCCCTCGCCTTACCTCCCTCTCTCACGCGCATGCTCCCTCTCCTCTCCCTCTCAGAGCCCATCATCATGGCCAACGTCCCCCGCCTCGTCTCCGGCTGGACCCGCCCCATCGTGGTCGGCCGCCACGCGTACGGCGACCAGTACCGCGCGACGGACGTGGCGATCCCGGGGCCGGGCACGCTCACCCTGTCTTTTAAGCCTGCGGGTGGGGGGCCCGAGTCTGTCCACACCGTCCACCAGTTTGAGGGGGCCGGTGTGGGACTGGCCATGTACAACACGGAGGAATCCATCCGCGGCTTCGCCAAGTCCTGCTTCGAGTACGCGCTGATGAAGGTGAGTGGAGGGAGTGAAGGGAGAGAGGAAGGGAGAGGGTGGGTCGGGAATGAAAGGAGGTGGGACGTGCGCGCTTTTTTTCTTGCTCAACCTCCACCCTCCCCCTTTCTCCTGTCTCCTCTCTCCCCCTTTTCCTCCTCCCCAGGGCTGGCCTCTCTACCTGTCCACCAAGAACACCATCCTCAAAACGTACGACGGCACCTTCATGCGTATCTTTGCCGAGACGTACGAGGACCCGGCCACCAAGTACAATGACAAGTTTAAAGCCAAAGGCATGTGGTACGAACACCGCCTGATCGACGACATGGTGGCCCAGGCCCTGAAATCGGACGGCGGCTTCGTCTGGGCGTGCAAGAACTATGACGGCGACGTCCAGTCCGACATCGTCGCCCAGGGCTACGGCTCTCTCGGCCTCATGACCTCCGTCCTGATCACCCCCGACGGGAAAACCGTGGAGGCCGAGGCCGCGCACGGGACGGTGACGCGGCACTGGCGTGAATACCAAAAAGGCAACCCGACGTCCACCAACCCCATCGCCTCGATTTATGCGTGGACGCGGGGGCTGGCGCACCGGGCCAAGCTGGACGGCAACGCGGACCTGGCAAAATTCTGCGCGGCCCTGGAGGCGTCGGTCGTGTCGACCGTGGAGGGCGGGGCCATGACCAAGGACCTGGCCATCTGCGTGGCTGGGACGACGAAGGTGGGGCCGGAGACGTACTTGACGACGGACAAGTTCATGGAGGCGGTGGCGGCCACGCTGGCGGCCCGGGTGGGGGCGCCGCCGGCGTGAAGAAGCAGAGGAGAGGAGAGAGGGGGTGTGGGGTGTTTGCCTGGGGAGGGAGAGAGAGAGAGGTGAGAGTGTGTGTCGCGCGCGCCCGCGGGGCGCTGCGTTCCGCCCTGCCCCTTTTTTTTTGTATTCAGTGTGGCTGTGTGTGGGTGGGCGTGTGTGCCAGTGGCGGTGGTGTGTGTGTGTGTGTGCCAGTGGCGGTGGTGTGTGTGTCATCAAAGGCCGGACGCCACACCATCCGCAGGGAAAAGGAAGAGAGCAGCAGCAGGTCGCAGGTAGAGCGGCGGCCAGCTCCACGCGCTGCTTTTCACTCTCTTTTTTCTCTCCCATCAAGAAAATGCCACCCCGCCAGGGCTACGCCCCTCTACCCGACGGCGCCGCCGCCCCAACCAACGGCGGAGCCGGCCCCGGCCCCGGGTCCGACCTATCGGCCTCATTCCCGCCCCCCTCCTCCCGCCTGCTGGACGCGTCCATCCCCATCTCGCATGCCGGCACTCACAGGGTTAGCGGGGCCATCCCTATCTTTGCCCGCCCGCCCGGGGGGCGGCGGCCGCCCGTGGCGGCCGGGGCGCGGCCCATCACCCGGACCCTGGCGCCGGGGCAGGTGCGTGTGTGGGCGAGAAGAAGAAGCAGAGGGAGAGACGGGGAGCAACGAATTGGGCCGCCGCTGCCGCCGCCACCCGCCCCCTCTCAACCCCCTCAAACCCCACATCATCTCTCTCCCTCAACTCTCCTCACGCACCACAGCCCGGCGTCCTGCAACGCAAGGAGGGCCGCTTCGTCTCCCTGCCGGAAAACCTAGACCTGGAGGGCCTGGAGGACGGGGACGTGGCTTCCGGCCTGCTGCCCCCGGCGGCCTTAACGGACGCGGCCGCGGCCCTGGACGCCCCACTCGCCGCCCTGGTCCCGCCCGAAGCCCGCGGCCGCATCACCATCCACTGCCTAGCGGAGAGTCTAGACACTGCCGTCCTGGCGGCCCGCCTGGAAGCCCGCGGGCCCCTCTTCCTGGGGCGCCGCTATCCCGAAGTATATGCGGGCCACTATGTGGACCCCATCACCAACACCAGGGTAGGAGAGCTGCACTGCTTCGACTATGGCGTCGTCGTCCTCTGGTCCCTCACCCGGGCCCAGGAGGCGGATGTGCTGCAGAACCTGGTCGGCCCTGCCCTGGAGGACGCGCTGCCCCCCGGCGAGACCGAGGTGGACGAGTTTGCGTACGTGTACGGCCCCGGCAAGCCCTCCATCGCGGATGACACCATCTCCCTGCCCGGGCGGGCGGTGGGCGACGCCATCACCAAGCTGGCCATCTCGCACGCCCTGGCCCAGTCCACCAAGCTGTGCCTGTACGAGGAGCGGGTGCTGGAGGTGGTGGAGGCGACGCGGGACCTGCCGGAGGCGATGGCGGCCACGGGGCGGGTGCCTCTGTCCCGGCGGGACGTGGCGCGGCTGATCGGGCGGGTCTTCCTCCTCAAGTCCGCCGTCAACCTCTTGGGCTCCGTCCTGGATGTGCCCGACTTTTTCTGGGACCGCCCGGACTCCCTGCAAGCCCTGTACACCCGGGTGTGCGCTTACGTGGAGCTGCCGGGGCGGGTCGAAGTCCTCAACGCCCGCTTCGACGTCCTTAATCAAATGCTCGACCTGGCCCGCGCTTATCAAGACTCCCGCCATTCTAGCCGTTTAGAATGGACTGTCATCCTCTTGATTGTGGTGGAGATTGTGATGGGGCTCGCGTCCATCTTGCTGGGCGGCGCAAAACCACCCTGACAATGGAGAGAGAGAGGGAAAAAAGTATGGAAAGAGAGTGGATGGAGAGTGGATGGAGAGAGAGATGAGATGGAGAGAGCGTGTGGTGTGGTGTAGCAACGTGTGGGGTCCTTTTTTTCTTTCGGTTTTCTTCACACACGGTCAAAGGGAGTGAGCGAGTGTGCATAACGCATATTCACAGAGAAAAAAGGCCGGAAGGGGGTGGAGCAAGGTAGAGGGAGGGAGGTCGAGGAGAGAGAGGCGCGCGCGACGCGCGCTCCGCTCCCTTCCAACCTTCCATGCCTCCTCTCTTTCTCTCTCTCTCTCTCCGTCTCAACACACAAAACGCCCACACAAAGCATATACCGCCTTTCTTCAACACACAAAGCACGCCCACACAAAGCATATACCGCCTTTCTTCAACACGCAACGCAGCCCATCACACAAGCTAACAAACAAACAAACTCATACACACACACACACGAAGAGGCCAAGCACTGGCCTTCCCCTGCACACAGAAGGGGAGACAAGGCCATGTCGCATGCCCCCATCCTCCATCCTCTCATCCTTTCAAAGAGAGATAGGAAGATGTTCACTGTGTTTGTTGTCTTCAGCCAAAGATGTAGCCGGCGCCGCCGCCCGCGATGGCGCAGTAGATGCCGCACAGCAGGTAGCCGCCCACGCCGCCGACGATGCCGCCGGTCGTGGACTCGCTGTTGGCGTCGCCCGAGGCGGGAGTGGCCGGCGCGGGAGGGGGCGCGCGCAGGCCGTCCACGACGACCGCGCCGTCCTTGAGGACAAAGGCGATGCCGGGGGCGGCCAGGGAGGGCGGGCCCGCGCCCGGCGCCTTGGCGGCCTGGACGACGCCGCCCTCGGCCGCGACGGCCTCCTCGGAGGACACAATGACGGCCGGGAAGGTGAGGGCGTCCTCCTTGCCCGTGGGCGAGCCGGAGACGCGGACGATGGCCTTCATGGGCACGCCGTCCGCGGAGTTGCCCAGGACGAGGATGTCCTGGGGCGCGGTGACACGGCCGCCGGCAGCCAGGACGGCGGCCGGGGTCAGGGTGGAGGCCGACCCGTCTGGGGCCTTCAGCACAAAGACGGACGGGCCCGACAGGGTCAGCGTGCCGGTGACGGGGTCGTACGCGATGCCGTCGGCGGCGACGGTGAGCTCGCCCTCAGCCTTGCCGGTGACGGGGGTGGCGACGGGGGCAGGCGCGGCGGCGGGCGCGGCGGCCGCCTCGGCCAGGGTCTGCTGAGCCGGGGCCTTGTCGTACGAGATGGGGTCCAGCGGCCAGGCGGAGCCGTCATCCGCGGTCAGGCCGCGGGCGGCGACGGCGGAGGCGAGGGCGGCACCCAGGACGGCGAGGGAGAGGAGGCGGACCATGGTTGGTTGGTTGGAGGAGAGGAGGATGAAAGAGGAAGGAGGAAGCTATGGGGGTCGGGGTTGGATTTTGAAGGGTGAGGGGCGCGCTCGCGATAGAGAGAGGGTCGGTCCCGTGGTGTGGCGCGGGCGGTCCGCAAACGCGCGCGCCGCCTCCACCATCGCAAGTTCAACAAGTCCAGGCCGGGCCCTGGGGGGCGCATTGGAGGGATGGGACGCGGCACGGGCGCGGGGAGGCGGGTGGTGGAGGGCCTTGGCCTCGGGCGGGGAGGCGAGTTCCCGCCCAAACAGTCGCCCTGCAGATCCGTGCGCGCCGCCCTGGCGCGCCGCGGCCACGCTGCACTGCGTCCGTGACCCGCAAAGATCATGTCCAAAGCCCGGCGTCTGGACCCGCCTGGGCGGGATAGGCGGCGGCGGAGAAGGGGCGGCGGGGCCTCCAGCTGCCGCTGCATGCAGGAGCGTGCGCTGGGCGCGCGGAAAAAAAAAAAAAAAGCATATAACGCGATGACCGCGTTGGAGGAGAGTGACGAGCGCCCAAGCGCCCCCTCCGGCGCCCCGCCGCCCCCTCAAACCCCGACAAGAGAGCAGACAAGATGTCTGGGCAGCCCAATTGGGGGCGGGCACTGGGGCGGAGGGGCGGATGGCGGGGGGCAGGGAGGGAAGGCGGGGGGAGGGACACACCCACGGCGCGCACGCACCTGAACCTGGAGGGAAGGCGGGTGTGTTGTGGCCACTGTCTGGCTTTTAGTTTACACCCAACCTCACACACACACGCCCGGACGCGGGCGCACACTACACCCTCGCGGAAACTCGCGAGGAAAAAAAGGGAGCACACCCGCAGGCAATGAAATGGCACACCCTACACCCGACGACCCTGTGGGGAGGAAGATGGGCCTCAAGCTCAAATCACAGCCCTTCTTCAAAACCACCAGGCACCCGTCAGCGCGCCGCCCGCCCCGCACCAGGGCCCGCACACGGCCGCGCCCACGCCCGCGCCCACGACCGCGCCCACGATGGACTTGTCGCCGGCCGCGCCCGCCGCGTCCGCGCCGTCCCACACCAGGGCCGCCTGGCCGCCGGCCTTGAAGGACGCTGTCCCCGCGGGGACCAGGCCGCCCTTGGCCGCCGCGGCCGTGGCGGCCACGCTGCCGCCGTCCGAGTCGGGCGCGCCCAGGATGACCGCGTCAAAGGTCAGCTCGTCGTCGTCGGACATCATGGGGTTGGAAAGGCGGGCGACGGCCGTGAGAGGGGTGCCGTCGGGGGCCATGCCCAGGATGGCGGCCTCGGCCGGAGCGTTGACTTTTGTGCCGGCGCCGAACGTGGCGGCCGTGGAGGCCAGACCGATGGCGCGCCCGTTGCGCTTGATGAGCGTGTCGGACGGGTCCTTGATCGTCAGCTTGCCGTTCTTGAAGGAGATGGCCTCCGCGGCAAGGGTGAGGTCGGCGTTGGACGCCGCGGGCATGGCCATGGGAGCAGCGGCGGGCATGGCCGGGGCCATGCCGGCCATGGGCATGGGCGCGGCCATGGGGGAGGGGGCGGCCTCCGCCAGGAGGGCCCGCCCGCTCGCGGCGGCGGTCGCGCCGGACGTGAGGGACAGGGCGACCAGGGCGGCGGAGGCGAGGGAGGTGATCTTCATTTTTTTGGAAGGTTTGTGAGTGTTTGGGAGGCGGAGGGGGGAGGGAAGGAGGTGGAGGGAGGAGGGAGGGAGGCGGAGGGAGGCGGGGAATGAGTGAGTGAGGAGGGATCCAAGGGGCGGCTTTTATTGGATGGGTGGAGAGGGGGGGGAAGCCTCCCAGAGCGAAGAGGAGACTTCCTCTGGAATAGAAATGGAAGGAGAGAGAGAGAGGCTTTGCCGTGCCGCGGGACCGGCGCCGATGTGATGGCCAGCGAGAGTGCGGGGCTCTCACTCTTTCCTCCCCGCCCGCGCCCTGTGCAGCCCGCGCCGAACTGGAGGAGAGTTGAGGCACAGAGACCAGGCATACGCACGGTGGCGCGGTGACGGAGAGGGAGGGGGAGAATGCGTGCGACCCCCGACTCCGACCCCGACCAATGCAACTCTCGGCCCGAGAAAAAAAAAAGAAAAAAGAAAAAACGATCAACACAAACGCACATGCTGTCCCAGGCGGGCTGCCCCTCATTATCACACCAATTGGAGGGTGGGTGGGTGGGCGAGCACGCCCAGCACACACGCAACCCTTGTCTCTCTCCATCAAAAAAAATTACGCCCCAAAAAACAAACCAAGCGCCTCTCTCTCTCTTCTCTCCCTCCCCGGCCCGTCAGGTGAAAAAGATTTTCACTTGCCGTAGAACCCGATGTGCGCGCCCGCCGCCGCGCACACCCAGGAGCCGCCACAGATGCGGTTGCCCACGCTGGCGCCGATGACGGACCCGACAAAGCCGTGCTTCTGGCCGTCGGCGGCGGGCTCGGTCGCGGCCGTCGAGTCGACGACGACCTTGGCGTCCTTCAGCACAAAGGCCGCGTCGGCCGGCAGGTCGGCCAGGGGGGACGCCGCCGCGTCGGCCCGGGCGGCCGCGACCTCGCCCCCTGTCAGGATGGTGGGCGTGCCCGGCGCCAAGGGCGTCGCCCTGACGGTAACCGCCCCATCCCTGAAGGTGGGCTCCACCAAGCGCACGACGGCCTTGACAGGCTTGCCATCCGCGTCGGTGCCCGTCAGGACGGCGTCGCCCGTGGTGGCCTCGTCAAAGTGGCCAGGGGCGAAGGCGTCCGCCGTCTTGATGGCGCCCGCGGACGTCTGGACGTCCTCCGTCGGGTCCGAGAAAGTGAGGACACCGCCCTTCATGGTCGCGGACGCGGCGCCCCAGGTGAGCGTGGCCTCTGCCTTTTCGGGGGTGGCGGGCGCGGCGGCGGGGGCTTCCTCTGTTGTTGGGTGGGTGGGGTGAGTGGGTGGGCGCGGGGCGGTGAGTGGGAGAGCGAGTGAAAACAAGGTTGGGAGAGCAGCCAGCAACGCTCTGACCCCCCCACGCGCGCGGAAAAAAAAGGGTGGGCACAGGCCGTCTGTCGCCCGCCAGCCACCTCTCTTCCTGCCCTGAATCCGCAACCAACAGGCGTGTGTGGCTGCATCTTGCCTTACCCTCTGATCGGGGACGGCAATGGGCGAGGCGGGCCGGTCGGGGCGCGGCTGGCAGCGCGTGCAATTGTGCTCACGCCCGCTCGGAAGCCAGCGGAAAAAGCAAGGCCAAAATCGGTGCTGGCACGCGGGCGCCCAGGGGAACGCCCACTTTTCTTTCACCCAGGCTGGGCCTTGACCATGGTAGGCCTCCAGTAGGCGGTGAAGCGGGGCGCAGCCTACGGCACCCCTTCCCTCTGAGGGACCACAAGGAAAAGACCAGCGCGCGCGCGCGCGCGACCCCCATCGGCCGCATTCCTCTCGTGCTCCCTCTCCTCACGCACCCAGCAGGGCCCGCCCGGCCAGGGCCGGCGCGGCCAGGGCGGCCAGGATGAAGGCGATCCGGGAGACGGTGCGCATGGTTGCTGGCTTGAGAGGGAAAGGAGTGGAACAGGAGTGTGTGGGCGAGGGAAGAAAGGGAAATGATGAGAAATGATAATGATGAGAAATGTTGAGAGCAAAACCTTGATGATTTACACACTCGCCCCCGCCCGGCAGCAAATGCAAGTGCCGCGGGCACGGGAGAGGCCGCATCCGAGGCAGCACGTGAGAGTGCGCCCCACGCCCCAGTTTGCCCTTAAGTAAATGTTAAGAGAGAAAGGCGGCGCCGGGAGGCGCGGCGGGCCCCCGGAGGGAGAGAGGTTGAGGAGGTCGCAGACACCCCACCCTCACACACCCGCGGCCACGCGCGGCCACGCGCACGCGCGCGTTCGCGTTCCCCAGTAGCCTCCTCCTTTTCATGTCACGCAAGACTTCATGTCACGCCCAACTGTTTTTTTTTTTTCGCGCCCCGAGAGCGCAAAAGCAGCACAATGCTCGTGCGGGCGGTCGCACGCAGGTCGTTTTTCAGCCTTTCAAACCACACAGCACAGCAGCGGGCAGGCGGAAGGCGGGGCCAGGAACAGGCCACCCCCTCCCTTCACCAGCAGCAGTGGTGGTGGTGGTGGTGCCACTGGTTGTGGTAGGCCACGTTGGCGCCCACGGCCGCGCACACGACGGAGCCGCCGCAGGCGGCGGACCCGATGATGGCGCCGGTCGCGACGTTGCCGGCGTACAGCAAGCGGCGGCCGGCGGCCGCCGCGGGCTCGGCCGCCGCGGGCTCGGCCGCCGGCGGCGCGGCGGGCTGGGGCGTGCCGGGGTCGGACGCCGACACGGTCGAGGGGATCTCGGCCTTGCCGTCCGCGCGCGCGCCGGGGGCGGCCCGCGAGTCCAGCGTGATCTGGACGTCCGACAGGGACGCCGTCTTCAGCTCGGGCGACATGGGCACAAACCTGTCGTTGGCCAGCGCCTTCTGGACCTCGCCGTCAGTCAGGGTGGGCATGTCGCCCTTGTTCACGGGCGCGGCCTTGGCGGTCAGCACGCCGTCCTTGAACTCCGGCTCGGAGAAGCGGATGACGGTCAGCACGTCCTTGTCGCCCTCCATGGTCTTGCCCGTGACGACGCCGTCGGCCTTGGCGTCCGGGCCCACCCGGCCGGGCGCGAAGGCGTCCGCCAGCTTGACATCGCCGACCGTGGTCTTGATCATCCACTCGCCGTCCCCCTTGGGCGGCTCGAAGGTGACGACGCCGTCCGCCAGGGAGGCGGACGTGGCCTTGAAGGTCAGCCACCACTCGGCCTTGTCGGACAGGGGGACAGCGGGGGTGGCGGCGGCGGGGTCCTCTGTGGAAAGGGGTGAGAGCGGAGTCATGTGTGGGTGAGAGAGGATGGAGAGGCCCTCTCTTCTTCTCCTCCTCCACCCCTGCAGGTCGCGGAGAGAAAGCAGGGCCCGCGAGGCTCGCCTCCCTGCTCCCCGCGCGCCCGGACCGCGCCCGGCTCAACTGGGCCCGATTGGCCCGATCCGCCCGCCGGAGGGACAGATGACCCTTCCTGGACTCTAGGCCAGGGCGGGCGAGTGGGTCGCGCTGGTCCCTCCTATCTTGAAGCCCAGAGAGACGTCTCGCTTCCGATCCACGCGCGCCCATGCGTTCTGGCCAGCGCCCGCAAGGTCGGGTTCGGGGTGGCCCATGCCGCCCCAGCCGCGCCCCTTCCCGGCCCCGCCCACCGCCCTGATAGGTGCGGAGTGTTAACACATGGCAATACACGCCGCAATCGGGCGGCGGATCGCCCCCCTCCGCGGCGGGGTCGGCCGCCGAAAATGGACACCCTGCAAACGCGGCGGCCCGCACGCGCCACGACAGTCGCAAGGGAATGCCCACCTCAACCTCGCGCCACCGCCGGATCGCCACGCCCCGCACCAGCCCCCATTCCATTCACGCACCGGCCAGGGCCGGGACGGCCAGCGCCAGGAGGGCGGCAATGGCGAGGGACGTGCAACGCATGGTGAGAGGAGAGGGAGTTTTTTTTTGTAGGAGAGACTCGGGTGTGTGACCTTTCTCTACTCCTCATCACATCAGGCTGCACTTGTCCTCGCTCGGCCGCCGCCCGGACGCTGACGCCGACGACGACGACGGCCCGAACCAAGACAGACCCCCCCCGCCCGACCCCAACCGCCGCGGTGGTGGCTGTTGCTGCTGCTGCTGCTCCCGCTCCCGCGCCTGCTGCTGCTCCGCCTCAGCCCGGCGCGCCCGCGCACGCTCGCGTGCGGCCGACGCTGCCGCGTCCTCCTCCGCCTGCAGCCGGCGAGCCAGGGCCAGGTCCGGGTCGTCGTCGTCGTCGGGAATCGCGGCCCCGCCGCCGTTAGCCTGCCCGACCGCGCCCGACCCCTCCACCTCCGCCCCCGCGCCCGGCACCCTGAGCGGGCAAAAGTCCGCCCCGACCAGCGTCGTGTCCCCGCTCGTCGTGTCCAGGCGCTCCCAGACCACGCCCCGCCCCGTGTAGCCGACGTCGGTGACCAGGGTGAAGACGCCGCCGCCCACGTCATCGCCGGCCGCGCCAAGCGGCGGCGGCGGGCGCGCGTACGCGGCCGAAAAGTGAGACCCCCGGAACAGGGCGGCCAGCTCTCCCGGCGCCAGCCCGCCCGACGTCGGGTCGTGCAGGGCGACCAGGCCGGCCGGCGTCAGCTGGGAGGCGGTGCGGGCCAGGAAGGAGGCGGCGGCGGCGGCGAGGGCGGCCCGGGAGGGGGAGGGGGGAGGAGGAGGGCGTGGGGCTGCGGCGGCGGCGGCGGCGCTCGCGCCCCCGCCACCATTACCCGCCTGCGCGACCGCGCCCGCCACCAGGGCCGCCACCTCCGGCAGGACGGGCGGCGAGGGTGGGGCAGCTGCCGCCGCCTCCCTCCCACCACCGCCCAGGCTCAGGCGGGCCTCCACCGCGGCCGCCAGGTCGGCGGACGGGACGGAGTCCAGACCGGCGGACCCACTCGGCCGCGGCAGCGGCGGCGGCGCGCCCGGGGCGGCGGCGGCCGCGCCCGGTCCGCCAGCCGGCCAGTCCTCGTCCATGAGCGACCGGGGCGGCTGGGGAGGGCGGGGCGTCGCCGCCGCGGCCCCCACAGCACCACCCCCACCCCCGCCCGCCTCCACGGCCAGGGCGGCCAGCCCATTATAGCTCGCCCCCGGCCCCAGCACCGCACCCTCCGGGTCGTCCGGGCCCATGCACCAGCCGTGCACCAGGCCCACGCCCGCAAGGTCAAACAGGGCCAGCTCCGGCGTGAACTCAAACCCGCGCGGGCCGGCGCAGAAGGCGACGTTGACGTCCAGGCCCGTGGTCAGGGCCGGCATGCGCTCCAAGGCCGCCTCCACATTGGCAGCGACGGTGGCGGACGTGCCGCCGTCGGGTGGGTGGGTGGGCCCGCCGCCGCCGCCGCCGCCGCCGCCGCCGCCGCCGCCGCCGCCGATGCCACTACCGCCTGCCGCCAGGCGGTCCGCCCGGTCCAGTAGGTGGCCGGCAAGGAGCTGGAGGAGGCGGTCCTGTGTGGAGTGGAGGGGAGACGAGGAGGGGGAATGGAGAGAGAATGATGAGGTTGATGATAGGGGGGAAGCATTCGTTTACCGCGCGCCCCAGCGCTCTCTCTCCTCTTCTCTCATACCTGGGCCACCTCCGTCGCGCCCGCGCCCAGCTCGAGCGCGCCACGCAGGAACAGGATGTTGCACAGGGCCAGGAGCGGGCAGGGGCCGTTGGCGTTCTGCATGAGGACGGGGACGCCGGTGCGCCCGCCGAACGCAATGCGCTGGACGGGGAAGGAGGGTGGGGCGTCCGCCGACGCCCGGGCTCCGCTGGTTTCTCTCTCAGCGGGCGTGGGCGCCGACGGGTCGACGGGCGCGGCGGCGACGTCGGCCATGGTCTCCTTCCTCTGACCGCTGAGCGCGTGCGCGCGAAAAGGAGAAACACGGAAGCCGCGCAAACACGCTGACCGAAAAGTGAGACACGAGCGAGGCGAGGCGAGCGGGCTCGCACTCTCCTCTTTCTCTCGTCGAATGCTCCCCCCGACGACTCCCGCGGCGACCGCCCGGCGCGCCTCGCACGCCGCGGCCTCGCCTCGACATACAAAAGCACCTCTTCATGCCAGCCGTCGGACGGGAACCCTTCTCCGAAAGCTGAGCCGGCCGGAATCCCGGCGCCCAGTGCCGGCGGCGGCGGCGGAGAGCGCAGGCGGCCTGCCAGCGAGCGCGGCCCCCGCCGCCCCGCCCTCCGTGCCGCCGCCGCCCGCCCACCCCACCCCCTGGCGCCTGGCCCCGTCCACCCACCCAGCCCTGGCAAGCCTCTTGGATGCCATTGAGGGCGCCTGGGTGCGGGCGGGCGCGGTGGCGGTGCCCCTGGACGAGGTGTGAAAGGAAGAAGAGAGAGAGAGAGAAAAATGGAGACGGCGGGTTGGGGATGGGGGTGGGGATGGGGACGGATGGATGGATGGATGGATGAGGGAGTTGAGAGAGACGAGACCGTCCGGCCCGACGCTCACACGGCGCCCCCTTCCACACATCTTGCCCCCTCATCAGGACGTCGCCTACAAGGACTCGCACGCGCCCTGCCACGCGTCCTCCTCCCCACCCCTCCCTCGCCACCCCCTCCGCCTGCGGGTGGAGAACCGTGTCTACACCCCCCCGCCGCCTTCCGCCTTCCGCAAGCTGCACCTGGAGCTGGCCCTGCGCTCGGACGGTCTGGCCGTCCTGCACGGGGTGGCCTTCCCCTGGGCGGCGTACGACCTGCCCATCCTGGCGTTCGACCTGGTGGCGATGCTGAAGGAGGAGGAAGGGGGAGGAGGGGGGGGGGGTGGCGGTGATGATGGGGCGGGCGCCGCCCCGGCCGCCCCGGCCGCCTCCCCGGTCTCCCTCGCCATCATCGACCCCTGCCCCGTCTCGCCCGACCGGTCCCTCCCGCGGTCCTACGCGGACGCCGTGGCCGCCCTGCAGGCGGCCATGCCGGGCGGGGCGGCCTCCAACCGGGCGACGCCCGAGTGGGGCGCGTCCATATTTTCGGACGCGTGCGTGCTGGCCCGGCCCGGCGGGGATGCGGCCGCGGTGGCCGCGTTCTCGCGGTACGCGGCCGCCCTGAACGACCTCCACCTAGCGTACGCGGACCGGCTCGTGGCTGAGAGCGAGGAGGCGGGCGGTGGTGGTGGTGGTGGCCGAGGCACCACCCACCCACCCCCGCCCTCCCCGTCCGTCGCGGCCGCCCACGCCCGGTGGGCGGCCCACCAGCTGCGCAACGACCGCACGCGCCGGGTCCTGGAGGTGGCTTTTGGGGAGGCATGGGCGGACCGGTATATGCGGGAGGTCATGTTTGATGTGGAGAGTGAGGGCGGCGTATGAAAGACAGGCAGAGCAGAGGGAGAGCAGCCGGGCCGAGATTGTCAGAGAGCGGGGTTTTTTTTTCCGCAACCCTCTCGAATGCGACGCGCCCTCGCCTCCCACGCCGCCGCGACCGAGCACACGTCCCTGGCCGTCGACCGGGAGGCCAACAGCGCGGCCGCTGCTGCCCGTGCCGCCGCGGTCGCGGCCGTCGAAGCCGTCGACGCGGGTCCGGGCGCCGCGTTCGCGGCCGAGAAAGCCATCGGCGCAGAACTGCGGGCGCTGCGGGCGTCGGCCGACCGGGCGGCCAGCAGGGCGGCGGCCTGGGCGCCCGCCCTGGACGCCGCGGACGCCGCCCTGCGCGGGTGGGGCGACTCCGCCACTTTCTTAGAGGCGACGGTGTCTGAGCTCGGCCGGGTGGAGGCCCTGCTCGTCCGGGCGGCGGAGGCGGAGGCGGAGGCGGAGAAGGAGAAGGACGAGCAGGCGGGTGGTGGTGGTGGCCAGCCGCGCAGCAGCGGGCGGTCAACCCCCGTCCTCCCGCCGCGGCGGGAGTGAAAAACAAGGCAAGGCACACACGTGCGCAATGGACGAGGCGACCGCCCGCTCCATCGTGTCCCTGGTGGCCACCCTGGCGGAGAGGGGCGGCCCTCCCACCACCCACCCCACCCTCGCGCGACGCCCGCCCCGCCGCCGCCGCCGCCCCACCCCGCCCGCCCGGGCGCGCCTGGCCCTCGATGCGGCCGCCCTCCTGGCCGGCCTGCGCCCGGCCCTGCTCCTGGACTACGGCGGCCCGGCCTTCCGGGATGAGGCCGGCCTGGCAGAGCTGGCGGCGGGGCTTGGCGAGCGCTGCGGCGGCGGCGGCGGCAGCGTGCGGGCTGTGCGGCTGGGGAGTGGGGACGGCGAGCCTGGCCTGGACGCAGGCCCTGCCCTCTTCCTGGTGCGCCTTCCCTTGTGCGGGCCCCTCCCGCCGCCGGCGCCCTGGCGCGTGCGCCTGTCCGGGGGCGGCGACACGGTCTGGGACCCGGACCCGGAGTCCCTGGCGCCGGGGCTGGCGGCGGTCGCGGCGGTGCTGGACAGGGACGCGGGCGAGAGCGGGGGCGCCGCCCACCCCCCACTAGACCTGCTGCCACACCCCCACTCCTCCTCCGCCCCGCCCCCCTCCGCCCTCGCGGCTTGGCTCCTCGGCTACCCGGCCGCCCTGGTGCCGGGAGGTGGCGGCGGTGGCGGCGGCCCGGCCTCCGCCACCCTGGTCGCCCTGCGCGCCGCGCCGCCGCCCGCCCTGGCGGCCGCCCTGGCGGGCGCGGGCTGGCCTCTGCCGGCGGGCGTGCTGGAAGGCGCGGAGGGCGGCGGCGGCGGGCGGGTCGACGTCTCCTCTTTTGCCCTGCCGGCTGGCCGGCCCGGCGACGAGGACGACGCCCGGTGGCTGGGCGCCTGGACGGCGTCCGTCCGGGCCCGGGCGGCTGGCACCGGGTGGAGCGGGGTCGGGCTGGTGACGGGGGGCATGGGGGCGGGCGGGCTGGTGGTATGAAGCAAGAGGCAAAGGATGAAGACAACAACCAGCAAGACGCTCCCTCTCCTCCTTTCACCCAAACACATCCCCCAGCGCCCCTTCAAAGGCGGCCAGCGCCTCCTCGACCTCGGCCGCACTGATGATCAGGGGCGGCAGGAAGCGCAGGGCCTCCCGCCCGCCGGCCGTCATGAGCATGAGCCCCCGCCCCCGCGCGGCGTCCACCACCCGCCCCGCCGTGCCGGGGGCCGCGTCCAGGTTGGCCCCGTCCGAGCTCCCAAACTCGACGCCCTGCATCAGCCCTCGCCCGCGGACGTCCACGATGGCAGGGAACCGGGACGCCAGGGCCACCAGCCCGCCCGCCAGCTGGCGCCCCCGGGCGGCCGCGTTTTCCAGCAGCCCCTCTCCCTCGATCACGTCGATCGTCGCGGCAGCAGCCGCCGCCGCGAGCGGGTTGCCGCCGTACGTGCCGCCCATCGACCCGACGGCGACCCGGTCGTGCAGGCCCGCCCGCGCCGCCAGGCCCGCAAAGGGGAAGCCGGACGCGATGCCCTTGGCAAACACCAGCACGTCTGGGCCAGTTGGGTCCGCGTCGGTGTCGCTGCCCGTGTCCATGAAATGGGTGTGCCCCCACCACGCGCCCGTCCGGCCCGCGCCCGCCTGTACCTCGTCCATGATGAGCAGCGCGCCGATCTCCGTGCACAGCGCCCGCAGGTACGGTAAGAAACCGGGAGGCGGCGTCAGGAAGCCGCCCTCCCCAAGGATGGGCTCCACAACGATGGCGGCCACCTCGCCTGGCGGGATGCTCTGCTTCAGCATCAGGCGCAGGGCCGCCAGCGGCGACCCGCAGCACACCCGGTCGGTGAAGGAAGGAAAGCCCGGCGGGCCCAGGCGAGGGGGCAGGCCGTACCAGGCCTCCCCGCCCGGCGACACGGCCCGGGTGGGGCACCGCAGGCAGGCCGGGTACGGCGCGGCCGCCGTGGACGGCAGGAGCGGGCCGAAGCCCTGGCGGTAGACCGCTTTGGCATGGGTTATGCTCAGGCAACCAAGCGTCCTGCCGTGAAAGCCGTGGTCGAAGGACAGGATGGTGGGCCGGCCCGTCGCGGCCCGGGCCAGCTTGATCGCCTGGTCGATCGCCTCGCTGCCGCTGGAGGTGAAGAAGAAGGTGGACAGGGACGGCGGGAGGATGCGGGTGAGGCGGTCCAGCAGGCGGGCGAGCGGGACGGAGACCGGGAACAGGTTCTGCTGGGCGGTGACCAGAGTGGCCGCCTGCCGCGCGATGGCGGCGGCGACGGCCGGGTGGCAGTGACCCGTGGACGTCACCCCGATGCCGCCCGCGCAGTCCAGGAGGGTGCGGCCGTCGGTGGTGGTGACGCGCGTGCCTGAGGCAGACAAGGCGATACAGTCCTGTGTGGGAGGAGAGAGAGAGAGAG
>Ga0114918_10002301_pt1 | contig 17130 bp, 11 predicted proteins | sample LantaG_FD_87015 | JGI IMG/M metagenome (GOLD analysis project Ga0114918, IMG submission 87015) | Deep subsurface microbial communities from Baltic Sea to uncover new lineages of life (NeLLi) - Landsort_02402 metaG | ecosystem: Environmental > Aquatic > Marine > Oceanic > Sediment | place... | reverse complement strand
TGACCAACCTGCGTGCCCCCGTGCGGTTCAGCCAGGCAGTGGCCGCCGCCTCAGAAGAACACCGAAACCACACATTCATAGAAATCAGCCCCCACCCACTACTCACCCACGCCATCAACGACAACGTGGAGTCGGCCGCACCTCGCGGCGGTGTCCAGGTGACGGCAACGCTGAATCGCGACAACCCAGAAACGCTCGCATTCCAAACGAACTTGGCAGCGATTCGGCCTCCGTCGGCCCATGCCGAACAAACTGCCTGCAGCACAGAAAGACTCGTGGATCTCCCATCGACGCCGTGGCTCCATTCCAGGTACTGGGCCGCACCGTCGTCGGGTAGCCGACTATCGGCCACTGCTCATCCGCTGCTGGGAATGCACGTCGAGATGCCTTCCGGCCGGGATCATGTCTGGCAGGCCGATGTCGGGACCGACCTCATTCCCTGGCTGGCGGACCACAAGGTACATGGGCAACCGGTCATGCCTGCGACTGGTTTTGCCGAGATAGCACTGGCAGCCGCCAGCGAGGCTCTCGATCTGCCTGCGCAGGCTGTCGCCGTGCATCGACTTGAGGTCGAGCAGATGTTGCCGCTGGACGAACGTACCCAGCTGACGACCCAACTAATTCAGAGCGGGGGAGACTCCGCCGATGACATTCGCGTCGAGATCCATTCTCGCTCGGCCGGCGGAGATTGGCGTCGGCACGCGGTCGCCCAAATCGAAGCTGCGCAATCCGAGAAACCTACCGAGCCGATCCGCCCGGAAGGATCCGGCGCTGTGGTCTCGCCCGCAGACCTTTACGCTGCGCTGCGGCGTACCGGATTGCATCACGGTCAGGCGTTCGCCGCATTGACTCGGATCGTCCGGATACCGGGCGGTTCTTCGGAAACCGAGATCATCCTGCCCGACGAAGCCGCTGCGCATCGCAGCTACCGGCTCCACCCGGTGCTGCTCGACGCGGCGCTTCAAAGTCTGGCAGCCGCGATGCCCGCGGAATCGCTGACCGATTCCAACGAGGCCACCTACTTGCCGGTGGCAATCGAGGAGATCCGGGTATTCGGCGAAGTCGGACGACGTGCCCGCTGCCGCGCCGAGTTGGTCAATCTCGACGGCGATGGAGCCGGCATCATGGGACGTGTCGTCCTGACCGATGACGCCGGCATTCCGACCGCCGAGATTACCGGCATCTACTTGCAGCGCGTTCAGCGCCGGACAGTGCCGTTGCCGTTGACTCAGAAGATCTTTGACACGGCGTGGGTTCAGACGCCCACAGAGCCCGGTTCAACGCCTGATGGGAGTTGGCTGTTGCTGACTAACGGCGGCGAAACCGAACCGATGGCAAAGGATTTCGTTGCCCAGTTCAGCTCACCGAACCGGTGGGTGATCAGTGCGGACCTGTCCCAAGAGGCTGCTGTGCTCGAGGCCTTCGCGAGAACCGCTGCAGATCCTGAGCTTCCGCCCGCCGGGGTGATCGTCCTCGCCGGGCAGGGTTCCTTCAGTGATTCCGACACCGGTGAGGCATCCGCGCGGGGCCGCGACCTGATCTGGGCCCTTTCCGCCGCGGTGCGTGCCGTCATCGGCGGCTGGCACGGGAAACCGCCCCGGCTGTGGGTGGTCGCCCGCAATGGCTTGGGGGTCGGCGCCGACGAGCCGGGAGATCCGTCGATCGGCGCGATCAAGGGGCTGATCCGCGTCCTCGCCTACGAGCATCCGGACCTGCGCGCCAGCCTGGTGGATTTGCAGGACGACAGCCTGGCTCCGTTGCTGTCCGAGCTCGGGTTGGCTAGTAGCGACGATGTGATTGCCTGGCGCGGCGAACACAGGTTTGTCGAACGCCTTTCCCGGGCGAAGCTCGGCACGGCTAAACACGACCCGGTCGTCCGAAGCGATGGGGCCTACGTGATCACCGGCGGTATCGGTGGTCTCGGTCTTATTGTCGCGCGTTGGCTGGTCGACAACGGTGCCAAGCGCGTTGTCCTCAACAGTCGGTCCGAGCCCTCCGATGAGCAGCGGGCCGCAATCGCAGAGCTTGCCGGACACGCCCAGGTTGCCGTCGTTGCCGGCGACGTCTCCGCACCTGGCGTAGCCGAGCGGCTGTTCAACGTCGCCGAAGAGACCGGCCTGCCCCTGCGGGGCGTCGTGCACGGCGCCGCCGTGATCGACGACCAGATCGTCATGTCGCTCAGCAAGGAGAGCCTGGAACGCGTCTGGGCGCCCAAGGCCGCCGGCGCCTTGCGGCTCCACGCTGCCGCAGCTGACCGGGCACTCGATTGGTGGATCGGTTTCTCGTCGACATCGTCGCTACTGGGTGCGCCCGGGCAAGGGGCTTACGCTGCCGCCAGTGCATGGCTCGACGGTTTGGCCGCATGGCGACGCGCGTCGGGTCAGCCTGCCACCACGATCAATTGGGGCCAATGGTCCGACGTCGGCGTCGCACGCTCGTTGACCTTCAGCGCTCTCGATCCCATTACCCCGGCAGAGGGCATCGAGGCCTTGGAGTCGGTGCTCGCGGGCGGCCTCGCCCGGGTCGGCGTGGCGCGGCTACGGCTGGACCGCGGGGCGGCGGCATTCCCGGAGATCCAGCAACTCGGGTACTTCGCCAACCTCGCCGAGGAACTGGAGATCGAAAGCGACGACGACTGGGTCGGCTCCGATGCACTGCGCAAGATGGATCCCGTCGAGGCCAGCCGGATTGTCGCCGCACGTCTGGGCGGCCGTATCTTGGCCATCATGGGCTACCCGAAAGACAGCCGCATCGACGCTGACCAGCCGTTGACCGAACTGGGAATGGATTCGCTGATGGCCGTGCGAATCCGGAACACGGTTCGCGCGGACTTCGGTGTTGAGCCGCCGGTGGCGCTGTTGCTGCAGGGCGCCTCACTTACCGACCTCACGACCGACCTCGTCCGTCAACTGGATCTGGGCGTGCAGGACAGTACCGCCGGTGCCAAGGGAGTTCGTGATCGAGCTCAGGGGCGTGCCGCGGCGCGCCAGCGAGCCGCGGCGCGGCGGAAGTCAGGAGACCGAGTATGACCGGCAACAGCGAGCTTCCACCGAACGCGATTGCGGTCGTTGGTATGGCCTGCAGGTTTCCCGGCGCCAACACGCCGTCGGCATTTTGGGATAATCTTCGCCGCGGTGAGGAATCGATTGTCACCCTTTCGGACGACGAGCTCCTCGCCGCTGGTATCAGCGACAAGGTGCTCGCGAATCACTCGTATGTGCGGCGGGCGGCGCTGCTGGACGGAATAGACGAGTTCGACGCCGATTTCTTTCGGTTCACTCCACACGCTGCCCGGATGACCGATCCCCAACATCGACTCTTCCTGCAGTGTTCCTGGCATGCGCTAGAAGATGCCGGTTACGACCCGGAACAGATCGAGGGTTCGGTCGGCGTGTACGGGACCAGCACCACGAGCGGGTATCTGCTGCACAATTTGATGTCGCACCAGAACCCTGACACGGTCATCGGGCAGGGCGTCACCTTCGAGATGGTTAACTTGTCGTTGCATAACGACAAGGACTATCTGGCAACACGGGTGGCGCACCAGTTCAATCTGCGCGGGCCTGCACTGTCGGTTCAGACGGCCTGCTCGTCGGCGCTCGTCGCAGTGCACCTGGCCTGCCAGAGCATCCTGAACGGCGAATGCGACATGGCCCTGGCTGGTGGCGCGTCCCTGCGGATCCCCCATCACGTCGGGTACTGGCACGAACCCGGTTCGATGGTGTCGGCGACCGGTCACTGCCGCCCGTTCGACGTCCGCTCGGACGGAACCATCTTCGGCAGCGGCGTCGGCGTCGTGGTGCTCAAGTCGTTGCAGGACGCCGTTGACGACGGGGACCGCATCCATGCAGTGATCAGGGGATCGGCGCTGAACAACGACGGATCGGCGAAGATGAACTACGCCGCACCCACCGCGGCCGGTCAAGCCGATGTCATTGCCGAGGCGCATGCGGTCGCCGAGATCGACGCCGCAACGGTGAGTTATATCGAAACCCACGGCACTGGCACACCGCTGGGTGACCCGATCGAAATCGAGGGGCTGCGGCAGGCATTCGCTGTCTCCGAGGAGCCTCGGCCCGGTGCCTGCTACGTCGGTTCGGTGAAGTCCAATATCGGACATCTGGAATCCGCGGCCGGCATTGCCAGTCTGATCAAGACGATCCTGTGCCTGAAACACCGCGCCATTCCAGCAACCCTGCATTACACCAGCCCCAACCCGGAACTACACCTCGACCAAGGCCCCTTCGTGGTGCGCAGCGCGTACGGGCCATGGGAGTGGGACGGAGTTCGGCGTGCGGGAGTCAGCTCGTTCGGTGTGCGTGGCACCAACGCCCATGTGGTACTTGAGGAGGCGCCGGTTTTGCCGACGTCCAACCCTCCGCCTGGTCCGCAGGTGCTGGTGTTGTCGGCTCGAACCACCGAAGCGTTGGATCAGGCCCGTGCTGACCTTGCCGCCGAATTGTCCAGCCCACAGGAGTTCGGTCTAGCGGATGTCGCATTCACCCTCACCCGTCGAAGGAGCGAGACCGTCCGGATGGCGGCGGTCGTCGACGACCAGCAGGATGCGGCGGCGGTGTTGGCGGCACCCGAACACGACAACGTGTTCGTGGGCGAATCCGTGCAGGTTGCCAATGATTCCGATCGGGTGGTCTTCCTGTTTCCGGGCCAGGGCGCTCAGCACGTCGGGATGGCGCGTGGCCTCTATGAGTCCGAGCCGGTGTTTGCCGAGCACTTCGACGAGTGCGCGGCAGGTTTTGGCGATGAGCTGGGTATCGACCTGCGCGCGGAGATGTTCGATGGGACTGCCCGCAACCTTGAGCGCACCGACCGGACCCAACCCGCGCTTTTCACCGTCGAGTATGCGCTGGCGAAGTTGATCGAGACCTATGGTGTTCAACCGGCAGCATTGGCCGGCCACAGCATCGGCGAGTACGTCGCGGCCACCGTCGCAGGTGTCTTCGACCTGGAAACAGCCGTTTCGGCGGTGTCGATGCGTGCCCGCCTCATGCACGCCGCACCGCGCGGGGTCATGGTTGCGGTGGCGCTGGGTCCCGATGCGCTCGCCGAATACCTTTCCCCGGATGTCGATCTCGCCACGGTCAATGACCCCGGTAGCTGCGTCGTTGGGGGATCCGAGGAGAACATTCGCGAGTTCACCGACCACCTTGCTCGCGAGGGGATCGTGGCCCGCCGAGTCCGCACCTCCCACGCGTTCCATTCGCGGTTGATGGATTCGATGATTCCGGAATTCACCGGCTTTCTATCTCGGCTCACGCTGCGGGAACCGCAGATACCCTTGCTGTCCAACCTGACCGGGACCTGGATGTCCGCCCGCGAGGCAACAAATCCCGCAACGTGGGCACGTCAGGTACGTGCGACGGTCCGGTTTGCAGACGAACTCGGTGTGCTACTGGCCGATCCGCATCGAGTCCTCGTCGAAGTAGGGCCCGGCGGCACCTTGACCGCCTCGGCGATGCGGCACCCGAAGTGGTCTAGCGGTCACCGCGCCGTTCGGCTCATGCGCCACCATGCCCAGAACCGCAGCGATCGCGACGCTTTCTTGCTGGCGATCGGGCAACTTTGGTCAACCGGGGTCGACGTCGACTGGGCACCCCTGAGACGTGGCCACCAGCCGCAACTGGTTTCGCTTCCTGGCTACCCCTTTGAGCGTCAACGACATTGGGTGGATCACCAGCCCAACCGCGGCTGGTCGGCCGGCGCCGCCCCGACCGCCGGGATGGAGACCCAGCAAGCCGCTGACGCCGCGGGGCAGGTCGATCCGGCTACGAACGGCAAGTCGCCGATAGAAGCGTCGTTGCAACGCATCTGGGCACAGTGCCTCGGTGTCGCTTCGATCGACAGAAACGCCAACTTCTTCGAACTGGGCGGCGACTCGCTGATCGCGATCAGCGTCGCGATGACTGCCGCTCATGAAGGTCTGGACCTCACATCACAGGACCTGTACGACAACCAGACCGTAGCCGCCCTCGCCAAGGCGCTGGTTGCTCGTTACGCCGCTGGCGGACTGGCGCGCCCGTCGCCGGGCGACGTCGCACATCCCCCTGTGCCGCCGAACGTCGCGCACTTCCTGGAAAGAGGACTTCGGCCACCCGGCCACTGGCGAACGCCGCTGCTGCTGCAACTTCGGCCCGATGTGCACGTTGAGGACATCCGGTCGGTACTCACCGCAGTTACCAACCACCACGATGCGCTGCGGCTACGGCTGGTTCAGCGTGCGGGAACCTGGGAGCAGGAGATTGGCGATCAGGTGGAATTCGCCGAACTCGCCGTCCAGTCGCTTCCTGAGGGCATTTCCCCGGGGAGCCCGCAAGAGCGGCAAACGGTGCTGGACATGTTGAGGGCACAGATCCTCGAGCAGGACCTATCCAGCGCCCCATTGGCGGCCACCTACGTCCGTGGTCTCCCGGGCGGTCCCTGCTACCTCGCGGCCAGTGTGCATGGCATCGTCGGCGACGACGTCTCCCGGGACATTCTGCTCACCGACATCTTCACCGCGTTCGGACAACGGCTGGCCGGCGAAGACGTTGTGCTGCAACCAGTTACCACATCATGGAGTGAATGGTCCCAGCGCTGCGCCGCTCTTGCCACGCACCCCGCGGTACTGGAAAGCCGCGATTTCTGGCTGGGAACCGCGACAACGGCAGATCTGCGCGTGGCCGGTTCCGAAATCGCGGAGGATTTGGAACCAGCGACGGAAGCCGATTTGGTGCGGCTGTCGTCTTCCATTTCTGTCGCGGCGACAGCCGAAATCGACGACGCCCGGCGCCGTATTCGGCGGCCGATCGACGAAATCCTGCTGGCCGCACTGAGCCGGACCATCGCGGCCACTGTCGGTGACGGCGCCATTGCCGTCGACCTCGGCGGTCTGGGCCGCTCGGTTCTCAAACCCGATATCGATCTGCGCCGGACGGTTGGCTGGTTCACCACCGTCTATCCTGTTGCGCTCAGGTGCGTCAAGAGCGAAGGTACGAGCGCCCGGCAACTGCTGGATGGCGTTCACGACATGCTGAGCACCGTCCCGCATTACGGAATCGGGTACGGGCTGCTGCGCTACCTGTATGCACCAACCGCCCAGCTACTCGGTGCTGTCCGCCCCGCCGACATCCACTTCTCATATCTGGGCACGATTCCTGACCTGCCATCCCTGTCGAGCGGCGACGCACCAGTTCAGCTGGACGCGGATACCGTCATGCCGGTGCGCCAAACGACTGCCGGCCTGGGGCACGCGGTCGAATTGCGGGTGTACCGCTCGGCCGGGGCACTGCACCTGGATTGGTGGTATGACACCCGCCGGGTCGAACCGGCCGCTGCGCAATCGCTTGCAGACGGCTTGTCCATCGCGTTGATGGACCTGATTCGGGATGCGATCGACGAGGATGATGTGGAATCGGCCGACGACGAACTGACCCTGGTGGATCTATCGTCTACCCAGGCATAGGAGAGGCGATGCGCAGCACGGATAACGCGGTAGTCGTCGAGGGAATCCGCAAGTCCTTCGGTTCGGTCGCTGCGCTTCGCGACATCAATTTCACCGTGGGCCGTGGCGAGGTGCTGGCCCTACTGGGCCCTAACGGGGCCGGCAAGACCACGATGGTTGACATTCTTTCGACCCTGACACGGCCAGACGGGGGTCAAGCGGTGGTGGCCGGACATGACGTCGTGTCCGACCCGGCGGGGGTTCGGCGGTCGATCATGCTCACCGGTCAGCAGGTAGCTCTCGATGACTTGCTGACCGGCCGCGAGAACCTGGTGATGTTCGGTCGGCTGCAAGGACTCAAGAAATCGCGGGCCCGGGCGCGCGCCGCGGAGCTGCTCGATGAGTTCGACCTCGTCCACGCGGCCGAGCGGAAGGTCACCACCTATTCGGGCGGGATGCGGCGCCGGATCGATATTGCCTGCGGATTGGTGGTCCGACCGGAAGTCGTTTTCCTGGATGAACCCACCACCGGGCTGGACCCACGGAGTCGGCAAGCTATCTGGCAACTCGTCTCCGACTTCAAGGAGGCGGGCATTGCCACGCTGTTGACCACCCAATACCTTGAGGAAGCCGACATCCTCAGCGATCGCATCACTGTGATCGACCACGGCACCGTGATCGCCGAGGGCACCGCCGATCAGCTTAAGGAGCGTACCGGAGCGACCTACTGCGAAATCGTCCCGCGCCATATGGAAGACATCCCCGCGATCGCTGAGGTCCTAGGTTCGCTGTTGCTGCTGGACCAGAATCACCCGGGGTTGACACTGACCGCCGAATCCGACCGGATCTCGATGCCCGCGCCTGAGGGCCCGAACACCCTGATGCGAGCCTTGCATCAGCTGACCGCGGCAAACATCGAGTTGCTCGACATCGGTCTGCGACGGCCTTCGCTCGATGAAGTGTTCTTCGCCCTCACCAAGCGGCACCCCGAGGACAAGTCGGTCGTAGAGGTCGAATTCGGCAGGAATGGACAGCCATCCGGGGGTCAACCTCCGGAACACACGGACGGGAAGTCTGCACGGCGCACTGACGTGGAAATATCCTCGTGACCGAAATGTCAGCGGCTCGGCCGTCGGTATCATCCGTTCAGCAGTGGTGGGTGCTGACGGCTCGCACTATCACGCCTACCTTCCGCAATGCCGAGTTACCCACCCTGGCGGTCGCGTCGATCATTTTCACGGCCGCGTTCTACCTCCCGCTCAAGAATCTCATGGGCCCGGTGATTGGAGGGATGAGCAGCTATGCCCAGTACCTGACACCGATGATGGCCATCCAGGCGATCGCGTTCGCCGCGGTATCGGCTGCGTTTCGATCAGCGGTCGACTCGGTACAAGGCATCAACCGTCGCTTCAAAGCCCTGCCGATCGGCCGGCTGATCCCGATGGCTTCACGGCTGTCGGCCACCATGTACCGGTGCGTCATCGCGCTATCGATAGCGTTGTTGGCCGGCCATGTCATTGGATTCCGGTTCTACGGCGGCACGGCACACACCGTCAGCTTCTGCATCTTGGCACTTTTGATCGGCGCCACATTGGCATTGCTTGGAGACCTGATCGGCACGTGGAACGAAAATCCGGAGGCCACCCTGCCGATAATGGTTGTGCCGCAGTTGATCTTCGGTCTGTTGTCAGTGGGCTTACAACCGATCCATCGGTTCCCGGAGTGGATACAGCCCTTCGTCCGCAATCAACCGGTATCGCAGTGGGTCATAGCGATGCGAGCGTTAGCGGGAGACAGCACACCGGCAGCGGGCGCGGTGACCTGGAACTCGATCGGCCCGGCGCTGGCCTGGATTCTGGGCGCGATGCTGATCCTGATTCCACTGCACGCTCTTGTGGCTACCCGGCGGCGATGATGACGCTGACAGTCAAGGACTCACAACTCGTGGTAGACCCACCCACCGCACGCGGTAAGGGTAGGCATCGGCGGGTCCCGGCGCTCCCAGAAAACTCCCTTCGACGGCTCGTAGCGAATACCGGGGTACTCGCCGCGCGGTTGCTTCGTCGGTGGAGTCGCGACTCTGCGACCCTGTTCGCGTCGGTGATCATGCCAATAGTGCTGCTGGTAACCGTGGACATCGTCTTAGGGGAGGGCGTTACGCAGATCACCAAGCACGACGCCCTTTACGGCACAGTTCCGCTGATCGCGATGGTCGGGATCATGGGCGGCGCGAATGGCAGTGGGATCAGCCTCATGCGGGAACGTACCGACGGCTTGCTGTCCCGGTTGTGGGTGCTGCCGGTACACCGGGCATCGGGGCTGGCGTCGAGACTAGTGGCCGATGTCTTCCGGATTGAGGTCACGACAGCCGCTGTCCTGTGCGTCGGGCTGATGCTCGGTTTCCGATTCCACCAGGGACCACTCGCTTGGGTGGCGTGGATGTTGGTACCAGTTGCCTTGGGACTGGCGTTCTCCGCCACGGTGATCACGATCTCCTTGTACGCGTCAGACAAAGTCATGGTGGACGCCACCGAAATCATCTGGATAGTGCTGATGTTCTTCTCCACCGGCTTCGTGCCGCTCCACCTATACCCAGACTGGATTCAGCCGTTCGTCGAGCATCAGCCGGTGAGTCTCGCAGTCGAAGCGATGCGCGGACTGTCCCACGGCGGAGAAGTGCGAGGCCCGTTGATCGAAATGCTGCTGTGGGCCGCAGGCATTGCCGCAGCCGTCGCGATTCCGATGGCATTGGGATACCGAAAGGCCAGCACGCATGGCTGATCTCACACTCGTACACCACCAGGGAGTCTGAAAGTGTTTCCATCGTCGGTGATTCGGAAGTTGGCGAACAGCGAAGAAATGCTTGCCGAGACACACAACTTTGTCGGTCTGAGTGCGCATCTGAAGGGGCCGGTCGATATCGACGCCCTGTCCGCTGCCTACGATGCGCTGCTCGAAACGCGTCCGGTCCTCACCGCGCGCCTCGAGCGGGCCGCCGACGGTCGGCATCAACTCGTGACCGACGATCTTCTCCCCGCCGGAATCGATGTGGTGGAGCTCGATGGCCCGGACACCGAAGCTCCTCCTATCCTTTTCGACCAGAGCGAGTCGCTGGTCCGATTCCGAGTGATCGTCCGCGATGGACAGGCGCAGCCGACCCTCTACGTTCATCACGCTCTCGCCGACGGTCACCATATGTACAGCCTCATCGAGGAATTACTTTCCTATTACACCGATCTGGTCTGCACCGGACGTATCCGTCCGGTCACCGTCCAGCCGGCACCGGAACCGATCGAAGCTGTTCTTGCTGAGCGGGGGATACACAAACAGACACGCTCGGGTATCGAGCGGTTCATGCCGGCAATGTTCGCCTACGACCTTCCGCCATCCCGGCGCGCTGCCACCGGCATCAAACCTACTTCGCCGCTGCGTGTTCCGATGGAGTCATGTCGACTGAGCGAGGAACACACAGACAATATCGTTGCGCTCTGTCGTGCAGAAGGCCTCGGCTTGACCGCCCTGCTTTCTGCAGTCATCCTGCTCGCAGAGTGGCAACTTCGCGGCAAGGCGAGCATCCCGGTTCCGTTGATATACACCGTGGATCTACGTTATTTTCTCTCCCCACCAGTGTCCGCGACCGGATGCACCAACCCGGTGGGCCTAGCGACCTATCTAGCCGAGATCGACCGCACGACAAAAGTAGTCGATCTCGCCCGCAACATTGCCGAGACATTTCGGTCGGACCTCAACGACGGCGTGATCCAGCAGTCTCGGCTTCACTTCAGCCCGCAATACATCGGAAATGCGCCAGGATTGCCTGATGTCGTCTTGCTCTCCGATAACGGTCTAGTCCCGCCCGTGCCGACGCCACCTGATCTAGAGGTGATCAGCACTCATGGCGAGTTGTACTTTGCTGTCAGCGCCGGAATCGAGATCTACTTCACCCAAATTTTCGCGGGGAAACTGAATGTCGAATACCACTCGCACGGGCCTGCGCCGGAAAAATCCGTTGACGCGATACATTCGCTGCTAAGCAGCATCGCCGCCCAGTACGCCAGTGTCAGCTGACTGGCCCGAACGCGTAGCGATGGTACTGAAACAACTTGCGCAGCGGCGGAATCGCGCGAGTGAGTCCGCTGACGCGGCGGAACCCGGACGGGACTCGGCTAAACGTACTCGCGTCGAAGAACGTCGCGGCGGCCAGCAGTCGCGCGCCCGACACGTGGTCCAGGACATCCGCTGGACTGTTAACAGCCCAATAGAGCGTCGAACCCGACCTCCGCTGCAACCTGTGGGTCTTCTGCGAGCGGATTGTGAGCCAGTTGTAAAAGTCGATCTGCAGTTCGCCGGAGGGGAAGCGATCGACGACGCGTTGCAGCAACGCAACGCCGTCGCGTTCCGTCAGGTACATGCTGATGCCCTCGGCCAGCAACAGGACTGGGCGGTCGGCGGGAATCCGGTCTGGCCAGGACGGGTCAGTCGCCGAAGTGGCGAGCAGGTGATAATGCGGACGAGCCGGAAACAGCTTCTCGCGCAGCGCGATCACGGCCGGGTAGTCGACGTCGTACCATTCCACACCTGGACCTGGATCCAGCCGAAACACCCGACTGTCCAGACCGGAACCGAGGTGGACCACGATGGCCTCCGGGTGAACGTCCAGAAACTGACGCGCCCAAATATCGTATTGGGCGGCACGAACGGTCACCAACGGCGTCCATCGATCGTCGACCCTGAGTGCGTCCCAGTCGTAATCGATTCTTTCGACTGCTTGTTGGGCGAATCGGTCGCCCAATACAGGGCGGTCAAAGTCGGCATCCAGCGCCTTGCAGTACAGGGTCGCCAGCATTGTCTGCGCCGCGCCGCGCAGATCGACAGAGACTTTATCGTTCACGCCTGTGAGGGTAATACGCTCGGTGATCCACGAACCTGGCGGACGCTAGATAGAGGGAGGCTCGATGACGGACACGAGTAGCGACGGGGACAGCAAGAAGGCTCCCCGGGTTCTGTTGCTGTACTACAGCTACACCGGGCAGTCGCGCAAGATGCTGGAAGCCGCGGGGGAGGTGTTCCAGCAGCGGGGCTACGACGTGGACAGGGCGCCCATCGAGTTCACCGACCCTCGGTACGCGCAGCGATTTTCCCGCTTCCCGATGCAACGTGTCTGGCCCGACATGCTCAGCGTGTTGTCGGCTCAGAAGCGCGGTGATACCGGGGAGATCCGAACCCCCGATACTGTGCGAACCGCAGACTACGACCTCATCTGTATCGGCTCACCGACCTGGTGGCAGACAGTGAGCATGCCTATGCGTTCCTTTCTGAAATCAGATGAAGCGGGTAAACTATTGAACGGCAAGCCGTTTACCGTGTTCATCGCCTGCCGGCAGTATTGGCAGGAAAACTTGACGGCGGTGCGCGAGCTCGCCGAGCAGCAGGGCGGGCGCTACATCGACGAAATCCATTTCACCTATCCTGGTGGCACGCTTCGCTCCATGCTTTCGCTGACCAGCTATCTGGGCTCCGGTGAGTACCGCGACCGGTATCTGGGCGTGCGAATCCCGCCCACCAACGTCCAGCCCGAACAACTGGAACAGACGCGCACCTTCGCGAGCAGCCTCGCGGATCGGTTGTTCGGTACCGAACAGTAGCCTGGCTGGCTATGTCCCGTTCATTCGAGGTGTCGCTCGACTCGCCCGGCACGGTCGCACAGGTCCATGCAGCCTTCGGGGATAGGGATTATTGGCTGGCCCGGCTCGATGCCCTTGGCGGGAGCCGAACACTGGATTCTTTGACCGTCGAATCGGACGGCACGATTAGCGTGGTCAGCACCGAGGACCTGCGTCATAGCGCTTTGCCCGGGATTCTCGCCACGTTGTATCGCGGCGACCTGAACGTCGTCAGCTCGGAAAGGTGGGCACCGCCCGGCGACCGGGAGGTCCGCGGTGAGATCAACGTCGCAGTGACCGGGGCGCCGGGATCGGGCCACGGTGCTGCCGTGCTCGCCCCGTCAGCTAGGGGGTCGCAGCTGAAGCTATCTGGCACAGTGGAATTCAGAGTCCCGGTGATCGGCGGAAGGATCGAGGATTACCTCGCGCGCGTAATCGTTGAAGGGCTCTCGAAAGTTCAGAGCTTCACCACTGAATGGATCATCGACCATGCCTGAAAGCAGTTCGGTGCCCACCGCCGCCGAAGCCCTTGCCCGTCTGGACATGCCACTGCTCGAGGCAATGATGACGCAGCGCGCAGTGCGCCGAGTTCGTCCCGACCCGGTCGACGACGCGGTGGTGCTGAAGTGCATCGAGTTGGCGCTGCGGGCACCGACCGGTAACGACGGGCAAAACTGGGAGTTCATTGTCGTGACGGACCGCCGCGTCAAGAAGAGACTTGCCAAGCGATACCGCCAGGCGTGGAAGCTCCAACGCGACGTCGTGCTGCGGGGTGCGGTTGCCCACGACGAGTCGATGGCCAAGATCGTACGAGCGGTGCAGTGGCAGGTTGACCATTTCACCGAGGTACCAGTTCTCGTGGTGGCCTGCTTGCGCCTGGGCGCCCGCGAGGGTCGACTGCCGATTGTGCGAATGCCCCATGCGGTCGAGTCGGCATACTGGGGATCGATCTATCCCAGTGTGCAGAACCTGTTACTTGCCGCCCGCGCAATGGGGTTGGGTGCATCCCTGATAACCCTGCCGCTGTGGAGTCGGACTTCCGCGCGCAGGACCCTCGACCTGCCGCCTTCCATTACCCCATGTTGCATTATTCCACTGGGATGGCCACGTGGACGCTACGGGCCGACGACCCGAAAACTGGTCGATGAGGTCGCGCACCTCAACGCGTTCGGCAATCGCGTTTGGCGAGAAGCGCGTTAGCCACCGGTTTCAGCGGCTGCCGCTGACATCGTCCGCATTTTCCGGCATCATGCCGTTTCCCGCTGATGCCTCGGGCCGCCATGTCGTTTCATTTTCACCTAATTTCTGGCAGCCCAAGCGACGCAGCGACGCCGCGCCGGGGATCAGCCAGCCTCGTGGCGAGCAAATACATCAGTGCTGTTCTGCCTGCACGGAAAGCATCGTCGCTTGTCCGAACACGCCCGTCACCATCGGGCAAAAACCTCTTTCACAACGTCGCTATTGCCATTTATTTATTGCCGATTTGCGAAAACCGCTGGTGGTGGCGCGCAGAGCATGCTGGCGGCGCCCGAAAACGAACCACACCGTCCAACACGTAGACAGATCATGATTGCGGTGCCGTCGCGTAGCTAATATGGTTTGGGCTAATGCGACGCCACGATCGCGCTGCTCTAGATCCTTGGGGGTTCCACCCGTGATGCTTCCACGCCTTTATCTCTCCCGCCCGGCGACCGTCATACCCGACGGGGCGGTCGACAACGAAGCTGCGCTGTCCCGCGTTCGCGAATCGTTCCGCGGCCCGGCGTCTGAATGGGCCGCGGTCGACCAGGGAATCCGGTATGTGTTCGACCGGTGCAACACCAAGATGCGGTACATCGAGCAGGACTCCACACTCTCGCCCGGCGAGTTCGCTTCGCGCGCCGCGAGCGCCTGCCTGCACGAGAACGGCGTGGCGGCGACTGACATCGACCTCCTCGTCTACGGCGGGATCGCCCGCGACGCGTTCGAGCCGGCGACAGCGGCCGAAGTTGCGGGGCGCCTCGGCGCGAAACCGCTGCACGCCATGGACGTGACTTGCGCATGTGCCGGACTCATCGAGGCGCTGCACGTCGTCGCAGGCTACTTCGCCCTCCACGACGAGCTCCAGACGGCGCTAATCTGCGCCGGCGAGCTGATGGGCGACCGAGTCAGCCACGACATTCAGTCGCTCAAGGACGTGGAAGTCCGCGCTGCCGGCCTGACACTCGGGAATGCGGCCGCGGCGTTTGTGGTTTCCCGGGAGCCATTGCCGGCCGGCGGTGCGCGTATGGTGGGGCTTCGACACAAGACGATCTCGGAACATTACGGCCTGTGCAGGGCACCAGTCGACGGGCACTTCACGTCGCACTCGAAAGAGCTGTTCGCGCTCGCTGTGCACGTGCCGCCGGAGATCCGCAGCCTCCTGACGGACGCCGGATGGTCACCGGAGGACGTCGACCATTACGCCTTCCACCAGCCGAGCGAGGCGATGCTGGAACGAGTTCTGGCTGAGCTCGGCGCGCGGCCCCAGGCCGGTGTTCACACCCACTCGCTGTTCGGGAACACGGCGAGCACTGCCTGGGCTGTCGCGCTCGACTACCGTTTGAGGCACGGCACTGTTCGGCCCGGCGACAAGATGGTCGTCGCGAGCGCCGCGGCTGGGTTCACGATCGTGAGCGCCGCCGCGGTGTGGGAGAGCTGAATGGGTCGTTACCGGCAGCTGTACCGAACGATCAACAAGACCTTCGGTTTTCGGCTTCGGCCACTCGGCACATTCCTGGTCCTTCAAATAAGGCAGGCGATTTCGGCTGCAACCTTGGGCCTCGACCACCTGGTCTACCCCCGGCACCGCAAGAAGAAGATCGACCGGCCGATCTTCATCATCGGCAACCCGCGCAGTGGCACGACCTTTCTGCACCGGCTACTGCTGGGAAACGGCGGGTTGGCCGCTTTTGAGCTGTGGGAAATGCTGTTCCCAGCCATTACGGCGCGCAAGCTGCTCGGCCGCATCGTCCCGCGCCTCGATCGGCTGTCGCCTGCTCGCTATCACCCTTCGGACGTGCACGATACAAGCCTGCGCGGCATCGAGACCGACGACGTGTTGTGGTTCTTCCGCACCCTTGACGGTCCTTTCGCCTGGGCGTACTTCCTCGCTTGGCAGGACACGTGGGGAAGCGAACTGTCGCGGCGCGAATTCGGTATCGAGGGCGTAACGGAGCACGACGAAGAGCGGTTCTTTCGTTATCACGAGGCGTGCTGGCGACGAAACCTCACGTACAAGCGCGCCAACCGCATCCTGGCCAAGACGAGCATGCTCACGATGCGTCTTGATGCGGTCCTGCGGCGCTACCCCGACTGCAAGCTCGTGTACGTCGTTCGCGATCCCGTCGAGGTCATACCGTCCGGTATGTCACTCCTCGCAGGCGTCCTTGAGAACGGGTACGATGTCTGGAACCGGACGGAGGAACAGGACCAACGGCGGTGGCTCGAGAACCTCTACCAGGCGTCCTGCGAGATGTTCCGCTCGTTCCACGAAGCGCACTCGCTCGGGCGTATCCCCGAACGCAACCTCTGCGTGGTGCGATACACGGATCTCCTGCACGATCTCGAGCCCACGATGAAACGGATATTGGATTTCATCGAGGTCGAGCCCACACCGGCATTCCTGGAGGAATTGCGGGCGCAGGCCGAGCGGCAGCGCAATTACAAGAGCCGCCACCAACACTCGCCCGAGAAATTCGACCTCGACCCCGAGCGCATCCGACGGGACCTCGCGTTCGTCTACGATTCGTTCGAACTCTCGGGTGGGGCCGACTGACGCACCGATCCGGTGCCCCGAAAAGCAACCGCGATTCTTCGCACGACTGCCGGTGGTCCGGTTGCGGAGGTTTCAGACGTCGTTCGCTGGATCGCCCGCGCATGACAACCGCCGTGGCTACGTCTGAGCAGCAATCTCAATAGTTCACAGCTACCTAACAGGCACTGTCGACATCCGAAAACCGACTCGCGTAGTCTTTGCTGGACTGTTGGTAGTCTTTGCTGGATTGTCGG
>Ga0114918_10002300_pt1 | contig 17134 bp, 17 predicted proteins | sample LantaG_FD_87015 | JGI IMG/M metagenome (GOLD analysis project Ga0114918, IMG submission 87015) | Deep subsurface microbial communities from Baltic Sea to uncover new lineages of life (NeLLi) - Landsort_02402 metaG | ecosystem: Environmental > Aquatic > Marine > Oceanic > Sediment | place... | reverse complement strand
TAAAAGATACTTTAGATTCATATATAGTAGGTGTATTACCTTCTATCTCTCCTCTATCTTTTGCATATGCTTCTGCAACTGATTTATTAGGCGAGAATGAAGTACCTTCTTCAATCTTACCTTCTCTCAGAGCCATACCAGAACCATGATAGACGGTGATAGGTTCTTCTACAATAGCTTTCGGTTTAGGTACTTTAACTCCAGGTTTTTTACCTACACCTAAAATCTCAGGTTCAACCATCTCCTCAACCTTAGCCTCTGGTAGCTTCTGCATTGCTCTATCTATCTGCCGATCAACATCAGCTTTCATAGGAGACTTTTTAATATTAGCAATCTTTTCACCAGTTGATCTAATATCATCTAAGACCATCTTCCCATGGTCAATACTCTTCATCAACTCTTTTGACTCAAGTTCTGCCTGAGCCCTTAGAGTCTCTACTACCTTCTGTATAGCTTCATCAAAGATACCACCAGTCTTCTTCTGCAAACTGTCAGCAGTCTTAACCTTCTCAATGATAGGCTTAGCCCTTTCTATAAATTCTTTACTTCCACCCTTCATAACTCTTCCCATAAATAACACACCAAGGGATTCACCCATAAACTTTAACACTCCTCTGGTATTGGGAGAGTCATCTAACTCAGGACTGTCAGCAAGTGCATGTATAGGACCTGCAACAGCTGTAAGTGGAGCCATAAAAATCTCGGCAATTATACCTGAATCGCTCTTATGTTCTTCATATTTGACTCCAGTTACAGCAGTGGATAACATAGACCCTGCTTTTCTTGGAAGTTCTAACAACTGCCCAAGTGGTCCTGTTACATTATTATTCCACATGGTTGATACAGTTTCAAACTGTTCAGCAGCAGAATTATATAAGTCTAATATAGTAAATGGTTTATCCTCTATAATCCTACTACCTATTTCGATAGGAATCTTTGCTATAGCAGAACTAAATCCAGCACCAACTCCAGGTAACAAGGCTATAAGTTCTGCTGTACCTTTAACCACATCATAAGGGTCTTTGGCTACACTCCATATACGTTTAAGACTCTGCATAAAACCAGCTTTGAACTCTGTAGCTCTGTCCAAGGCTTTATAATAACCTTCGTCAAATATAGATGGTTCATAAGCACTCATGTCTGGGTTTTTAGTATTTAGTTCTGATGCCCTTTTTGCCTCCTCTTTACTAGGAAAGTTCCAAGGCTCTGCAAACCTTAAGCGAGCCCAGTCCTCATCTTCTATAAGTTTGTCTGAAAGAATAGGAGATACCTTTAAAGACTTACTATAATCTACTGGAGTAGGATCAAGAGGATTAGCAGGCCACATTGGACTAGGTCTAAAGTCTTCTTTGGGTATTGGTATATCTGCTGGTATAGATGGAGTACTTGGTGAGTTAGCCAGTTCAGCATCTATAAACTTGTTACCACTATCACTCAACTCTTTCTCTATAAAGTCATCTGACAGTTCTGCAGCAATAAACCTGTCTTTAATAGACTGAGGTTTAGCTCCTTCTGTACCAGCAGAGAGTTCAGCTTCTAAGAAGTTATTTGACATAAGGATCCCTCTTTATTAACCGATTATCTACATACCATCCATCACCCTTCCAATAAGCATTAGGCCACACCTGTTTAATCTGAGCATCCATAGCTTCTCTATGCTTAGTACGTTTGATAACTGTTTGAGCTTTCTCAATAGGTATACCGCGATCTTTAGCTAATGTTTCAGACTCATCACCCACAGAGGCTCTCCAGTTACGAGCATCTTTAGTAATAGACTCATATGTCTTCTGGGAGAATGTAGGATCTAAAATCTTAGATTCTCGTTCTATTTCATCTAAGGTTCTCTTCTTTGCTGCAACATCACCAAGGTTTATTTGTGTCCTACTTGACTCATTCAGTTCCTTCTGAGTTTTAAGTAGACTAGGATTTTTCTGCATCTGGGTTAAGGTTTGAATCTGTGCAGTAGGTTCTTGCAGATTCCATTCTCTCTCTCTCATAGGTTCTTTCCCTGCTTTCTTAGCAGCATTTACATACTCATAATATCTAAGAGTGTCTTTAGGGATTTTCTCAGCCTGTCTATAAGATATTGCATCTCCAGCAGGTGAAGTTAAGTATGGTTGATCAAGAGGATCAGGTTCTTGTATCTGTTTAGTTCTGGCAGTTGCTTCACTGGTCAATGCACCCTTGTAAACCATATCAGATACATCAGTCATTTGTTTCTGTCCGAGTTGGTCTTGCATAAACTTGAACTGTACCGCCTGATCTATATCTTGTGGAGTCAAGCCAACTAAATCGGCAGCAGAAACATTTAGTTGACTAGGACTAAAACCCATGCCAGATGTACCTCCACCACCGAGTAACATCTTCATCAATGCAGACACTTGATTGTTCTGAGGTCCTTGGGTAGATAGTCCACCTTGATTAAGACCCTGAGCAATACCTTGATTCATTCCACTACTCTGTTGAGTGGAAGATGGTTGAAGTGTCATATCATTAGATGGATTACCACTAAACTCACCCTGTTCAAGTGTCGGAAGCTTTATAGTTATCCCATCCTCTTTTGTAAGTATCTGACCACCCTTTGGAATCTTTCCACCACTAAGCATCTGTTGAATAAGTTTCATTTTATTCTGTGCTTGAATATTCTGCTTAACCATCCCACCGAGTCCAGCACCTACTCCTTGAGGATCAAGAGCTTGGCCCATAGAAGCCATAGCATATTGAGTAGCAGGATTTTGTAAAAACTTAGCCATTCCTTCCCACATAATTCTACCTCCTATTACTGTGACATATATGCAGCAGCACCACCAACTACTGCTCCGCCAATAGCTCCAGCTACTGTACCTATTCCTGGTACTGCACTTCCTATCATTGCACCAGCCGCTGCACCACTTAGTGCTCCACCTAACATTGATGCACCAGTAGCATTTGTAGCTCTAGTCTTTGTAGTAGCTGTCCCACCAGCTGCACCAGCCATTAAGTTAGCACCATATTGAAATACTTCAAGATCCCAAAGTGCATCCTCTTCATCCAACGCAGCATTCCTATTTACCTCTTCAGCCTTTGCTACTATTTTAATTCTCTTTCCCTCAATAATAGTACGCATAAGACTTTCTTGCCAGGCAACCCTCTGTAACATTAGATGAAGTATCTGACCTGCTCCATCTGTATATATCCTTTTATATTCAGTAGTGCTTCGAGCATTTATGTTTCCTATCTCAACATCTTTATTTAAGTTAGCCAGTCCAACTTGTGTACTCTTTGCGAGGTTAGACTTTCCAATATCAACATCTTTTGTTAAATTAGTAGCACCAACTTGAGAATCCTTGGAGATGTTAACCCTAACAACTTCTACGTCTTTGTTAAGATTGCCTGATGAGACTTGAACATCTTTACTAAGGTTAGCCAAAGCAACTTGGACATCCTTGTTAAGATTAATACTAGCCACCTGAATATTCTTATTAACATTAGTTGTTCCAACTGAAAGTTCAATATCTGCATTTTTATCGGCTGCGTTAAGACGCAGAGTAGAAGCATGTTTAGCAACTTCTCTATCTCTGAAAGCATATATGATAGATTCACCAATAGGGAACGAAGCTGAGACTACTGCATTAATATCTTGCATCCCACGTCTAAATGCAGGTAGTACTTTTGTATCTATTTCATCATCTAACTGATCAGCAAAGTTATTTACATCAGCAACTATCAATGCCTCAGTTATTCCAGCTACTCCAGCAACATCAGCGACTGCAGGAGCATTAGCCACAGCCGTATCTGGAACTGCAACCATATCTCCAACAACTCCATCAATAACTGTTAAATCTCCAATAGCTCCGAGATCAGCAACTACTTCATCTGCCACAGCCAAATCTACATATGCACCCACAGATGTTACAGCCTGTGCATATAGAGCAGCCCAGTTTGTTGTATCTACAATACCTACAAGGAGAGCAGCAAAGGCAGCTATGGCGGCTTCATATGTGATGATGTCAGCATCTGGATTGTATGCAGTAAGACCAGTCCAAGGAGAGTTTCCAAGAGCCGCATCCATTATCGAAGTGATATCATTACTGACTGTGAGTGAAGTTCCAGCATGTACAACTACACCATTAAGCCAGCCGCATTGAATTTCCTCTATATAATCAGGATACTCAACAGCACCAGAAGAACCACCACCACCACCTTTGCATTCAACTATTGGTCCAGAATACTCATATGATTGCTCTTCTACTATCTGAAGAGTCTTCATATCTATTACACACCGAGTAATTATTTTCATCTTTGACTCCCGTTAGATCGTTTTAAAATTAAACGATCTTATCCAAATCAAAAGAAATAAATGTATAGTCTGTATTAGCCCCAAGAGACTTAGCTAAATCATTTATAAACGAGACTGATGAATATGCTGTAATCTTAACACATCGTTGAGACTTAGCATACTTAACCAGAGTCTTAAATCCATTCATCCAACTGTCTTTACTCACAGATGAATATCCATAAAGACAGTAGATTAACAAACTTCTTGTATCACTTGCATCATCGTATAGAACCTGTGTAAGTACTATACCTTCAAAACTAACTTTGGTTTCACCCCTTATATACGATGCCCAGACATCAATCTTTCCACTAAGAGCAGCTGCTAATACTCTATTTAGTTTATCTGGATGATCGTGTACAGTAGGCGGTAAAGATTCCTCTACAGCATACTTAATAATATTCCAGTATGTAGATACTTGTTCGGGTAGAAGTTTTATCAACATTATTGTCCCCTTAATGGAGGTGCATACACACCTCGAATTGATCTTAAGTCACTCATTTTATATCTCACTTTCATATATCCTATTCTAAAACCGTTGAAGAGTTCACCAAATCTAAGTCTAAATCTGAAGGAATTTCCAACTACAGTAATCGCTCCACTTCCAATATTGTTTATAGGTTTGTAAAGTCCTACAACCCAATCTTCATTATCATATACATAGTCAACTCCAGCTTCTGGTAAGTCTACTGGATATGCATCTGTTTCTATAGATGCTATAGTTTTCTGTCCTCTATATTCCATGTCAAAGGGTTCAGTAACTATCAACGGGGAGTAGTCATCTATGGTTGAAGGTAACAGATACATAGATTCCTTACCTACTCTCCACACCGCTGATGGATGCTGAGGGACTTCTGTTAGTCCATAAGGAGAGAGTAAGAAGGTTTTTGTACTATTACCGATGTAGAAGTCTTTATTAATTCTATCATAATTGACTACAATGTCTTCACCTTCAAGCTCTAACATCTTATGTACATACCCAAGTCCCTTTACTCCTTCCTGAGTAATTTCTCTAATAGAGAAATCTTCACCTACATACACATGACGATTTAGAGTGCCATTCACAGCCCCTTTGTTACACATGCCTACATCAATTAGTTCATTAAATCTATATGTAGTAGTTGGAGAACTTACCGGACTAAGTAGTGTAACTCCTTTAGATGAATACCCTACAACATTATCACCTAACCTTCTTATATTATATACTTCTCCACCATATGGACATCTACGATAACTAGCTTCATTATCGAGAGTAGGAGTAAAGTTCAGTGATCCTATCTGTGACCAGATGTAGAATGTTTCATCACAGTCATACCAAGCAGAAAGAACTCCACCACCAACCATCTGACCTTTGAGATTACACACAGTTTGCATCATTGGAACTGTGGCAGTAGCCCCTGATGTATTCCACGAAGATGTTACTGTGTTCCAGTATATGTAGATATTTCCATTTGTCAAGATTGCATACTCTCCAAAGTCTGCCACTTCAAACAGACCACTTATGTTAACAGTAGCAACCCAGGCAAACGTAAGCATATCATCAGAGACTGTGTATATGTAGTCTAATATTCCATCTCTGATAATTACAAAGTTATATCTTTCACTGCATAGAAACTGTGGAAAGGGCCAACTATAATGAATGTTAAGAACTGCAGGAAGAGGATTTTCTCCAGGTTTAAATGCTTCCAACCCACGCTTTCCATATCTAAATCCAAGACATTCATAAAGCAGCTGAGAATTAACCGGAGCAGTCTCATCTGGATTTAGACCGTTTTTAAGAGCTTCATCTATGTGTAGTTCATACTCTCTCATTTAGCAACCTCTTCTCCATCCTCTGATTCTTTATCCAAATCTACACTTACCTCTACCTGAGGTTTACAGTGCGTTCCTCACCTTTTAGTTTCCTTCTTCAAGTAGATCATTCTCAAGTTCCTCTATGAGATAACTTTTAGCTGTAACATCTTTAACTGAGGGAACCCAGAGAAATGATATCCAGACCTCTGTTATAGTATTTCCCTCAGCAGAGTTAACTTGGATATCAAGGCAGTCTCCGGTCTTGACAGCTAAATTTGGCTCTATTACATATTGTTGTCTATCTATCATATACGCTTTTGAGTTTGCATAAGCTACATTCGAAACAGTGATACCAATAGAGATAGGACTCTTTGGTAAACTTCCAAATTTTATAAGTCCTTTAGTAATGACTCCATCACAAGGGAACATATAACGAAGAATAGAACCTGACACACTCTCTCCAAATACTGCATTAGAGATGGGGAAAGGAGTGATGATAGCTACTGCTTTCTTAACAGACCTCCTTGCAAGGCGTTCTGAGATTTTAATAAGCTTAGCTATCTTATCATTTACAGATAGTGTAGGATCTATTAAAGGTTTTGAATTAGACATTAGTAAACCTCCATTAGTCAGTCATTATAGTATTCATAATAGCACCTACTTCTTGTACTAGGGTAAAAGCAGACTCAGTCTCTACTGCTGTAGCAAAGACAGATAAAGCATCAACTAATGTACTTGCATCAGCTAAGGTGGGACAGTTTAGACTGAGGTAGATTCTATGTGTAAACGAAGCTTGAACTCCGCTAAAAGCCATAATTGTAAAAGTAAGAGTCCCAGTAATACTCGCAGCTGGACCACCACTCCAGACTATCATTCTTGCGTTTTCAGCAGTAAGTTGAGCTTTAAGAAGAGTAATTACAGCAGCGACTGTAGCTATGTTTGTAGTTTGATACATTCCAACTAATGTTTTTGTAGCCATCTATCCCTCCATATCATCTACTTCAGCAATTATTTCTTCAACAAGATCGAATCCAAGTTGTCGCATTTCAGTCTCGATTGAGTTAGACCAGTCATTGACACCTTGGGTATTTCTATTTGTCACTTCTACCTGTCTCATAGCAGACATATAAAGTAACATTGGGTGGACTGCTGACCAATAGTTCTCATCTGTATCTTCGATGAGCTCCATAGAATAAAACAGTCCGTTAATTATAATAGTTGTATTTTCACTCACTAGTACATCTAAGAGTATAGCATTATACTCATGTCCGTTTCCAGCTAGTACATCAGTCCATCCAGTAAAGGATTCTATATCACCTGCAAGTGCATTTTCAGGAATATACCTTGTGATACAAGGAGAATAGTACAGAGGTATACCAAGACTTCTTGAGCTTGGCAAACCAGTTAAATATCCCTCTATCATATCCTGTAGGCTTTCCTTCTCTAATTGGCACCTTGCAGAAGATGTAGCAGCCCATACTTCTTTAATAGCTCGGCAGTATGGGAATGATACTCCCCAAAAACCAGTTGCAATTGTCTTGAAGCAAGACGCCCAAGACTTCTGCGTCTCATACAGACGATCAAGATACTTACGTCCTTCGTTGATAAAGAAACCTGCTCCAGTATCTATACCAGCTGGATCAACAAGATCATGACGACCAGATAGGTCTCTAAACTTTATACGAGATTGAAGAAAGTTCATTTTATCACCTTTTAAAGTAGACTGTGGAGTGATGGAAGAAAGATCACCCCACAGCTACCTTTGGCCTATGGAGGTTAGTATTACGGCACGAGCGTATTGTTAAGGCCAACTCCGTTGAGTACCGCACACTTCTGCGGCAACCCAAATTCAAGTCCGGCCTCAGTAAGATACTCCTCATTGGTTCCGTCAATCCTACGTTGACCATACCCCTCAAAGTGAGTCTTACTGGAGGTCTCACCGTAGAAATCTGTATCGACTATGTACCGATACCCGAGTTCCCTCGGTTCAAAGATTATCATCATGTTACGAGTTGTAGCGTCATAGCTGAGCAGTGGGTGAGTCTTCACCTTTATGGAGCCGAAAGGTGTCCTCCACTCATTGATCTCCATCCCGTAGAACTTCTGTCCAGGAGCAATGTTAATCTGGCCACTCGTCTGTGCAAGAGCATCAATACCGAGTAGGGCACCAGAACCTGCGAAGACTACCTTCTCATTAGAACCAAAACGGAAGATCTGCTCAAGCATAGTCTTGAGCCATGCTTCACCACCGACTGTCCAGGCATTTCCAGCCTGCCCCACATTGAGAGTATAATCATCACAGTTGAGAGGAGCATACTGACGGATGAAGTTAATCATACCCCTGGTCGTCCGCTCAGGCTTACCATTGTCTCCGATGTTCTCAGTCATGATTCCCCACAAGAATGAAAGTTCCATTTCCCATGAGTGCATCTCAAGAGCATCGGCTTTCATCTTCTGGTATTGGTCACCAGTACGAAGTTTTGTTTGGCGAGCCGTTCGAGTTATAGACAAAGGAGTACGCCAGATCTGAGTGAGGTTATATACCTTGACAGGATTGAGAGCAATCGCATCAGGCATTTCACCACCCTCAGGGTTAATGTTACCAACAATCTTGAAACAGTCACAATCACTAAGGTCATGGGCTGGAGAGTTATCATCAACTTCCAAGAGTTTAACAGCCAGAACAGAGTTCGTTGTACCTCTTGTGACATTTGTCACTTTTCCGGTTACATCTACCCGATAGTCAGATGCGTCTCGAAGAAGGATTTGGTGTCCCTGCCGAATCCGATTGGCAAGAACTGTGGTTACTTGAACGAACAAAGTGTCACCAACAACACCGCCAGTTACATATGGAACTGTCAGATCACTGACAGTATATATACCATCTACAGCACCACTGACTGCACTCTGTTCCTGAGTCCACCAATGAAACTGCGGATCATCAACACGCTCACCTTTCATTAGTGACAAGAGGGCAGTAAGAGGAGCCTGTCCATTTGGGTACAGATAGAGTATCTGCTCTCTCCAGCTCATAGGACGCTGTCCTGCAACCCAGTCATTATTTCCACGCATACCTAAGAACATAATCAGTTACCTCCGATATTAGAAAGATCGTCCGGTTTTAAAACGATCTGTTACAATTGTTGAGTACTCTGTCCATATACTCCAGATATACCGTCAGGCCACCAGGCAAGGCCATCACTGTAGAGCAAGACCCTATCACATTTGCCATTGAACTCTATATCACCAACCCAACACTCTGAATCATCATCATCCTGGATAGTGATAGTGTTTATTACATCAGCTTCACGGGCTATAATTGAATACCATCGTCCTTTCGCATCCGCTACAGGAGGAAGCGTAAGTGTTATCGGCCCTGTGAGGGCATTAGCACTAGGACGCACCACATAGTCGAGAGTGGTCATCTGTACATTACCAGTAGGGTCAATGTACTTATCAACCACTTCCTTATCATGTTCCGCAAATCTATCCTCAAGCATTGTTTGTTACCCCCTTAAAGATTTGTTCATTTCATCTATTGCACTTTCCATAGATGAAACATCTGGTTTTTGTCTGCTCTCCCTAATAGAACTTCTCTTGTTAGGAAGGATAGGAGGAGCTTTGTCAGTTTTAGTAGTTGCCTTTTTGTACAGTTCGAGCCTCTTTCTGGTTTCAGTCTCAACCAAAGGAAGAATTTCATCTATCTTCTTGCCAGGATTTTCAGCTGAAAGTTCCTCAAATACTACACCTACTACTTTCTTAAAAGGAACAAGATCTTTGTTGTCCACATAGAACTTGTCACTCTTTTGTTTCAGTTCAGACATGATAGATATGTTAGCCTTGACAATCTCCGGTAGTGACCTTAACACACCTTCAGTTGTTACATCCCTTGAGGTGTTTACCCCCTTCATGTAGACGGAGTTTAGCAGTTTGTTAAGACCTTCTTTACTTCTGGTTATATCATCTACATCAAGGTCTCCAATGAAGTCTTGGTCTTCAATAGTTACTGGAGGAAGAGGTTTAGGTTCTACAACTTCAACCTTTCGAGTCTCAGCATCATTCAACTTCCTTCTGAGTTCGTCTATGGTTTTGTCTCTTTCATCAATTTCAACTACAGCCTCAACTTCGACCTCAGGTACAACTGGTACTTCAGCCTCAACTGATTCGACTACCTCAACAACCTCCTCCTCCAGAATTTCGTCTACCTTAGATTCTTCAACCTTCTCTTCCTTAGAAGACTCGATCACTCCAGTGAGAGAATCTAACATCTCGTTTATTCCAACATTCTGTACTACTTCTTCTTCCATTTCACTAACCTCCAATTGTTTAGATTAAATAGCTTACTTAACGGCTACCTGCCTATACATTTCCTTCCACCATCCAAAGATAGATGATCCGTTCCCTTCTACATTAACCAGCACCAAGACATCATTTTCTTGCGCACCCATTATACTTAGTACTGGCAACTGGTTGAGATATATTTGACCAGTAACTTTCAATCCATCTTGGATTGACACAGTGTTATCCATAAAGATAAAAATCTTTATTTGTCCAGATGTACCACCATAGATATAACTGATATTAGATGCTCCAGTCCCAGATACAAATATTACTTCTAAGGAAACATCACTGAGATCAACACCTATCGAAAGAGTTGTATCTCCAGCAGATATAGTTAAGTTAGTTACAGCAAAGTTGGATGGAGCACCTTCCTCCATAGTGTTTATATATGTATGAAGTGCTCTGATCCAAGCAGGCCAAGTACTATTCAACTCTTGATCAGTCGGTTTCGTTACGTCTAGCATCTTTTTGGTCCTCCAGTATTGATAGGAATACATCAGGTATTCTTTTCATATAATCAACTGCTTTAGTTCTTCCATTTATATCACCTATGTGCATTAGAACAGAAGCAGTTGATGGATTGTTAGTGAGTGAATCATCAACTATATTTTCTCCCTCTCTTTTAAAACTTCTTCTCCATTGGTTGAGTTCTCTAAGCATATCAGCCCAGAGTATAGATTTTTTAAACTCTACAATCTGATCATGGGTTGCTCTTACTCTAACTAATTCCATTAGTCTACTCCTACAGGGATAAGGTTTCCTCTCTCGGCCTCTCTTAAGACTTCTTCATCAGGTGCTACTCTTCCTTGAATGTTGTTCATGTTTCTTTTAAAGTCATCAACATTCTTAGCTCCCATCTGACCAGCTATATATGAGAAGATTCTTACGATATCAAACTCTTGCATAAGTTCAGGAGTAGTACCTATTACCTTAAACATCTCTATCCATGCTTGGGAGAAGTTACCTCCAGGTATTGAACCGTCTCTAACAATGAGGTCGTAGTTGACAAGCATCTGACTGGGTTCAACCCTTGCATGAGATTTAGTATATCCAAAAGTTTTCTTCAGTTTCTCAGCGTGGTTACCTATAATCTTTACATACGTCTCTTGAGACATATACTGTTGTGTATGAACAGCAAACATCTCACCTATATCTTGCATGAATTGCAAGCCTATGATCATAGCAATACGTTGGAGTCTACTGATAGCACTACCACGAGTACCTTGGAACTCAGCTCCAGTCAATCGCTCAGGACCTCCTTGGCGTAGTGCTCCCTGCATAGATTGATCAGCTCCACTAATGCGATCCATCCACTGTGTTATATAGACACTATCACTAATGTTAGCTCTGGTGATGTCGTTGACATTTAGTTGTTGTACAACTTTGTCAACTCCACGTCCCCAAGCAGGCTGACGTAACCTGATTAACTTGCCAGGCTTTGGGTCTTTGAGATCGTTTATGTTAACTAAAAATGGATCTACAATTAGCATGTCATTGATAGCTTTACGAACATTACTTATATGTGAGTTGAAGAGAAAGTCTAAAGTATGCTGTAAGCCATATAGTACTTCCATCCTTCCAATAGGTGTGATAGAATATCCATCAAACTCTGGGGAAGCAACAGCTATAGGATACATACCGTGGTTGTGATCTGCCTTTTCACATGCTATAATTATATCATCAGATGCGAGTTCAAAGTACCACTTCTCTGGATATTCTCCCTCACCAAGTTTCCACTCCTTTGGAATTAGATTAACATACATCTTTATGGTATCAACTGGACTTAACACATCACCAGCAACCCTATTAAGATCAGCAGCATTTCCGTACTTAGTCTGTCTATCAGACTTGTCAATAGCTAAAGTAGATGCCTTATTACTTTTCTTTTGTAGATACTTAACATTGAAGAGACTTGAACTGGGTACATTCTCTTCACTTAGTAGGTTTATATAACTACTTCTTTCTATCCACCCTATGAACTCCCCGTCTTGGATGTTTACACTTGAGACAGAAGGATCAGGAAGCCACATGTAGGGATCTATGTTGTCTAGCTTGTTGCCCTCAAACAGAAGTGAATCAACCATGTTAGTGTAGTTAGTAGTATCACTTCCTAAGTCTGATTGGGTGGTTACAGATGCTTTCACAGGTTTACGACCATAGACGGATTTCCATCCTGGGACACCTATACCTACACCGTAGGCTAGACTATCTCTCAACACAGTGTGTAAGGCTAGAGGTACTTTGTTCTTTATACAGTGGAGTTTTATAACTAACTCCATCATCATAGCACCTAGTGTATCATCATCTTCAACACCTTCGTATTGAAACATAGGGTCTTGGAAGAAGGCTATAGAGAGATAGGTTAACAATGCCTCAAGCATTGAATAAGTGTATGGAAATACTATAGATACAGGCTTTGCTTCGTCTTTCTCTTTAATAGCCTCTTCCTTATCTTTCAGAGGAATGTAGACGGTTAGTTTCCTATCTATTTCATTCCAAGCACTAAACCTATTGGATAGCTTTGTTCTGGAAACCTGAGCTCTTCTATAAATCTTATCCCTGATAGAATCGTGTAGATCACTTCCAGGTTTCAGATCTAACCCACCAGGATATTCATAGTTAAAAACATCTGACTTATAAATATCAGCTTTCCAAGACGGTGGTTCTCCTTGAACTATGTAAGGCATTTATTTGTCCTTCTCAGTTTTAGGTTTTCTTGGCCTAGGTTTTGATAACTCTTCTCTAAGCCTTATTATTTCCCTGTTTAGTGTTTCAATAAGTTCTTCCATGTTTATGATAGTTAAATCTTTTTTCATAAAAACTATTAGAAACTCTTCATGTCCTATCTGCATCTTGTTCTCCCATTACCATGTAGCAATACCAATCTTCTTCCACGTGTTAGCTGCTACACAGACGTATATGAATGAAGCATCCCAACAGATATCTCCAACATTTCCAGCAGCGGCTGCAGTAGCTGGAGTCTTTGCAGTTCTTAGTCTAATGATATCAGAGTTGATATCAGCCATAGCAGTTGGGGTTGTAATTCCGAAGCCGACGTTGCCGTCAATTAATGTCATCCACGTTCCGATAGTTGCACTTCCTGTTGGTGTTCCCTTAAATTCAAAAGCAAGACCATTGTTTGTTACACTCCAATCTTCTGTAGCGTATGTTATTATTTCCCCCGCCGTCCTAACAGAAGAACTATCATAATAACCTGCCGACCTTAGCTTTGAAATTCTTGTTCCAGTTGTTATTGGTAGAATACTTGCTTCCGCTCCTAGTCCCCGCCTAAAAAGAAAACCGCTGTAGTTTGTTATATTATTATTGAAAGTCTCTAATCTATTAATAGCGGAAATATCATCCCTTACAGATTGAAAGGCTCCATTGTAAATTTTAATATTTCCTATAACGTGTAAAGGATGTTCTGGCACTGTCGTCCCTATGCCGACATCTCCAAGCATAAACTCAAAATAACCATTAGTGCTATCAAAAGTAAGTGTTGGTCCCCCAGTCCTTCCAATATTAGCCCCATTTGCTACAATAATATTACCAGTAGCCCCAATAGTTACTAAGCTATTCTTGATCTTCTTCCCAGTAACTCCATCAAATATAGCTATAGCGAGGTTAGTAGATGCTGCAGGACCCATTACATCACCTACCAGTACTCCGATATCTACTAGTCTCAGTACATCAGTAGGATCTGTAGGAGCTGTTCCAACTTCTACAGGACCAGGAAACTCTGCAGACTTTGGAAACGCAGTATCATCGTATAGATGAAAGCCTACTAGCGATCCTATGTTAATTCCTACAATAGCCATTTTACAATCCAGTTCGTCCCAAAATCAAACGATCTTTTTGTCAATAAATTTCTTAAGGTCTATTACAGTCTCTGTTAAATTATCTATCTTTGAGCATACCAAAGTTAAACAAGAATGTCTTCTCTCTGTACATCTGGAGTCCTTTACTTTTCCACTGTCACCTATAAACTTACCAACAGATCCAGATACAACAGCTACAACAATTCCTCCTAAAACCACGATAATGGGTTCCACTATGCATACCTCCAGTCCTCAACAGGATCTTCATATTTAAGTTCTTTATATTCAGCTTCAGAATTAGTAATATTGCCTTTTGGACTAAAATATCTTTCACCAAGTTCTAATAACTCAACTATATATGCAAGTGCATCCATTAAGTCCCATAGAGCTGAACGAGGAAACATTAACAGTTGTTGTTCAAGCTTCTTAACAGTTGCACAAGATGCATTGTGGTAGATGTACCCACCTCTGTAATAAGGGACAAGGGCCTTGATACGATGCTCCTTCTTCATCCCTCCACGAGCCTTAAGCCAAATGAGTTCAAAGAAGCTCCCCCTCCTAAACATCTCATTTTTGATAGGCTGTTTGATAAACTCGTTGAGAGAAGTTTCTTCGATACCTAATACTTTTGCACCTAACATCTGTCCCATTCCAAACATAGCATCGTAGATTTCATCTGGATACATTTTCTCAGATATAGCATCTCTAACATATAGTCTAGCCCTTGCAACATCTATCCCTATCCCAATAATAGCACTTTCAGCAGAGTGGATTTTTACAGTCTTCGCAGGGTCGAGTATTATAACTGATTCAATCTCGTTGTTCTGTTGGATTTCTGCATCTATTATATTCAAGTCACCTTCTTTTTTTCCGTACGAAGGTGGACAGTTATAGTAATGAAAGTAATCAGTTCTAAATGAAGAATCCTTTGTTGATATAGGAAGGTTTCGTAGTTCACGGAAGAAGACATCTGTCTGACCAGCATTAACATGGTGTTGCCACTCAGTCATAACTGCTTCATCCGACATAAACTCAGGAGCTGTAGAATGGAAGTCATCATCACAGGCTTCGAGGCGTACAGACTTCCACTCTGGTGAATCAAGAAGTTTCTGTAATACAGAGTCTTCATGCTTGAGTGTGTCAATGTAGACTATCTTTGCGTTTTTAGCCATATCACCTATTCGTGGAAGAGCTTTGATTACATCTGCATATAGCCACTCATACTGTTTTCTTCTATATTCATCACTTTGGATCATTTCAGGGTCTTCAAGGTCATCTATTATGATTAACCCAGGGCGGTCGTTCTTAAACAAAACGCCTCGGACTTGCTGCCCAGCACCTCGAGGCCATACCAAAGTATCATATGCAACCCAGGCTTTTTTACTGAACACTTCCTCAAATTCACCTTTCACATGGTCTGCTTTGAAGTTTCCAAAGAAACTTTTAATGGCTCGGTTTGTTACAAGCTCACGTCGTAAGTTCTCCGTCTGTAATGAAGCTGCTTCGTGACTCTTGTTGATGTAACAGATGAAGCCAGTTAGGTGGAAGAGGATATGTCTAGCCATAAGTGCAAGACCAACAACAGAAGTCTTTCCCCACCCACGAGGAGCAGCTATGGCTACTTTCTGATCTGGGCCGTCTATGAGTTCAAAGATCTTCCCATGAACGTTCTCGGCAAATGGTACAGAGAAACGTTCTGGAAAGAATGTCTTTGCCATCATTCGAGTGCTGACAGCGCATTGAGAAAGTATTTGTTTTATATCTTCGTCCATAGTTAATCTATATCACCGTATATAGGTAATAGCGTAAATAAAATATTAACCTTACCACTACCAAGGGCTGGTGTAACAACAGTAATGTATGAAGCAAAATCTCCAGTTAACTCCCTTATATATGTTGTACCTATACCTCTTGGAGTATAAGTAATAACATCACCCGCTACCATAGAAGCAGTTACAGGATTACTTATAAAAGTTTTAACAGTGCTATCATCAGCTAGTTTTAATTCCTTAACATATCCACCGGCTGCAGGATTAGGTGTTGCAGTAATACACATAATCTCCATAGAAACTGGAACCCAACGCACACCAGTCCTTGGATAGAAATTAAATGTTTGTGCACCAGCAGATAAATCTACTACACCGGTTTCCAGAGTCATACCATCTGTAGCAGTTATAATAGAATTACACCGATAAAATGCAATAGGTAAATTACTTGAAACTTCTCCAATAATAACTTTTCCATAACCAGCATCTATTTGGTATATTAAATGTAGATAGACAGTATCACTTATAGCTAATGCAGATAATGAGCTATCAACTATTGACAGACCTGACACTTTTAGTATATCTGTTGGTTTTCCAGCAAAATAAAAGCAGTTAGAATAATTTGAAGTATTAGGAAATATGCAATTCTGTATAAGATTATTACTAAAAGAATAAATAGATACTTCATTATTTGGTCTAGTTGAAGAGGAAGAACCCACATAAAATAAATAATTATCGTGCTGATCTAAGTCTGATCCACAGTTTTCTATAAGATTATTATCAAATAGGAGATTCGATCCAGAGTATACAGCTCCTGTATATAAAGCAAGAACTGTATGAAAGCCATATATCTTATTATTTGATATAATATGTGTAGGTTGTATTATATCAGTATCTGCATCATCATAAAATGAAGGTTGTATAGAAATTCCATTATTATTTCCAACAGCTGGATAGACTTGACCCTTTCCAATTAATATATTATTAGTAACTATAGCATCTCCCATACGCTGTAACATAATACCAGAATTACATACAGTATCTGTATTATTAGATACATCAACTATATTTCCATCTACAATAACGTCAGCAGTATTATG
>Ga0114918_10002299_pt1 | contig 17136 bp, 19 predicted proteins | sample LantaG_FD_87015 | JGI IMG/M metagenome (GOLD analysis project Ga0114918, IMG submission 87015) | Deep subsurface microbial communities from Baltic Sea to uncover new lineages of life (NeLLi) - Landsort_02402 metaG | ecosystem: Environmental > Aquatic > Marine > Oceanic > Sediment | place... | reverse complement strand
GAGTACCGGCCCCCGCCCGCCCCCCTGCGATTTCAACCCCACCCCTTTCCCCCCCCTCTCCCCTTAACAAAACCGCCACCCCACTTTTCACTCCCCCCAGGAGCTCCAATCCCTCGACCCGGACGACGGCGTCTTCAAGCTCATCGGGCCGGCCCTCATCAAGCAGGAGCCGGAAGAGGCGGTGCAGGCAGTGCAGACCCGCCTCTCGTTTATCGGAGGGGAGCTGACGCGGCTCGAGGAGGGCGGGAAGAAGATCGGCGCGGACGCCGAGGCCTGCCAGGCCAAGTGCGCGGAGCTGCAGCAGCAGGCGATCAGGGAGAGCACGAGCGCGACGAGCGACGGAGGTGCGGGTGGCGGAGTTGCGGCAGCAGCAGCGCAGGCTCAGCCCGCGGCTTAAAAGAAAAAGAAAAAGGAAAGAAACGAAACGAAAAAAAACATTGTAACGAAAAAACAAAACTGTCCCCCTTGATCATTTCTAAAATTGGTGCACGCGGTGTTGTTATTCAATTATTTACACACAACGAAGGCAGCGAAGGGAAAGATGATGATGCGAGCGTGTTTGGGGTTTCAGTGAGCAAGTCGTGGTGATGGTGGTGGTAATGGTTGAGAGAAAAGGGAGAGAGCGAAATGTCTGTCTTTTTTCATTTCTTCTTTCCCTTCTGGTCTTCCTCGCTCTCCGAGTCCGAAGAGGTCGAAGAGTCATCTGAGGAAGAGGAGGACGAGGAGGAGGAGGAAGAAAAAGAACTCGAGTCGTCGTCAGAGGAAGAAGAAGAACTCGAGTCGTCAGAGGAAGAGGAGGAGCTGGTACCGGAAGGGGAGGAGCTGTCGTCGTCGTCGTCCGACGACGAAGACGAGGAAGATTTCGTCTCCTTCGTCATCGTCGTGCCGGAGCTCGTCGAGGAGTCCGAGTCCGAGTCCGAGTCCGAGTCCGAGCTCGAAGAACTGCTGCTGCTGCTGCTGCTGCTGCTGCTGCTGCTGCTGCTGCTGCTGCTGCTGCTGCTGCTGCTGCTGCTGCTGCTGCTGCTGCTGCTGCTGCTGCTGCTACTTCTCTGCCTCTTACGACCTCCCATCACCTCCTTGGGCGGCACGACGGGCTTCGGAGCCGCTGCCGCCTTCCCGGCTCCGAGCTTCGCCGTCGCCGAGGCGCGGGACAGGTAGGCGGCCTCCTTTTGGGTGCACTCGAAGCTCCAGTGGCCCTTCTTGAGGCACTTTTGGCAGAGCGGGACGGCGGCGTCGTTGGTCTTTTGGTTGAGAGAGAGGGGGAGAGAAAGATGAAGAGAGAAAGAGGAAGAGAGAAAGAGGTTGATGATGAGAGAGAGAAAGAAGAGGTTGAGTTTTCACGGCTAGCGCCATTGATGGCAATCCGCGTCCCCCCACTCTCTCCTTCTCCACTCTCTCTCTTCTACTCTTCTGCCCGCGCAGATCGATGACGTACCATCGTGATGTTACTATCGTGTTCGAAGCAAAGCGCAAAAAAGCCAAACAAGGAGGCGAGAAGAGCAGATCGATGGAGGGGGGGAGACAACAAAAGACGAAAAAGTGATTTTTTTTTCTCTTCTCGACCTCTCGCCCTCTTTTCCTTTTTTTTTGGTACTATTTCCCCCCACCCCGCTTCAACACGGGGCGGATGGAGAGCGATTCTTCCACTTTTTCACAGAAAAGACAAGAACACAGCCCCACAGCGGCAGCGAGAAAGAAAAACTGAAGAAGAAGAAGAAGAAGAAAAAGGCAGAGCAGAGGTAGTGTTCAGTAAAAAACGTAGTATTTTTTTCTTTGGAGGAAAAAAAAAACGAAAAAAACGGAAGAAGAAAAAAAAAACCCCGACTCTTTCATTCGCCATCACCAGCGCCACCGCCGCCATCCTCCTGCTCGCGCTGCTCCTCAGCAGACCCTTTCCTCGACCCGCCGCCGCTCTTCCCGCTCGCGTACCACGGCTGGAACCCAAACCTCTGCAGGAACCTGACCTTTTCGAACCGCACGGCGTGCCAGGCCTCGTCGACCAAGCCCATGTCGTTTTCGACTTTCCTCCCCTCCTCCTCGTGGCCCATGCCCCAGGCCCACCAGAACACGCCCGAGATGGGGCCGTGCTTGCCGTCGTTCCCACGGCCCGTGGCGCGAGACCACTGGGCCAGGTCTACCATCGCTGGCCAGTCCCTGTCGTCGACAAAGCCCGTACCGGTTTCCCCCAAAATCACGGGAAACACAAAGCAGGGAGCTTCCGATCCTTTCTTTTCGGAACAGTATCCCTTTTTGTTCAGATAGCCAAAGGAGGTAGTGAGCCTCTCAAACAGATCGTTTCCTTTGTTTCCGGCAGGCTGAGACCTCTGCGTGTCCCAGACGGAAGGAGGGTAGACATGGGGGCCCAGGACGACGTTTTTCGCGTAAGACCTCGAGACCAACGTGTCAAAGAAAGGACGAGGGTCGGTGAGCCCGAGCTTGGCGATGACCGCAGGGTCCGTGGCGAGCCCGTCGCCCCAGTTCTTGGCCAGGGAGGGCTGCCCACAGCCCTGGAGCACGAAGACGGTGCTGCCGGGCCACTCTGCGTCGAGCGCGTCCATCGCTTCCAAGTAAAGATCGCCCGCCGCGGGAACGGGTTCGCCCGTTTCTTTGCCGTGCTCGTCCTTCCCCATCCCTGGGCTCCACCCGAGGCCCCACACGTCTGGCTCGTTCAGCACATCAAGCAGAACCCTGCGAGCAGACTGCGGGTGCCTGGCCACCATCTCCCTCCACAGCTTCCGCCACTGGGCCACCCACAGCCCCGGGTCGTCCGTCGCCGACCTGTCGTAGTTGAACTGGTTGTCGAGCATCACGTAAAAGCCGTTGGAAGCAAAAAAGTCGACGACCCACAGAAACCTGTCCAAGAGAGACTCGGCGGGAGGGGCGTAGTGGTTGCACCACCCTTTCCGAGGGTCGGGGGAGAGCGGCAGGCGAGGTGGGGGCTGGACCTCGTCGAGCCTTCGGACCGACCTCGCTGCCGGGTCGGTCGTCGCGTCGACGACCTCCGAGTCGGGCACGCGCCAGCAGGGGATCTGCGCGGCGTCGGCCGCCCTGGTCATCACCGACTTGAAGTCGAAGGGCAGGCGCACGGCGTTGATGCCCAGCATGCGCATCCTCCACGCGATGGTCGCCAGGTCCTGCGAGGTCGACTCGCGCCTCTTGAACGCCGGGCCGATGCCGTCGAGCATGGTGAGGCCGTACTCGAAGCCCATGTAGTTGATCCCGGCGAGGAAGACCTCTTTCCCGTCTGGCGAGTCGGTGTCGAAGATCTTGCCGTCTCGCAGGGTCAGGGCGGACTTGAGGGACGCCGGAGGTGGAGTTGATGAGGAGGGAGAAGAAGAGGAGGAGGAGGAGGAGGAGGAGGAGGAGGAGGAGGAGGAAGAAGAAGTCGAGCTTGAAGAACTCAGTCTCAATTGCTCTCGCTTCTTCAGCACGCAGCTGACGCCGGCGACAGAGACGCTCGCCGGCGCGCCGTCCCCCGCCCAGACCTCGACCGTCAGGCCCATCCCCAGCGGCCGAGCACCGGGCTGCAGGTGCATCCACCAGTTGCCCACGCGCCCCTTGACTTTAGAATAAGCCGTGGGCGTCGTCACGTTCAGATTCCAGGTGCGGAGAGCCCTAAGGTAGTTGCCTCCGCTCACCTCGACGTCGTATGGCGCGTAAAAGGGAACGTTGCCCGTGGCCTTGACGTCGAGGTCGATCGTGACGTTGGTCCAGTGGTTGATTGGGTCGGACGGCCCCCAGGACCGGAGGCCGTACTCGACCTCGCAGCGCGGGCGAGGGGCCGAGAGGGCGCGGTCGGCGACGAGCATCGAGACCGAGGCGACGGCGAGCGCGGCGAGGAACGAGACGAGCCAGCACTTGATTCGAGCCCCTCCGAACAAGCCGCTCGAACCGCCTCCTCCTCCGCCGCCGCCGCCGCGAGAGCTCCCAAAGGCACCGGGCGGGCCAGGACCGGGGAGGCCCGCGGAGGCGTCCAGAAGGTAGCCCTCGTCTCCGTCGCCAGGAGAAGGGGAAGGCTTGCCGTCGCGGTCGAAAAACAGACCTTCACCGTTTCCGTTTCCGTTTCCGCCGCCGTTGCTGTTGTTGCCTCCGCTACCGTGGAAGCCCCCGCTGTTTCCAGTGCCGCCACTGATCAGGTTGGCGCGGTCGGAGTGCGAGTTGCCGTTGCCGTTGTTGTCGTCGGAGTTTCGCTGCGAGGAGGAGCTCGAAAAAGGAAGGGGGACGGCAGAGGCGCTGCTCGCGCGCTTGGCGCGAGCGGAACCACCGCTACTGTTGTTGCTTCCTGCTCCGCCGACCGAGGGCCTGAAGCGGGACTCGGTGATTGGAGGCCCGACTGGAGGCGTCGTCATCGTCGCGGTAGCAGCCTCGATGTCCGAGGGCGGCAGCGGCGTGCGAACGAGCGGGGGCGTCGTCGGAGCAGCTGTTGCTGCTTCGGGCTCGGAGGAGGAAGCAGTAGCAGCAGCAGCAGTAGCAGCAGCAGCAGCAGCTCCTTGCCTCTGCCTCTGCTGCCTCTGCTGCTCTTCCTCTTCCTCTTCCTCGTCGAGAGAGTGCCTCCTCCTCGCCTGCGTGAGGTTGGGAGAAAAGTCGTGCGTCGTGGTTGATCGCCTGCGGGAAAGGGGGAGGGAGGGAGGGAGAGAGATAGTTGGTGGAAAGGAAGCGGGGAAAGAAGAAGAAGTAGAAAGCGAAGAAGAAGAAAACGAAGAGGTGAGAAGGAAAAAAAAAGCGAGGGGTCGAGAGAGCAGCGGCAGCGCCTTAAAAGAAACAAAAAGGCCTCGGTCATCAATCGATGGGCGCGCGGGTGTGAGTAGCTCTGTAGTCTTGTTACCGAATCTGTTTCGCCCAAGAGCAACAGCATGAACACAGTTGCTCATCGCGCGGAGGAAGAGAAAGCACCAAGGGCCAAACAAGGTCGAATGCGCGACCTCGAAAAGTTGAATGGGCAACGCCCGTGAGGCCTTCTCGGGCGTCGAGAAGTCGAGAGGACTGCCAATTTTCTAAAAGGCGCGCCCTCCTCGCAAAGCCCTGGCTGCTCCTCTCTAAACAGCACAGAACGCCCTCGACTGGCCTCGAGTAACCATCGTGCATCCAACAACTCACCAGGTCGCGGCGTCGGCAGTGAGCTTGGTGCCGCTGGAGCCACCATTGCCACCACCACCCCCGCCGCTGCCAATCGAAGCAGCGTCGTCGACGCCGCTCATTTTCGTCGCCATCGTCGGAGAGCTCAGCGCGCCGCTGCCGCCTCCACGCCTCGCCAGCGTTGCCGTCGCGGCCATCTCGGGAAGGGAGACGACGACGACGACAGAGAGAGAGAAATTAGAGAGAAATCAGAAACAGGGGTGTGCGCGTTGACAATGCGTGGGAAAACAAAAAAAAAAGGTCGAGCCTTTGGCTTGGCTCGAGAAGCAAAAAATGATGAAAAAACTCAACCTCCAACTTTTCTCAACTTTGACTTTTTTCTCTCAGAGCCCCCTCCCGAGCAGCGCCACCGCCACGGCCACGACCAGCCCCCCTCCCTCAGCGTCAGTCAGCGCCTGCGAGACAGCCTCGAGGAAAGGGAGGGATGATTTTTTGTTTTCTGCTGCTGATGCTGCTGGTGCTGCTGATGCTGCTGGTGCTGCTGGTGATGGTGATGGTGTTGCCGCCTCCTTCAACACCTCTTCTTCTTCGCCGCCTTCTTCTTCCTCGTCGTCGCGCTCCTTCAGCTGCTGCTGCTCGGCGGCAATCGCAACAACAACAGCAGCCGAAGCAGCATCTTTCTTCACCGCCTCCACTTCCATCTCAGCCTCGCGCGCGCGCTGCCTCTCGATCTCCACCGCGGCCTTTCTGATCTCAAGCGTCTCTTCCGCGGTTTTCGCTTTCGCCTCTGCTTCTTTCTTCGCCGCGCGAGCCAGCTCCAGCTCCTCGCGGGTCTCCGACAGCGTCTTCGAGGCCTCCCTGATGATGTTTAAAAGGGGCTGAGAAGAAGAGCGCGGGGCCTTGGCGGCAAAGGCGGAAGCGGAAGCAGCTGCGGAGGCGAGTGAAGCAGATGCAGCAGCAGCAGCGTCGTCGTTGTTGGCTTTCTTCTCTTGCTGCTGCTGCTGGCGCCTTCTCGAGTCGAGCTCGGCAGCGAGGCTTTGAGTTTGAGAGCGCGATTCCGAGAGCTCTTCTTTGGCCCTGTGGAGCTCGCGGCGGAGCTGCGACTCGAGGGGCTCGCGGGGAGGAGGGAGCTGTGGAGGAGGAGGAGGCAGCAAAAGCTTGACGACGACCTCTTGCTCTCCTTTTTCCTCTTCCTCTTTTCCTTTTTCTTTCTTCTGGATCACCGCCGACGCCGCCGCCTCCCTTCGCTGCTCCTTCACCTTCCACGAGGCCCAGCAGAACGCGTTGTAAGAGAAGACCGTCGCGATCCCGAAGACGACCCCCAAAACGACCGAAAGAAGCAAGTTGCCCGCCGCGAGGAGCAGCTTTGAGTCGTCTTTCAGGAAGAGTTTTTCGACCAGCAGTTGGGGGACGCCGACGACGAAGAGAGGCTCCGAAGAGGGAGAAGAAGAAGAGATGCTCTTGGCAGACAGGCGCCTCAGCTCGACGAGAAAATTGGTCGTCGTTGTCGGAGAAGGAGGAGGAAGCAGCCCGGGCGGTAAGACACCCCTCGCCGCGACGGCGACGAAAACGACGAGCAGAGCGAGCTTTAGGAAACGTCGAGCAGCAAAGGCGCGCGCACGCGAAGCGGCTTCGAGATCGTCGTTGTGACGAGCGACGACCGTCGCAACAGTGCCGACGACGGCTATAAAAATTAGAGTCAGAGCGACGAGAGGAGGAGTTTCGTCGCTGCGAAAACAGGAAGCAGCAGCAGCGCTCGCGGGTCTCCAGCTGTCGCGGAGAGCACCGCGAGACAAATCAGGAAGATAGGGAGGGCCGTCGTCTTCTCGTAACGAGTGAGGACAGGAGGAGGAGTTGGAGGAGGGGATGAACGCGGGAGGGGGCCTCGCCTCTCGGCTTCTTCTCCTGTCGCCGCGGTGTCAACGACGACGATGGCGCTGCTGCTCCCGGCTGCGCCACCGCTGCTCCTTTCGCGGCTAACGAAAGCTTGCACAGACTTGCGAGCGATTGCCGCAGGCGTGACGGGGATCTTCTTCTTGAAGAGAAGGGAGTTTGGAGAGGCGGGAGAGAGGAGGAGCATTGTCGTGTTTGGAGTTCCGAAGCGAGAGACTTAAGAAAGAGAAAGCAAAGAGAAAAAAAGTGAAAAAAAACTCATTTTCGTTCCAATTTTTCTTCTTTCCACCAACTCATCATCGGCACGAGGCCGCCGCGTAGATAAACTGGTCTTTGTTCATCGTGACCGTTCCCTTGCCCTCCTGTTGATTTTTAAGATGAAATTAGAATCGAGAGTAGTTGTGGTGAGTCGTTGTTGTTCAATTTTTTTTCATAGACCTCCTCCCTTTCTCTCCACCTCCCCCCAACAATCCCTTACCGAATCAAAGGCCCTGAACGTCGCCCTCGCGGCCCTCAAAAACAGGGCCAGGCCGATAAACTCGCTGGCGCACAGCCTGCCGTCTTTGGAAGGATCGAACGCGTTGAACGCAGCGACGAGCGCCGGCCTGTCGAGCTTGATATCCACCTTCTTCAGAGCCGCTTCCGTGCTGTCCAAGTCCAGGCCGGGGGCGTCATCCGACGCCCCCGGTCCAGCGCCAGAGATCTCACCAAAGGTGGCGTTCAGCGAGTCGAGGGAGGAGTGCAGCTTGCCGAACTCGCCGCGGGTGATGCACCCGTCGTCGTCGAGGTCGTGGAGCCTCACGGCCAGGGCGCTGGTCTGGAGCGAGAAGGAGAGGTTGGCGAGACCCAAGGCTGCCTGGACCTCGGACGCGGTGATCTTCCCCGTCTTGGAGGTGTTGACTGCTGCGAACGCGGCGTCGAGGTCGACCATTTTTGTTTTGGAAGAAGGAAACGGGGTTGTGTTTTTTCCTCTCGTTTTTTTGGCTAGGTCGATGAAGCGAGAGTAAAGCTAGAGATCGAGAGATCGAGTCGCGTCCAGCTCCCTGCTTCGCTCTTCGCTGCGTGTTTCCTTCAGCCTCGCTTGTGGCACCAGCGGGAAGACTTCTCGAGGGGTCTCACGCTGCAAAGAGAGACGCGAAGAAAAAAAGGGAGAAGCGCGATGAGAGAAGAGAAGAAAAAAAGAAAAAAACTCAATTCAGCGTCAAAAAGTTTTTCGATTTTTTATTTTCATTCACACTTTTTCTTCCTCTTCTTTCTGAAATTCAATCAAAGTTCCCACGCCCGACAGTACTGAGGCACGCGCGCCCCGTTGCCCGTCAGCGTGCACAATCCACAACACAGGTCGACACCGGCCTCCGCCCTGGCCCGATGGCCGGAGCAGGCCCTCACCGCCCTGGCCAGCTCCGCCAGCTTGAGCTGCGTCGCCTCCGCCTGGTCCGGCGAGAGGTCAAAGAGCTCCGGCTCCGCGGCGGCCAGCCCGGGGTTCTCGACGGGCACGACGGCGGTCAGCGACCTGTTCTCCGCGTAGTCCGCAAGGCGGTGCGCCAGGGCGGCCTCGAGGGTGGCGAAGGGGCTGGAAGTGGAAGCGGAGGCGGTGTTCATCTGGGCGGCGGCGGGCGAGGCGAAGGAGGGCAAAACGCCCGTCGTCGTCGTCGTCGGGGAGGAAGAGACGCCGGTGTGCGGGGAGCAGACGCCGTCTGCGTTGTTGGCGACGACGACGAAGCCGTCAAAGGAGGAGGCGGCAGCACTGGTGCCTCCAGCTGCTGCTGCACGTGCTGCTGCGGCAGTGAGCGCGGCGGTGCGGAGGTTGCCGCTGTCCGAAGAAGGAGGAGGAGGAGCAGGAGGAAACCAATGTTGTTGCTGCTGCTGAGGCTGATGAGCAGAGGTGGAGCCGGACGAAGGGGTCAGGTGCGGCGGCGGGGCGCGGCCCACGCGCGCTGCTGCCGTCAGCGTCGAGCCCGACGTGCTGAGCATGATGGCATCTGAGAAGAGGTTTTGGGGTTTTGAGGTTTTTGAGGGAGGGAGAGAGAAAATGTTAGAAGAGAGAAAACGGAGAGAAAGAAGAAAAAAAAACGAAGAGAAGAAAAAAAAAACTCAAACTCACCAAGACTCTCCCCGCTCGTGCCTCTCCCGTGCCCTCCTCCTCCTCCGACGCCGCCGGCGCTTCTCCTCCCGATCGCGCTGCTGCTGTTGCTGGCGCTGACGCTGCTCGGAGGGATCTCGTTGGCTTCCGTCGTCGAGGTGCTCGTTCCACCTCCTCCTCCTCCTTGAGGAAACCTGCTCGGCGACCCGGGCCCCCGCGAGGGGCTCCGGGTGGGGGGGCTCGGCGGCGCCGAGGAGGCCGCCGAGGCGGCCGCCGAGGCCCTGACCGCTGCCGCGGCGGCGGCGGCCGCCGACGCGCTCGCCCTGTCCCCGGCGTGGGGCCACGACCGGTCGCAGAACACGTCGGCGGGGGTCTCCCACCTCGCCTTGCCGCCGCTCCTCCGTCCGCCGCGAGACAGCAGGGCTTGCAAGGCGGCGGTGTCTCGCTCGCAGGCCCGGGTCACCCTCCGCATGTCCCTGAGGATCTGCCTCGGCGGAGGGGAGAGCGTGAGCTGCTGCTGGTTTGCTGCTCCTGCTGCTGAGAAAGAAGAGGAGAAGGAGTTGGGGAGCACCGAAGAGGGCGGTGACGAGGGCGAGGAAAAGTGCTGGAGAGCGGAAGCACAAGCAGAAGCAGAAGCAGTAGAAGCAAAAAGGCCGTCGCCGCTTGTTGTCGCCGCTGCTGTTGCTGCTCGAGATGGCTTTTCGGCGAAAGGCAGCCACCACGACTTGAGCGGAGGGACGGCGATGGCCTCGAGGTACCAGTGCATGACGGCGCCGGAGCTGCTGCTGCTGGCGGCGTTGGAGGAGCTGCCGGGGTTGTTGTTCGGCGGCGGGGAGGTCGCCGAGTAGCCGGTGGTCGAGGGAGGGGTCGGCACCGCCGGCGAAGAAAAAGAGCCCCCAGGGGTCGTTGCTGTTGTCGTCGTCGTTGCTGCTCCTGCTGCTGCTGCTGACGCTGCAGCAGGCCCGACCCTGAGCCAGGAGCGCACAATCATCAGCCCTCCGTCTGCGTGCCGCCACGACTCGAGCACGCGGGTCGAAGAGGAAGAGGAAGCGCTGAGACTGCTGCTCGCCGCCGTCGTCGTCGAGCTCGAGCGCCGAGCGAGGACGTGCGTCGTCTTGTGCACTGGCGAGGGCGAGGAAGAAGACTGCTGCTGCCGATTCTGCTGCTGACGCCGTTCGTTTCGATCCTGTCGCTGCTGCTCGCGTCGCTGCTCGCGCCTCTGCTCTCGTCGCTGCTGCTTGACGGCGGAGGCGGGGGAAGATCCACCGGCAGTCGCGCCGACGCTCGCGTAGTCAAAGGCATTTTCGGCGGTGTCTTCTTCTTCCTCCTCCTCGCCGCCGCCGCCGCGCTCTTCTGCTTCAGCTTCATCCTCGTACTCCACATCTTCTTCACTTTCATCATCTTCATCATCATCGCCATAATCCTCCTCGTCGTCCTCATCGTCATCGTCGTCATCATCCCAGCGCGCCGTCGTCCTCACGGTCCTCCCCTCGGCGTCCTTCTGGATCACCTCCTTGCCCTCGACGGCGACGCGGGACCAGGCCCCGCGCGCGTTGACAGTCGTGACCTTGAGCGTGTTTCCCCTGTGGAGGATGAGGTCGGTCGCCAGGGGCGCGACCTCGCCCGCGAGGCGCCTCGAGGCCCAGGGGTAGCCAGCTTCCTGTTGCGGAAGAAGAAGAAGAGGGGTTTGGAGTTGAGGTTGAGGTCGAAAGAGAGGTCAACTTTTTTCGCTTGGAAGCGAAAAAAGTTTTTTTGAGAATCGATCTTTTGCTGCGCTTCTCTGCTGCAGAGCTTTCTTTTCTTCCGTTTCTTCTTTCTCTTCTTCACGAGCGTGCAGGGCGTTGCGACAAGATCACGAGAGCGTGCTCAAAGGGAACGAAAAAAGGGCATAGCGAAGGAGAACCGAGGGAGAAAAAAGAAAGCCCATCATCATTATTTGATCGATGGCCGTCTTTTGAACTTTTTCCTTCTTTACCTTGAGGAACGCGTCCAGCCCTTCGACCTTGACCACCCGCCAGTAGCCCGTGAAGTTGGGCCTGTTGCGGGCGGCGCTTTCTCTGGCTGCTGCCGAGGGCGCCGCCCGCGGAGAAGCGGAGGAGGGCATGGAGAGCAGGGAAGAGAGAAAGAGAGAGAGGAGAAGAAGAGGAAGAGAAAAAGGAAGAGGCGAGAGATTTGATTTTTTTTTATTTTTTTTCTTCGAACAGAGCAGCTCTCTTTCAGTTTCTCTTCGCTTCTGCTCTCTCTCTTTCTCTGTCTCTCTCTTCTCTGCGCTCTCCCCATCTAGAGACCTTTATAGCTCAATCAACCACCTCCTCATGAAGCCCGCGTCCATTCCGCGATCTCTCCCGGGAGGAGGCGGCATCCAGGCGCCTAGAACGGCGTCGGCAGCGAGGACAGCAGCAGCGGCACCTACTGTCCGCTCATCGTCGTCGTCATCGGCACTGGCAGCGACGACCGAATCTTCTCGAGGTAAATTGCGAAAGGTTTTCGCGTACATTTGATCGCGATGGAATGCTCAGAGAGTAGAGACGATCGCAGCGATGCCCTGGGAGCTAAAAGATGATCGAAGCGAGCTTTGAGAGAGCGACGCTACGGCGCGTCGCTTTCATCCTCTCGCGACTGCAATCGAAACCGATTTGGTCACGACGCGCCGCTCTGTTTCGCTTTTCGACCTCTAGCTTCTCTTCTTTCTTTCCTTCCTTCTCTTTCCTGCCTTCTCCGACCACACAGCTCACGCCACCATCCCCTCGAACTTCAACAAAACAACAACACAACAGGCAACAACACCACCAGCAGAAGGACGCCCCGACAACGCGAGCCTCCCTCCCAGACCCAATCCCTGGAAGACCTCGCATCAGCAGCGCAGTCATTCCTCTCGTCGCTGCCGCTCTCGCCCGTGCCCAAACCTTCTTCAGCTTCGTCTTCCTTCGAAGACGAAGCACTCCCGCCGTCTTCCTTCCTGATCGACGACGGTGGTCCCCCACGGTTCTACAGCCCGATCCCTCCACGAGACATCGTAGAGGGCCGATCGAAAGACGCGTCGGAGCTCCCTCTACTCTTTTTCTTACCGGGCATCGACGGCGTCGGGCTCGCCGCGGCGCGCCAGTGGCCCAAACTCGCGAGCCTTTTTGATCTGAGGGTCATGGCCGTGCCCGCAGACGACAGGACCTCTCTCGACGGCCTGATCGAGATCGTCGCGGCAGCCATCGAGGCCGAAGGAACCGAAAACATCCCCCAGTCGAGGCCTATCTACCTGGCGGGTGAGTCGTTCGGAGGGTCCCTGACCTTGCTGGTGGCAGCCAGGGCCCGGGGACTCGTCGACCGACTCATCGTCATCAACCCTGCGACCTCTTACTCGAGGTCAGCGTGGTCAGCGATCGCCCCGCTGATCGCCAGGGCCCCGGCCTCGGTCTACGGTGCTCTGCCGCTGGCCCTGGCCCCGGCGCTGGGCAACCCGCTGGCGATCATGAGTGGAGCTGTCTCGGCCTCGTGGGCGTCGAGCCCGACAGAGGCGGCGAGGCAGCTTGCTGGTGGTGCTTCCGAATTGTTGCCGCAGCTGCGGGCTCTGGGTGGGGCGCTGCCTGCTGCTACCCTGGAGTGGAGGCTCGGGCTCATCAAGGAGGCCGAGGCGAGGTTGCTGGGAGGTAATGGTAATGGTGGAGGAGGTGGAGGTGATGAAGAGACGTCATCGTCTTCGTCGTCGAAGAAGCAAAAAACCAGCCGACCTCTGCTCAACGAGATCAAGCAACGCACGCTCGTCATCGCCGGCGGTAACGACACCTTGCTGCCCTCTTCCGACGAGGCCGACCGATTGGAAAAATCAATGCCTCGGGCCAAGAAGGTTTTGCTCCCTCGTGCTGGGCATGCTTTACTCCAGGAGGGGGGCGTCGACCTGGGCTCGATCGCGGTCGAGCAAGGTTTTTATTCTCGCGAGCGCAGGTTTTCTTCGAGCGCCGGCGTCGTGAGCAAGCCGCGCACGAGGACCGGCGGCGGCGGGGCCGCCGACCCCGTCGACCTTCCCACGCCCAAGGAGCTCGACAACTGGACGGAGCGCGCGACCAGCCTCAGCAGGAGGCTGACGAGCCCCGTGTTCTTCTCGTTCAGCGGGAAGAAGGAGGTTGAGAAGAAGGAAAGCGAGAGCGAGCGTGACGAAACCTCCGCTTCCTCCTTCAGCGGTGACCAGCTTTTCTCCCGAGGCCTCGACGGCATCCCGACCGACGCCAGGCCCATCCTCTTCATCGGCAACCACCAGCTGATGGCCCTGGACATGGGCGTCCTGGTCGAGGAGCTCTACCGCGAGAAAGATATCCTGATGCGCGGCCTGGCCCACCCCGCGATCTTCTCGGGCATGCGAGGAGGAAGTGAAGGTGGGGAGGAGGTCGAGGAAGAGAAGAAGAAGGAGGGAGAAGAAGAAAACACTTCTTCTCCCTCTTCTCCTTCCCTCCCTCGCCTGCCCTCGTTCCTGAACAGCAGTACCTCCAACTCCAGCAACAGGGCCCCCCCGAGGTCGGCCAACCGCTTCGAGGCTTTCATGACGGAGTGGGGCGCCGTGCCCGTCTCGGGCCGCAACTTTTTTAAATTGATGGCCCAGGGAGAGGCCGTGCTGCTGTTTCCCGGTGGTGCCCGCGAGGCCTACAAGAGGCGAGGGGAGGACTACGCGCTGTTCTGGCCCGAGAAGTCCGAGTTTGTCCGCATGGTAAGATGTTTAGGGTGCGGGGTGGAGGAGGAAAGAGAAAGAAAAAGAGGGAAAAAAACCTTTGGCTCACTCAAAACGTTCTTCATTCTTGTTTCTTCTTTCTTCTCTCAAAAACTCAAAAACAACCACAACCACACCCACACCCAGGCGAGCAAGTTCAACGGCACCATCGTCCCCTTTGCCGCCGTGGGCTGCGAGGACTCGATCACGCTGGCTCTGGACTCGGATGAGCTGGTCAACCTTCCCGTGGTGGGACCCTGGATCGCCGAGCGCGCTCGCAAGAGCGTTCCCCCGGCCCGCAGGGGAGTCTCCGCATCCGAGGACGTTGAAGGACTCTTTTTGACGCCCCTGGCCATCCCCAACGGCCTTCCCGAGCGGCAGTACTTTGTATTCAGGGAACCCATCCAATTAGACAAGTCCCTGGCGGACGACAGGGAGGCGGCGCAGGCGGTCTACGTTAGGGTCAAACGCGAGGTCGAGGACGGGATCGCGTGGCTGCGGGAGAAGAGGGAGGAGGACGAGTACAGGTTTGCCGGCGCTCGACTGGGTTACGAGATCGCCTCGGGGAAGCAGGCGCCTACTTTTGATCCGAAGTGAGTAGTATGGTGTAAAAAAATGAATCAATGAAGATGAAGCAGGAGATGATGCGGGTGCTTGAAGAAAAAGAGGAAGAGCGAGAGGTCGGAGGAGGTCGAGGTCGAGTTTTTTTTTTTTCCAAAGCAACAACACTCGCCACTTTTTTCAACTAGCCAAAAAAAAGCACTCATCCAATTGCTCTTCCGCGTGGGGCCCTTCTAACCGCCTCTGCCGACTCGCCAACCACCGCGCGCGTGTCGACACCAACCATGAACGCCAGCGCGACCGCGAGAGCGGGCGCATCGAGCGTGTCGACGTCCAAAGCGGGAGCGCATTCGTCGCCGTCGCGAATGCGCCGCCGGGCCGCCGCCGCCTCGGCGGCATCTCCTTCCTCTTCTTCGTCGTTCCCCTCGTCCGGCGGCAACACTCCGCCTCCGAGAGCTGCGACGGTGCGCTCGATGTCGTCGCCTCAGCAGCAGCCCGCCTCCTCCAGGGCGCGCTCGCACCAGGTCGGCACCCCGCCGCCGCTGGGAGCGACGAGCGACGTCAATTCGAGTTCTCCGATGACGGCAACAAAAACCTCCTCGACGACCAAGCAGCAGAAGAAGAAAAGCTCGGCCGCCGCCCCTGTCACGCGCGACTGGGACGCCTCCTGGGCCTCTGCCGACGAGCCCTGGGCCAAAGGCGAGGTGATTTACGTCAACGACGATGAGATCGAGTCCCTCGGCGACGAGTTCGGCGCCGGCTTTGACCTTGAGGATGACGAAGACGACGGCGGCGACGACGGCCAAACGAAAACGCGCAAAAAGCGCCTCCCTGCCGAGATGCGCTGCTTCGACACGGCCCGCATCTACGTTAAAGGCGGCGATGGCGGTAAAGGCTGCGTCGCCTTCCGTCGGGAGAAGTTCGTGCCCAAGGGGGGGCCCTCTGGCGGCGACGGCGGGGACGGGGGACACGTCTATGCCGTCGCCGACGCCTCGCTGACTTCGCTGGCGGTCTTCCGGAGGCAGCTCCACTTCAGGGCCCCAGGAGGGGACCATGGCGGCGGCTCCAAGTGCCGCGGGGCCAACGCGGAACACATCGAGGTGCGTGTCCCCCCCGGGACCATCTTTCGGAAGCGCAAGGCGCTCGACGGCGACCCGGCGCAGGACGGAGGCAGCGCCGGCGGCGGCGCCAACGGCGACGAGTTTGACGACGAGCTCGACCCCCCGATCGCCGAGCTGGTCTCCCCCGGCGAGAGAGCCCTGCTGGCCGTCGGAGGGAAAGGAGGGAGGGGCAACGCGAGCTTCAAGACGCACAAGAACAACGCTCCGACCATGGCCGAGCTGGGCGAGCCCGGAGAGGAATGGTGGCTCGACGTCGAGCTCCGTCTGGTGGCTGATGTCGGGATCGTCGGCGTCCCCAACGCCGGCAAATCCAGCCTGCTCTCGGCCCTCTCTGCTGCCAAACCGAAAGTGGCAAACTACCCTTTTACGACGCTGGTCCCCCAGCTCGGGGTCTGCAAGCTCGACTACAGGTCGACGGTGTTCGCCGACGTCCCGGGTTTGCTCGAAGGGGCGCACGCCGGCGTGGGTTTGGGCCACGAGTTCCTCAGACACGTCAGCAGGTGCCGCGCCGCGGTGCACGTCGTCGACGGGAGCTCGAGGGACCCCGTGGGAGACTACGCCGCCGTCAGGGCCGAGCTCGAGCTGTTTTCCCCGGAGCTGGCTGCGCTGCCGCAGGTCGTGGCCTACAACAAGGTCGACCTCCCGGACTCGGCAGACTATCTGGAAGATGTTCGATCGCATTTGTCAGAGGCGCACGGCGTGCACCCTGACGACGTCATCGCGGTCTCTGCGGCGACGGGCACGGGCGTTCCCGAGCTGGTCCGGAGGGTCAGGCTCTTGCTCGACGAGCTGGCCGAGGAGGAGTGGGCAAAGTGGGAGGAGGAGGAGAGGAGCCGGAGGAAGAGGGAGAGGGCGGAGGCTCTTGGTGGAGCTGGATCTGGAGGAGCTGTTGTTGGAGGCGTCAACGGCGGGTTTAGGCTCGGGGATCATGATGATGCGGAGGAGGAGGACGCTTTTACTTCTTCTTTATCTTCATCATCTTCTCCTACTTTCGACCCGCTCCTCGCGGCGCCGCCTCCGGGGCGTGACGACTTCTTCCCCGGGCAGACTTCCGCCGGCTTCGGATCCAGTTTGGCCCGCAACGGCCGTGCCCCCGGTTCCCTGCCCCCTCGACGAGCGACCAACGCGCTCAACTTGCAGGAGCCCGTCCGCGCCAAAAACCCGCTCTCTTCGGCGGCTGCTCGCGGAGGGAAAATCGGAGACTACAGCGTGACTGCCGGCCGCGACGGCGGAGGTGGGCGGCTCTTCAAGGTCGCTGGCGTTGGCATCGACAGGTTCGTCGCCATGACCAACTGGAACTACTACGAGAGTGCGCTCAGGTTCCAGAAGGTGCTCGAGGCCTCCGGGATCGTCGACGAGCTGAAAGCCCAGGGCGTGCAGCCAGGGGATACGGTCTCGGTCGGAGGCAACGAGTTTTTGTGGAGCGACGACAGGAGCGACGGGGCGCTTTATGAGGCTTGGATGACGGACAGGAGGGCGAGCGGGAGGGTCCTGCAGGGCAGTCACGCGTGGCCGCATGCTGGTGGGTAGGAGATAAGAGAGAGTGGGAGGTGGTGGTGGGGGGGGGGGAAGGGGGTGGTTGTGGCGGGGGGAGAGGGGGAGGAAGAGAGAGTGAGAGAGAGAAAGAGAGGGTGAAAGAAAAAAAAGAGAAAGAAATTTGAAAATGAAAATGAAAAAAAATTTTCTTGAAACTGTTTCTCCGCCTT
>Ga0114918_10002298_pt1 | contig 17140 bp, 16 predicted proteins | sample LantaG_FD_87015 | JGI IMG/M metagenome (GOLD analysis project Ga0114918, IMG submission 87015) | Deep subsurface microbial communities from Baltic Sea to uncover new lineages of life (NeLLi) - Landsort_02402 metaG | ecosystem: Environmental > Aquatic > Marine > Oceanic > Sediment | place... | reverse complement strand
TCATCTGTGGACTACCGAAACGACTTTTCTCATCCATCCACCCTTATCGGGGTTGACCTTACTCAAGCGACGCCATTTTACCATTTTGATGGTTCGGACTGCTGTATCACGATAACGGATGATACCGACTTTTCGCTTGAGGACGGCGAATTTACGATCGAAACATGGGGAACATTCCCCGTTGTGCCGCCGCTGGGAAATGCAGAATTCCCCTTCAGTATCGACTGGGGATGGAGTCCTCCGGAGGACATTGAAGATGACATCGAGGAAGACGAAGAGACGTCCATTTCCGAACTGATGATGAAAGATTTTTGAAGAAGGTGTTGAAATGAGCGAAGAGTCGGTTAGTGTACCGGAAACCAAGAAGAATTGGGGCGCTATCATCGAAAAGGTCGTGATGAGCGTTCTCGGGTTCATTTCGGTTTGGCTCTTCACCTCCATAATCGGGCTCAAGGAAAGTGTCGCCCAGTTGACCGACAGCAGACAGGCTGACCGCAAACAGTGGGAGGCTCTGGCAAAACAGTCGGATCGACTCCAGCGGAACGAGATCGAGACGGAGGTCAACCGCCGTGTTCAACAGGCATTGATCGAGCTCATGATTCTGAAACAGTTCGGTTCCGATCTCAATCTGCCCGAAGACGACGACGAAGCAAAACCGCCCAAGGACGTTCTCAAAAATTCGAAGGATCTTCTCGACAAGCTGAACAAAATGGAAAAACCGACAAACGTCGATGATTTCATCCAGCGTGAGCAGATGATGGTGCCGCAGCAGAAAGAATAGCATTTGTACTACCACTCCACCGAATTGAAATACGTCGAGTACGGCAAGATCCTCCCCTCTCCGTGCCCCAATTCCGACTGGTTTCCCGCCTACAAGTGGCTCGGGCACTACTGTGGCTACTGTCCCCAGATCTGGCTGTCGCAGTGCGATGTCGGTATGACGGGGTTCCGAAACGAGTATGCACGTCGAAACGATGGCATTCTGTTCGGCTTCGATGTTGTCAAGGGCTTCGGAGTGGACTACGAGCTCTGGCACTTCTTTCTGAATTATGCCTTGGGTTCCAGGAACGACACCCGACACAAAACGGCGCCGGAGGTGTCGGAGCACGTCTTTCAGGAGATCTGCAGTCTAGAACGGGAATGTATTACCGATGCGGTTCGGGAGGGCTACGAGTATACTCCGTTGTTTTCGCCGGATACCGAGACCGTGGACGGCTTCCTCAAGCGCGTCTTTGCCGGGCGCGACCAGTACGTAGTACCCAGCCTCAACCTCAAAGCAGCGAAGAAAATCATCTGTCGAAACGAGAAGCAAAAAAAGATTTTAAGAAGGATGGGCTTCATCGAAGACAGAATCAAGATTATGAACGTCTCTACATGGAAGTTCTGATGCGCTAATGCCTGACCCCGGGTACAACATGGAGAAGCAATCATGGGGAAGAAAATCGACAAGTGGTGTCTGGTGCTCAATGCCAACGGTCTTGCCGTCGACCTGAGCAAGGTTTCGCACGTCATCAGGAAGGTTCAGAACGGGCGGCAGTCCATTCTTGACATCTCGACATGGGAAAGATTTACCATGGACGAATGGGTCAAGCGCGGCGCGACCGGAAGTGAATATCTCGAAGCTGGCGCTTGTCGTTTCGATCTTCCCGAGGTCGCGATCTGCAACTTCTACAAGGGGACACACCCCGTGTCGATCAGCTGTGCCAGTAAGCAGAACGTGTTCAAGCGTGACGGCTTCAAGTGCTGGTACTGCGGCTCGAAGCACGCACTGACGGTCGACCACATCGTTCCGCAGTGCGAAGGCGGACGATTGGCGTGGAACAACGTCATTACGTCCTGCAAGAGCTGCAACAACCGGAAGGACAGGATGTCCGTCGAGGAGTTCTGTCGCCAGATGAAGTGCAGCCTTCCCGAGCCGTGGAACCCGAATTCGGCCCCTTGGCTGTTCAGGGTCGGGCATCAGGACGTCATCCCGACTTCTTGGAAGCCGTTCATCCGCTGAAGTTAAACACGAAACGGACGGATTTCGAAAGGAATCCGTCCGTTTCTATTCCCCAAAGAGGAAACCAAAATGCAATCGATAATCATCGAAATCAGAACTGGAGAAGGCGGAGCCGATTTGAAACTCTTCATCGACGACAGAAGATCCTCGCAGAGAATCTGGACGTTCTCTACGAAGCCGTCGGGAAGAAGGAATAGTTGATTTTCTGCAGGAATGATATATAGTGTAGATATCCAGTATTCCCCCACTGCGGGCTCCGAGTTTTCTTATCGTTTCTCCTTTCTCGGAGCCCGCCTTCTTTTTCCGGGCAGCAGGAAATTTATCCGATTTCGGGTATATGGTAGATGACGTTCGGATGGTTCGCATCTCGACGTGGATTTCGCCCCTTGGGACGAAACGCGCATGCCCCACTGCGGAATTCTGTCCGTACGTCGTAAAACACTAAAAAGTGGGGCATCTTAAAGACAACGGGATCCGGTAGATACGGATCCCGATTCTTTTTTTACCTCAAATTACAAAAAACATGCTTGCATTATTCTCGACTCGTTGTAAAGTGACTCCAGTTGTTAAACAGCCGGATGGAACCGGAACACAAAATCAAGGAACCGCACGATGACCAGTAATATCAAACAGCTCCTCGAATCCCATACCGATCTCACCCCCGAAAATACGGCGATCAGCTTTTTCCAGTACATCGAGCTTCTGAAGACGGAGCCGTGGGTGACGCGCAATCCGTTTCAACTCCTTCTGGACGTCATCATGTCGAGCGGGGTCGACCGCAAGATCATTCCCGGCAAGCCCGTCCAGCATCTCTACCATTTCTTCGAGGACAAGAAGCGCGTCGGCGACTTCCAGGTTTTCGGGCAGCAGCAGGCGAAGATGAATGTGATCGAAAAGGTCGACAATGCCAGTCGGGGTGGGGAAGCCGCCAAGCGCCTTTGGATCCTGCTTGGTCCTCCCGGTTCTGCCAAGTCCCGTTCCATGAATGCCATTCGTCATGCCCTGAACCGCTATTCGAAGAGCGAAGAGGGTAAGGTCTACACCGTGCTGCTTCCGAGCGTCGATTCCCGGCTTCGCGACAAGGCTTCCTTCACCGAAGAAATGATGATCAACGGTGAAAAACAGACTGTCTACTACATCCAGGCGCCGTGCTTCGAACGTCCGCTCCAACTGATCCCCGAAGACATGCGCGAGGAATTTACGAAACAGCTGAATGCGGATGTCGACCCCGAGGCACTCGCAGAATTTCTCAGGAAGCATCCGCACTACGACGGCAGTTTCGTGATTGCACCCCATGGCGAAATCTCACCGTATATCTTCACCGTGCTGTCGGATTTCCGTCGCGCCACCGGGCTCAACTACGGTGAGATGATGGAATACGTAAAGGTTCGCCGGATGGTCTACGATGCAGACACCAAGGAAGGGGTCGGCTCCTATACTCCGCGCGACGAGAAGTCGCAGGAGGCGGGTTCGCTGGTCGGAAACATCGACTACAACCTGCTTCCCCGCTTCGGAAACGAGTCCCATCCGCTGGTTCACGACTACCGCGGGGAACTCTGCGTCGGTGCCAACGGCTTCGTCGAGATCCACGAAATCCTGAAGCTTTCCGAGCGCTTCCTCTACGACATGCTGTTTGCAACTCAGGACCGGTTCATCAAGCCGGAGGGTCAGCCCCCGATTCCGTTCAACGGTATCATCATCGGTCATACGAATTTCCACGAATACGAGGAGTTCCTGACCAATCCGCGATTCGAGGCCCTGCGTTCCCGTACCGTCTTCATCGAAATGCCGTTGTCCTTGGACTTCCGCGAGGAACAGAAGATCTACGATCTGACCTATTCCAACGAAGCACGGCAGTGGAATCCCAATCGCAAGAACATCGCCCACGTGGCGCCCCACGCACTCCAGTTCGCCAGTCTGGTTGCCGTGATGTCGCGCTTGATGAAGTCCAAGCGCTACCAGTCGATCAGCCTGATCCAGAAGGCGCTCGTCTACGCCGGTCGTACCGATTCCGGAGTCGACAACAACTCTGCCAAGGCACTGATGGAAGAGTTCAAGCATGCGATGCCCGCAGAGGGTACGCGCGGTCTCGACCCCCGCTTTATCCAGAACGCATTCGAAACCACGGAACACTTCCGGCGTACCGAGCACGAAGCCAATCTGCGTCGGTTGCAGGACGAATCCCACCGCGATCTCGACATGCTGAGCACCGCGGCGATGAAGAATTCGTGTGTCACCCCCACCGACCTCTTTGTCCGTATCCGCACCTCCTTGAACGAGCAGTTCACCGGAGAACGGCTGCGTCGCTACCAGGACGAAATCATGCCTGCCGCCGAGAAGTGGATACACAACCAGCTGGCTTCCGACGTCTACGAAGCGATTCTGAAGGACGATTCCGTCATCGAATCGACGTGGAAGAAGTATACCGAGCACATCCGCGCCTATGTCCGCAATACGATGGTACAGGACGAGGTCAGGCGCAACCAGGTGCAGCCGGACGAACAGTTCATGTCGGCGGTCGAGAAGTACATCGGCGTACCGGACAAGGAGATGTTCCGTAAGGAGCTGTCCGAGGCGATTGCCGCCGTCGACGGTTCCAAGACCCTGTTGGAGGACGAACCCTCCTACAAGAACGCCATCAAGCGCTACGTGTTCGAGCGGGAGTTCAAATCCCGCGAAAATATGAAGCTCCTTGGCTGGGTCAGAAGCGGTGCCTCTTCTGCCAGTGCCGATCCCGAGGAACAGCACGAGCTCAACAGTACGATCCAGTACATGATCGACAAGCTGGGCTACTGTCCGCACTGCGCCTACTATGCGCTTACGGTCACTGCCAACGCCTCCAGTATCGAAGACGATGGAGAAGAGCTCGAGGAGGCATAAACCATGCCGAACGCACCCGATATCAGCTCTGCTGACAGCGAAGGTGCCTTCAACGATTTCATCGACGACTATATCGAAGAAGGTATCAAGAACATCATCAACAACATCGACGAGCGTGGACTCGACGTCCGCGGCGACGAAGTGGTGTTCGAAGTCGACGGCATCTGTCCCCCTACGTTCATCTATGACAAAAGTGGAGGCATGGGCGGCGGTATCGGTAGAGACCCGGGAAAACTGGTGTTTTCGATTCCGTTCGAGCGCCTTATGGAACTGGTCGCAAAGAAGCTGCGACTACCGAATCTGCTGAAGTCCGGGAACGGCAGGATCATGGAAATGACGGAGCGTTTCAAGACGTTCGGTACGACCGGAGTCATTTTGGACAAGCGACGTACCTTCAAGCGGGCACTGAAAACCAATATTGCTCTCGGAAACTACGATCCGGAAAACGAAAAATACGATATCTGGATACGGAAACGGGACAAGCGGTACAAGCTGCCGGTTGCCGAAGAAAAACCCAAGTTCAAAGCAGTCGTGTTCTATGTCGGTGACATCAGCTTTTCGACATGGGGAGAACGCCTCGATCTGGAGAAGAAGGTGGTATCCTTCATTCAGATGTGGGTCGACTTCAACTATGGGGCGAACAACGTCGAACACAGGTTCTTCGTCCACGATTCAGAAGCCCACGAGGTGACACAGGAACAGTTCTATACCGTGACCAATGCCGGCGGAACCTATGCGGCCCCCGCATTCGAACTGTGCAACACCGTGGCACGAAACGAATACGACATCGCCGGTACCAATTTCTACCTGTTCTATTTCGGTGACGGCGAAGTCTTCGGTGAAGATGCCGAAGAAATCGGCGAAATCATCGAACAGAGCGGACTGGAACTCTACAGTCGGATCGGAATCACCGAGGTGATGCCGAGCCCCAGAGGTTGGGGAAGCTGTCTCGCCGATAAGCTGAGCCATTTGGAAAAGGATCATTCGACGGTTGTCAGGATCAGCAAGTTGTACGAAAAGAAGAAGGTGTTTGTCACCATCAAAAGACTGTTCGGCGACGAAAAGGAAGTCAACGAGCCTTGGGAAGAACCGCCCGAAGACGAAGAAGAAGACATAGATTTCTAAGAATTCGAGAAAGGGGTTTAGAATGATTGGAATAGGTCAGCATAAGGAGCTTGAAATACTGCGGAAACGCGTTCTGCACTACGCAGTCGATGAATTCGGGATGACGCTTCCCGAGATTCGTTTCTTTCTCCTGAACTCCGAGGAGTTCATGTCCGTACTTGAAAAGGGGGTGTTTCCCCGTAGCCCGACCAACATCTGGGAGGGGAAAGAGGTTATCACACACAGGAACCGTGTCCAGATCGGACTCGAACCAGGTGTCTACTACGAGGTCGTCCAGTGTGGCGATCCCTCCTATGCATACCTCAACGACGGCAACAATCTCGTCAATCAGGCATCCGTCATGGCGCATGTCTGCGGACACGCCGAATTTTCTGAAATCAATGTCCTTCAGAACAGCGAGAAGGATTGCACCGAAAGGGTGATGTGGTTGTCCGGGCAGGTTGATCTTGCTCAGAACTTCCTCGGCAGCATCGACTACCGCCGGTATTGGAATGCCGCAGCGTCGGTAACCCAGTTTACCCGTCCGAAGTCGCAGTACAATCTGAAGAATTCCGTCGAGCATGACAACATCATCTCCGAAGAATTCCGCGTACGCGACGATGCCGCACCTCCACTGTCGTATTTTTCTTCGTCTATCAACGAACTCTATGGCGCGGGAAACGAACATACCATCAGACAGCGGATTGCAGACGAGGAAAGGCGTCGAAAACAGAAAATCGAGATGAGCCGTTCCGGCTACCGTCTGAAGGCTCCCTGCGAAGACATGTTCGGCTTTCTGGTCGAGCATGCTCCCGCCAACGAAGCCGAACGGGACATCCTCCGCTACCTCTACGCCGTCAACAAGACCAGTGAGTTTGTCATGCGTACCCAGATCATGAACGAAGGCTGGTGCATGTATTGGGAATCCAAGATCATGCACAAGCTGTTTGGCGAAGGTGCCGTCGGCGGAGCAGTCGACTACTGCAAGACGTTTTCCGGTGTCTGCCGTCCACGCCCGTGGTATGCCCGCAATCCATATCACCTCGGCTATGTAATGTGGCAGCAGATCGAGGAGGATTTTGCCAAGGGACGTCTCTCCATGGACTACGTCAACGAGAAGAACGTCGACGTCAGAAAGCAGTGGAACCGTCCGCCAGCCGGGAACCCGATTGATTTTATGCGGCATCTCGTACGTACGATCACCGACTTCGAATTTCTACGCCGCTACCTGACGGAGGAACTGATCCTCAAGTTCCACCTCAACCGCATCCCGGTTCATGAAGCAGAGCGTATGAGAATCCCGCCCGAAATGATACTCAAGTACGACGACGAATGGCTTTGGGTGGTACCGGAGGGGATCAAGGAAAAGATGCTGGGGAACTTCACCCACTTCGGAAGACCCAGAATCTACATCGTCGACAGCGACTATCGTAGCGAGGGAGGGCTCCTGCTCTACCATCGCGACGATGAACTCGGGATTCTGCGCCAGGACTGGATCGAGCCGACACTCCGTCACGTTTCCAAGTTGTGGAAGGCACCGGTATTTCTTCTCACCTACGACTCGGATGGAAAAGGAGAGCTTGTTTCCCTCTCGAAGCAGTCGTGCGTCCGAGAGGACTATCCCACCTATCCGACATTCGACGAAGTCAGAAAAATTATCAGAACCGGAAGAAATTTCGAATGACAGATGACAAGACCAGTGAAATGAAACGGCGTCTGTCGCTTCCCAAGGCGACCGACACGATGACCTTTAGTGAATTCATCAACGTCTTCAACCATGATCCGGAAGGATGCATGATGACATCGCACCAGCTGGTGCACGAGGCGGTCAAGAGCTTCGGTTTCGACCTCGTCATCAGACGGGGTGAGCCGGCAATCAGCTACCGTCTGTTTGAAGATCCGTTTGCCGAAGGAATCAACGCCGTCTACGGGCAGGAACACGTGATCAAGCTGGTCGCCGACGTAATCGAGTCGGTAGGCAGAGAGGCTGGACCACCTCGGGGGATCGTACTTGTCGGGCCGCCGAGCAGCGGTAAGACCAATATTGCCGACCTGATTGCCTATGCCTTGGAAGACTATACGCAAAAAAAGGATGCCAAGGTCTACTCCTTCTACTTCGCCTTCCCGGGAGAAGACAACGGAGAAGAAGTCTATCTGAAGAACTGCTTCAACATGAACCCCGTGGTGATTCTGACAACCTTCCTCGGTACCGACGGCAACAGCTCACTCGAGGTTCTGCGGGAAATCCATTCCGGAGTCAAGATCAATATTCCGCCGTATTTCCACCGTGCCTCTCTAGACAAGGTTTCACTCGACATCATCGAGTCCCTGATGAGAAATCCCAAAAATGCAGACATGAACCTTTTTGAGATTCTCGACAAGTATATCAGGGTCGAGCGTGCCTCGCTGAGCTGCGCCCAGGCGGTCGGAATCTCCAACATCGACAATATGGCGCTCCTGCAGACCGGTGTCAGATCGGAAGTCCCCAAACACATTCTCGAAGTGATTGAAAACCATGCCCCGGGAATCCGGCTGAAACACTACGAAGGAGCAATCGTCAGCAGCAACCGCGGTATCCTCCACATCCACGACGCCTTTACCTGCACCGGCAAGGACAGCGTTGACGAGCGTGAGTACAAACCTCTACTCATGCTGTTCGGCAGCGGCAGAGTCGCCGTCGAATCGACGCAGACCGCCATCGACAACGTCGTCCTCCTGACCACCAATCTGGAGGAGATGGAGCTTCTGGAGGGGCACCTCACCGCCTCGAAACTTCTCGATCGAATTGAAAGAGTCCCGGTAAACTACCTGCTCGATTTCAATTCCGAACTGAAAATCATTCAATGTGACCTCAAGCCGCTACTCGAACGCTACGACGTCGACCCGAGCCTGTTGCCGTTGGCATCCTATTACGCCGTCCTTACGCGGCTGCTTCCTCCCATGGAAATCCCGGCATGGGCGCAGGAGGACTGGGATGACAAGAAGAAGGAGTTCTACCATAATCTTACCCCGGAACAGAAGTTGTTCCTTTATGCGTTCTCCTTCGACGATCCGGTCAAGGCGACCAAGAAGCTGCCGCTGTTTCATCCGTTCCGCAACGAGGCTAAACGTGTCGGCATCGATCCCGAGGATCCGGAAAGTCTGCGTCGACACTTCAAGAACGACGGTCCGGCACTGAAACTCGAGAACACCGGCGTCTTCCAGATCGAGGAACTCCGTTTCATCGACGAGTCCCTCATCCGCGCGTTGTGGCAGGAACACTACCCGGAAGAAGGAAAATTTGGGATTTCGGTGCGCCAGCTTCAGAACATCATGCGCGACACCATTTCATCCAGCGACGGCATGTACATCTTTGCCCGCGACTTCATCGAGCAGGTTATCTGCATCACCCAGGAAGGCGAAACCTACCATCACTGGATGAAACTCGATCCCGAGGTCAAAAAGATGGTCAAAAACCACAAGGTCAGGGCGCGGAACATCGGTATCGTCTCCCTCGACCGGGGGCAGTGCGGTTACTGCAACTACACCGACATTCCGTATCTTCTGAGAACGCTCTGGTATATGGACATCGTCAGACATGTCACCATCGCCACCGTCGACCGCGATCCCGAACGTATCGAGGCGGATCTGCGCCAGTATGTGCAGAACTGTCTGCTCTACATGGCAAAGATGAACAGCCGTTTCGGGCACCGCCTCGTCTCGAAATTCTCCTTTATCGACACCAAGAGCGGAGAAGAGGTCGACCGTCCCCAGCTGACCTTTATGAACTCCATTGAAAAGGTGTTTGTCACCGCCGACGAGAACATTTCCAAGGCTGTAGGCAACGAAATCTTCGACAATGAGGGCACAGTCAAGGAAATTTCCGGAGATACGCCGAACTTCGACGAATGGTGTAATTCGCGCCGGATACACATGGCCGAGAAATTCCTCGATCTGCAAAAAGATATGGAAATCACCCTCGAGGAGGGAAAGAACGTGATGTTTTCGCGCAAGGACGGATTCATCGAACAGTTCTGGGCAGAGTATTCGGTACTGTTGTCGAACCGCCGTACCGACGGAAAGATCAATCCTGCGGAGCTTGAAAGGGCGTTTTTCATCATGAAGAACCATCCGAAAGACGAAACGGTATCGGAACAGGCAATGGCGTTTGCCCAGAAGATCATCGAAAATCTCAACCGCATGTTCGGGTATTCCGAGAAGATCGCCATCGACACCGTAACCTTTGCTTTGTCTCATGACATCTTCGAATTCCAGAGTATTGTGAAATAATGAACAAGATACTCAAATGCGACTTCTGCGGAAATCCCGCAGCTACGCTTCTCCAACACGTGGTTGAAGGTGAGCAGAAAACCGTCCGAATCTGCGGCGATTGTATGAGAAAAAATGGGATCGATCTCACTATACCCGAAACAATCCTGCGGGCATTTGAACTATGCAGTAACAGTCCGGAAATAGACAGACAACTAGGAGAGGTATGCGCCTGCGGTACCACCGGGGAAGTCATATCCAGTGGATTGGCAGGCTGTGAAAAATGCTATGACCAATTTCGCGTTCTGCTCGAGGAGGTGTGGAAGACTGAACCGCCCGATTCCGTTCCTTCCGGCAATTGCGAAGACTCTTTACAGGCACAATTGGAAAGTGCCATCGATGAGGAGAGATATGAAGATGCTGCTGTCATCCGCGACAAAATGCAGCACATAGAGGAAGCCGAAGATGTCGATGAAGAAGAGGCTTAGACGCCTCACAAAAAATCCTCCCGTATGGGCTAAACGCCTCGGAAGGAATGATGTAGTGACCGCCTCCCGTGTCGGAATCCCAAGAAACCTGTCGGGACGTCCATTCCCACATCGGATGAATCGGGGTGACCTGGTCAGGACACTCGATGATGTGCGTCCCACACTGACAGGTACCGGGCTTACGGAATATTCCGTATCGGAAATGAGTGATTTCGATGTCGGGCTGCTATGGGAACGCGGATTGTCACTGGGACACAATCCCGAGTACACGGCTCATGGGAAGTCTATCTTTATCGACCCTTACGAACGAAGGACGGTGGTGGTCAACGAGCTTGACCATATCTGGATGATCACCGCCCGTGCCGGCAACCGGCTACGCGACTGTGTTTTTGAAGCAGTCGCAATGGAAGACGAAATCTCCTGCTCCCACCCGTTTGCAGCCAACGACAGAGATGGTTTTCTGACTTCCTGGGTTGAACAGCACGGAACCGGTGTTCGATTATCGATTATCATCTTTATTCCGGCTGTCACCCTCGAAGCCAGAGAAGACTTTTCAGCCGAAGTGGAGAGAAGAGGGCTGTTGTTTGCCGGACCATTCGGGATCGGTACCATGCCCGAAAACCCTCCGTTGGGCGGTTCTCTGATGCAGATCTGGTGTCATTCGGTAAACGAAGAGGGAACGGCGAACAATCTGGTCATGATGGAAGATTTCATCCGGTATGTTACCGCACTGGAACTGGAGTGCCGGGAAAATCTGAGTCTTGGTTCACTCGATATCATTGCCAGAATGTGGGGAATACTGTCAAACCGTCTGACTGCCGACGAATCGGATACCATGGCATCATTGGAACTGGGACTGCTCGGAGCATGGAACGGGATAATAGACGATTTCGAAATCCCCAATATCCAAAAGCTTTTCTATCTCTGCCTTGACGGACACCTGATGTCGTGCTACACTGGAAGGAAAAAGATCGACACCGACATCGTCAGAGCCAATTTTGTAAAATCTTGCGTAACCGGGGAATCAACCAGTGGCTGAAGAAGAAAAAACGAAGGACTCGGGTTTGTCCAGCACGATCATGGTCAACATCAGACAAACCATGGATCAGATGTTCGGTGCCCCCGACCGTGATCCCTCCGAAAAGGTTGCCATCTTTACACACCCGTCCCCGGATCCGGATGCGATGGCATCTGCACTCGGCGTCAAATGGCTGTTGGCGAAGAAGTACGGCGTAGAATCAGATTTCATCAAAGTCAGTGATTCGACCCGGCGGCAGAATACGACCATGATCAATATACTCGGTATAGTCATGCTCGACTGGGATACCGTGGAGACCGGATTTGCCGAGACCTATGGACGCGTCGTGGTGGTGGACGCCCTACCCGAGAGAATACCTCCGGAAGCCGCCAAAAAGGTAAAAATCGTCATCGACCACCACGACGTCCAGCTGACTCCGGCGCAACGGAAGAAGTACGACCTCGTACTAATCGAACGCGTCGGCGCCTGTTGTTCCCTGGTCTACCGTCTGATGCGTGAATGCGAATACCTTCCCGGAGATCCAAAGATCCAGAACGGACATCCCGGCGGACTCAACGACCACATCGTCGCCACTGCGATGACCGCAGGCATCATGATCGACACGCGCCAGTTCATGAATATCTCGGTAAACAAGCTCGATCTCGAGGCGTATACATACTTCTTCGGTGCCGCCGATCCCAAACTGGCGAGAAAGATCGACAAGTACAAGGAGCCGAGATATCTGTTTGAGCTGCGCGGCGAACTGGTCAAGCCGGAAAACTACGTCATCGAAAATACCACCTACATCGGAAGCGCCGGGTATCTACCTGCCGGACGTACCGACGCCCTTCCACAGTTGGCAGACGAATTCGTCCGGATGGAGGGAATCACCACCGCCATCGTCTTTGCCATCGTCGGAACCGATCTGGTCGTCAAGATGAGGAGCGAGGACGATTCCCTGGTGGTCAACAATTTTCTGCAGAAGCTGTTCGGCGAAAATGCCGGCGCCAAGGCGGGAGAGGGCGGGGGTACCATTCCACTCGGACTGTTGGGAATAGAAACTCCCCCACAGGAATTAAAAATCAAGATCTACGACACGTTGAAAAGTGTGATTATGCATCTCTTGAGCCGTGAAGTCAAAAACGAATAGTTTTTTAGAGCCCCAGAGGAAAACCATGACAGACGACACCCGCAAAGGCGATTCATCCTTGAAATACTACTTCAGGGAAATAGCCGAGTATCCCCTCCTCAGGAGAGATGAGGAGATCGAAGTAGCAAGGAGAATCGCCGCGGGTGACGAAAATGCACGCAACCGGATGATTGTATGCAATCTACGACTCGTGGTCAAGATCGCCCACGAATTCAAGGGACTGGGTCTGCCGATACAGGACGTCATCGCCTATGGAAACACCGGATTGATCGAGGCAGCCGAGAAGTTTGATGCCGACAAGGCGATGTCGCACGGCACGAAGTTCTCAAGCTATGCCTCGTGGTGGATCAAAAAGGAAATCAGAAAAGCTCTTGCCGAACGCGGATCAAAATCCCTGATCATGATCAAGGCGACCAAGGCATCGCGGGCGGCCACCTTGAAGCACAAGCGGGAAGAGCTCAAAACCCTGCTCGGTCGCGATCCAACCTCGGACGAATTGGTTGAGGCAACGGGCAAAACAAAACGCATGATCAAGATTCTCGAGGATGTCGAACGTATCGGTTTTGTCTATCTGGACGACGACGAGCACGACCGCAATCATGACGGTGCCATGGATCTGGATTTTGAAAGACGTGAAATCACCGAACATATCGACAAGGCGATGGAGTGTTTGGACGAAAGGGAAAGACAGATCATCACCATGAAATTCAATCTGGACAACGGACCCGAACGCACGCTCAATGAAATCGGCGAGCAGGTCGGTCTCAGCGGCGAACGTGTCAGACAGATAAGCGGGCAGGCACTCGTGAAGCTGAAAAGCAAAATGCACGAGATGGAGCACAAAAAATGAACCTGTTTGGAATCAATATTACAATCGGCGACCCGCAGCGGGATGCTCAGAGAGCCGCACGGGGACTGCTCAACCGCATAGTCGGACTGAAAGAACTGGATAGAAACAGAATCAACGGTGGCAGCTACATCCCGTGGTGGGAGAATCATATCGACCAGTACGCCGACTGGATTATCGACCACACCGAGGACGGCTTGACGCGTGAACACCTGATTCTGATGTTCTGCGAGTACATCCGTACCAGAAAGATGGACATTGAGCTCAAAAACGATACGCTCAAAAAGATTTCCGATATCATACGCACGAACACACACTAGGAGAAGCACAATGACAAAGAAACTCGGAATTCCGAAAATGAGAAAAACATCCAAGGCGGCACCCGACGTCCTTGAAACCGTCCCCGAAGTATCCACCACCCCCTTCGACAGACAAGAGGATCAGGAATCGGTCATCGCCCCCGATGATGCGAAGCGCATCCTGTCCCATCTGTTCTGGAACATGCGGGACGTCACCGCGAACAGACTCGAGAGCTACTGCCGCCTGATGACGGACGGCTACTGGGTACCCGGATTCACCATTACGCTCGCCGTCTTTGAAGGTAGGGAATATCTGCTTGACGGACAGCACCGGATGCTTGCTCTCATCAACTACGGCAAGCCGCTGCGATTCAATGTGAAACGGTATTTCTGCTCCACAAAACAACAGGTGGAAACCGTCTACCAGGTGACCGACCAGGGCAAATCGAGGACGAAACTCGATACCATGGTGAGTGCCGGAGCCGGGAAGAACCTTGAAATCGGACGACAGAAGCTTTCCCGCGCCACTTCCGCGGTGTCCACGATCTACCGGAAATTTGGACGGGTAGCCACCCGACTCGAGGGCGAAGCATGGCACTTCGCCAATAACCCGTTGATGCAGTCCCATATCCTCGAGGAAGGCTGGGGCGATGCGATTCGTGGCTATTTCGAGTCCATCCAGGGAGCGTATCCCGAAATGTCCCGGCGACAGGGCAACCTCAACCGCAGCATCACCATCGCCATTGGTCTGCTTACCTTCCGTGCCGATGCCGCCAAGGCATTCAAGTTCTGGAAGGGGATCGGAAGATTCCAGTCGCTTGAAGAGAACGATCCGCGCGTGACCGCCGCCCGGTATCTCATGTCGACGGATATGAAAAGAGAGGGAGGAATCCCTCGCCACCACCACGCCAAGGCGATTCTGTCTTGCTGGAATGCATTCGCCCAGAACCGTAGTCTGACCATCATCAGGGTACAGAAACAGCCGCTCAAGGTGTTCGGCTTCGACTACGAATTATGACGGAACACAAACATATCTTTCTCGTCGAAGCGAGAGCAGGTTCAAAATACCTGCTCCGCTTCGTCGGAAATCCGGTACCGTCCCGTTCTGTTTATCGGAAGGACGAGACGGAAAACACCCGGCTTTCAGTGACAAACTGTGAAAAGCTTCAGGAAGCAGGAATCAAGTTCTACCACGAAGCCTTTGCCATCTGTTTTGACGTCCACGGCGACGGGTGCCTGTCAATCGTACATCTGCCAGAACCACTTGTACTTGCCATACAACGGTTCGTACAATCTGGCGGTCCAGATCCTGGAGCCTCGACTTCAACATCCTTTTTGATCGAAGTCGGTACCGGCAACCCGGTTACGTTCTACCTCACCGCAGCAAAACCGAATGACTTGGATTCGTCGGTGTACGAACGTGCGGCAGGAATGAAGGAGGAACTCTATGCACTGGCAGCCTCGGCTCCGAAGGCAACCACCTCCGAAGTAGTCGAAATGCACGAAGCCGGCGAACTCTGCTCTCCCTACAGGTCGGAGGGCGAAGCCTGGTTCGAACCGGTAGAAGTTGTAGAATTGATCAGAGAATGCCCGGACCGTACGAAGCTCTATGAAAAATTTCTGACCTATGCGTCGGAATGCTGCGACGATCCCGAGGTATCCATGATAGCAGGGATTCTCTGCAGAACCAAGGAGTAGCAAGATGGAAGACAAGACGGTCTCGCAACTGATAATGGAAGACATCAACACGATGTCTTTTGTTGAAAGGTGGGGAATCCCACTCAAACACTTCGACGTTGTCATCCCGGTTGCCGAATTGCGACAGGCTGCCGAAAGCCCGATATTCCGGAGCGATACGGTACTTTGGCTTTATTCGACAAATCCTACAGGCAACAAGCTTATACACGTTTTTAACGATGTGCTTCGGCTGAATCCCAAACTTGGTTTCCGTGACGATCTTGTACACTTCTTGGCGAACTGCCTTGGATACATCGACTCCATTGAAAGTACGGTGACAGCCGATATCGAAAGGCTTGCCGTCGAATCGATGACGGAACACACCATCGTCGAAGGTGAATACATGCGCCTCGTCCGGTACTGGTGCCGCGACAACGGATACCTCGACCTCTTCCCAAATATGGCGGCGTTTGTCTTCTGCCGTGCCATCCAGATCAAGGCTGAAAAAAGAAATGAATGACGAACTGGAAAAATTTCCCATCATCGTCCGCAGTCGGAACCGTCCGGTATATCTTGATGTGACCCTCAAGAGCCTGACCGCGTCGAATATTCCGAACGGTGTCGATCTCGTCGTTATGGACGACTGCAGCGACCAGAAGGAGGCAAAACTCTACGTCGATACCGATGATATCATCAGACTTCCGGAACAGTGCATGTGGCTTGGTCCGGGTCACGGCAAATGGAAGACTTACGTAGGTGATATCCAGCCGGTGGAACAGCTCGTCGGCATCAAGTCCAGATACAACATCATCAAACCCGAATCACGGAAGGGAGTAAGGGGCGGTGTCTTCTGGGCGATCAACTACATGTTTGAACACTATCCGCACGCCGAATGCATCAACTGTATCGAGGGTGACGCGGTTTTCAACGCCGACTGGTACGAAGCATCCGTCATGGGCTGGCGCGCCCGAAAAAATTTGAAGGGGCCGAACGGCGACCGCCTCGGACTGCTGTCCTGCTACGATCGGAAGGGAAAGAATACTGGTGCCCAGATGGGGGTGGCATGGAGAAGCCTGCGGCGCATGTCCAGTGGACGATGGAACTGTGGAAATGGAATCGGAGGCGTCCATTATCTCGTGACCCGCGAATTCTGGGAGCACTCCAAGAAGGCGTTTCAGGTGAAACACAATGCGGGTGCCCGCGCCGGCGACACCATGCTCCAAGGATTTTGCGCCAACGCCGACTTTTCGATTGCCGTCACCACTCCTTCATACTGCCAGCATATCGGCATCGAGTCGACTGCATGGCCGGCAAAGGGCTGGCGCTACACCAAGGGATTCAAAAAACCCTTCGCATTCGAAGTCCGCGACAAGGAGGATATGGCTTTCAGCTGGGACTGGTTGAAAAAATCTCCACAATCGACTTGA
>Ga0114918_10002297_pt1 | contig 17143 bp, 4 predicted proteins | sample LantaG_FD_87015 | JGI IMG/M metagenome (GOLD analysis project Ga0114918, IMG submission 87015) | Deep subsurface microbial communities from Baltic Sea to uncover new lineages of life (NeLLi) - Landsort_02402 metaG | ecosystem: Environmental > Aquatic > Marine > Oceanic > Sediment | place: Baltic... | reverse complement strand
GGCGGCGGCGGCGGCGGCGGCGGCGGCGGCGGCGGCGGCGGCGGCGGCGGCGGCGGCGGCGGCGGCGGCGGCGGCGGCGGTGGCCGGGGCGATGCCGCTGCTGGCGGAGCGACCGGCGCCGGCACCGGCGCCACCACCACCTCCTCCTCCACCACCACGTCCGGCGGCGCACTCTCCTTGACCACCTCCCGCAGGTGCGCCACCAGTGCCCCCACGCTGGGGTGGTCGTACGCCACCGTCGACGCCAGCCCCGGCGCCCCGAACCGGGTGGCCAGCGCGTTGCGCAGCTCGACTGCGCCCAGCGAGTCCAGGCCGGCCTCGGTGAGCGGGGTGTCCGGGGAGAGAGTCACGCTGCTGCCGCCGCCGCCCAGGACGCTGCGCACGGCGTCGGCTACGGCGGCCTCCGTGATGGTGGGCGCAGGCGGGGGCGGCTTGGCGCGGGTCGCCACGGGTGCGGAAGGCGCCGCCTTCGCCACCACCTCCGCCGCCTCAACCGCGGGCGCGGCCGCCCGCACCGGCGCAACCCCCTCGAAAAAGGGCGGCACGCCCGCCATGCCCAGCAGCGCTCCCCAGTCCACCAGGGCGGCCATGGTGGCGGGCGGGGCGGACCCATCGCCCGCCCCCTCCAGCAGACTGCCCAGCGCGGCCAAGCCCAGCGGGGGCGGGATGGGCTCCAGCCCCGCCCGCCGCATGCGCGCGACAGTGGCCACGCCGGATGCCATGCCGCCCTCTGCCCACCCGCCCCACTGGACGGCCAGGGAGGGCGTGCCGGCGTCAGCTTGGCGCCCGATCCAGCCATCCAGGGCCGCGTTGGCCGCCGCGTACGCAGCCTGGCCGGGCGAGCCCAGGACGGCCGCGCAGGAGGTGAAGGCAAGCAGGCCGGGCGCGGCCCGGAGAGGTTCGGCAGGCAGGGCCCGTGCCAAGGCGGCCGCCGTGCCCAGCTTGGGCGCATAGCAGGCGCGCAGGTGGGCAGGGATCTGGGACGCCAGCCCCCCGTCCGCCAGGACGCCACCTGACAGGACCAGGCCCGCCAGGCCGGGCGCACCGGGCGACCGGGTCAGGCCCCGCGCCAGGTCGGCCGCGTCGGCCGCGGCCGCCCCGTCACAGGCGACGGCCGTCACCGCGGCCGCGCACTTGTCCACCGCGGCCAGGGCCAGCAGGTCGGAGCTGCCGCGCGCGTTGCGGCCGGCCAGGATGATGCGTCGGGCGCCCGCCGCCCCGGCCAGCCAGGTCGCGACGTGGCCGCCCAGGGCGCCCATGCCGCCCGTGATGACCCAGGCGCCAGGCGAGGTCAGTGATGCCGCCCGCCCGATCGGGCCCGCGGGCCCACCGCCGCGCCCGACCTCCAGCACCACTTTTCCGACCGCGGGCGTGTGAGCCATAGCCCACATGGCGGCCCGGGCCCGGGCCAGAGGGTAGATAGTGGCGGGCAGGGGCGCGGCGGAGCCCCCAGCCGCCAGCGCGCCCACCCGCCCCAGCGCCCCGCTCAGGATGGGGCGGGGCAGGAGGTCAATGGCGATGACCGAGAAGGCGACGTCGGGGCGCTCCTGGGCGGCCCTGCCGGGCGACCACACGCCCCGCTTGGCGATCTCCGTGAACCGCCCCCCGGCGGACAGGCAGGCCATTGAGGCGGCCACCATGCCGGGCGAGGTCAGGGAGTTGATGAGGGCGTCGACTGGGCCGCGCCCGGCCGCCGTGGCCACCGGCGCGTAGGGCGGGCCGAGGGCGTCCGTGAAGGACGTGTCCCGGGAAGAGGCCGCGCCCGCCGCGCCTGCTAGGCGAGCCGCCTGCCGCCGGGGCGGCGACCCGGCCATCGCCAGGGCGGTCGCGCCCGCCGCCCGGGCCACAACGGCCAGCCCCGCCAGGCCGACCGCGCCGGCCGCTGCGTGGACGAGCACGCGCGCTCCTGGCGGCGGCAGCCGGCCGCGCCCGTACGCCGCGTCGAAGCAGGCCAAGACGGTCGCGTAGGCAGTCGGTAAGGTAGCGGCCTGCGTGGCCGTCAATCCGGGCGGGGCCGCCGCCACCAGGTCCGCGGGCGCGTCGACGGCGTGGCCGAGGCAGCCCGGGGCGAGACCAAACACGGCATCCCCGACGCGCAGGTGGGCGACGCCGGCCCCCAGGGCCGTCACCATGCCCGCCACGTCCCCGCCGGGTGGGCCCGGGTCGGCACCCGGGTACATGCCCAGTGTGTTGAGAACGTCCCGGAAGTTAAGGCCGACCGCGCGGACGGCCAGGCGGACGGTGCCGGGGGCGGGAGGGGAGGCCAGAGCGGGGACAGGGACGGGGACCAGGTTGGCCAGGGACCCACGCGGGCGGGGCTCCAGGCGGGTGCCGGGGGTCGGGGCGGCGTGGCGGGGGCGGCGTGTCAGGGCGAGGGTGGCCGTGGCGCCGCCGGTGATGGTCACGCCGTACGCATCCGCGGCGGACGCTGCAGCGGCAGCCAGGTCGGCAGGACGCCGCGTGGCGCCATCCGCCGCCGCGTGGCCGACCCGGGTCGCCGGCGCTTCGGCCGCCGCGACGCGGACGAGGGCGGCGGCGGCGGGGCCGGCCGGGCCGCCCGTCAGGGCGGCCAGGGCGTCCCCCCTTACCGCCTGCTGCAAACTGGCCAGGACAGCGGCGGCGGCCGCGACGCCGGCGCCGGCGCCGCCCCGGCGGGGCGTGCGCAGGAGGCAAGGGGTGGGCGGGGTGGGGGTGGCACGAGCGAGCGGGGCAGAGACCAGGGCCGCCGTGTCGTAAACCAACGCCACTGCAGCCGCCGCCCTCACCGGCAGCGGAGACGGAGCGGTGGGACCAGCAGGCGCAGACTTAGCGCGCAGGGACCGGATGGCCAGTAGGCCGCCCGCCGTCGCGTCCAGCAGGCCGTCATCGCTGCCTCCACTGGCGACGCGCACGACCGCCCAGGAGGCGGAGGCGTGGCCTCCCCCTCCAAGCACCGCCACCTCCACGCCCGCCGGGATGCGCAGGCCGCCGCCCTGCCCCTCTCCCGCCAGGGATAGGTGCAGACACGCGTCTACCGAGGCGGGGTGGGCTAGGAAGCCGTCGGCCGTGGCGCGCGAGGCCAGGGCGGCCAGAGGGGAGAGGGCGAGCGCAGGGGCAACCGGCCGGGCAAGCCGCGACCGCCCGGCCCGCCACGCGAGCGCACGGTCCACGGGCCGCACCGCCAGTAGGCGCCCGCGGGCCGCCGCCGGCCGGCCCTGGCCAGGCGCGACGTCCACGCCCCCATCCTCTAGGCCCACACGGACGACGGCATTAACGAGTGCCCCTTCCAGCGACAGGGGCGACGCAAAGGTCAGGCTGCTCAGGCCACCCACCCCGCCGCCCCACTCCCACCCCTCTCCGCCCGCGGTCAGGCAGCTGGCCGCCGCAGACGCCGCCTCCAGCATGGCGGTGGCCGGCAGGATGGGGTGGCCACCGATGACGTGGTCCCGGAGGAAGGCCAGAGCGGGGTGGGCCAGGGCGACCTCAAAGGAAGCTGACATGGCGGGAGAAGCGGCGAGGGCCCGCCAGGCGAGCAGGAGTGCGCGCGGCACGGGCCAGTGGTGGGCCTGGCGGGGCGTCGCCCGCCTCCTGCCGACGTCGGGCAGCAGCGTGCGGCCGGTCACAGGCAGCACCAGAGCGTGCGCATTGACGCCAGACATGCCAAAGGCGGAGGCTGAGGACAGAGCGGCGACGTGACCGGGCCCGGCCGTGCGGGGCACCCAGGCGGAGGGCGCCGCCGTGCCCAGGCCCCAGTCGCGCAGCGCCGCGGCCGCGTGCGGGTTGAGCGTGCGGAGGTGGCCGACCGGGGCCTGCGCGCCGGTCCGGCCCGCCATCACGGCAGTCAGCAGGCCCGTCAGGCCAGCGCATCCTTCTGTGTGCCCGACCGACGTCTTGGGCGCGGCCAGGGCGATGGGGCGGGGCCCACCCGCCCCGAACGAGGCCGCGAGCGCGCCGACCTCGATCGGGTCGCCCAGGGGCGTCCCCGTCCCGTGAAGGGCGACGGACGTGAGGCCGGTCGGCTCCAGGCCGGCCGCCTCGTACGCGCCCCGCACTACCGCCGTCTGCGCGGGCCCGGAGGGCGCGGTCAGGCCGGAGGAGGTGCCGGCCTGGCCGACTGCCGTGCCGGCCAGGAGGGCGAGCGGCGGGTGTGCCGACGCCTCGCCCGCCACCCGCAGCAGGCACACCGCGACCGCCTCGCCGCGCCCGTACCCGTCCGCGCCCGCGTCCAGGGCCCGGGACCGGCCGCCAGGGGACAAGGCCTGCAGCTGGCAGATGCCGGCCATGGTGCCGGGCAGGAGCATGGCGTGCACGCCGCCCACGGCCGCGGACCCGCACTCCCTGCGGGCCGCCGTCAGGGACGCCCGCGCGAGGTGGGCGGCCACGAGCGAGGAGGAGCAGGCCGTGTGCACCGTCGCGGCCGGGCCCGTCCAGCCCAGGGCGTGGCTGACCCGCCCCGCCAGGAAGTCCATGCCATTGCCCGTCGCCAGGGCGGGCGTGACGGGCGCGCCCCAGCGGCCGGCGGCGGCGGACACAAACTCCATGTGCATGACGCCGACGAACAGGCCGACCCTGGTCGGGGCGGGGGCGGGGGTCTGGGAGGCCGGGGGCGCGCCCATGCCCCCCTCCTCCTTGGCCGCGCCCCACGCCGCCGCTGCGTGCGTCAGCAGGAGCCGCCCCTGCGGGTCCATGGCCGCCGCCTCCGCTGGGCTGAGGCGGAAGGCCGCGGCGTCCAGGGCGGCCAGGTCGGGCGAGGGCAGCCAGGCGGCGTGGCGCACGTAGGAGGAGCCGGGCGGGCAGGGCGGCGGCGCGTACGCAGCGTCCGGGTCCCACCGATCGAGGGGGATGGCGGACACGGGGTCCGCCGCGCCGCCGGTGATGGTAGCCAGGCCGGCCAGGGAGGTGGCGGGCGCGCCCGGGAAGGCGGCGGAGGCGGCCACGATCGCGACGGCGGCCGGCGCCAGAGGCGGGAGGGGTGGCGGCGGGGCAGGCGCGCGGGTCGAGATGGCAGGGACGGCGGCGGGCGGTGGAGGCGGAGCCAGCGCCGGCGGCGGGGCCGGCGGCGGAGCTGCTAGAGCCGGCTCCTCCTCCGCCTGCTCTTCGTCCTCCTCCAACTCCTCCGCCTGCCTCTCCCCGCCCGCCAACCCCACCACATGGTCCACAATGGCGGCGGCCGTCGAGAAATCGTAGGCCAGGGAGGCGGGTAGGGAGGGCAGGTGCAGGGCCGCCGCCAGGCCGTTGCGCAGGTCGACCGCGGCAAGCGAGTCCAGGCCGACGGCCGCCAGCGGGGCGGCCGGGTCGGCCGCGGCGGCGGGCAGGATTGCCGCGATGGCGGACATGGCAGTGGTCCGGATGGTTGGGGAGGCGGGCGAGGCAGCAGGCTGCTGCTTCGCCTTCTTCTTCTTTGTCGTATGGGCAGCGGTGGGGGGAGGCGCGAGCGCGGGCGTGGGCGCCCCCTTCTCCTCGCTCTGCCTCCTCCCCCTCCGCCCTTCCTTAGCAAACTCGCCGTACATCCCGCCACCTGGAGGTGACACCGCGTCCCACAGGAAGACGTTGCCGATGGTGACGGCCCGCCCGGCCAGCCGACCCTGGCCGCCCACCACCGCCTCCAGGGCGGAGATGCCGGCCGCGGGCTCCAGCACGCCCAACCCCGCGCGTGCGGCGCGTGCGGCAAAGCCTCGGACGCGGGTCGCCATGCCGGCCCCGCCGCCCCAGGCGCCCCACTGGATGGAGGAAGTAGGGGTGCCGGCGCTGGCCGCCGCCCCCGCCCAGGCGTCCAGGGCGGAGTTGGCGGCCGCGTAGGCGGCCTGGCCGCCCGACCCCGCAAAGGCGGCCAGGGAGGACATGGAGTGCCAGGCGTGGAGCGGGTGGGCCGCCGCGGCCCCAGCCAGGCGGGCGCCTCCGCCCGTTTTTGACCCGCACTCCGTGCGGATGCTGGCCAGGGTGGCGTTGGGCAGCACCGCCGGGTCCAGGACCGCGCCCGCGTGGATGATGGTGGCCAGGTGGGCGTGGGCGGATGTGGCCGCCAGGCTGGCGGCCGCCTCGGCGCGCGACCCGGCGTCGGCGCGGACCAGGGTGATGAGTGCGCGGGATGGATGGACAGGATCGGTGGCGATGCGCAGGGCGGCGCAGTCGTCCGGGTGGGCATGGCCTGTGCGGCCCAAGAGGGTGACGCGGGCGCCTGCGCCAGGGCCGGCCGCCTCCGCCAGCCACAGGCCGAGGAGGGAGCCAACCGCGCCGGTGCCGCCAGAGATGGCGGCCGCACCGCGGGCCCAAGGGGCGGGGCCGGCACAAGACTGGCCTTTCCCAGGCGGCGTGCGCAGCAGGTGTGGCTCAAGCACCGTCCCACCCGCCACCGCTGCTGGCTCCGCGGCGGGGCGGGCGTCGGACGCGAGAGAGGTGCGCGCCCCCGCCGCCCCAGCACAAACGTCCAGGACAGACCAGCACGTGTCGGGCGTCTCTGCCGCCGCGACCCGCAGGACGGCGGCCGCGGCCGCGGACGCCGTGACGGAGCCCAGACAAGAGGTGAATCGCGACGGCGAGGGCGAGGCCAGCTCGGACGCCGGCCCCCCCCGGCTCAGCAGCGTCACGGCCCGGGAGGGCAGGCCCGCCCCAACCGCCGCAGCCACCGCGCGCGCGGCAGCAATGGTGGCGGGGCCGGAGGACCGAAGGGTGGCCCTGACACCTGGCGTGACTAGGGAGATCGTGCTGCTGGTGCTCCTCCCCGTCACCCCTCTCCCCGCCGGTGACGCCACCTGCCAGTCCACGCCGTACAGGCAGTCGGCGGCGAGGGGCGGGCGGGTCGGGATGGGGGTGGAGGCGGCCGGGGCGGGGGTCGACCCCGCCAAGCTCCGGCCGACCTCTTTGGCGACCAGGCCCGCCACCACCACTCCGTCTGGCCCGCCCAGCCGGTGCCAGGTTTCCCAGCCAGGACCAGGCACGCGCTGGGAGGAGGCCCAGGGGCTGGACGGCCCGCCGGCAACGGGGGCCGTGTAGGCACCCAACCCGGCCACGACGCGCGCGGCCTGGTCGGCCGTGGCCGCGCCCGCCGAGGCGGGGCCCAGCTGCATGGCCGCGTCCGTGGCGGCGGGCGGGCAGAAGACGCCATCCCAGGCCAGACCGGGTCCAGCGATCGCGGCGACCCAGGGCTCGGCAGGGGCGGCCGCCAGCGGGCGGCGAGTGAGGCCGGAGCGGCGGGGCAGAGGGGTGGGGGAGACGCCTCCTCCTCCACCCAGCCACGCCGCCGTTGCCCGCAGTGAGGAGCGGCTGCCGACCACTCCCAGGCTGACACCGCCATCCGCAAGGTCCACGAACAACTCCAGGTCGGGCGCGGGCGCGGCCAGGAGGACGGGCGCCGGCAGGGTCGCTCCGGAGAGGCAAGCCCGCCCCGCACCTCCCTCCTGATCCACCGACCCAGCCAGGCACGCCACGGCCGCGAGGCCGACCTCCAGCATGGCCGCGCCGGGTAGGATGCCCCGCCCCGCCACGATGTGATCGGTCAGATGGGCCAGGGTGGGCGAGGAGAGGAGGACGGTAAAGCGTGCGGCTGTGGGCGTGGCCCCGCCCCGCCACAGCATGGCATGCGGCGCGGGCGCGGGCCACGCGCGCGCCCGCCGCCAGGCGACGGCCGGGGCGGACACGCCCAGCCCCGCGCCGTCACCCTCCACCAGGGCGTGCGCGTTGATACCGGACATTCCAAAGGAGGAGGACCCGGTGAGCGGCGTGGGGCGGGGTGACGAGGCCGTGCGGCGGGCCAGACCCACCCCGCCCCGGGGCACGGCCGCGGAGGGCGCGCCCGCCCGCACCCAGTCCCGCCCCAGCGCCGCCGCCACGTACGAATTAAGCGCCTTGGCGTGGAGCAGTGGCGGGGCGGTGTGGGACCGTGCCGCCACCAGGGCAGCCAGGGCGCCATGCACGCCTGCGGCGCCCTCCGTGTGGCCGTAGACGGCCTTGGCTGAAATCAGCGCGATGGCCTCCGCCGACCCCGCACTGCCTCCACCACCGCCGCTCAGCGCGTCGCCCAGGCCGCCCACCTCGATGGGGTCGCCCAGGGGCGTGCCCGTCCCGTGGAGGGCAACAGCAGCCACGTTGCCCGGGCCGGCGTAGCCATGCGTATCGGCCAGGGCCGCCCGAACCACCGCCGCCTGGGCCGGGCCGGAGGGGGCGGTCAGGCCCGAGGCCGTACCGGCCTGGTTGGTGGCGGTGCCCGCCAGGACTGCAACTGCAGGGCCTGGCCCGCCCAGCAGGACCAAGGCGCAGCCCTCGCCCCGCCCATACCCGTCCGCCGACGCGTCTAGCGTCGCACACCTCCCCGTGGCTGACAGGGCGCCAAGGACGCCCATGCGGGCGCCCGTGTCGGGGAGGAGCAGCAGGTTGACGCCGCCCGCGAGGGCCGCGCCGGCCTCGCCCGCGCCCAGCGCCCGCCGCGCCAGGTGGGCCGCCACCAGGGAGGACGAGCAGGCCGTGTCCAGTCCCACGCAGGGGCCACTCAGGCCCAGGCTGAAGCTGACTCGGCCCACCATGAAGTTCAGCCCCGACCCCGTCAGGACGGCGGCCGTCTCGGGCACGCCCAGCTTGCCCTGGACAGCCGCCCACTCTTGCCAGACGCAGCCCACGTACACGCCCACGGCGGATGCCTCGCCGCCGGGGGCCAGCACGCCGCCGCCAACCAGTGCCTCCGCCGCCGTCTCCAGAAGCAAGCGCTGCTGGGGGTCGACCGCGGCCGCCTCGGCCGCGCCCCGGCCCATGCGGAAGGCGGCCGCGTCAAAAGCGGCCGGGTCGGCGTCCAGGAGAGCAGCAAAGCGCGGGTGGCGGGCCCGCGGGTCGGACGCCGGGGGTGGGCCTCGCCCGTCGCCCACGCCTGCCTCCACGTCCCACCGGGCCAGGGGCAGGGGACGTACGGGGTCGTGGCCGCCCGCAAGGGCGGCCAGGTCGAGCGGGATGCGCCCGTTGCGGCCAGGCAGGGCGCAGGCCAGGCTGGTGATGGGGGTGGCGGTGGAGAGGGAGGGCGTGGACGCCACCGCCGTCGCCGCGTGCGAGGCCACCAGCGCCGCCTCCGCCCGCGGGGACGGGGCGTGCGCGGCGGCCATTGTCGGCTGCCCCACCCGCCCGCCCGCCGCTCTCACCACCGCGCCCGCCAGCGCGGACAGCGTCGGAAAGTCAAAGGCCGCCGTCGCGGGCAGGTCCACGCCCCACCGCCCCTCCACCTCATTGCGCAGCTCCACCGCGCCGATGGAGTCCAGGCCCAGGGCGGCCAGCGGGGCGTCGGGCGGGGGAGGGGAGGGCAGGCCCAGGATACCCGCCAGGACCGCGCCCAGCTCCTCCGCGACCATGCCTACGGCCAGGCCAGGCAGCGGCGGCGGCTCAACAGGCGCCGCAGGCGGAAGGGGGGGCTTGGCAACGGTCACAGGGACGACAGACGACATCGAAGGCGCGGCAAGGGCGGCGGGCGCAGCGGGAGCTGCACCCGCCCCTCCCTGCCAGACCCGACCTGCGAGGATGAGGCGGGAGAGGGAGAGCGGGGTGGGGTGGTCAAAGACGGCGGTCGCGGGCAGGTCCACCCCGAACTCGACCGCCAGCCCGTCCCGCAGCTCGACGGCGGCGATGGAGTCCAGGCCGGCGGCGGTGAAGGGCGTGGCCGGGTCCAGCGGGGGCGCAGAATCCCCGCCACCGCCCAGCAGGCCGGCCGCCAGGGATAGGACGCGCGCAAGGACCGCTGCCTCGGTCGGGCCGGCCGTGGGTGGGGGCGGGAGCGGGGTGGTGGTTGAGGCGGGCGGCGGCGCCACCGACACAGGGGCCGGAGACGGCGCACCCACGCCACACCCCGCGCCCACAACCCCGTCGCTCAGCCCCGCAATGACGGCCTGGCGGGCCAGCAGGCGCGGCCGGGCCGGCGCATTAGCAGACCCCAGGACGGCCACCCGACCAAAGCCGGCCTCCTGCAGAAGCGCCACCCACCGCCCCGCGTCCAGGATGGGCGACCCGGGGACGCGGCGGTCCGGGTCCACGTACGCCCACCAGCCGGCCGTCTGGCCGAAGGTCAGCGTCAGGAACAGGGTCTTGGCCGCCAGCTCGTTGGCCAGGAGGAGGCCGCCGGGGCGGAGCAGGGCCTTGCACGCGCCCAGCGTGCGCCCCATGTCCGACGTCGCGTGCAGCACGTTGGTGGCCAGGACGACGTCGTAGGACGCGAGCGGGTAGGCCTGGGCGGCCAGGTCGCCCTCCACGTCCAGGGTGCGGAAGGTGGCGAAGGCGTGGCGGGGGCCGTACGTCCGGCGGCCGTAGGCGACCAGGGCCGGGGAAAGGTCGGTGTACGTGAATTCGATGGCCCGCCCGCCGCTCGCCGCTAGGGGGTCCAGGGCCCGCAGCACGGGGTCGGACGTCCCGCCCGACCCGGACCCGATCTCCAGGACGCGGACAGGTGAGGCGGCGGTGGGAGCGGCGGACGAGGCAGTCGCTTCCGCAAAGGCGATGACCGCCGCAGCCAGCTGGGCGTTGAAGGGCGCGGAGACGAGGGGGTCCTTGTAGACGGGCTCAACCAGGTGGGGCGACCCGCCCGGGAACATGGCGTCCGCGAAGCCGGCCTTGCCCGTCAGGACGGCGGGGAGGGCGGCGGCGCAGGGCGCCAGCAGGCGTGCGGCGGCGGCGGTTGCCGGGTGGGCGGCCAGAGCGGCCGCCTCGGCCGCCAGGAAGGCTGGGGAGGCGAACGGTAAAGGGGAGGGGGCGGTGAGGGCGCCGGCTTCGCCCCGCATCAGCAGCCCGCCCCGCACGCCGGCTTCCAGCAGCTCCGCCAGCAGGCGCTGGTGGGCCGGGCTCGTCGCCGCCTGGAGGGCCGCCACGTCGACTGGGCCACCCGGGCCGGGGGCGTACACCCCTAGCGCCGCGAACGCGTCGCCCAGCAGGGACGTCGCCCAGGCCTCGAACCGGGCGTCCAAGGCGGCCGCGTCCGGTGGCAGGGCGTCGCTCAGGGGCAGGGACGCCAGGACCGCGTCAAAGGAGGCGGGCGGAGCAGGGATGGGCGGTGGAGGGAGGGTGGAGGGGGTGGGCGAGGCCGCGGCCACAGCAGGGCGGGGCAGGCCACCACCACCGGCCGCCTTGACCGCCACCACGCCGTCAACAGCCAGGGCGGGGCCAGCCAGGGCGGTCCAGGGCTCGGCCGGCCCAGCCAGGAGGCGGCTGGAGGAGAGGGTAGCCCCACCGGCGCCGGGCCCGGCGGACGCGGCCGCCCAGGCGAGGTGTCCACCGCCCCCGCCGCCGCCGCCGCGCGGGGCGTAGCAGGCCAGGCCCGTGGAGATGAGGGGCTCGGCCTGCCCGGGCGACCGCAGAGCCGCGGCCGTGTGGATGCTCGCATCGCCCGCCGCCGGGTGCGTCCAGAAGCCGGACGGCGGGGTGGGCGGCGAGGCGACAGCCGCGGTGGCGTGGCGGGTGGGCGGGAGGGCGAGGCAGCGGGCCAGGAGCGGGCGTGAGTGGGTGGGCGCGGGCACGGAGGTCGCACCGCCCGACGCCACCACCTCCAGCCGCCCCGTCAGGTGGGTCAGGCCACCCGCCGTGATGCGCACAGACCCGCTGGCCAGGTCCACGACCACGGCGCTCGCCTCAGGCCCCGCCGCAATGCGCAGCGGGGAGACCAGGGACACGCCCGCCAGGGCCAGCGGGCAGGCGGGGTCGTGGTGGGTGACCGCAGCGGGCACCGCGGCCACGCCCGCCGCGAGGGCCAGCTCGCACAGGGCGGCCCCGGGCGCGATGGCGCGGCGGCCGACGGTGTGGTCGCCCAGCCAGGCCAGGGAGGGGGTGGTGGCCCAGGGTGCGGCGGTGACAGTGGCGGCGCCGGCAGTGGCCGTCACCCCTCCCACCAGCGGGTGCGCGGTCGCCTGCCACCAGAAGCGGCGGCGCGCCCAGGGACGGAAGGGGGCGGGTGGGGCCGGGGACCGGCCGCCGTCCGCCGGCGCGACCAGTGCGTGCCCGTTAGTGCCCTGGTAGGCGAAGGCGGAGACGCCCAGGGCGGTGCCGGGCGCCAGGCGGCCGGCCGCGGCGGGCGCCCGGCGGGCGTGGGCGGCCGCCGCCCCGCCACCTGCACCACCCAGCGCGGCTACGAGGTGCGGGTTGACAGCCCGGAGGTTGGGCAGGGTGTGGGATCCAATGCCTGTCACCCGGCAGACTGCCGCCGCCAGGCCGATTGCCCCCGCAGCCGGCTCCGTGTGCAGCAGGCGGGCCTTGGCGGCGGAGAGGGAGAGCGGGGTGGATGAGGCCGAACGCAGAGCCGCGCGCGCGGCGCCGACCTCGATCGGGTCGCCCAGGGGCGTCCCCGTCCCGTGCAGCTCCAGGCCGGCGACAGCCCCCGGCGCCATGCCACCGCTCGCCAGAGCATCCCGCATCACTGCTTGCTGGGCGGGGCCGGACGGCGCGGTCAGGGCGCCCGAACGGCCGTCCTGGTTGACGGCCGACCCGGCGAGCAGCGCCAGGGTCGGGCCGCCCACCCCGCCCTCCACCGCCGCCCACCCCGCCCGCAGCAGCAGCACCACGCACGCCTCGCCACGAGCGTACCCGTCCGCACTGCCATCCAGGGTCTTGCACCGCCCATCCTCGGCCAGCATGCCCGCCTTGGCCAGGACGGCGGACGTCTCGGAGCGGAGGGTGAGGTTGACGCCGGCCGCCAGGGCATAGGAGCAGGCGGCCGGGGTGGCGGAGGGCGAGGTGAAGGCGGTCGACCCCAGGTGGGCGGCCACCAGGGAGGCAGAGCAGGCGGTGTCGATGGCCACGCAGGGGCCCTGTGGGGAGAGTGGCGAGTGAGCTCGTGCGTGAGAAGACACGGCGAAAGCAAGGGCGAGGTGCGTCTTTCTCTCTCGGTCTCTCTTACCTTGAGCCCCAGGCAGAAGGACACCCGCCCGCACGCGGCGGACAGCGTGCCCGACGTGGCAGAAAACGCGGTCAGGCCGCCCGAGGACGCCACGTTTAGGTAGTACTCAGTGTACGAGATGCCGACCGCGACGGCCACGTCGGAGGGCGCGCTGTCCGGGGTGTGCGCCAGACCCGTAGCCAGCGCGTCGGCCGCGCCCTCCAGCAGGAGCCGCTGCTGCGGGTCCAGGGCCGCGGCTTCGGGGGCGGGGATGCCAAAGGCGGCCGCGTCAAAGGCGGTGGCACCAGGCAGGAAGGCGCCGAACCGTTTCGGGCGGGTGGCCCGGTCGAACCAGCCGGCGTCGGCGGCCCAACTGAGAGAAGGGGGAAGGGGGGAGGAGGTTAGAGGGTGAGGGTGAGGCAGTTATGGGGGAGCGAGGGGGCACCCCCGCGCCCGCCTCTCTCTCTCTTTTCCGCACCACGCCGTGTCCACCTCCCGCCTCTCACTCCTCTGACCCGCTTACCGGCTTGACGGGACGGTCCGGGCCGCATCGCCCGACGCCGGCCCACCCGGCGTCGCCGCCGCGCCTCTCCATGATATGGCCGCGACCGCGGTCGGCGGCGCTGCTGGAGAGAAAGAAGCGCGGGCCGCCCCGCCGGGCGCGCGGGGGATGGGCACAACAGCGGACGTCGCCGCCGCAGCCAGGGCGTGCACGTCCGCCGCCCGCACCACGGTCGGCTTGCGCGTGGCGGAAGCAGGCGGGCGGCGGGTGGTAGGCGCGGGCGCGGACGCGGCAGCTGGCGCGGGCGCGGCCTCGTCCGAACCCGACCCGCTGCCGCTGGCCGAGCCGGAGGCAAACGAGGAGTCGGACGAGTTCCAGCTGGATCCGGATCCGGTGCGGGAGATGGCGCTGGTGCTGTCGCCGCTCTCGGACGAGGGCGACGCCGGCACGGGCGGGGGCGGGGGCGGCGGGGGGGGCGCGCCGCCCTCACCGCTGGAGGACGAGCCGCCCCGGCGGCGGCGCAGGCCGCGGCTGCGGCGCCCGCTCCCCCTGGCGCCGGCGCCAGTGGCGGCCAGCAGGTCGCGGGCGTCCATGAGGATTGGTTGTGTGTGTTTGTGTACGAGAGGGAGGGCGGGTGGTGGAGAGACGGGCGGGAAGAGAGAAATGAAGGTCTCGAGGGAGTGAGCCGGCCGGGCTCCACTCAGTTTCGAGTCCGCGCTCGTCTTTTGCTTTCCTCCGTATGCTCTCGCCCCGTCGCCAGCAGCGCCAACGCCTGCCGTCTATCTCCAGGTGCGTGAGGATGGTGCCCAGCCTATGACACGTCGCGGCAGTGGTTTTTGTGGGTGGAACTGGGCGGGTCGGGCGGCGGAAGCCGGGGCCAAGTGAGCGCGCCCGAAATGCATCCCGCTTCTTCCTCTCTCTCTCTCTCTCCCACACCCGACTCACACACTCCCTGCCCACTCCCTGCCATCACCCTTCCAGCATCGCCGACGTCCTCTTTGCCCGCATCACCGGGTTCCAGCCCGCGGAAGGTGGGTGGTTGGGAGCGGTAGGGCCCGGATGGGGGAGAAAGATGGAGAGGCGCCACCCGACTCGCGAAATCAAAAAACACAGCTCCCAGACCGACGCTCTCTCTCCCCCCTTCCCTTCCCTCCCTCCAGTCCCGCCCGCCGACCTCGCCGCCCTCCACACCCTCTTCGACCGCAACCTGCCCCGCGCCCTCGCTCTGGCCGAGTCGGGCGGCGTGACTGAGTACGTCGGCTCCCCCTCCGGCCGGTCCGTCTTCCAGGTGCGCGCCGGGCGCGGCGGCGGTCACCACTCTGCGCGCCGTGGCGGTGGCCAACAGCACCACCGGGCCGCCCACACCACCTTCCCACCCCACTTCTGCACCTGCGACGCCTTCTACTTTGAAGTCGCGTCCAAGACCGAAGCCGCCGCCTGCAAACACCAGCTGGCCGCCCGCCTGGCGGAGTGCCTAGGGACGGCCAGCCGCGTGCCGGTCCCCGACGAGATTCTGGCCCGCCTCCTCATTGCTGGGTGAGAGCAAGAAAGCAAAAAAGACACAAAGCAAACACGCTTCCCCCCATGCGCGCCCTCCTGCAGGCATTCGTGGACGACGCGGCGCCCCTGGCGGCGGAGGCGGCGGAGGCCATCGCTTCCGTCGCCGTGGCCGCCGTCGCTGAAGGCAGCGCCACGACGCCCGTCACCCCGCGCACCGTGCCGGCCTCCTCTGTCTCCCACGCGGGCCTGTCCCTGCACTCCCCGCTCGTGGCGGCCGTCGTCGGCCTGCACCTGGCGGCGCTCGCCTACGTCGCGGCCCGCCTGGCCGCCTCCGCTCGCCGGGCGGCGGAGGGCGGTAAGAGCGGGGCCGAGGCCAAGGCGGGCGCGCGCGCGCCGCCGCGCAAGGTCGGGGCCACATACGACTTTGGCGGCGGCGGCGGCGGCGGCTCCTCTTTCCCGCCCCTGCGCGTCCTGCGCCACAAGGCGGCCCAGGCGGCGCGCGCCGCGGCGGCCAGTCGGGCGGGGCGGTCCCTGCTGGGCACCAAGCGGGACAGCGGCGAGGCTGGTGGGGCGCCGACCTCGGCGGTCGAGCTGCTCATTCGGGCGGGCGGGCCCACCGCGGCGGCGGCCGCTCTCCCCGCCCCCTCCCCGCCCCGGACGCACCAGCCCACCATGGCGGGCGCGGCGACGGTAGGGGCGCCCCTGCCGCCGACGGTGGAGGCGGCCGGCGGCGGCCTGCCCGCCCTGGGCGTGGCCGCGGACGCGCTGCTGGCTGGGGTGGGCGCATTTGCGGCCCGGTGGGGGCTGGGCGGGGGAGGGGGTGAGGGGGAGCGGGAAGCGGCGTGCTGAGTGCAGCAGCCTCTCTCTGCCTCTCTCTAGTGTGTAACACGACGTGTGTGTTTTGGGCGAGCACATGCGGGGAGGTTGGGAAGGGAGGAGAGCTTTCCGACGCCCCCCGCTTCAAACCTGCAGCTGTCGGGAGAAACGAAACGAAATGGCGTCCCGCCGCGCCACGATCCTGACCGCGCCCACGCTCGGCGACGGGCTCCGCATCCCCCGCCCCTGGGTTGGCCAGGGTCGGGCCGTCCGCATCTGGGCGCCGCCGCCGGTCCCAGACCCGCCTCGGCGGGGAGGGCGGAGGTGGCTGAGCGGGCCGCCGGGGCGTTGCTCAACGGCCGATGGGAGCGCGCCCGCGCCTCCTCCTCCACCCCGGTCCGTCGCCCACACCGTCCGCCTGGCCGGCCAGGCCGACCTGCCAGCCCTGGTGGCCATCGAGCGGGAGTGCGGCAACCCGGCGTGGGGGCCGGCGGAGCTGCAGGTGAGAGTGGGAGAGAGAGAGACAGCGGGCGTCAGTTATTGACCGCCGCCGCTCGAAACAGGCCGCCCCGCCCCCTCAATTTCACTCACACGTGCACTCCCTCCCTCTGCAGCACGAACTGGACTCGCCAACCGCCACCATCGCCGTCGTGGAGGCCTGGGACACGAGCGGGAGGGGTGGACCGGCCACCTCCTCCTCCCCGGACGCCGGCCGGGACGAGCCGCCCTCGCCCTCATCACCCCCGTCCTCCCTTCCGTCCCCCGTCGGCCTGGCCATCTGGTGGACGGTCGCGGACGAGGTCCAGCTGCTGGAGCTGGCGGTGCGGCCGGCCGCCCGGCGGCGGGGCGCGGGCGCCGCCCTGGCCGCCCTGGTCGCGGCCTTACCCCCGCCGGGAGGGTGCGCCCTGCTAGAGGTCGCGGCCGACAACGCGGCCGCCCGCGCGACCTACCGGGCGGCAGGGTGGCGGGAGGTGGGCCTGCGGCGGGCGTACTACCGGGACGGCAGCGATGCGGTGCTGATGCGGGTGAGCGGGGGGAAGGCGAGTGGGGATGGAGGTAGGAGTGCGGGGCGGGGCGAGCTGCCCGTGTAGATACAAGTGACGGGTTACGAGCTACAGAGTTAATTGATGAACCGAAGCGAGCGAGCGTGTAGGGAAAGGATGGAGGGGAGGGAGCGAGTGGGAGAGAGGGCGAGAGAGCGGGAGCGGCAGCGACGGCGGCCCATTCAAAAGTTCCACTCTCTCACCCCCTTTGCGCGCGGACTGCGACCATGGTATGTCTCTATGCCGCCCACCCGCCGCCCTAGACCCCTCCTGAAGTATACGAACTCCCATCGCGCCGGGCCAAACCCGCCAATTGCACGCCCACGCGCCCCGGCCGCGCTCGCATCTGCCCGAGTGTCGACGTGCGAGCGCCGCACGCCTCTCTCCCTCTCTCCTCCGCCCCACGCCCTCCCGGCCGCGAGACGGAGCCGCCTCCTCCCAGTCCCTCGTGCAGCTGCCCCCGGCGCCCGCCTC
>Ga0114918_10002296_pt1 | contig 17150 bp, 3 predicted proteins | sample LantaG_FD_87015 | JGI IMG/M metagenome (GOLD analysis project Ga0114918, IMG submission 87015) | Deep subsurface microbial communities from Baltic Sea to uncover new lineages of life (NeLLi) - Landsort_02402 metaG | ecosystem: Environmental > Aquatic > Marine > Oceanic > Sediment | place: Baltic... | reverse complement strand
ATTGAAGATTTTGATGGTGTGGCTGAAGGTAGCGGGGCGGGGGTTTCTTGCATTCTCTCTGGGGACGGATTTGATGTATCCGGCTTTCGGGTTCAAGAAACCAAATTCTCTGCAACAAGCACAGTATATTCCGGTTCTTGGAATTTTCTTCACGATACGGAATCGGCTCCTTTTACAGGGTCGGCTGCCCTGACCCGTGACCATATTATGACTCAGCGGGGTCCGGTTGTAAAAAGTTGGGGTGATGCCACTCCGGCCACCAAACAGGATGTTGAAGTTCTCATTGCTGGAACGGCTGTGGGTGTTAAGGATGTCAACCCTTACCTCGGTGAGATTTGGCCAACATACCCGATCCCTCTGCTCCCCTCTGACGATCCCCAAGCAGATGTGAAAGTGAATTACTACTGGATGGCCTCTCCTATTATGGAGATGGCCGGATTGAATACTCCTGGTCTTGTGTTGAATCAATGGGATAGACAAGCCGGTCATACTGATCCGGCAGCCCACGGTCAGCCTCCGGGAAGCCCTCTTTATATTCCGACACAACCGGCTCAATCCACTCCTTTTGAGGATGATGAATTCCCTGTCCGGTTCCCGATGGGGACGGTACTGGGGCCAATGGAACGACCAACACCTTTGCAGATCGGTCATCGGTATATCGGATTCGAACGGGAATATTCGGCTCTATTGAATGACCCGACAAGTTTGCTTCTGAATCAAGATCCCTATCAAACGGCTGTGGATGGCTTTAGCCGGACAATGACCGGAGTATCTGTTGCCTATGAAGGTACAAAGACACCCCTCGTAGAAACTCCTGTGTGGGCATTAGAGGGGCAGGACAGTGGTTGGGTGGATGTTGGTGAGGGAACCTACACTTTGATAGATGCACTGCCTTCAGAGTTTGAGCCTGATGCCCGGACTGTGGCAATGTACTATCGAGAAGTGGATTTCACATTCCCAGCAGCTTTAACTATTAACTCCCGGTTAATAGTTGAGAGTTACACCCTGAATGGCGTGGATACGGGAGTTGGGTTCGGTATCCACGATAATCACAGTTTATATCAGGTAGGTCTTCTGGTTATAAATGGCATTCGACATTTGGGGATGCTCATTGACCCGAAGAAACCGGAGCTTTATGAATCTTGGGATCTCGGTCCGAAGGCTGCTTCGTCCGTAATTGGCAAAAACACCATCAGTATCGTGACTGATCTGGTTCCAATCGATTTTCAATCTGGGATGAAATTCCAGGTGTTTGATCATGCTCAAGCCGGAGTGTATACGGCCACATCTGTTATTTCTCTATGTGATGGTTCGACGACGGTGACAGTAGCAGAAGATTTCCCTGCAGACTGGGATTTGTACGAGCAGGACAACCCAGAAGTTGTTTTTGAAGTTTCCTGGGACGAACATCCTCTGACTTACCGCTTTGTAGTCGATATGGATCGGCAGATAGCTTCTTTGGAAATTGCCGGAGAAATCTCGGCAACGGTGTTAGAACTTAACGGCAGCACAAATCCGTGGCCTGCACCTTCAGAATCAGCATTAGTGCTGGATATTGAGGGCAAAGGACAGGTTTTTTGGGGTTCCTTGAGCTATTTGGCAGCAAATCAGACAAAATGGTCATTTTTCCGTTACGGTGTGATTCCTGACTTCACAGCTTTGAATGTTCCTGCTATCGTTGTGCCGACGGAAATGAACGACCTCCCGACGGACAATCCCCAGTACCCGTGGTTCACAACCCAATCTTTTGGATCGGCTCTGATCGACCAAACGGGAGATGTTTTGGTTCTGAAATCCCCAGTAGCCAGTGACACCCTTGACTACACTTTCGGGTACTCTCGGATCGAGCCCTTTGTGAACGAATCCGCTGGGATCGATATCCGGTCTGAATTCAGACTTGATTCCGGTGTGTTGGGGGCAGGGGATGCTGAAATTGTAATCAATAATAGTGCCCGGGAAATCCGACTGGCAACCCTTTTGTATGCTGAGAATTTCCCAGGATTGGAATGGCGTCGGCTCGTTACGATCCCTTCAATTTCGATGGCCGGTATCCAAGATCCAAACCAACAGGGATGGTCAATTGTTTCCGGCTCTACCGGCACAGTTCTCCGAAGTGAATATGATCTGATTATTACTCAAGGGGCTGGTCAAACTCAGCGGTACACCCAATCTATCGACACCACAGATTTCACTGTAGACTCAGGTTACCGTATTGCTGAAGCTCAGTTCGAGGTGGATTCTTACACAACTGATGCAAACGGGAACACTGGTATTGTTTTTCAGGCAGATATTGGGCCGAACAGATGGTTCGGTCTCCGACTGAAAGATGATGGAGTAACACCGGCCATTCAATTGGTCAACCAGGTGGATGCTGTTGTTCATGAGTACAATTTTGATTGGGCTGATGGTGAAGTCCACACTTACCGAGTGGTGGGTGCATTGGGTGTTCTCTCCGTGTTCATCGATGACGTTTTGATGACCCCAACTTTGAATATTGATTTATTCCTGGGTGGGGCAGGGACGGATACCTTCCTATTCGGTGCTACCAATTTGATTTCAAGTGTTGTAAGTAGCACGTTGGCAAGTGTTGTTCGATGGAGGACAATTTCTTACCATCCGACGGCTGCTCCTCAGTGCCTACGAACTTTGGGTATTTGGAAAGGTGGGGATAAAAACCACATCAACTCCTGGGAAATTCCCAGGATTGATAATTCATCAGCTTCAAACTCTGCTCATGTGGGTCCTGACATCGTGGTGATGAATTGGATGCAGAATCAGGAAGTCCGGCTTCTGTTGAACCCTGACTGGGGCGTTACAATGTACCGTCCTGATCTGCCTTATCCGCCGTACTATCAACCGGAATCGGATGTGGCTGGAACCGGATTTATCAATCAGACAAATGAACCTTCTGCTGGTTGGATAAATGTCCAGTACTCTGAACTTCCCTATGTTCCAAAGGATTTTGGATCAATTGAGTTCGGGTCTTTTGATCCCAGGTCGATAACCCAGCAGAGATGGGATTGGGTCAGATATCGGATTTTCAAAGCTTTAACGAACGATTACATTGCCCCCCAACATATGGTTCTCAATTATGCTAATGTCATCACCAGTGGTGAGTTGACCAAGGACAGCACCCTTGAGAATGTCATTGTTCAAACGATAGATAACCGTCGGGTGTCTTTGCTGCCGACCCATCTTTATGCAGATGACATTTACAAAATTGTGGATGGGGATACCATCTATACTAGTGAGTCCTGGACTTTCGACCCAGAATCTCAACTCATCACGTTGGGGCAGGATGCTGATTACAACAATTTGTATTTTTCTGGGGATCATGTCCCGGTGAATATCATTTTCCAGCCCGGCAAACCGGTCACGAACACCTATCTTGAAGGTCAGCCTCTGGCCGAGGGTGTGACCAAATTGAATGAGGGTACTCCCCCAATCCCAATGAACCAAGCAAATGGTATCGACAAGCGGGTCACATACAAGGATCTCCTGAATGATCCAAACGATCCTCTAAATAACGGTGGGGCTCTTACTTTGAATGATCCCTACAGGGTTCTCGACCACGAGGTTGATGCTGAAACCCTGTATGAATCGATGGAATTCATAAATGTGACGAACGGGGGTCTCACGGGTTTGATTGCCATTGCCGGAGAAGGGACTCTTCCTGAGGGATTTTCTGGATACTCTGAAACTGAAGGAAAAGCAGTCGGTGCTCACGTTCTGGATTTCAGTGGAACAAAATTCTGGGAAGGTTTGCAGTTCCCGAAACCAGACTCCTTCGAACAAGGTGGAGGTGCCCCAGGTCAGACGCTATTTTGCAGTGGTGGAAATTATATGGGTCCGGCAGCAGTGAATACAGCACCCTCTATCGGGGCTCCCGATACTTGGAAAGCTGGATTGATGCAACCCCTCGGTGGTGTGTTAGGTCCAGGTTCTGCTGTTCTTCATCCCAATTATCCGTCTGGGTGTGTAACCCGTGGGAATGATGGAGGAAAAACCAATAGAAGTACTGAATGGTATATGCGGATAGGTTCCATTGCCCATACTGAAGAGTCGGGCAGTATCACTACAGATACTCCATTTACTGAAACGGTTCGGTGGCCATTGATGGATAATACTCCACCGAGTAGGCCGCCGGAATATAACCCGAACCCCTCAGGCACCCCGAATCCAAATCAAACCGGAGCCTGTCTAGCAGTGACAACCTCGGCTGGGGATTACTCCCATATTGGACCTTGGGGTGGGATGGATGCTCTGGAAGCAAAGCCAGACACAGGATTTTTTGAGATTCGTGGTGTTTTGGTAGATGGTACCCAAGTGACAGTCAAAGAAGAAGTTAGTGGAGATTTTGCGGTATTTACGGCACGGACAGTGCCGGTCGGTCCCGATGACTTTGCAATCTCCCCGCAACCCCACGTCAGTTTGGCTTCTGCCATCAACAACAATCCGATTGTCAGCTTATATGTCACAGCAGATGCAGGGTTGACCTTGGCTGCCGTGGAAGCTGTACAAATTACTTCCCTTGATCCGGTAACTCTGACAAATATTGTGGTGATCGAAACAAGTGATTCGGCAATCATTAGGCTAACCGGAGTGGATATGGATGCTTTAGGGGTTGGTACATTGACAGGTGGAGCTAAAATAAAGCAAAGTTCACTACTTGCCGGTGGGGATTCGACCATTAAGGACGGCATACATGACCCTCTGTTGGGTATGGTATGTCAGGGAGGACAGGTCTTACCTGTAGGCACCCAAGTCAGTTCAATTATTTATGCTTCGACTGGGGTTTAATATGCGGTAATGAGTTTATCAGACACCCCAAGTAGGAGCCAATAAAAGGAAGAAGATTATGCTTTTCAAAGAGCAAATGAAAAAAGGTAGTCAGGGAGTGAAAACGATGTTGCAAGCACAACATGAGGAAGCTGACCGACTCATGTCTCTTGCCAAGGGTTCATTTCATTTGAAAATGTGGGATGCCAAGACCGGAGAAATCTTAGTTGAGTGGGAGAAACCCAATGTATTGACTCTGGATTCTGGAATTATTGCAGCCCGTTTGTTCAAAAACAGTCAAGATCCTGTGGTTGGAGCCAATAATGGAATTACAATGCTGGCCATCGGGACGGGAGCAATCGGTAATATTCTGAATCCCGATGCTCCGCAACCGGAACAACGTCGGCTCAATAACGAAATTTGTCGGAAGGCATATTCGTCAGCCCAGTTTCGAAATGCTTCCGGTGTGGCTGTTGCTTACCCAACCAATATTGTCGATTTTACGACGGTTTACGGGGAAGCAGAGGCAGTCGGACCACTGAATGAGATGGCTTTGATCCATCCATATTCCCAGAACCCTGCAACAAAGAATTTAATACCGGAAGCATATGGGGGTGATAATTATGACCCCACTTTCGATGTCACCAATTATGATTTGATGGCTAATTACTTAACGTTTGCCGTCATTTCGAAGCCGAGTACTGCAATATTATCAATAACTTGGCGGTTGACATTCTAAGATTGCCGGAAAAAATGTGAACCGACAGAAGGTGTGAAATATGGCGACGAAAGACTATAAAAAAAGCTACTCGGGAATTGAAGGAGCAGGGAGTGTTCTCCCTGTATCGAATACAGTATCTCGAGATTTAAGTGCCGGGGATAAAGCCTTCGAGTCTGTGATTTTTCAATCAGGCAAACCTATCCTCGATTCGGAACTGGACATACACCAAGATGCAATATCCTGGGAAAATCGACTGTATCGTGCCCAGCACTTGAATTCAGGTTGGTGTCGTAGGATATCCCGGGAGAACGGTTATAGTGATTACACCACAGGGAGTGTTTCCGGTGTTTCTGATGATTCCGGGGAGAACCTGATTGATGGTACAACCCTGGTAAATTCTTTTGTCGTACCTAAGTTGACGGCCATTGTAGCCGGTCGAACCGTGGTAATTGAATATACGAACACATCCACAGCAAACAAAAACCTGATTCAACTTCCTGAACCCCCGATCTTCGCCCCTAGTACCGAGAAACGTACTGACTTCGTCTGGCTCGAAGTTTGGTTGGCTTTGGTAGCTCCGAGCCCCAGGGCTTCAGGTGCCGTCCAAGTGGCTGCCGTACCAACAGCAGGTAATTCGATCACAATCAATGGAGTGGCCCTAACAGCTGTGGCTGCTGCCCCAGGTGTCAACCAATTCCTTATCGGTGCAGATGAGGGTTCAACTGCTGTTAATATTGCGACAGCCATCAATGATCCCTTGAACGGTTTTGCAACGGTGGTTGAAGCTAAGGTCAATGTAGATATCGTCGTTATTCAGTCCATTGTGGCCGGTGTCGGTCAGGGTGCTGTTGTACCTTTTACAGGAAACTTTATCACACTGGCAACAGTAGGGGCTGCTTTGGTCGCCTCTGGTGCAACTCTACAGAATGGTGCAGATCGTCCGAATAAACCGGAAGATGAACAATCCAAACTGTTCCGTCATGGTAACGTCTTGTCCCCGGAAACAACCTGGTTGGATGATGAGATTGTCGATCCTGTCGTAGATTTGGAAACTGCCCAGCGGGTTCAGTTACAATATCGATTCCGGTACACGGATGATGAAGCAATCAACTACAAAATCCATCCCGATGGTTTTTCGAATGGTACGGCAGGAAGTGCCGGTTCAGCCGGAGCAGATGAGCCTCTGGTTATTGCTCAGGGTCCACGGTCAACCCCGGCATTGAATGTTGGTGGTGGCCGGACGTATCCCTTTGTTCCAGCCGATACGGTTTCAACGTGGTTGGAATCCAGTGCTGTGGCTTATGCTATCAAAGATAACGGTTTGTGGATTGCCGGTTCAGGAAACGACCAGTCGGTTAAAGACCTCGGAACCATTGATGGCTATGTATATGCAATTCCTATGTGTTTTGCATTCAGACATAATGATGTATCCTCTTTTGGAGCAACACAATTTGGATTTGATCCGGCTCATAATAGCAATGGGGCACCTCTTCATGACCATACAGGTTATGCTGGTCCGTTGGGAACTATCCCAGCAGCTACGTCGGATCGGCCAGATGGTGAATTTGCAGATGTTCTGACAGAAAACAATATTCTTGATTTACGTCGTTCGGTTGTTTCCCCGGGGATCAGCCTGACGAGTGAATTGCAATATCAGATTCAATCCCTTCTCGATGCTAATAATCAGACTTGGGCAGTTGATGCTCACGATAAATATGGTTATGCCGGTGGAGAGAACGGGGATGTTTCGACTCGATTTATGGTTTGTAATGTCATCGGACGAGATCATCCTGGAACTGAGGGTGGAACGTTTATCCGAGAATTCGATCATGTTTCCCGTCGATTTGGCAGTAATCCGGTTGTGGAACGAATCGTTTTCTCGTTTTGGCCGGATGACCGTCAAGCAGCCGGAGCAGTTGCTCCCGGATTGGTTAATGCCGGTAAGTTTGTAGACAAAGTTGCTCTATCGAATCAGAATATGTGGACTGAGGGTGACACTCTTCATCTCAATTTGGATGACTGGGATACTCACGGTCTTGGGAGCTTTTTCCAAGGTGGCTCGATGGGTGGGGTTGGTTTGCCGGGTGGCGGCCAATGGTTTACTGATAAGGCACCTCCCGGCACCACCATTACGGATGTCCTGTCCATTTACCACGATGACGGCCATTATGACACCCTTATCGATCAGCAAGTTCAGGTTTCTTTGATAAAGGGTCTGGGAACTGAGCATTTGGAGATAACTTTGGATGCCAACGGTACACTCGTAACTGGGGGCCTCGACACGGCTCCTGGTGGTGAATATCCGATGGTAGACAGTGCAACTCCGGTTGCCGACGGTTCCCCTCGGCGTATTTTCGTCGAAGTGGAGATCACCTACCCAATAGGTGATGTGGATTCTCACGGTTTGACAGATACCCCTTTGGTAGGATTAACGAATCCTGATGATGTGGTGTATACTGATGACCTTTTTGTGAACCCCGGCCTTGAAGACTTCCTTCCCGGCCCGGGACCGACTGTTGTCCTGAATGACACTCAGACTCCGGCAGATGCTTCTTTGAGAAATGCTCCTGGGTTCAGAGAGGGTTTCCGAGAAGTCCGGTTGGATTATGTGACAAATAACACAGATGATTGGACGGCTCCTGATGCCAATCCGGTTTCTGATTCAACCTCGGTTGATCCTTTGATGGGTTTGGTGAGTCGGAGTCCTTCTGAGATTCGAACCCCACGACGACTGTTCGGTCAGCCCTTCAGTGCTGGTGGTGGGTTTCCTGTGATCGAGGATGTCCCAATTCTGACTGCTGTTGATCCCGACTTTGATCTAACGGAATATGGAAGTAGCTCTCGTAAGATCGTTATGGACGATGTGCTCTCAGGAGTTGGACACACCCTTTGTAATGTTACCTACCAGGCACAAGACCCAATTCCCAACTACGGGGATGAAGGCTATACGGTTATGGTGTACTATCGAGCAGCAGCACCTCAAACTGCCGGTGTCATCGATGGTGTGATGATTACGAGTGCTGATGATGGCGGAACCGTTCCGACGACTTTGCAGATTGAGCCTCTGGCTATCAGCCCACACACTTGGACCTCTCAGGTAGGTATGGGTTCTGTGGATGCCGCTTTCCCGTATGCTTCCCCTCTCGACCAGATTCCAATTATGGAAGGTGGCCCGACGTTAGGGATCGGGGGAACCCCCACGATTGAAGAATGGTTCTTCTGTGCCTCGGCTACGGTTACGATTGATGACTTTGATGCTGATACTGGAATGTTGGTTCTTCAATCAATGGTTCAAGCTGACCAACAGCCGACGTGGACATTGGGCGGAACAGACAATTACCAATACCCAAGAACGGATAAAGAGTTTCGAGCTCTGTATCCCTACGTGACGGGTCTTAATGGCTATCGTCCAACGGTGATGGCTCAACCTCTGTTTGGTTCTACCCGTCATAAAGTCTTTGTTCCTGTGCTGGCCCGTATAAAAGAAACGGTGCCGGGTGCAATGAATGGTATCTTATTCAGACAGGATGAACTCGTTCTTGTCGTGTTGACTCGGTTTGCAGAACTGGATGAAGATAATCATCTCCGATTCATCGGTGGATTGAGTTCAGAAGGTAATACAGGCTTGGCAAATGCCGAAGCCAACCGAACTTGTGCTGCTGTTTATAGAACTCGTAACCTGCTCTTAGCTGTGGGTGGAAAATAAGGAGATCGGAATGCCACGAAACGTCAATCCGAAAGACATCAAACTTGGCCCAGGTCAAACAGTTCCCGACCGAGGGGCCGAAGTAGGTTTAGTGAATGGGGTCGTCATAGGTGGCGGTGGAGGAACCGGTGGTGATGCCGGTCTAGTATTGCAAGCTTTGAAAGCCCATATCAATGACCCAAAAGATGCACATGAAGGATCGGCCATCGGAGTCTATCCCATTCCTCCATTTTTGTCTGATTCGGTAGAAGGCACCCTTCAAGAGGTCAGTGGGGGGACTCCCTATGAGCCTCCAAAATTTGGAAAAATGTCCCGTTACACGGACTTCCATAGCATTCCTGACTGGGGTGCGGCCAAACTGAATGAATCCCCGATCTATCTTCGGGATGCTGACTTTGATGCTTTGACAAATACCAATGATTACGGGGATGTATTCCCTTATTTCTTACGCCCACCCAGCCCGACTGTAGACTTTTCTACCCTGAACTACAATGTTGGTCTGACCGCAAATCAAGACTATTCTCCCGGATTCACACCGTCGAACCCTTGGATAACTCCGGCATTTGATGGTCAGGTGATGAACAAAAAGAACGACCTTCGGGAGTATGGAACTGCTTTCCCAGCAGGGACCAATGTTTTTGCTGACCGAGTGTTCAATTATGACAGTCTTTTAGGTGCAGATAACCCAAATAGTCTGAAATCTGGCGGGCCAGGAACTTGTTATGCTGGTGGGTTCACTCGGACTGATGGGAAAGTTCAGAAGAGCCTGCATCTTGTGGCTCATGAAGCCACTGATCCGTGGCCTCGGCTGGTCACAATATCCGGTGCAGTCTATCCGGCAGATCGTGGAGTTCTGGCTTTGCTTCATTTCCCACATCTTTCGGCTCCAACGTCAACTGACCCGTGGTCGGATGAGATGAAGACGGCTTTCCTTAATCAGGATTTACTGGAGAGGTGCGTGGCTGCCATTCTATTGGGACAGGGTGTCTTAGGAGATGCCTGCATCGACGCTTCGGGGACGGCCTCTATTGGGGCACCTTATCCGCCAGCATGTGACGGTGGTCCCGGAGGGATTTTCAGTGTTGGTCAAGATGAAGACGGAAATTATGACCCCTTTGCATTTCCTGGTCGGGCTTCTGGTCAATACAATCTCAAAGAATTGCATACCGGAACATCTTCGATCCCAGGAATCGGGACACTTCCTCATCCGTGGGACAATCTGACCGGCCAAGGTGCCGGAGCAGGTGCAAAACGAGGTCATTACTTGGCTGCTGGGGACGATTATTATCCGGCAGCCGGACAGGTACGATTGGGTTCGGATGTGGTCACAGGACTGCCGATCCTTCCGTGGGGTATTCCGGTACTCGGCGGTACAGACGAAGCCTATGACGGTGTGCTTACTGATCTGTATACGGACTATCCGGCAATCCCTTACATTGGGCATTCGGCTATCCACGATACAAACTTTTTCAAATATCGTTTGCCGACCCTTGATGATTACTCAGATACTTCCGGGTTGAAATACACCCCACAGAATAGGTTTGATCCGACTGTTGGAGAAAGCTATCGGTATTTCCGGGCTTCTACGACGACCGAACCATCAGCCGATCCGTACACGGAAGCAACTGGGGAAACCAGTTTTGAAACAGCAGGAAACTATCCTCCATTCCAGCAAGATTGTACAACGTGGCAGATTGCCCGTTACCGACACACTTTTGCAATGGACGGCGGGGAAGCTGCTTATCCGGGAGATCACACTCCACTCGGATCGTATGCAATGTTCCATTTCAAGACGGAGAAGGATTTTGAGTCTTTGGTTCGGGACGGGGTAATGCCAACAGATTTTTATGGTATTCATTTCCTGACTGATCAATCTAACGTCGTGAATGAAAATACGGCAGTTACATCTGATCCGGTTTACGACGGCCCGATCCCTAATTTCAGTTGGGGCGCAAATTTCTTTAATGGACTCAAGAATGAGGTTTATGTCAACGGTCCGGTTGCAGAACATGAAGTAGATAGGTTTGATGATATCAACACCAACGAATTCACTTGGACGGTGCCTGCACTGGCAGCCTTACCGGGAATTATGTGGGTGTCAGGTGTAGCCTATTTCACACCTAAGAAATTCTTGGGTGCATTGCCTTCCGGTACGGATTCCTTTGAGATCGATTCCGTTGATGTGGATGTAGATAATACGTGGACAGGGTGTTATCGAACAGATGACATTACTGGCACAGGAGGAGCCAATACACCCCCAGCCGTAGAGAATAGCCCCAACCCAGCTTTGATGAACTTCAAATGCTTTGGGGCAGACGTAAGCTCAATACTTCCGGCTACTTACCCAGCATCGTGGTATCGTCACGATTATGCTGTAGAGTTTCCATTCAGTGATTTGGGAGCTTTTACTTGGAATGCAGGGCCGACAGGGGCCGATGCTATGACGGTATCCCTGTCTGATAATATCGTGTTGTCCGGTGATGATGACGAACCTTCGTTCTCGTCAAATGCCAAACCCTGGTTCTACATACGCCGCCCTCTAACCCACGGCGGCGATTGGGAGGAGGTGATCCAACCGACTTGGGATGTTGCAAATGGTCACGGATTTGCATTGGACGATGCTGGTGGTGACATTGTGCAACTCCACACAACTCAATTCTGGGCAGATGGGGCAGATGGTACTGGGTATGGCCAATACGGCAACTATACGTTGGCTACTCCGGTCAATAGGTTTGCAACTAACCATTATCCGGTGTTTGCTTCTCTGGTTACTGCTCAAAAAGACGTTGAAGAACGTTTCTTGGATGAAGTATACCGGTATCAGAATAGTGTACCCGTAATAGCGATTCCGGCAGCTTACAAACCAATTTTCTATGCCCTGCTCGGCCCTGGTTTATCTTCATGGCATAGCGGCCCGATCCCCGTACCTGTTCAAGCCGGTGTGTATCATTATGCAGCTGACTTCCCACCTCCGTGGGACACTTGGGGTCTTATTGGTCCGACTCAGGTTGCTGAATCTCTGAATAACGTGTCCTGGACACAACTCGGGAAACATTTGAATACTTTGACCACCTCTTCCTTGGATGATGAACTTCAAGTGATGGGTCTTCCACCACGCAATCCAAAATTGCTGGACTGGGCAACGGTTCCGTTCCCCAGTGCCGGAATGGTTCGATACCCTTCGATTAATTATACGGCAGCCCTCTACAGGCCGAAAACAACCGATAATGCCTCTGCGGTATTGCGGGATTACGCCACCCCTTATGGAGAGGATGTCAAGAGTTACGTCCGAGCTTTTGATGTGGCTTACAGCCGGTCATCGGCAGCAGGAAGTACTCCACCGTGGAAAGCAGCTGGTCAACCGTTTGTTACTTTACGGATCGATGGGATTGAATTGGAAGATTTCCAATATGCGGCTCCCGGCCCCGGTACTGTAAATGAAGCAGCAGCCCCGAAGATATCCATTCAACTCAAAGTCCCCGGACTGACGACGTGGATGGATGTTGGCCGTCCTGATGGTAGTGGTCCAAGCAAACAAGATCCTGCTCTTGATGGTGCTGGGTGCAAAGTTCTTGGACTCAATACTCTTGATGGAGTTGATTCTGAAACGGGTATGGTCTATTGTCAGGTACGTGTAAATGTAGGCCCGATGGCCAATCTTGCAGCCGGGATTGAAACATCGGCAGGCAGTGGTCTTTATGAGGTGCCTGTTTTAGTGAGAGTTCAAATGAACTCAATGACAGTCGGAGAATATGATCTGGTAGGTGGTGGTGCCGGTACGGCAGCAGGAGATGTTCGGGGTATTACTGGGATTAAAGTGGTACACCCGACTCAAGTAGAAACATCAACCTAAATCGGTGAAGTGGTTATAGAACCCCATCGTTAGTAGGATGTAGTTAATGGAGAATATAAGAGGCAGATATGGCATATAACCCGACAAAAGACACATTGGGAGCTGATCTTCTGACCAACCCGACGGCAACCGACCGGGAACCTTGGCAGGAAGCTTTCAAACGGTTCTCCTCTGTCCCTGAATCAAAAGTGCTACGGGCTTCGGAAGCCCTCTCTGGGATGAGCGGTTCGTGGGCAGCCCAGTATCAATTTGGTCCGGCAATTACAGATGAGAGTGGCCAGCCTGAAGTAACATCCCCGACCGATTTCAGACTTAAATTCAATAACTTAGGACGCCCCGGTGTGTCCGAAATCAATTTTGTACCTTATTGCCACGGAACAAACAGGTTCGGTAATAAAGGTGGGGCACTGATTGGTGAACCGATCTCTTTTTCCGTTGTCGGGCCAACGGCCAAGATGGCCAGTAAGGTGACCTGGCAGTGGTTGGTTGATCCTTCAAATCCAAATGTCCGTATCTACCTTGATAGCATTGTGGTAGATAATACGGTTGATCCTTGGGTGGATACCCCACGTACACAAGACCTCACCGATCTGTACAACATTGACTCTCTGGATCGGTTCGACGGTGGGCTTTATTTGATGGTGACGGAAACGGGACACACCCCCGACATTGACGAAGCTGCCCCTGTTACGGGCGGTATCGGTGATGGTGGTGTGATTCAGGATGGTGTCACACTTCGAGTCCCTATGATTCCGACATACAATTCCAGTAAGACGGAACTTTTCCGTATCGTCGATCTCTATAATGACGGTGTTGGGATTGTCGGATTTGAGTTGGATATTTCGAAATCTTTCGGTGATTTCTTCAGTAGTGGTGGAGCCGGAGCCCCCGTAGTCCGTCACATCACATTGGTGGAACCGGCTGCTGCTCGAATGCTGGCCGTTCCTGATTCCGGTTCCGGTGTAAGCCAGGAACAAGTTTTTATGATGATCCCTCCCCGACGGGCACTGGCTTCCGAACATATGCCAATCTACCCGGATTGGATCTCAACTGCAGGATCTTACGAGTATCCTTGGTCAGATACGTTTGAGTACGACATTGCCAGTGAGTCCTTCAATTACGATTATCCGCCTCAGATTCCTGTAGGGCGTCCGAGAAGCAAAAGTACTGCTTATCTGTTGGATAACAGTGTTCTTGTTGCCAGTAACCAATTGGGTTCGTTCTTCATCGACTGGGTTGGGTCAGAACTTCCAGAAATAGGGCAGATCGTCAAAATCAATTCTGTTCATACTGGAGACCAGGCTTTGATGAGTGACGGAGCTTCAGGCACCGTCCGGTACTCTAAATGGGGAAGCCTCCTTGGTTCCTTTGAAGTCATCGACATCACTGCAAGTGTGTTGACTCTTCAACGTTATCCTGAAGTTGACCCAGAAACAGGAATTTCTTTCTGGGGTTCCTCTTTCAATTTCTCTTATACAGGTGCTGCCGAAGCCGTGACTTTGGATTGCACAGTTCATAACCCGATCAAGACTCTGTGGACATCTTCCTATTTTGATCCTGACCTGGTGGATTCGACCCGCTTAACCAATCTGATTGATCCCCGCTGGACGGAAAGAAATCCTGTTCTTCAACTGGATAGTCTGTCTCTGGGAGATGTTGAACCGGCATACAGTTCGTATCGTTCTGATAAGGCAATCTTCGACACATCCTCCAGCAATGCCGGTGCAGATGGAACCAACTCTGACCCCGGGAACTTACGGGATCTGGGGTTCCGGGTTGTGGTATTCCCAGCAAAACTCAAAACAGTTCCAACATTGGCCGGTGGGACTGAAGTAATAGTATCTCCTGATTGGGATCGTCCGATCACTTCAAATGAGGTGACGATTGATCCGGCTATCAATGAGAAACAGTACATCGAAGTCGATTATGCCAATGGAATGGTTCGGCTGTCTCATCCTCCTCAAGCAGGTAAGATTGTTGGGGACAGTGGGGCAGGTGACTTGGCCCCGGCGGATGATATCTTTACTGCTGGTGATAACCCTCGTGGTGAGTTGGTTTTGTTTGTAGCCTGTGTTCCTTATACTCAGGAAGTTGGTCAATTAGGAGCTGGTCCTCGGTTGACGGCAACGGTTACTACCGAGAACGTTGATGACTGCCAGAGTGTTGAAGGGATGACCTCCGGGGACTTCTATGATGTCTATGGTAGCCGGAAAGTATTTCCTCTTGATCTTTCTGTTCCTCAGACCATCAATAGTTATTCAGATGCTGTCGTACCGGGTGGCGGTCAGGTAGTTGTAGTTCAAGGTCTGATTGCAGACCAGATCCCTCCGAACGGATTCTTTGAATTGTTCCAGGATGGATCACCTGTATTTACGGCTGCTGGCCTTCGAGCCTCGTTGTTCAGTTATTACGGTGTGCAAGAGAATAATGTGGCGGGAACAACTACATTGCAGGGTGTGCATGGCGGCGGTGAGACCGGAGTGGATGCTGTAAATATTGATGTTTACAATCCAGGCTCTATTGTCATTCGACGAGAGCTTTATACCCCCAATGATCTCTATGGGGTGGCCGGTGTCCCTTATCAGTCCGACTTGACCTATGGTGATGCCAAACGTGCTGGAACTATCAGATTTACCGGAGTTGAATCCGTTGTGAACCTCGATGGTTCTGTAACCGTGAAGATTCAAGAGAATGCAGCAGTAGATTGCCAGGAAAATATGGGTGATATGTTCTCTTCCTGGCTGCTCGACGGTGGCGAAATAGCTTCGGCTTCGATTGGATTTGGGAATGTAGCCGTTTCTTACACTGAGACAACGATTATCTATCAAGGTCAACGTAAGACGCTGCCAGCAGGCAGTATCACGACCTCAAATAGTGATGTGCATTATGTGTACGTCGATGGTTCTGATTGTACGGTTTCTGTATCCAATACCATTCCTTTGAGTGACCCGGAATTGATCCTGTTAGGGAAAGTGGACAATACGGCCACAACCGATCTTCGATACCCACTTTTGGATCTCGACCGCCGGTTGGATATCTTTGTCGGTAACCGTGAAAAAGGTTCAGTGGCTCTAAATCTCACAGGGCCGCATTTCCCGACTCTAGCCTCTGCTGTGACTTATGCCAATGAACTTCAAAACCCGGAAGATGGCAAACCCGATTTCCGAGTCCGTGTCCGAGTAGTCGGCCATACAGATGAATCCACAGCCGACCTCCCAATTACGATTGGGGCAGATGGGATGACATTCGAGTCCAATCCAATCTTTGAACGGTCGGGGGATGATAAAGTGGCAATTCGTTGGGAAGCCGATGATGCATGTTTGATCGATCTCAATGGCCACGACAACCTGACTTTCGACGGTCTTTCTTTCCATAGTACCAGTACGGATACAGCAAACACGAGTCCTTTGAGAGCCTTGTTTACGAATACTGGCGGCACAGTCAAGAATTTGACTGTGAATAACTGTCGTTTGGTTGGGAGCCAAGGCTTTATGGCAATGGTTGGGAATCATATCGAAGACAGCAGCATCACCAATAATTATGGTGAAGACCTGATGGATTTCGGTATCTACCTGACGAATAATCCAGTAGAACCTCTGGAAGCATCAGATGGTGAAACTTGGAATATTACAATGTCCACAGGGTCTCTGACAATTATAAGAGGGTCTGAGACTTTAACCGTTGATAGCAGTGCTCCAGGAACTATCGCCTTCGGTACTCCTACTATTATTACTGATAGTTTTGGGGCTACCATTACTATTACAGATCCAAAACCTCAGTCTACTAAAATGGAATCTCACGGTGAGGGTTCTATTTGGTTAGGGGTTGAAACTTTATCAATTGAAGAAGAAGATGTTGGGTCAATCTATACTGATGGTACCGGCGATGGTGAAATTTGGATAGTATCCCGTGTAATGGAAAATTGTATCATCGAGGGCAACAATTTTATACAAGCCGATACCATTGGAAATATGGCTGATAATCATTTAACTCTGGACCCAGCAGAAAATGTTACTATTGTGACAGATCCTGGGTTTACGTTAAGGATTTCTCGACAAGATGGTGTGGATGATGTGGACGTAGTTGCCCTT
>Ga0114918_10002294_pt1 | contig 17154 bp, 17 predicted proteins | sample LantaG_FD_87015 | JGI IMG/M metagenome (GOLD analysis project Ga0114918, IMG submission 87015) | Deep subsurface microbial communities from Baltic Sea to uncover new lineages of life (NeLLi) - Landsort_02402 metaG | ecosystem: Environmental > Aquatic > Marine > Oceanic > Sediment | place... | reverse complement strand
CGAGATGGCATAGCCGATAGCACCGGCTGCACCGGTTATCAGTGCGACTTTGTCTTTCAGGGGTGGTGATTTTTTGTTCATTACCTGGCTTTTTGCTCCTCGGCTTTGAGGGTTTCATACAATTCCAAAGCCTCTTTCGGTTTTAGATTCTCATGCACAACCTTATGCACAGCCTGCATCATTGCTTTGGGAGCATCGCTTTGGAATATGTTTCTTCCCATATCAACGCCTGCGGCACCCTGCTGAATGGCGTTGTAGGCCATCGTCAGGGCGTCCAGCTCGGGGATTTTCTTACCGCCGGCCATCACAATCGGTACCGGACATGAAGCTGTAACCGTCTCAAAACCCTCGGCTACATAATATGTCTTGATGATATTAGCGCCGAGTTCAGCGCATATCCTGCAGGCCAAGCGAAAATACCTGGCATCTCTTACCATATCTTTACCGACTGCTGTTACCGCCATAGTTGGAATCCCATAGCGCATTCCCATATCCACCAGCTTCGTCAGATTGTGTACGGAGCGGCTTTCGAACTGGCCGCCGATGAATACCTGGAGTGTAATAGCCGCTACGTTCATACGGATGGCGTCCTCGATGTCGACGGCTAAGTGTTCGTCCGAAAGTTCCTTCAGTATGCTCGGCCCTCCGCTACACCTCATCACGACCGGCTTGGTCAGTGTAGGCGGCACGCAGGTACGAAGTATTCCGCGGGTGAGCATAATAGCGTCGCAGTATGACATCAGAGGGACGATTTTCAGGTCGATGCGTTCAAGACCGGTGGTGGGGCCCTGAAAATAACCATGGTCGATGGCAAACATAACGGTTCGGCCGGTCTCGGGATTGAATATCCTTGAAAGCCGATTCTTCATACCCCAATCAAGTGCACTTGCTCCTTTGAGGAAGAAACCTCGCTTCTCCATAGGGACGTCTTCGTAAAAGTTTTTCGCCTCTTTTGCGGCATCGATATCAGGCATGTTACTATCCTTTCTTTTGTCACTGTTAGCGTTTCTATTGCTAATTTTTATAGTCTACGAATTTTGGTACGTCTCCAAAAGTATTTCTTCTGCCCTTTTATTCCACAGGCCCTCGTCCAGCTTTTTCAGTTCTACAAGCTCTAAGCCTTTACAGGCCGGGTACACGATAATTTTACCTGCTATTGAGCGTTTTTCAACTGCCCGAATACCTTCGATCGCCGCTTCAAGCCCACACACAGCCGCAACTACAGAATTCGTGTTGAGTCTGCCCGCCCCTACTTTTGTTAGTACCGTTTTCATGTCGTCAATAGTGGAGCCGCTGGTTCCAATGAAGTATAATTTCTTTTCTATGTAGGCGTTTAGGTCGATCTGGCCGCTGGCCGTTGCGGGAATGCCGGCAAAGATATTTATTATCCCGTGCTCGGCGCTGCTGCGCACAGAAGCCGCAACCAAATCCGGTATAGGTGCCATCAACGCTGTATAGTCAAAAGTTTCGCCGAACTTTTCCCTGGCAGGATTGTAAGACCTGTACCGTACGTTGTTCTTCTTCGCCAAAGGCTCGGCAATTTTCGTAAGTGTCTCCAACCTGTCGTCGTCAACGTCACCGGCAAAAACGGTTATACCTTTAGTTCCATGACAGATATTTCGTATCACGTGCATCACACCCATTGGTCCGCCTGCGCCGATAACATTAATCTTATCACCGGGGCGAATCTCCCTGCTTTCGGGTATATATGCCATCGACTCAGCCGGGTCGCAGCCGTTCGTGCCTACTATACGAATACCGCCATAGTGCACCCGACCCACCTGCGTAACCACCTCGCGTGCGAATCTGCCACCGCATAGCACGATATTGAAAAGGCCTTTTGCAGCAACTTTTTCAGACAAAGCCTCGACCGTCTCGGCATTTGAACCGAAGTAAACCACGTCATCATAGCTGGCGTCATTGAGCTTCGGAATATCTGTCACCTGTTCGACCGGCAGGTCCAATCCCGCCGGTGCCGCTGATTTTGAAAGCCACGTTATTTGCCTCGGCCTGCCGTAGCGACCAAACAAATTGCCAAAAACATCTCCGTCGACCTCTATATCTGCAACGACAAGCATTTGCCCATCGGCCTTTAAACTCTGACGTTCTTTTGCAGCGTATGCATTTTCCACGCACGACCACGGTTCCACCAGTGCCGCCGCCGAGGCAGACAGACCCTCACTAAAGGACAGCAGCATCGATTCACCTTCGGGCGAAGTAATCACCCGTTCATCCATCAGGACATATTCCTGAAGGGCTCCCTCGAAATTGTATCCGAAAGCACCGTTGGAGCTTTTGGTTTTCAGCCAGCGGTAGTCAGCCTGTACAAGATAACGTTCGCCTCTTTTAAAAATTTTCACCTTCGGGCCGACCGCCACTACTGTTACCACCGCTTCGTGGCCCGGCACAGTTGGCGCCTCTGCGGGAACATAGCTGGGAATCTCTCTGAGGATTGATAGCTCTATGCCCGAGACTATCTCGCTTTTGCGCACATGAGACGAGAATTGCTTTAGTAGTTTGAGGTCGGAAAAACACAAGCCTACAACCTCAACTCGGCAAAGAATCTGGTGCGGCCCAGGCGTGATAACCTTTTTGCAGTCATTAAAGACCAGCTCGTCAGGCCCTACCAACTGAATAGCACGTTGTCTTTGTGGTAGTTTAGTCATAGTTTTCGTTTTTCTGCTCAATGTTGTTGAAAGTGTTGTTTATAACGCGGTTTTCCTGCTCTTGCAAACCGAAAATCCGACTGCTATAATGTCTCTCTTCATTAACGAAGCTTTAAGTGTTGGAGAGAATATGAGCGCGAAAAAGACCGAGTCGGATATTAGCCAGGAAATCCACGAATTTGTAACAGCCGGTTTCAAGCCTCACTTCGGCCAGCTAAAGCAAACCTTCAAGACCGACCCTCTTTGGTCCCGGCTTCGCGAACTTGGTAGCGAACTCTGGCTCGATACCGGAAGCATCGAAGACGCTCGGAAGTTCTGGACGCAGGAGTTCTCGGCGCTGACCACTAACAACACCCTGCTGAATAGAGAGGTCCAGACAGGTCGATACGATTCACTCATCACCGAAGCAGACCAAATGCTGACAGCTGCGGGCGGAATCTCAGAAGAGGAAAGGATGCTCGAAATTGCGTTTATCCTCAACGCCTGGCACGGCCTAAGGCTCGTCGAAAAATTCGACGCTTACGTCTCCGTCGAGGAACACACCGCACTTGCCCACGACCCTGAGCGGGCTGTTGATTACGCAAAACGCTTCCATGCCATCTGTCCGCAGCGATTTATTATCAAGATTCCATTCACCCCGGCAGGTCTTTTAGCAACAAGAAAGGTCTCAGCTGAGGGAATTCCTGTAAACCACACGCTCGGGTTTTCAGCCCGCCAGAATTACGTGATTGCCAGAATAGGAAAACCTGCCTACGTAAACGTTTTTCTTGGCCGTCTGAGCAGTTTCGTTGTGGACAACAACCTCGGCGACGGCACTTACATCGGTGAAAAAGCAACACTTGCCTCTCAGACCGCAGTCAAAAAACTGCAGCAGCAAAACCTGTCATCCTCTCGCCAGATTGGCGCCAGCTTCCGGGCGGGCCCGCAGGTCCGTGACCTGACTGGTATTGATGTTATGACAATGCCGCCGGAGGTTGCAGGCCAGTTCCAGGATTTAAACCTTACCGTTGACCAAATCACAGACAAAACCGCAGCCGATTATAAGCCCGGCGTAAATCCGGATGTGGACATTGATGCGATTAGACTAAACACACTCTGGGATATTGACGATGCTCTCGCCGCCTGCGTCGATGCCCTCGAGAAGGAAAACCTCGACAGCTTCACGCCGGACGATTTGGTTGGTTTCTTCAGTGAGCACCGCTGTGGCGATGTAATGGTCTGCTGGAGTGATTCACAGATTCAAACCAGCACACAAGAAGGCAAAATCCCGAAGCTCGATAATTGGCAGGATGCTCTGGCGGATAAATCAATCGGCCTTGACAGCCTGATGAACTTAGCCGGCTTAAACAGCTTCACCGTTGACCAAAAAGCTATGGACGACCGAGTCCACCAGGTCCTCGCCAGAGGTTGTTGACAGCTACTCACGCAGTCCACGCAGTGCGCGTTTAACCATCGTCTGCACAGCGGCGGCCTAATTTGTCCACCGAGTGCAAAAATTCGCCACGAATTCAATCAAAGCCAGTAGGTGCCTTCAGGGGGGCTCAGGGCTTGTGGTTTTCAATTGGTTGTTGACTATCGTCTGGCGATTATTGATAATTGACAACGTCTTCGTATTGTGTCGGCGTATCGAGCAAACGGCTATTTAGCATTGATTTTCCGGAGGTAGATTATGATAGCGACACTGGGAGCTAATACTATAAGAGGCGTAAGTAACATAGGAAAATTCTCGCGGTTTTTCTGGCAGGTGATGGCGGAATCGGCACGCAGCTGCGTGAAAACAGGAACGTATCCTTTGATATGGGCGCAGATGAATCTTATCGGCGTTCGCAGTGTCCCGATTGTAATGGTAACGGGCGCGTTTGTTGGAATGATCTTAGCTATTCAGGCTTACGACCAGTTGGCGGGTATGGGTCTGGAGGAGCACCTCGGCGTTTTAATTAACATTTCGGTGGTGAAAGAGCTGGGCCCTGTCCTTGCTGCGGTGATGCTTGCTGGTCGTGTCGGCGGCGCCTTGACGGCCGAACTTGGGACTATGCGGGTTACCGAGCAAATTGACGCGGTAAGGAGTATGGGCACTGACCCCATACGACATCTGGTTGTGCCGCGGGTATTGGCGTGCCTGCTGCTTACGCCGGTGCTGATTATTTACGCCGACCTTATGGGTGCTATAGGCGGATTTTTCGTGGGTGTCGTTCACCTCGGGATTAATAGCTGGGCATACTGGGATTTCAGCGCTTCGGGCGTGGAACTGTGGGACGTGGCCATCGGAGTTATAAAAGGATTCTTCTTCGGTGGGGCGATCGCCGTTATAAGCTGTTACAAAGGCTTTACCTGCAGGGAAGGTGCACACGGGGTCGGCCAGGCCTGCACCGAGGCGTTTGTCGCCAGCTTCATATCGATATTGGCGCTGGATTTTGCGCTGGCTGTGATCTTCAAGGCGATTTATGCCATCTTTTGGCCGCTCAGAAGTCTGGTTTGAGAAAAAGTTAGGGTATAGAGATAAAAAGTGACTAAAGCTGACCGGAAAAATAAAACGCATCAGACCAACAAAGATGACGTGCTCGCCCTGAGGAATGTTACGAAAAAGTTCGGGGACAATATTGTTTTGGATAATATTTCCTTAGGCGTGGGAAAGGGCAGATGCACTGTGGTGATAGGCCCGAGCGGCTGCGGCAAGACCGTATTGATAAAGCACTTGATAGCTTTACTTCGCCCGAGTTCCGGCGAGGTCTACTTCAAGGACAGGCGAATCGATAATCTCGAAGAAAATGAATTGAGCCGGATACGGACGCATTTCGGCTTTCTCTTCCAGGGCGGTGCTTTGTTTGACAGCCTGAGTGTCGCTGAGAATATATTGTTTCCGATAAGACAGCACTACCGGGTAACAGCAAGCAGCGGCGTTGACGAGCTCGTGAAGACCAAGCTCGCGATGGTGGGGCTCGATGGCTTTCAGGATTATTATCCAGCCAGACTTTCCGGCGGTGAGCGCAAAAGGGTCGCTCTGGCACGTGCCATCGCCTTGAATCCGGAAGTGATTTTATACGATGAGCCGACGACCGGCCTGGACCCTATCCGTGCCGACACTATAAATGAGCTTATCTTGAAACTGCAAAGAGGCCTTGGAGTAACGAGCGTTGTTGTCACTCACGATATGAAAAGCGCTTATAAGGTGGCAGACCGTATCGTTATGCTCCACGAAGGCAGGATTCTTGCCGACGGCGATGCTGACTATATCCACAATCACCCCCATTCTGCTGTTCAGCAATTCATCGAGGGCCAGGCCAGTAAGGAAGACCTCGAAGCTATTCGGAGCAGCGGGGTCATTTCGCAAACCCAGTTCGAGCCTCAGGATTTAGAGCAGTAGTAGAAAGTAAAAGCCGCTTGGGCTGGCGGACATTGCCGCCAATTTAGCTAAGCTCCTGCGGCCTGATGCTTGATTGACACAATTGTTAATATCTCCTGCTTGTGGCTTTGCCGATGCGTTTGTAGTTCACGAAGAAATACCGCAGAGCGTCTATCGGATGGTCATATAGCCCGTCTTTTAGCGGCAATTCTGCGCTACTACCGGTTGAATTCTCCGGATAATGGTAGCACCGCATCGCCTCTATCAGCCTCTCGCAGCTCGGCGAAATTAGAAGCCTGCTTTTGCCGTCGCCGGCTTTTATAGCCCTTCGGATAAGCTCAATACCTTCCAGAATCGAGCTTCGCCGGTACCGTGCCACTATCCCGAGCGAGCGAAGCTCCCGAACAACGCTCGTGCCGGTGACATCATTTATCCCGGCACCGGCTGGGTCGCAAAACGTAGTAGCCACTCGGCTCTCGCCGCCGGGCGTTCTGTTCTTTATCTCTTCGGCGTGCACGTCGATTGTAGCTCTGCTGCGAATATATTCATCTATCACTCGAACGAGCCCCTCTCCATCTACCTGAATCCACAAACACACAAACGGATTGACAAAACCAAAGTCAAACGCCCGATACAACGGCAGATTCGGGTCGTAGTCGATTTGTTTAATATGAATGGCTGGGTCAAACTCGGCAAACACAACGTCCGCAAGGCTTGGCCTTTTGCAGAGCATCTCAGCTTCCCAGCCTGCCCTGCTGGCACGTCGCATTGCCGTTATGCAGTCGTCAATCTTCAGATAACCGCAGGCCCGTTTCGCTTTGCCCTGGCAGTCCGCCCACAAGGGACATCGCGAACAAAGCCTGTCGGTGCATTTTTCTATCACCTCCCACAGACACCACTTAAAAATTGGCGTACCGAACTGATTTGCTGATGAGACGATGTTGTGCATTAGTCCATAAGGCCGGTGCATTGTGCTTATGGTCTCCATAGCCGCCGTCAGCCCATTTGTGCTCTGCGTTGTGAACTTTGCTGCCGCGAAGACATCGTTGTCGAAAAGTTCGACCTCATCGCACCGCAGCTTATGAATATGCTGGCCGCGAACACTCATTGGCGATTGTGTCAGAACTTCAACCGCCGAATTATTGGCAAACCTGCATCTGGACTTGAGAATTTTACCAGCCAGAAATTCATCAAACCCTTTTTGTAAGAACCCTAACAGGTATTCGTACATCCTGCCGGACTGCTCACCCGAGCCGCCTAATATCCTCACTTGGCAGTTGGGCTTAAAAACGCAATCTAAGAGCGTAGCGATTGCTGCTAATTTGGTTTTACCGCCGCTGCGATTAGCCCACACCACTGCGTCAGCGTTGCCTTGCCTCTTGGCGACGAAGTCCGCAGAAAAACTATGCCAGAGATACTCCAGCGGACTGTTGTGCTCCGGACAAATTTTTTTGTCGGGAATGTCAATGCCCAAAAAGACTTTTACATAATTTTTGACGTCCTTTTTTGTCCTCGGCCGATTCCGCCGAAGTGCTGAGTAGACCCCACTCGCTTTTTCGATGGCACCGCCGCCACTATGTTCAGATTTCACAAGCGTTGAACTTGCCATAACCTTGTCCTTTGATTTGAATGCAAGTTTTCGAAGCGCGCAATGTGAACAGCACACTACAGTTATTGTTTTCGCATTTTTTCCAGTCTTATGGCGTGTCTGCCCCCTTTGAAGGGTGTATTCAGCCAAAGGTCCACTATTTCCAGTGCCTCGTGTATCGACATCATCCGCTCACCCAGTGAGAGCATATTGGCGTCGTTGTGTTCTCTCGACAGCCTTGCCGAGCGGAGGTCCCAGCACACAGCGCATCTTATGCCCTTGACCTTATTGGCGACCATTGCTTCGCCGTTACCGCTGCCCCCTAATACGATGCCGCGTTCAAACTCGACCGCCGCCACCGCTTCCGCTGCAGGCCGAATAAAATCAGGATAGTCACAGGCTTGGGCCGAGTGCGTCCCGAAATCGCGAACTTCATGTCCCTGTTCGATAAGAACCGTCTTAATCTGCTCTTTGTAGCTGAATCCCGCATGGTCTGATGCTATTGCTATCTTCATAACCGTTCCTTTCGCTGCCGCGCCATTATATTCGTCAACGGGCTTTCTTCAACCGCTTTTTATCATAGCCTCGGGATACAGAAAAATTTCAAATTTTTTGCTTGGTTTTTTTGTCCACTTGCCAAAACCGGGTTATACTTTAAATAGAGAGCAGATTAAAAACTTTTGGCTTCGCGAGGTCGGGCCTGAAAATAAAACAAAGATTCTTACAACAAAGGGAGGCGGGGCCGCCAAAAGTAAGCTGAAATGTAGGGAGGCCTCCGTTTCCCTTTATGCGCCGCCCGCTACCTACCCGTATCTGATTCAGTAGCTTCTTCATCTGCCAATGCAGCTAAAATTTTGCTCGCAGTTTCGGCTGAAAGCTGCTCAGCCTCTCTGTCACCGTCTTTCTGGGTCTTGTCAGCTTGCTCATCTTTGTTAGTTGCAATCTTTGGCACAGAGATAATATCCAGACAGGCCTTGCGCGCCGTCTCTGCTTTGTCAGAGGCAGTCAGCTCGACTAATTTCACTGCCGCAAGGCAACTGTACTTGGCCATTAAAAGCTCACTTCGCCGCTTCAGTCCGTTAACGTACCGATTAAATCGTTCCACGAAAAGCTTATCTGCCAACCACCTTTCGTATGTGCTCCGACGAACCTTATGTTTGTCTAGAATCGCTTGCTCGCCGAGGTCGCTGGTAAACAAATCGTCTAATACCGCTAACTGTTTTTGACTTAGGTACCTTCGTCTGGCCATAATTTATCAGGTTCTCGAGTTAAATTTTGAATGGTTGAGGAAATGTTCAGCTATTTGAGCCAGAGCTGCAGCCCGTTTCGCAGCTTTTGTCATCTTGGTTTGGGGTTCAGCAGCCAGTGAAATTGCATTCTCGATAATTTGTTGCTGTCTATCGTTCAAAAAAAACACTATCGGATTTGCAAACGACTGTGGGTTTATATTTGCCGGCTGCCTCGGTCTTTTTAGATTGACAAGACGCTCAATCTGTTTTGCCGTCGCCGGCAAAAGTTTTGCAAGCTCAGCCGATTCCATCCTTTTGTTTAGGTGCTTCAGCAGGCCTATCTTTTTGTCAAGATTGTCTGAGCCGCCAAGACGGTTAAGAGTGGCCAGCAGAATGTCCGTCTGCTTGTTGTCGATATCCCATACTATGCAATCGGCGGTTTTGTAGCCGAGCTTAGTTAAAGCATGACAGCGGTGATAGCCGTTGATTATCTGAAAGCAGCCTTTCCTTTGCGGATGCGGCCGAACTATTATTGGTTCATATTGCCCTGTTTGCTCAATGTTACGCACCAGCTTCGCCAGGTTGGCTTTGCTCATCCTGTTTGGATTATCCGGATGTGCGATGAGTCTTTCCAGCGATATCGGTCGAATTGAATTTGCCATAACTAAACCCTATCTTCTCATTGAACCATATGTAGTACACCGGCCGAGATGTGAGCTTGCTTAATACATACCTTGTCCGCTCAATGCCCGGCTCCATTTGGCGCCTTTTGCCGTAGCTCTGCAAAAATGTTTTTATTTGCTGCTCTATAAATTCAGCTTCGCTTGACTGTAGTAACTCGATTTTCCGCTGCACTTTCAGCGGCCAGACTAATTCAGCCTCTTCTATTCGAACCATACTAAAGGCTTCGATTAGCTGAACGCACCTTGCCGCCGGCTTTGCTCGATAAGCCTTCATCCCCGCCTTTTCAAAGAACGGATTGACAAGTCCCATCACCGCCATCGCTTCGATAATCGGCACATTCATTTGAGGCATCGTTTCACGCACTAACGTGCCTGCAAGGCCGAGCCCGCGAAACCTCGGCTCAATAATAACTCTGCTGATACAGCGGATCGTCTTATTGACAAGCGCAAGACCGGTTGCCCTGTCAAAGCCGCTAAATATATTACCTGTAGCAACATTTCTAAGTTCCAGACCCGAACTCGGCATTTTATAAACGATGACACCCACCGTGTTCGTTCCCAACCGACCAGCCAGACCCTTCTTTGGCTTCAACGTGAAAATCGCCGCAAAAGGCCCCAGCCGACTGTCACGATAGTGATAATGCGCCAGCTTCTCGTAGTCACTCGCACCGCCGCCGACAATCTCGAGCTTGCTTGTAACCGAGCACTTCCGCATCTTTATCTCTTCCCCCTTTTGTGGATAACCTCCGTGCCGCCGGTCAGCTCCTTGACCACCAGCACATCCGGCGATAAGTCCGTCAGTATGTCTTCGTGACTTGACGCTAAGATAAATGTCACCTTGTCGCGCTCGGCGAACTTGTGTAGATGATATGAAATCACCGCTGCCGTGACACGGTCGAGACTGCTGCAAAATTCATCCGCAAAGACAAACTTCTTTCCTGCTGCTATCGCCATCGCCAGCCGAAACCGATACTTTTGTCCGTCACTTAGATTTGCGGGGGTATTTAGAACACAGAACACATCGTTCAGCCCAGCTGTGCTGAGCATCCTCAGTCCCTGCACAAAATCACCTGCAATGCAGTCTATGACGGCCTTATCAGCTGGCAGTTCTATCTCGCTGATATTCACTCTTTCCGAAGCAGGCATCGATTTTTCCAGTTCTCTAAGCAGCACGGTCTTGCCCGCCCCGGAAGGCCCCATTATATATACAATGTCACCGGCGTTGATATCCACACAACAGCGGTGTGTCACACCCACTTCTCTTCCGCCGCCGCCGGACTCGGCACTTACACCGAACATCCTGCATACATCCACTGCCTTGGCACTGATTGTACCCCGATGGGAAAACGTTTTTGAAATTCTGTATGTACTCATAGTCTTGTTTAGCCCCGTAGTTTATCGTGGCTTTTTTCTCCCTTATTCACATCGATTATCTGCACAAGGCGCTGAATTTTTTTGAGACTCTTGCGTGCGTAGTAGTAGCTGCAGCCTTGTTCGCTTGCGATTTTTCTTATTGACCAGCCAAGCAGAAGATACTGCTTTGCGATGACCATTTCTGCGTTGCTGAATATCTCGCGGTTTCGAAGACACGTTATATATTCGCCGTCGATGAGTCTTTTGATAATCTTGTGTATCCTTCTGGCAATGTTTGCCTCGTTCACACCCGCCAGGCGTGCCATTTGTCGAAAGGTATTGGCATTGTCTAGGTACATTGTCATCAGCAGCCGGTCCTTCCCCGTGAGTAGCGCTATCCTGCTGCGCAGAAGGTCGATTCTGTCGCGAACTTCGTTCCTCGCTTGCAGGCTCTTCTGTGAAATGTTGTTGTAAATTCTGCCCACTGCCGGTTCCCCTGTCCTGTTTAGCTTGACCTCGGCCTGCGATTTAAGCTCTTCTCAAACCCTGCTCTTCACCATTGCTTTTCCTGGACATGTGGTACCTCCACTGTTCATCACGGCCTTTTCTATAAAGTTATTTTGATATCTATCTAATGTCGGATACATTTTCACAAAATACACAACAATGTCAAGCATTTTATTGTATTTTTTTCAAATTTTTTACAAAATTTACTAAATATCAAACATCTACCCAGAGTTTCATCCCCTGATGCTCGAAAAACACGGTTTAAGCCGGAAGAAATACTATCTGTATGTTAAATCGGGTAATTTGTACGGATTGTGCGGATTAAATCGCCCGATTTTGCGATATGGGCTAATCGTCTCAGGGATTGTCAGAGAATTTTCAAAACATCATTTACAGTGTCTTTCCGGTGTAGCCGCGACAAATTGTGGCTAAAATCGCCAACCGCACCTTTTAGAATGGTTACGCATTGAGTGATTAACACAGGACTTAGTATTTCCTGTGGCTGGCTTTTGACGCATTGGCTTTGATTGGATGCTTTGCTAAAAAAGTTTGTACTTTGTGGTCGGCCAGCTTATACTAATATGGAGGTTGAGGACAAAATGCAAGGAAGGATTCCTAAGGTAGTTGTAGTTGGCGGCACCTACATCGATATGGCGATAAGGTGCGACCAGACACCATCTTCAGGTCAGAGTTTTATCGGCTCTGCCCTTTCATACACCATCACCGGCCCTGGCCCGAACGAAGCGGTCGAAGCAGCGATGTGCGGCTGTGAGGTACACCTTATCAGCAAGGTAGGCGGTGACCCGTTCGGCCAAATGGCAAGGGCAAATTTAGCTGAATACAACGTTGATACCGCTTATCTCTGTACAGCCGAGGCCAAGAACACAGGCACGGTCGTCACCCTTGTTAATGCTGCAGGTGAAAATGCCAGCGTTACTTACCCAGGCGCCAATTGTGCTTTGCTGCCGCAGGATATTGAGGCTGCTGAGCAGATTATTCGCGATTCCGATGTCTGCCTGATTCACGGACAATTGCCCCAGGCTGCGATTGTAACCGCCATTCGCTGTGCAAAGCTGCACGGCACGACCGTCATTCTTAACCCCGCTAGACCACTGGACCAACCCGGTAAAACCTTTGGTGATGTGCCGCTTGAGTACTTCTCTGCCGATGTCCTGATTCCCAATCTTTACGAGGCCGCCGATATCACCGAGCATTCAGCGGCCAACATTCATACCGCCAAGCTCATCGGCTCCGACCTGGTTGCTCGTGGGGTCGGCTCAGCTGTCATAACGATGGGCAAGCGCGGCTGTATGGTTGTTGACAGGGCTGGCGCCGACCATATCCCTGCTTTTGAAATAGAGTTTGTCGATCAGACATGCACCGGCGATGCCTTTGCCGGAGCTCTGGCGGCGTCGTGCGCGGTTGGTGATGATATGAGGCGTGCGGTCAGATTTGCCTCAGCGGCAGGGGCCCTGGTCTGCACGAAGTTCGGCGCCATAGAGTCTTTGCCCACAAAAGCAGAGATTATCGAACTGCTGCAGAAGCAGGATATCGAATAACTTGTCCTGAGTTTATCGAAGGATTTTCGAGCAAACGAGCGTCTCGTTTATCTGCTGAAGACTCGCTCAACAACTTTTATTATCTTGTCAAAATTTTACTTCCGGCACTTCGGTTTTTGCCTGCTCGGTCGCTTCGAAGTACTCTACCGGCTCAACACCGGCCCGCCTGCAGAAGAACGAGCCGAAAAATTCCCTCGAATATGAGTTAAGCAGTTTCGCTGCTTCGTTATATCTTGTTCGTGCTACTGCTATCCTGTTTTCCGTGCCTTCCAGAGCAACTTGAAGGTCCCTGAAATTGTCACTGGCTCTAAGCTGCGGGTAGTTTTCCTGCAGCATCAGAAGCCGGGACAAAAACCCACTGAGTTCATTGGATGCCTCAATTTTGCCTGCCCGGCTGTCGGCCTGGAAATACTTTTCCCTCGATTTGGCGATATTTTCGAACAGCTCTTTTTCGTGCGACGCGTATCCTTTTACCGTCTCCACCAGGTTTGGCACCAAATCGAGCCTTCGCTGCAGTGCCGCGTCGATGTTTGCCCAGGCATTTTCCGTGCCCTGCTCGAGATTGACTGCTCTGTTGTAACCGCCGATATACCAGCCGAGTATGCCGAGGCCGATTATTAAAATAACTACCAATGCTACAACTAAACCGACCCATGCTTTACCAAAGTTTCTCATTTTTGGCTCCTTTCCTGGTTTTTTAGTTTTAGGTTCTCAGCTTTAACTTTTTTACTACCATCCTCCGCTCGCTCCGCCTCCACCGAATCCGCCGCCCATACCGCCGCCGAACCCACCGAATCCGCCACCGAAGCTTCCTCCGCCGTATGAGCCGCTTCTACCATAGCCGCCATAACCACCAAATCCGCCGAACAAAAACGGCAGAAAAAACCACCACCCCATACCTCGTCCCAAGCCGCCGAAAATCAGCAGCAGAAAGAACAAAAGAGGCAGAAAAGTAAAGCACGGAGGCCCTTTTCTGCGCTGCGCCGACACTGGGGCGAGCTTCGGCATACCGGTTAAGCTAACGCCGGCTTCACCTGCTATCTTCCGGACGATTTGTAAATTAGCCTCATAGATGCCCTTGCTGTACCGACCTTTCTTAAGCAGTGGTGCCAGCACCTCTCTTCCGACGCGACCGCAATATTGGTCGGTAACGAACCCCTCCAGACCATAGCCGACCTCGAACCGATAGCGTTTGTCTTTGACCGCCAGCACAAATAGCATCCCGTTGTCTTTGCCTTTTTGGCCGAGTTGCCATTTTTGGGCATGTTCAATCGCGAATTGCTCAATCGGCACACCCTCCGTCGACTGAACGGTGAGGACGATGTACTGCGCAGATGTCTTTTGCTCCAATTCCTGCAGAATCCCGTTTAGCGAACGCTCTTCGGAACTGTCTATCACATTGGCGTAAGCTTCGACATAATGGCGGGGCGCCGGCAAGTCAATCCTGCCATAGACGGTGGCGGAGCTGGCGGATAGCATCAAAAGTGTTACTGTCAAAGCAGGCAGCAGTCGTCGCATAATTACTCCTGGAGTTCGTCAACGATAACGGCTAATCGGTCGGTCGCTGCGTAGATAGCCTCGAAGTTTCTTTGAATTTCATTATCGCTGAGTCGCACCTTTTTGTGTCGCCAATTTCTTGCACTAATCAGGCAGTCTGTTTTTACTGAGAACTCGGCTTCGGCTTTTGTGAAGACCGCTTGTGCCTGGCTTGGCCGGTCAGAATTTTTTAGCCACAGCATCGCCCGCAGCAGCGGCAGAAGTCCATTTACAGCCGATATGAGAATGTCACGGATAAGCCTTTTTTGGCCCGCAGCGGCGATGTAACCCTGCCTCAATCTAATAAGCATAGCTTTTAATTCTCGTTCGCACTGAAGCCGAACGTCTTTTTTTGCTAAACTAAGCTCAGCAAATGGGTCATCACCCAGAATCGTCTGATGAATCAGTTGAAAATCTAAAAGCTCAATCCCGAAGACGTCGCGCGACCGCTCGATATAAGCCGGCGTCATAAGAAGGGGGGCGGCGAGCTTTTTCTTTCTCATCGACCCTGCCATACCAGCCAGAGTGTTTAGCGAGCCTAAATCCTGTTTAGCCAGGACAAGGACACTGTTGATGTCACTTTTTCCGGGCACAAAGTCCCCGGTCAGACTGCTGCCTACAATTGTGGCACTTTTTAGATTTTCGCCCAGCTTTCCTATAAGTTTCTCCGCAAAAGTCCTCACGGGTTCGCGAATCTCGCTTCGCAGCGGAGCTAACTTCAGCTCATTGTTGTTTGCAGCCATCTCATTCTCCTTCATTTCGTAAGTCGAGTCGATTAAGTTGCATTAGTCTATCATCTTGTGTCTGTCTGTACAACCAGCGGTTACTTTAGCAGAAAAAAGTGCCAAATTGGCGGAGCAGCCCTCGCCTAAAAATACAAAGGGACAGGCAAGGTCGTCCTGTTGTTCTTTGGCAGCGGCTACACCAACTGCGGAGCCGCTGGAGCTGACAGGTATCCCCTGAGCCGAAAAAATTGTTGAAGCTGATAAGGCGATTGTTTAAGCTCTTCTGGTTAGCAGTCGTCGGCACGACGGTACTTTACACAATACGGAAATTGAGGACTTTATAAATGGCAACAGAGGTAAAACTGCCCCAGCTTGGCCAGACAATGGAAGAAGGAACCATCGTCGATTGTAAAGTCAAACTCGGCGACAAAGTAAAAAAAGGTGATGTGATTTTTGAGATTGAGGCCGACAAAGCCACACTCGAGATGGAATCGCCCGCCGATGGTTTTGTTAAACATATTCTTGTCGAAACAGGTCAGACGCTGCCCGTTGGTGAGCCCATTTTAATCTTGGGCGACAGAGATGAAGAAGTTCCACAGAGCTTCGTCGATTCGCTAAAGGCCGGTGCTGCTGCCGTTCCGACCGCCGAAGCACCGCCGGCAGCTGAACCCCAGGCAGTTGCAAAGCTGGCAGGCAAAGTAAAGGCTTCCCCGAGGGCAAAAAAACTCGCTAAGGACTTGGGTGTTGATTTGGCGACCGTTACCGGTACAGGATGGGCAGGTAGAATCACCGAGAACGACGTCAAAAAAGCCGCCGCCCTAACCGCCGCAGAGCCTGCGCTCGGCGCCACCATACCGCTCAACAGGCTTCAGAAAATTACCGCTCAGAGGATGCTCAAATCGAAACAAGAGATACCCTGCTTTTATCTGACCGTCAGAGCCGACGTTACCGACCTGGTCGAGTTCAGGACCAAATTCAATCAAACCAGCGACATAGAAGTGGCCTACAATGATTTCATTATTTGGGCCGTTGCCATCGGCCTGGAGAAATTCCCGATTATGACAGGCCAGTTGACCGGCGATAAAATCACACTCGCAGATGGTATTGGCGTTGGACTGGCAATCACCGTTCCCGGTGGCATGGTTGCACCTATTGTAAAAAACGTTAGTAAGAAGGACGTCGCTGAGATAGCACGTGACAGCAGAGCCCTGATTGAAAGGGCCCGCGGCAACAAACTCTCGCTTGCTGATTTGGAAGGCGGCTGCATCACCGTCAGCAACCTCGGCGCCTTCGGCATCGATTCTTTTATTCCGATAGTTGTGCCGGGCCAGTGCAGCATACTTGGCATCGGCCGGATAACTGATGCCTGTGTCCCGGAAAACGATGGTTTCGCTGTGCGAAAGTTAATGAGCATGACGCTTTCCGTCGACCACAAGGTTACCAATGGTGCCTACGCGGCCCAGTTCCTGGACTTTGTAAGAAAGCTGCTCGAAGACCCGTCCAATCTTGCCTAAGAGGCGGATTTGTCGGCAAAATCGCCGTTAGCAGCACCGAAGGCGGCCTTTACCTGAGTGCTCTACAGGTGCTGAAGCTGGCATTGAAAACACGCCTTCAGCGTTATTTTTGTCTGTTCTTTTGCCGCCCCTTGGATGTTTGCTCGCTCCCACTGTTACTTTCGTTTGGTTTTTTATCGGCCCGTCCCATAAAAGATAAAGTTTTTTTGTTTTTTTTGCCGAATTATTTAGATAGATGCTGGGCTGTTTTCCAGCATTGAAAGAAGCGTTTTTGCAGCAAAATTGGTCACGGACCGACGGTTTAGAGTCTGGAGAAAGATTATGAGGGTCATAGTGGTTGTCAATCAGAAGGGGGGCTGTGGCAAGACAACGGTTTCGATAAACCTGGCGAGTGCTCTTGCCGAGTTGGGCCACAGGACGCTGCTGGTCGATATGGACCCGCAGTCCCATT
>Ga0114918_10002293_pt1 | contig 17155 bp, 12 predicted proteins | sample LantaG_FD_87015 | JGI IMG/M metagenome (GOLD analysis project Ga0114918, IMG submission 87015) | Deep subsurface microbial communities from Baltic Sea to uncover new lineages of life (NeLLi) - Landsort_02402 metaG | ecosystem: Environmental > Aquatic > Marine > Oceanic > Sediment | place... | reverse complement strand
TATAACAAAGAGTTATTTTTGGTAAAGGGCAAAGGAAAAATGAAAAATCACCTCCTGCTATTTCAGAAGCATCTTTGCCCTGCATATATTCCATAATATGATTTTGTTTTTCTTCAACCTCTTCCACATAGGGAACAAGATTTTTTTCAGTATATAAAGCAAATGCCCCGGTATAAGGCATACTTCCTGGAAAATCTTTAAATGCCTTAAGCGGCTGCAATACGGATGGCTCTGGACCGACATTGAGGACATAAAGGGAAATCAATACCCCCGGCACACCGGTTTCTTCCCTGCCGCCAAGATTGATACCCTCTCGTTGAATGCGGCACTCTTCGCCAAAAGCTTTAAAAAAGAAGGAATCTCCCTTCCGGTTTGCGGGCAATATCAAACCCAGGTCTTTGGGTAGCTTTTTATAAAGCCTTTCGAGATTGTCTCGAATAAGTTTTTCGTAATTGTCTGTCATGGACGTATGGAATATATTACAGATGGACTTATGTCAAGCATGACGGCTTACTGGCCCGGAATGTAATGAAGATGGATGATGAAATTAATGGTTATGGAAAAAAAACAGGCCACAACAGGTGTTAAAAGCCATGCCAAAAGGATGTTGCGAAGTGTAAGCCTGCTAACCGTATTAACTCCTTTTACAAGGCCGATGCCCAGTACTCCGCCGATTACAGCCTGGGACGTAGAAACCGGCACACCCACAAGTGTATAGAAATGTACTGTTAATGCTAAAGAAAGAACAACAACCAGGGCTGAAAAGGGATCGAGCTTGACAAGCTTTTTTCCTACTGTTTCCATAACCGGTTTACTGTATGTCAGGATACCCAGAGCAATACTCAGGCCGCCGATCAGTGCAGCATAAAATACGCTGACCAATCCGGCGCCGACAAAAACGGCCGTCACATTGGCAACATTATTTGCTCCAAGAGCATAAGCACCGTATGACCCTGCAATAATCATTAGAATGCGAATCAGGACGTCGGACTGAAAAAGAGTAAGTTCAGCTCTGTTATAGAGCCTCCCAAGTCCATAATAAAGTAAAACAGAAACGATTGCTGCTCCTATGGGAGTTCCAACCCAGCAGACCACAACTTTGCTAAACCCGGCCAGATTGAGCTGATTGTTTAAAATACCGATCCCAAGGATTGACCCGACAACCGATTGTGACGTGGAAACAGGAAAACCCATAAATGTCATTATAGTCACAGTAATCGCTGCAGCAACTGATGAAACAACAGCTTGCTTAAGGCTTATACTGGTTAGTCCATTAAGTGTTTCAATGCCCGCCTGACCGGAAAGAATTGCACCGATTATGACAAAAGCGGACGCAAGAAGAGCAGCAGTCCAGAATTTGATCATTTTTGAAGAGACAGCGGTTCCGAACACATTGGAAGCATCGTTGGCTCCTAAGGACCAGCCTAAAAAGACGCCCCCCAGAAGAGAGAACATTATACCCGCCTCTTCATACTGATGATGTTAATCCGTCTGGATACCTTTTCGGCTTCATCGGAAATGTCTCCGATTTCTACAATAAGATCCTTGATTTGGAGCTTTTGGAGGGGATCTATATCGGATTCGAAGATTTTCGTTATAATCCGCCTTTCAATATGATCGCAGTGGCTTTCGTTAGTATCGATTGTATTGAGCAAAGACCTGATGCCCTCTGTTTTCTTCAAAAGTGCTGTAGCCTGTCTGGCCAGGAGATCACAACACTCCAGACTTATCCTGACAAGATCCCGGATATCCTCAACAAGAAATTCCGGGACGGTGAGCCTCTGTGTTTGAACCATGTAAAGAATCCGTTCAAAAAGATCTGGAATCGCATCCATTGCTTCAATCAGGGTCATAATATCGCCACGAGAGTCCGGGATCAGGGCTTTGCCGTACATCAGGTTGTTGATTTCGTCATTAATATCATCGGCTTTTGATTCAAACTTGTGTGTCTGTTTAATGAAAAAATCAAAATTTTCGCAAAGGGTCCCGTTAAGAAGGCAGGTCTGCAGAGCTTTCAAAAAGCTGTCCTGGCACAGCTTCATTGTATCCAGGTATTCAAAAATCAATTTCTGGATACTTTGTTCTTTTTTAAAAAGAAATTTAAACATGATGGATTCGTAACATTTTAACTTTTTTCATAAGTCTCGATTTCAACGTTAATAACCAAGTTCAAAAAAAATGTCAAGGTGGTGCTAAAGAATTCTTTAGTTCAGACACTACAGGTTTTGAAATTTTTCCATTGAATTATTTTTTTTTGATGATATGTTGCATATGTTGCATATGTTGCATATATTTAGTAATTATGAATGGAGGTTATTTGTAATTGGAGCAAGATATTCTTACTATTCCGGAAGCGGCATCGTTTTGCGCAGTGAACAGGGTGACCATGTGGCGGTGGGTTAAGTCCGGCGATATCAAAGTATCGGTTACGCCGGGGGGACACCACAAAATCTTGAAGGAAAACCTGGAATCCTTTTTGCTCGATAGCGGGATGTACCCTTTGGCCACTAAAAGCTTCCCCAGGAATCGGGTCCTTATTGTAGATGATGATCCCATGATTCAGAAAACCTTAAGTGAAACTCTCTTTAATTATAAATACGAAGTAGAAACAGCAGGTGACGGGTTTGAAGCAGGAATCAAGACCGTACAGTTTAAGCCCGACCTTATCATTCTGGATTTGATCATGCCGGGGATGGACGGATTTGAAGCATGCAGATATTTGAAAAATGATTCAACGACCTCAGGCGTGAAAATACTTATTCTAACAGGTTATGATACTGAGGAAAACCGGGAAAAGATCATGGAGGCAGGCGCTGATGACTTTCTATCAAAGCCTGTAGAGGTAGATGTACTTATTCGGCATATAGAAGTTCTTTTAGGAAGAAAAAAGGGCAGCCTAAGAAAGTTCTCACACAAAGGCGCTAAGACGCAAGGTTTTTGAGAACCAAGCACTAAAGGCAACTTGGAGATTTTTTAATGACGAAAAAGCCGACTTATGAGGAATTGGAACGAAGGATCAAGGAACTCGAAAAAGCAATTGTTGACCACCGGCAGGAAAAAGAGACGTTTCAAGAAAGCGAGGAACACTTTCACTCACTCATGAAAAACGCGAAAGGTTTTGTGCTCTACAGGTTATCGGTTGACCAGAAAGATGATTACAATGTCAATATCGTTTTTATGAGTCGGAGCCTCAAAGATATCATTGGTGTCTCACCACAGAAAGTCCTCAGCGAATGGTTAAAAACTATTCATCCGGATGATTTGCCATCATTTGTAAAAGCAGAAAAGGAAAGCACTTTACAGGGAACTCCGTTTGACCAGGCGATGCGTGTTTACCATTCATCGAAAAAGGAATGGCGTTGGATTCGTGCTATTTCAAACCCTGTATTTAAGTCGGATGGAAACACTGCATATTACAACGGACTAATGATAGATATTACCGCACAAAAGCAGGCGGAGAAGCAATTGCAAGCAACAACAAACATTCTGAACAGTATCCTTGACTCAGCTACCGAATACGCCGTTGCTGCAACAGACCTGGAATTACGCATTCTCCACTATAACCCGACTGCTGAACATCTTTTCGGCTATATAGCCAAAGAGGTTCTGGGACGAACCGTGCAGGAGATACATTCCCGCGAAAAGGTTGATCAGAATCGTTTTGACAAGGCAATAAAAGCAGTTTCGCAATATGGCAAATATGAGTATGATGTAGTTTCACACGATTCGAACGGTCAAGAACGGTTAGTTCACGCTACTGTTATGCCGATGCGTGATGATAAAGGCGCGGATATCGGGTATATCCTTTTCGCACGTGATGTTACCGAATTCATAGAGTTGCGGAGCAAGCTTATCCGCTCCGAACGTCTCGCTGCCACCGGCCAATTAGGCGTATCCATCGCCCATGAGATTAACTCCCCGTTGCAGGCCATTACCTTTATTCTTGATTCGTTGAGAAAGAATTACGTTCAGGATAAGGAATTGACGGAAAACATCAGTTTATTGAAAGAGGCTTTTGGAGGCATTAGGAACACAGTCAGAAATCTTCTCGATCTGAACCGTCCCGGACAGGATAAGAAACAAAAAATCAAAATAAACAATGTTATTGAAAAGACAGTTGCCCTGATCCAAACCCAACTGAAAAAAAACAAAATTCAGATAAATTTGGATTTGTCATCTAAAATTCCGGATTTCAATGCTTCACCTCAACAATTAAGCCACGTATTTCTGAATCTCTTTAATAATGCTATAGAGGCTATGGCAGGCATATCCAAACCCAAAAATGGTGGAATGAGTCACAAAACAGGTCGAGAAATAAACGTAAAAACTTATCTTAACAAGGAGAGTATTGTAATCAAATTTGCAGACAATGGGCCAGGCATTTCCAAAGATGATTTGGAGCATATATTTGATCCTTTTTACACCAGAAAAAAGCAAATGGGCCTGGGAGTGGGTCTTTCTGTTTGTAACGAAATGATCGAAGGTCATAGTGGTACGATAGTGGCGGAGAATGCACCTGATAGGGGTGCTGTGTTTACGATAGAACTACCATGCCTTACTCAAAGCCGCGAAGACGCAAAGGAATGAATTGATTATAAAAGAGGTTTGAACGGTCTTGAAGAATAAACCTTTGCGTAAGAATACTGGAGGTTGCTATGAGCAGATATAACATTTTACTTGTTGACGATGATCCTTTTACCATCGAAGCAATCGGTACGGCTCTTGAAAGCAAGGAATACAGGGTCACAACAGCCGATAGTGGTAAAAAAGCCATTGAACTGTTGAATAAATCAACTTTTGATCTTGTAATTACTGATCTGATAATGGGAAATATTGATGGATTCCAGGTGTTGAAAACGGTAAAGGAACTGCAACCCGAAATAATGACAATCATCTTAACCGGCTACAGTGACGTTACCCTGGCAATTGATGCCCTCAGATTTGGAGCCGATGATTACTTGCTTAAGCCCTGTGAACCTGAAGAAGTGTATTTTCGTATAGAGAATTGCCTTGAAAAGCTGGAGAATAAAAAGAAAATCAGGCAGATAGAGAAAGAACTCCTGAAAGCCAAAAAACTCGAATCCCTCGGCACCCTTGCCGGTGGTATCGCCCATGATTTTAACAATATGATGACAGTTGTTCTGGGGAATATCTCTCTTGCTAAAACTGAGACAAAACCAAAGAGTACGGCCTTTGAACTGTTAGCAGAAGCGGAAAAGGCAGCTTTACGGACAAATGATTTGACTGACAGGTTAATCACATTTTCAAAAGGCGGAGATCCGGTTAAGAAGACAGTACACATCGGAAGATTTCTAAACGATTCCGTTACTTCCGCATCGAACGAATATGGTATTGATTGTGAATTTTCCATTGCTGCTGATATCCGGCCTGTGGAGATTGATGAAAGCCATGCGAAACAGGTCATTTGGAATATTGTTGCAAACTCTGTAGAAGCAATGGCTGGACAGGGGATGATTGAAGTATGTTGCGAAAATACTGATATTGGCGAAAAAGACGACCTGACATTGAAACATGGGAAATATGTCAAAATATCCATAAAAGATCAGGGGCCCGGAATCCCTGATGAGAACATTCCAAAGATATTTGATCCTTATTTTTCAACCAAAAAAAGGGAATCCGCAAAGGGATGGGACTCGGACTTGCCGTTTGTCATTCAGTAATTGAAAAACATGACGGGTTAATTACCGTGGAATCTGAACTGGGGATCGGAACAACGTTTATAATTTATCTGCCTGCATCAACAGCAAAGCCCGAAGATCTAGGCCCAAAGCATAATCATGTGGATGCTCAGTCGACAATTGGCAATCAATTACCCACAATCAAGAAGGTCCTCCTTATGGATGATGAAGAGATGATAAGGCATGTTGCCGGCCTGATGTTGAGCCGGTTAGGGCATGATGCCGAATTTGCAAAAGACGGTGTAGAAGCAATAGAGTTATATAAAAAGGCCAAAGAGTCTGGTAAACCCTTTGATGCCGTTATCCTGGATTTGACCAATGAGTTCGGTATGGGAGGAAAGGAAACTATTGTGAAGCTTCTTGAAGTCGACCCGGATGTTAAAGCGATCATTTCCAGTGGATATTCCATAGACCCGGTTATAACAAACTTCAGGCAGTACGGGTTTAGCGGTTCCTTAGCCAAACCCTATACAGGAAAAGAACTAAGTCATATCTTGGATGAGGTTTTAAAGAGGGAGTGAATCTTGTTGATTTTTCCGGGGAAGCGAGAATCCTGAATAAAAAAATCCCGCGACACAAAGTGCACGCGGGATTTTAGGAATAGAGCCATTTTGCAGTTACTTTTTGTCTTCTTTTACCTCTTCAAAATCAGCATCTACAACATCATCATCGGGAGCGGGCCCTGCCGACTGGTCAGTGTTTGCCTGGTCGGCGTTGGGTTGGGACCCGGCTTCCTGTGAAGCTTGCTTATACATTGCTTCAGCGAGTTTATGAGATACCTGGGTCAGTTCTTCGCTTAGTCGTTTGATTTCTGCAGCGTCTTCTCCCTCCATGGCTTTTTTTAAAGGTGCGACTGCATCTTCAACTTTGCTTTTTGTCTCGCTGTCAACCTTGCCGCCAAGATCCTTAATTGATTTTTCAGTTGAATAAATCAGGGCGTCTGCCGTGTTACGGGCATCCACCAGCTCCCTTTTCTTTTTATCCTCTTCTGCATGAAGCTCTGCATCTTTGACAAGGTTGCTTATTTCTTCCTTTGACAATCCCGAAGAAGCCGTAATCTGGATGGACTGCTCTTTTCCGGTTGCCTGGTCCTTTGCAGATACGTTCACTATACCGTTGGCATCAATGTCAAAGGTAACTTCGATCTGTGGCACGCCCCTTGGAGCAGGGGGTATTCCGACAAGCTCGAAACGACCAAGTGTTTTATTTCCGGCAGCCATTTCCCGTTCTCCCTGCAAAACATGGATGGATACTGCAGGCTGGCTGTCTGCTGCGGTTGAAAAAGTCTGGCTTTTTTTGGTCGGTATTGTTGTATTCTTTTCAATGAGCCTGGTCATTACGCCGCCTAAGGTTTCAATGCCAAGTGAAAGAGGTGTCACATCCAAAAGAAGAATATCCTTGACGTCACCTTTTAAGACACCACCCTGGATGGCAGCACCCAGTGCAACCACCTCATCCGGGTTAACACTTTTGTTGGGTTCTTTACCGAAAATCTTCTTTACCCGCTCCTGAACCGCAGGCATTCGTGTCATGCCACCGACAAGAATAACTTCGTCAATATCTTTGGGCCCAAGACCGGCATCCTTGAGGGCTGTCCGACAGGGTTTTTCAAGATTGTCTAAAAGATCATCAATAAGAGACTCAAGCTTGGCCCGTGTAATTTTAATATTCAAATGTTTGGGTCCGCTGGCGTCGGCTGTAATAAACGGCAGGTTAACATCCGTTTCGACTGAAGTAGACAGTTCCATTTTTGCCTTTTCAGCAGCCTCTTTTAGCCTCTGTAAGGCCATCTTGTCGTTTCTGATATCGATTCCCTGGTCCTTTTTAAATTCGGATGCAAGATAATCGATGAGACGAAGGTCAAAATCTTCACCACCAAGATGGGTGTCCCCATTTGTTGCCTTGACTTCAAAAACACCTTCGCCTATTTCGAGTATGGATATATCAAAGGTGCCGCCGCCAAGATCGAATACAGCGATCTTTTCCTCCTTTTTTTTGTCCAGGCCATATGCAAGGGCTGCAGCAGTCGGTTCGTTTATAATCCTTAAAACATTAAGACCTGCTATCTTTCCTGCATCTTTGGTTGCCTGCCGCTGGCTGTCATTAAAATAGGCAGGTGTCGTAATAACGGCATCTGTGACTTTTTCTCCCAGATATTCTTCGGCCGTTTTTTTGATATTGGCCAGAATAAAAGATGATATTTCCGCAGGACTGTTTTGCTTGCCCCGAAGGTTAATGCGGATATCACCATTGCTTGCCTGTTCAAGCTTGTAAGGAAGTATCTTAATATCTTTTTGAACCTCAGGCGACGCATACTTTCTGCCTATCAGTCTTTTTACACCAAAAACCGTATTTTCCGGGTTGGTAATAGCCTGTCGTTTTGCAATTTGTCCGACCAGTCGCTCACCACTTTCAGATACGGCAACGATGGAAGGTGTTGTTCGTCCACCTTCGGGGTTTGTGATAATTTTCGATTCACTCCCCTCCATAATCGCCACACATGAATTTGTGGTGCCGAGGTCTATTCCTATTATTTTACTCATCTGATTTCTTCCTCGCTTTTATATATCATTTTTTTATTCAATTTTTAAAACCACGTCCTTTGGTCGTGAGTTCTTTACTTTTTTTCTGTTTTTTATGCCTCTTTGCCTTTCCTTTTACTCTTTATTATCCTCTGTTTTTGCCTTTGATGACGCAACGACAACCATGGAAGGGCGAAGCAGCCTGTCATGAATCATATACCCTTTCTGCAATTCAGTGATGACTGTATTTTCAGGATAATCATCTGTCTCTTCCTGCATCATGGCCTGATGAAAATTCGGGTCAAAGGGCTGCCCTATAGATTCAATGGGCTTTACATTAAATTTCTCAAAGACTTTCAGTATCTCCTTAAGTGTCAGATTCACTCCGTCAGCCATGCATTTATCAATGTTGCTGTTTCCGTTTGAAGAATTTAACGCCCTCTCAAGGTTATCGACTACCGCAAGCATCTCCTTTATCAGGAATTGATTTGCATACTTTCTTAAATCGTCCATTTCGCGGGCAGAGCGCTTTTTGTAATTTTCAAATTCAGCAGAAATTCTCAAAAAGCGATCATAGGTCTCTGTCGCCTCCTGCTTTGCAGTTTTAAGTTCCGCCTGGATTTCTTTTAACGGCTCCCCTACAGCATCTTTTTTATCTTCCTCTGCATTGCTTTTTTCGGAAACTTGGTCCCCGTCAGTTGTCTCTTCAGGTTCCGTTTCAATTTTTATCTTTTTTTTAGCGGCCATAAACCGATACATTCTCCTGATATTTTTAAACAATTTTTATATTGTTAAAGCCGAGCCAATGTTGATAAAAAATAATACTATATAAGGCAATGTCAAGGTGGCGAAACCTTTGAAAAATGGTAATTTTTGTTCGAGTTCAAGGAAAGCGATCCGCCTAAGGCGGATCAACCATAGAAATATTTAGAATATTTCGAGGATTTGTCCGCCTCGGGCGAGTTGAAATTTGAGCCTGACACAGAAATAGGGCAGATAAGCACAGACTTCGAAAAGTGCCGTTTCGAAGTCTGCGCTTATCTGCAAAGGTCTATTGGCAATTGAGGCAGGCAAAACTGCAGGATTGGTTGTGCACCCTCCTTCGAATTTTCTTATGAAAAATGCAAACCATAAATATAACCGGGACCAATCCACGACACAGACTGCATCACTTATCGCTGCTTCCTTCCGGACCTGACGAGGTTCGTAACCGTCTGTTACGTGGTGGCCGGTCAAATGGATTGCAAAATTACATTATAAAACCCTAAAGAGGGAATTCAGCCCCGCATAAAGCGGATTTCGGGAAAAGGGCACCGCTAACTCCCCGCTTAGCACAACCAAGCATTTAACATAAACAATATTTTCTATTTTTCAAGAGAAAAAGAGATATTACACCATTAATATTTAATATTATTCTAAAGTTTTTCCGAAAAATGCTGATATTATACTTGTACATACATTTAAACTTGATCGCTCGAAGTTCTTTATACTCTCAAACCGTCATTCCCGAGAGAGCGGGAACCTGAAAAAAGTCTTTATCCTCGACCAGATCGGGGAAAGGGGTTATGGATTCTGCGCCTGCCAAGGGCAACGATTAGGAGTTCCCAGGAATGAAAGAATACTAACCACGCCTGAAGCCTGGGAAATACGATGTTTTTGTTATTAGAAGTTTTGTATTATTGTTCCCTATTTCGTGCTTCGGATTTCGAATTTCCGCCCGAAAAAAAGAGTTTTCGGGCGGAGACTAATTAAAAGGATTAATATTGTGTCAGACTATATCGAGGCAAAAAAATCCCGTTTGAAATATTACCAAAAAATCCCTCTTTATTATAAAACAAGAGAAAAAAAGCTTGTATTGTACAAACCGTACGGAAAAACAATAGAAGAGGTACGGGTTGAAAACAAGCGGGTGCCTGACAAACTGTACATAAAGCAGGAGGATAAAATCAGGAGTATTCAGGAAATCCAGAAAGTATTCAACAGGCAGCTATCCGAGGATATTCGTTCCAATAATTCGGAAAAAGTTAAAGAAACACTTGTAAATATAGTAGAGGAAACACTGGCCGAACCAAGAGGCGGAAGCCTTGAAGGTGTCTCAGAAACAGTAAATATCCTGGTAAGCGAATATACGAAAGAGACTGATGTAATAAAAAACTTGCTGATTGTATCTAAACAGGATTATTCAACTGTTATCCATTCAATTAACGTCATGGCCCTAGTTCTTGGCTACGCTACTTTTATTGATTGTTCTCTTTATGAAAAAAAAATATTGGGGCTATGTGCACTTTTGCATGATGTTGGAAAAACAAAAATAGATATAGATCTGCTGACAGCTCCAAGAAAATTAACTGATGAAGAATTTGACGAAATTAAGCAACATACAACCAAAGGGTATCAGATTTTAAGCAAATGCAATTTCGGTTATAAAGAGATTGCCCTCACTGCCCTTCAGCATCATGAAAAATTGGATGGAAGCGGCTATCCTCATGGAATAACCAGTATAGGGAAAACAGCGCAAATAGTCGGCTTTATTGATTGTTATGAAGCACTTACAAATGATGACAGACCTTACAGAAACGCGATGAGTCCATTCAAAACCCTGAAGCTAATCAAACGAGATGTTGAATCAGACAAGTTCAGTAGAGAACTTTTTGAAAAATTTGCCTACAGTCTTTTATAACATTTCTCAGCGGTGAAGCGTGAACCTTTGAACCTTGATAGATAGAGACCTTTGCAGATAAGCGCAGACTTCGAAACGGCACTTTTCGAAATCAGCGCTTATCTGCCCGATTTCTTTTTTAGTTGCTGTTTTCGAAAAAACTCGTTTTTCTCCTTAGGGTTCGCCTAACGCTTAGCTTGCAGTGTATCTTCATCTATAACGATAACCAGGCATTCGCTCTCTTCCTTTCCGGCGTTTTGTCCTCTATGGGGAGTGGATGGGTCAAAATGGATGGCATCACCTGTTTTGAGCCTGATCTTTTCCTTGCCATACACAAGATCCATTTTTCCTTTTAAAACCAAAAGGAATTCTTCTCCAGGATGGTCGAAGAGTTTGGTCGGTTCTTTTTCTATTACAGGATATCTGACTATAAAGGGTTCTAACAAATGCCTGGACTTAAGACTTGTAAGGGAATAGTAGGTAAAGCCGGTCTTTGTGCCCCTTCTTATAACCTGTTTCCGTTCATTTTTATAGGTTACGGCATACCCGCCATGATTTATCTCATCTTCTTCGAAAAATATACCGATAGGAACTTCCAGGCCACGGGCGATTTTGGACAGTGTGGCGATGGGAGGAGAAACCTGGCTATTTTCTATTCGAGAGAGCAAACCCTTGGAGAGGCCCGTTGCATCGCCCAACTGGGCCAATGTTAATCCTTTGTTTTTCCTGATTTCGTGAATCTTATCCGCTATTTTTTTTTCAAGCATAATTAACCTCTTTAAACATTTTTTCTTTTATTAAACTTTTTAGTTCTATTGTCAAGGACAATTTTTTGTTTTGCACGATAGATCTATTCATAAATTTGACTTTTTACGAGCACATCAATATTATAGTATTGACTAAAGGCTGATGAATTCGTAAAAAGTCAGATTCAACAAAACTTAAATCATAACCGGGTAAAATAGGAACCAAACTATCTGTGACATTCCGTGTTTTTCTGTGGTAAATTTTTTAAAAGACAAAAATGATACAGCTAATCAAAGGTTTTAAAGATATTCTTCCAGGCGAAGTTGAAATTTGGCAGCAGATTGAAAAGGTTGCCAGGTCTCTTTTTGAGGATTTCGGGTTTAAGGAGATCCGTATTCCGATCTTAGAACGCACCGAACTTTTTGCAAGGAGTATTGGTAAAGAAACCGATATTGTTGAAAAGGAAATGTACACTTTCCCCGATCGCAAAGGGGAGCTAATAACTCTCCGGCCGGAAGCCACAGCTTCTGTTGTGCGATCTTATATTCAACACAAATTATATGCAAAAGACCCTGTTCAGAAATTCTATACAATCGGCCCGATGTTTCGCAGGGAAAAACCGCAAAAAGGAAGATACAGGCAGTTTTACCAGATAAATGCCGAGGTGTTCGGCGTCTCCTCGCCGCTGATCGATGCCCAGCTCATCTTGATGCTGGTGACCCTTTGCGACAGGCTCTCGATAACCGATGTAATTCCTATTATCAACTCTCTCGGGTGCAAGGACTGCCGTCCGGGTTTTAAAGCAGCACTTTCTGATTTTCTCTCTACCGTGTCAGAAGAGCTTTGTTCGGATTGCCAAAGAAGACAGCACCGAAACCCCCTGAGAGTCCTTGACTGCAAGGTGCCGTCATGCCGCAAAGTGTTGGCGGATGCGCCTTCTATCCTTGATTATCTGGGAATCACTTGCAGACAACAGTTTGAACTCCTGAAAGATACCCTTGAAAAGCTTAACGTACCCTATGAAGTGGACAAAAATCTCGTCAGGGGACTCGATTATTACACACGGGCTACTTTTGAAATTCAGACCGGTTCATTAGGTGCCCAAAGTGCTGTTGCCGGCGGCGGACGTTATGATGGCTTGGTGAAAGCCCTTGGCGGACCGGCTATCCCTGCAACCGGTTTTGCTATCGGCTTTGACAGACTGGCTGAAATTTCCGGCTTAAATCGATCTGATTTTATCAGGAATCCGGATATTTTCATCGCAGCATTAGGAGAAGAAGCTCAGTCCATAGCCTTTCAATGGACCTGCAACTTAGGTCTTAGAGGAGTACAAACAGAAATGGATATGGAAAACCGAAACTTGAAAAGCCAGATGAAACGTGCGGACAGGCTTGGTTCGAAATATGTGCTCATAGCAGGAGAAAACGAGATTGAAAAAAGAGAAGTTATTCTGCGGGATATGTCAACCAAAGAGCAGGTATCGGTTCCCCTAGAAAACCTTGTAGAAAATGTTATTAAAAAAATTGCAACATTTTAGTATTTTGAAAAGCCGCATTCATGCATATTTTCCAATAGGATAAATTAACACAAATAATTTACCACTGAGTTTCACGGATATCCAATAAATTTTGATTATTAGTATCTGTGAAATTTCCGTGGATATGCCTTTGCCCTGTGAAATCTTGAAAGGTTATTCCTCCGGGGTAGTAAAAAGTAAAAAAGGAGTTAATTAATTGTCGGATACACTTGGAGAGATGAGAAGGACTCACACTTGCTGCGAATTAGAAGCTGATGATGTCGGCAAAGAAGTGGTGCTAATGGGATGGGTCCAGCGCAGGAGGGATCACGGCGGAGTTATATTTATCGATTTGCGGGACAGGGAAGGTATTACACAGGTTGTGTTTAATCCCGATGTAAATAAAACTGTTCATGAAAAAGCCCATGTAATTCGAAGTGAATATGTGCTGGGAGTGAGGGGAAAGGTTGACAAAAGGCCGGAGGGGATGATCAATCCAAACCTTAAAACCGGCGAAATCGAGGTTCTTGTTACCCAGCTTAAAATCTTAAACACTGCCCAAACCCCTCCTTTTTTAATCGAAGATAAGGTTGACGTGTCAGAAACGATCCGCCTTAAATACCGGCATCTCGACCTGCGGCGACCAGGGCTCCAAAATAATATTATTTTAAGGCACAAGGCTTCAGCCTCATTGAGAAATTATCTGAACAACTCAGGATTTCTTGAAATAGAAACACCTGTCTTAACCCGAAGTACTCCGGAAGGTGCCAGGGATTATCTTGTGCCAAGCAGGGTTAATCCGGGACAGTTTTATGCCCTGCCCCAGTCTCCCCAGATATTCAAGCAGCTTTTGATGATATCAGGATTTGACCGTTATTATCAGATCGTTCGATGTTTCAGGGATGAAGATCTTCGGGCAGACCGCCAGCCGGAGTTTACTCAGGTTGACATGGAAATGTCCTTTGTAGGCGAAGACGATATCATGGCGATTTCCGAAGGAATGATGAAAGCCCTTTTTAAGGACGTACTGGATATAGATCCTAAACCTCCCTTTTTGCGGCTATCTTATGACGAGGCTGTCGGCCGTTATGGTCTGGATAAGCCGGATACAAGATTTGGTCTGGAGCTGAAAGATATCTCTGATATTGTAAAAGATTCGGGATTCAAACTCTTTGCCGGTGTTGTAAAAAAAGGTGGTATTGTTAAAGCTCTTAATGCAAAAGGGTGCATCGATTTTTCCCGGAAAGAAATTGATGATTTAACTGAATTCGTTGCTGTCTACAGGGCAAAAGGGCTTGCCTGGATAAAAGTCCGTGAGAATGAATGGCAGTCACCCATTGCAAAATTTTTCACAGATGATGAAAAAGCCGCCCTTGCCCGGCGCATTAAAATGGAACCAGGTGATCTTGTATTTTTTGTGGCAGACCAACCCAAAATTGCAAACGAAGCCCTCGGGCAGCTGAGAAACCTGCTTGGCAGGAAACTTGGCCTGATAGACAAGAGTGTATTCAACTTTGTATGGATCACTGAATTCCCTTTGCTGGAATATGACGAAACCGGAAAAAGATTTCAGGCGCTACATCATCCATTTACAGCACCCCTTGAAAAAGACTCCGGTCTGCTTACAGACGACCCCCTTAAAGTAAAATCACGTGCCTACGATCTTGTTTTAAACGGCTCTGAAATCGGAGGCGGCAGCATACGTATTCATCAAAAAGATATTCAGGAGAAAGTTTTTGAGGCATTGGGTTTAAAGCGCGAAACCTATGAACAAAAATTCGACTTTCTTCTTTCTGCACTGGAATCCGGCGCTCCCCCCCATGGCGGCATCGCTTTTGGTTTCGACAGGCTGGTTATGCTCCTGTGCGGCCAGTCTTCTATCCGCGATGTCATAGCCTTTCCAAAGACCCAGAAAGCTGCATGTCTTTTAACAAATGCGCCTTCAAAAGCAGACAAGGCCCAGTTGGAGGAACTATATTTAAAAATAAGCAAACTCACCGAAAATTAAAGAATCCTTGCCCAAAGAACGTGGCTTTGATTTATCCCTTGCCTTTTATACAAAAAGCCCGGCTTTTCGACCGGGCTTTGTTTCTTCATGACCATGAGACCTTTTCAAAATGGTAATTTTTGTTCGAGTTCAAGGAAGGCGATCCGCCTGAGGTGGATCAACCACAGGAATATATAGAATATTTCGAGGATTGAAATTTGAGTCTGACACAAAAATCGGAAAAAAAGTGCCGTTTTGAAAAGGTCTCACCGTTAAAGCAATGATCTGGCGACATATAATGCCGAGCTGATTACCATTCCTGTTATAAAGGAAATATATGCCAACCTGACAAAACGATATTTTTCCCGCGCCAGATATTGGCCCATAAGATAGATTTCCTTGATTTGCTTTTCGTAGACTTCTCCATGATCATTCATAACCTTTTCCATGGCATGCTCATAATTATCATAATCCATTTTGATAAAGGAACCAAAAAATAACAGATTAAAGGATGGATCTTCCGGATCTATCGTTTTACCGGGACTTTTTTTACCCAGCACTTTAGGCATGGCTGCATAAGCTGACAGTAAAACAGTCAAAATACAAAATCCGATCATGGTCAAAGCAGCCGGTTGCAATCTCGGATCGTCCAGGAAACGGATAGATAGCGGAATTAAAAGGGCCGCTACGGTTAACATCATATTGGCTTTCATATCGGCCATGGAACTCAACTGGACATGATGGGCACGTGTTTGGCGGATCATTTGGTCCAGAAACGCTGCCGGTTGTCGTATTTCCATCGAAATTATTCCTCCTTTCAATCAGCAATTCAAAGGTCGCTGAGTCATTAGCTGGAGAATAGCGGACAGAAATATAAACGAAAGGCAATTATATATCAATAGAATAATGTGAATTTGCTTTATGCATATGAGGCAGTTTCAAAATGATTAATTTTTGTATTTGTAAAAGCATCTACCCGTTCCACAGTCAGTGTATGTGCACCAAAGTCTTCCTCGACTTTTCCGCTGAGTATGAAAGGACGATCTTTCCCCAGCATAGCACAAAAGCGACTATAAGCTTTTGGGAAAAAGGTGGTCTCAACCATTCCTGTTTCATCTTCGAAAGTTAAAAATTCCATGGGATCACCGCGTTTGGTATGCACAACTTTTCCGGTAATTAAAAGACCTGCAATACGAACATGCCGGCCGGCAAAGCAAGGCAGGTCTATAGCTTTAATAATCCCCCTGTTCTTCAAGGCGCCTGCATACAAAACCATTGGATGCCTGTCACACAAAAAGCCGAGCACTGCAAATTCCTGCCGCAGGCGCTCGCGCTCTTTTTGTAGCGGGAATGATGGTTTATCAGTATCGGAATTAATCAAACGGCCAAACAGATCCGGCGCCCTGTTTCTTTTTGCCCCTGACTTTTGCCAAACGGCCAGTTCCCACAATAACCCTGCCCGATCTTCCTTCCGGTGGAGAGAGTCAAAAGCGCCGGCATGGATCAATGCTCGCGCTTCCCGGTCATCAGGCCGCACCCGCTTACAAAAATCGGATATAGTGCTGTATGTTTTTTCTCGTCGTTTTTCAACAATGCGCTCCTGTGTGACGGCACCTAAATGTTTAATGGACAACAGGCCAACACGCATTGAAGCTCCTTTACCCTTCCAGTGGATATCACTTTTGTTCACATCAGGAGGCAGAACCTTTATTTTCATGCGTTGCGCTTCCGACACGTAAGCGAAGGTGCTGTAAAAGCCTCCCTGATTGCTGATAACAGCAGCCATAAATTCTGCAGAATAATGGGTTTTCAAATAGGCTGCCTGGAAAGATACGCGGGCATAGCTGGCACTATGGGGCTTGCAAAAGGAATAGCCGTCAAAACTCGTCATCATGTTCCAGACAGCATCAATCTGTTCGTCGGTAACACCACGTAAGCGTGCGCCTTTTTCGAAACGCTGCTTATAATCACGCAACCTGCGAACCTTGTCTTTTTTCGACATTATCTTTCGAAGGCCGTCGGCAT
>Ga0114918_10002292_pt1 | contig 17163 bp, 24 predicted proteins | sample LantaG_FD_87015 | JGI IMG/M metagenome (GOLD analysis project Ga0114918, IMG submission 87015) | Deep subsurface microbial communities from Baltic Sea to uncover new lineages of life (NeLLi) - Landsort_02402 metaG | ecosystem: Environmental > Aquatic > Marine > Oceanic > Sediment | place... | reverse complement strand
GATATTGATCGGCTTCTTTTTTTAGGAAGGATAGATACTTTTCACGATCGGCGTCATCGGAAAATATATTCTGCCGATAGTTCCCTCTTTGGGTAATGTGATGCGGATACCCCACAGCTACGATTCTTGCAATCCTTGGCATAAGACGTATTGTATCTATTTATCTGTATAGTGTCAATTTAAATAGGTGTCTGTCCCTATTTAAATTGACAGTTGCTTTTTTCTTTTGGTGCTTTTTTTTGCTGTGTCCTTTTCATCTATGGATGGGACTTGGCAAATGCCTTCTACTAAGGCTCCTTCGTCAACAATTAAAACGGGTGTTTTGATTTTGCCTGTCACTCTTGCCGACGTGGCGAGTTTTAGACGCGTACTGCTAATAACATCTCCTGTTACTTTACCAAATATATTTATGTCTTCTCCTTGAATTGTCTTAGCGTTTATCTCCGCCTTTTCACCGATAATTAAGGTCCCTTTTGTCGCCAAAGTGCCTTTGAACTTGCTGTTTATCTTCAAATTAACCGGGGTGCTAAATGTAAGATCACCTGTCATTTCAGATTCGATCTCGATAACTTTATCTTGCTCTTTTGATTTATTTCTTTTAAACATAAGCACTTCCCTTTCCTAAACTCATAATCTACATGCCGCCCAACAAACTGAAGAATTTGCGTTTAACAATCATGTATATGACGTAAATTATCCATGCTAATATTGAAGTCCGTATTATGATTTTAGTTTTCACCCTATTCATCTCCTTTTATGCGAATTTACACCGCGATATTTGAGACAAGATATGTTTCCAGGATCTTAAACTGTTCTTTGTTTTTTTCGTAAAATGGAAGCAACTTGTGGTATTTTCTTACCTTCTCTACGTCTTTTACCTCAATAATTCGAATGCTCTGTGGAAGCCACTTTTTAATATTATGGTAGGCGCCAATAAAAAGAATACCTTTCTCGCCATGACCTAAAGTCTTCTCTATGCTTTTTGTAATAAATTTATCTCTTTTTCTCAAAAGCCTGTCTTTTGTAAGTTTGTACTTTGCGTACGCGAATAATTTGTTGATAAGCGGCTTTTTTTGTATCAAAGTCTGCAATTTGTCCCTCTCCTTTTTGACAAGATTGAAATCTTCGGTTTTAACCAAAATAGCGCCTTTGGAAAGAAGTTTTGACACCAATTCATAATTTTTACTTCCGGACTTTACTCCCTCATCGACGATTGCCCGCGCCACTTCACCTTCGGTCATCATTCCATCCTGATATACTTTTACATTTTCTATGTTCATTGAATCGAAATAATTTGAAATAACATTCCAAAAATCATCAACTGTTTTTCTGTGCCTCTGCCAAAAATCTTCTCCTAAATCAGAGATGGCTCGTTTTGTCATATCTGCCGCCAAAGAGCCGAGATCCGCGTTTGTATGAATAATCGGGACATAAATTAGTGTTCGCATTTCAATCAACCCTTTTATTTTACTTTTATCTTTTGCTCCAGCCGTTCCATCCTTTTTTCAAGCGCTGTTGTTTCTTTTTCCTTCGCTTTTGACGATAAATACGGATCCTGCTGCCACCAATTTATTCCCATCTCCATCGCTTTGTCAACGGAGGCAACAAGAAGCCGTATCTTAATGTTAAGCAGATCAATGTCGGCAAGCTGGATTTTTATATCCCCGGCTATTACAATTCCCTTATCCAATACCCGCTCTAAAATATCCGCGAGATTAGTGGCCTGATTCGCGTGCATCATTTTTGCCTCACTCATAAAAATTCCCCCTTCTTACTCTGTTAATTCTTTTGCCTTTATGACCAGGTCCGCTACTTTTTTGCGTAATCGCGCGAGGAAATGACACTCCAAGCAATCTGATTTTTCACTGCTGTAATCCGGACAGGAAAGAAGTACTTTAACTTCTTTTAGAATTTCTTCAGCCAATTTCACTTTCTCGTGTATCACTTTGGTATTATTAATTTTGTGCGTCAACTCTTTTATTATTGGTTCTTGTTTTTGAAATATCTGACAACATATTTTGGGAGGCTCTTCATTCATGCTTGCTCCTTTCACATCAAATCCCCTAAAGGCCCTAAATTTATGTTTAGCTCTTCGTCCTTAACCCCGAATATATCTTTCAGCTCTTTCATCTTATTATCTATTTGCATAAAGGCCTCACCGATGCTCTCTATCTTCTCGTCGGAAAGCGAACCGCCGTCCATCCTTCTAATAGCCTGTTTTTCCAAGAGTTTTCTGATCAACTCAATAAGCGTAAGAACCAGCTTCGCTAAACCTTTTTCCACATTCTTCGGATCGATGTTAATTCTTTCAACATCAGAGACTTCTACTCCATCCGGATCTTTAACAATTATTCCCACAGATGTTTTATCCATTTTAAGCTGACTCCTCATTGGCGCCTGAGATCGGCGCTCCTCGGTAACGTTCCATAGTTTCCACTGAACTAAGCATTACCCTTAACCCGATATATACAAGATCTACATCAGCTACAGAAATTACAATATCTCCTGAGGCAACTACGCCTTTATCTAGAGCTACGTCTAAGATCTTTAAAAGTGTTACATCTTTTGATTTTGTAATAGCATCAGCCATTTATGCCTTTTACTTTTCTCTTTGGGTCCCACAAAAATTGTAAGGCGGCCAGGCCCCTGTACAATCGAATATTAGACCTTTATCCGCATATTTATCCTTAAGATGCGTCAGGATATTTTCAAACTCTTTTATCCGTTTGCTGTTTATCAATAACGCGGCGTTTAAAACCATATCTTCTTTTTTTTCTGTCACTTCTTTGGGCAACAGTTTATTAAGCCTGCCATCCACAGCCGTCCTTTTTAATCTTTCAAAACAGTCTTTCGTGTATTCATCAATTTTTTCTTCTATAACATCTCTTATGATTTCATCCTTTTTCTTTTTCAAAAAATATGCTTTGCCCTTGCCGGCAGATGTTATCTCCCTGTCTTTTTCTTTGATCAATTCGTTTTCCACACAAAGAACGTCTTTAAAAGATTCGCTGTTACGATATATCTTGAGACCCCATTCCTCTTTGCCATCCAAGCCCGCCAGCACAGCTTTAAACTCGAGATTGTTTGCTTTAAGCAGTTTTTCTACATTCATTTCTTTTTCAAAAACCGTTCCAAACTTAAAAGGGAGAACAGTCTGATCCTTCATGATCTCTTCTATTACCTTTTCATGAAGCCGGGTATTTTTCTCCACCCAATCCATGTCGGTCAAATTCTTTTTTTGGCTGTCTTCGCTGAAATCATCGGGCAAAACCCGGCTGACAACCGCGTAAGTTCCACGAAAGTAGACGGGGTAAACCCTAAGTCCCATTCCTTCAAAATTACCGCAACTCGGCTTTGCCTTAGTGACACAATATAAGTAAATAAGTGCTTTTTCTTCTGTCTTCATACGTTATACCTATGTTTTAACAAAATTATTCAGCCGGTTTATTGCCCTTTGCGTTCATAAGAATCAACTTCTAAATTATCATTCAGCTTAACCACATAAATATTCCTGTCCTGAACCTTAGTCGACAGGCCGAGGGATTTTATAAACGAGCTCTCTTCGTAAGCCTCAGCTTCGCTCTCCCAGCCATCATCAACCTTTGAGGCCTTAATCACTTTTACATCCTTGACATTAAGAGTTTTTTTCAAAAATTCCACAACTGTTTTTTTTATGTCTTCAATATTTGCCATTTCCGCGCCCCCTTAAATTTTTTAAGTTAACCCCTTCGACTCCCTGATAGCGTCCAAGCGCTCTAAAAGTTCTTTTTCCAGGGCGTTATATTCCTTTTCATTTATTTCATCCATCTCAAATCTTAGTTGCGCCCGCATAAGTTCTTCTTTCACGAGCCCTTCGTCGGACATCTCTTTTTCTATTATATCGTTAACCTTTTTTCCGATCCAGATCACGCCGTTTAACGGCGCGAGCAGTATATCGTCGAGTAAAAACATCTTTAATACCTTCCTGTCTCGATTACCAGATTAACAAAATTAAACGGTGGCAGTATTCCTACATATTTAAACTTTATTTTATCGCCATATCGCGCGTCAAGCGCTTGGACCCTTTGGTCAAACTCCGGCTCATTATCTTCGGTTACTAAAAAGGCGGCGTTTATGATCATCCTTTCACCGTAGGGAAAATTGACCTTCGTATCTTGCGCCAAAGGTGAGAGCGTATTTAAAATCTCATCCTTGTGAGTATCTTTCTCTTTCTGCAGGGCCGCTTCGACTTTCCTGCCGATTTCAACACGCAGATAGTAAGTTTTCCCCGGAGGCTCAGACGATATCGCCTCTTTAAGCTGGCTGATGTCTTCGTATTTTTCCAATATCTCTTTGTATATTATCTCTTCTTTAAACATCGCTTTAATCGCGAACTCTTTTTTGCCCCTGATTTTATCTAACAGATCTTTAAATTTATCATGCTCTTTTTCCAGTATCTTCTTAACCATCGCTTCGTTTTCGGCGATCGTTACGAATCTTACCGGCAGAACCGTATATTCTTTCATCACTTCCTCAATTGCTTTTTCATGGGCAAACATATTTTCGCTTGAGATCGGATATTTTTTAATTGGAGAATTACTGACTACAGCCGCGATGCCGTTAAAACAAATTGTATGCAATTCATCCTGTCTGGGTCCGATACCTAGCGGGCCAAAGGATTGAGTTTTATTCGATTCGATTATGCAGTATATGTACTTGCCTTCTTTTATGATTACATTCATTTATTTTTCCCACTCTTCAGGATAAATAACAATGTTGACAAAATTAAAAACAGGCAGAGGACCGACATACATAAACTTTATCCTCTCCTTGTATTTTTCGCCCAGATCATCCGTTATGTTATCAAATTCTTTTTCTCTGCCTTTATCTACCAAAAAGGCGGCGTTCATAAACATTTCATCGCCAATGGTCGTGTTAAGTTTGAAATCAAAGGCCGTTCTTCTCAACGCGTCTACGATCTCTTCCGCCTCTTCCTTTTTCTTCTTTTCCAAGACCTTCTCCACCATTTTACCAACTTCCATTTTGGCCTGAATATTCTTATTATTTTTGCCGTTCTGAATATCCTCTTTTTTTCTTTTAATCGCTTTCTCCTCATCCACGATTTCTTTGAAGATTACATCCATATTCTTCCATACACCTTTGAGCCCTAACTCTATTTTGTGATCCACATCACGTAACGCGTTCTTAAATTCTCTTTCTCTTCTGCCAAGAAGATTTCTTATCTCATCGGAGCTTGAAGCAATGGTTCCGAACCTGACTGGAAGCACGCTGTCAAATTCCTTCATCACTTCCTCAATCACCTTTTCATGAGCAAGCATATTCTCCCGATTAACGATAATTTTAGCTATAGGATGACTACTCACAACCATGCTCAGGTCATTATGCCCGATAGTCAGGACATCGTCACCCCTTGAACCTATTCCTTTGGGTCCAAAGTGCCTTTCCTGTCTTGTGGCAATAACGCAATAAATATATTTTCCTTCACGCTCCATTATTCTTTCACCTTTACTAAAATTGAACTTTTTTGAAAATCCTCTTCCTTAAACGAACAACTTTCACCCTGACAATATTCCAATAAGGCTTTATGCGCGCGGGCGGCATCATCAAATTCTTTTTCCGCGGTATGGCTTCGGAGATTTTTATCAGGGTGCAAAGAAATGGCTTTTACATGATACGCCTTTTTTATATCTTCTTTGGCCGCGGATTCATTTAAAAGACCTAATTTTTCCTTAGCCCAAACAATCTCTTCGAATTCCAGTTTCTTTACCTCTAAGGCATAAAAGCTGTACGCCGGAAGGGGTCCAACACATCTAAAATTTATTTTCTCATTAAACTTATCATTTAACTCTTCTACTTTTTTGTCAAAGTCTCCCAGTTTATCTTTGTCTATTAGAAGGGCGGTATTGACCAGCATTTTATCATCCATAAGTTCGTGGGTTTTAAAATCTACGCAAAATGTTTTTAAGGTATCCTGTATTTCTTTGGCAATATTATCTCTTTTTTCATCCAAAGCCTTTTTGAGCATAAAGCCCGCCTTCATTTGATCCTCCGCGGTAATCTCTTTGGGGTTACTCAAAAGTTTTTCTTTAAACTCTTTTATCTCTTTTTCTTCCCCTGCCTCTTTAATAATGGAATTAAAATCACTCCATGTGCTGGCAATGTCTATTTCTATTTTATCTTTTACTTTCGTAAAAATTTCTTTTATGAGATTATATCCTTTGATTAAAACGTCCCTGACTTCATCTTCATCACGCGCGAATGTCCCAAATTGCATGGGAATAATTGTAACTTGCGTAGTCATGACCTTTTCAATAACCGTTTGATGACCAATCAACAGTCTTGCCAAAACGTCTTTGCTCATACGCGTAGGGTCTATTATTTCAGAGTCTCTTACCAGAGCCGCGATATCCTGATAGACGACCGTATATGCCAGGTTAGATTCGCTTTCTTCTAACCCGGCGCGACAGGTCTTGCCCGCGCCTGCTTGAGAAGGATCTAAAAGAAGACCCTTTGGAATGGAAAGATGCAGACTTGTGTTCGAATTTAAAATCCCATAAATATACATTTCTTTCCTTTCTATGACATCTCCCTCGTGTCATTGCGAGCCCCGCTCGAACGAAGGGGTGGGGCAAAACTTTTCTCTGCACGTACAATATTGCGACAACTGCCGCGCGGACGTGTTAAGATCGTTTCGGCTGATTTTGCCAGCCTCGCAATGACAATAGCAAAAAACTCCCAATTACTTCTATTACGGCAATTTTGGTTTTTTCTTAAAAATACCGCCAAAAAGCTTCTTAATACCTCCAACTAAACCCTTGATTAATTTGAACATGTTATTCAGCCTCCTTTCTTTTTGTGCCTCCGGCGCCCGCTAATTCCAAAGCTTTTCCAAAATGTCTCCCCGTGATCTCTAAATCCGTATGTGCTGTTTTTGTTGCTCTACGATCAATATATTCTCTTATTGCCAGCATGGAAGCCTTCCTGCATATAAATTCGATGTCCGAGCCTACTTTTCCTTCAGTTTTTCCTGCTAATTCTTTGAAATCTACTTCCTTGGCCAATGGTTTGTTCTTAGTGTGTATCCTAAATATCTCTTCTCTGGTCTTCTCGTCAGGTTTCCTCAGCTCAAATAAAATATCGAACCTGCCCGAGCGTAATATAGCGGGGTCAACCATATCGAGCCTATTGGTAGCCGCCAGGACGACAACCCCCTTCAATTCTTCTATCCCATCCATCTCCGTCAGAAATTGACTTATCACCCGTTCTGTTACATGAGCGTCGGTAGAGCTCGAGCCGCGTCTCGGGACAACGCTGTCTATCTCGTCAAAAAAAAGAATCGTGGGCGAGGCCTGTTTCGCTATCTTAAAAACCTCGCGGAGCGCCCTTTCACTTTCGCCTACATACTTGGATACAAGCGCGGGTCCTTTCACCGAGATGAAGTTAACTCCGCTTTCAGTGGCGATCGCTTTACCCAGAAGCGTCTTTCCCGTGCCGGGAACCCCATAAAGAAGTATCCCTTTGGACGGAGTTGTATTGGCCTTTTTAAAAACGTCGGAATATTTAAGCGGCCATTCAACCGCTTCCTTCAGCTCCTCTTTTATGTCATCCAAACCACCGACATCACTCCATTTTACGTCCGGAACCTCAACAAAGACTTCCCGTATAGCCGAAGGCTCAACTTCCTTCATCGCCTCATGGAAGTTATCCATAGTAACCACTAGCTTCATCAAGGTCTCATACGGGATCTCCTGCATTTCAAAATCGATTTTGGGCAGGATCTTTCTCAAAGCCGACATCGCCGCTTCCCGAGCCAGAGCCTCCAGATCCGCTCCGACAAATCCATGAGTGATCTCAGCCAGTTTTTCGGGGCTCACATCTTTTGCCAACGGCATGCCCCTGGTATGTATCCCGAGAATCTCCAACCGCCCGTTTTTATCGGGTATGGGAACTGAAATTTCTCTATCAAATCTACCTGGTCTTCTTAACGCGGGATCTATTGTGTTTGGTATATTTGTCGCCCCTATAACTATAACCTGACCTCTCGACTCTAATCCGTCCAGCAAAGATAAAAGCTGAGCCACAACGCGCCTCTCTACCTGCTTCTCGCCGCCCATCTCTTCTCTTTTAGGGGCGATCGCGTCTATCTCATCTATAAAAATTATCGCGGGAGCGTGGGCTTCGGCGTCTTCGAAGACGCTTCTTAAGCGGGCCTCGCTTTCACCATAAAATTTGCCCATTATTTCAGGACCTGATATGTGCGTGAAATAAGCGTCGGTCTCATTGACCACCGCGCGGGCGATCAAGGTTTTGCCTGTACCCGGAGGACCATATAGGAAGACTCCTTTTGGCGCGCCAATTCCAAGCCTTTCAAAAACTTGAGGATATCTTAAAGGAAGCTCTATCATCTCCCTGATCCTTTGAATCTGAGTGCCGAGCCCGCCTATATCCTCATAAGAGACCGTGGTTTGCTTCGCCTCCGCCTTGTGCCTGGGCTCCATCCTTATTAAGGTAGCGGCATTTATTAATACCGCGCCGGAGGGAATGGTATCCACCACCTTAAAATCACACGACCTTGACCCGAAAAATGTAGCCCTGACCCTGTCACCCGATATTACGGGAAGTCCCTCTATCAAGGAGCCTAGGTATTTAGAATCACTATCTCTTTGGAGTGGACTCGACATCGTCAGGGGTGAGAGAGTGATCTTGCCAGCGGGTTTAAAATCGATTTTACTGATCCTTACTTTCTCTTCCAATCCAATTGAGGCGTTTTCGCGGGATATCCCGTCTATCAGTATAATCTTTTTACCCCTGTCTTCGGCATAACACGGCATTATTTTCGCGGGAGTTTTTCTTTTGCCATTGATCTCTACTATATCGCCCACTTCTAATCCAAACTCCTTCATGTCCTCCGGATCGATCCTGGCGATCGCCCTACCCACATCTTTCGACAAAGCTTCTTTCACTTTTAGAGTCAATTCTTTATTAGTTTTTTTCATTGCCTCACAACTTTCTTGCCTGGCCGCTACCGCTTCGTAGGGGCGGACCCATGTGTCATACGTATCAAGTTAAGGACATAATTTTTCTACGTAAATTGACGTATTTAAAGATCTTATGTTGCACCATACGTTATATCTAAATGCTGTAAGTGTAAATGTTATAGGTGATTATATGCATTATATTAAGTCCCATCTGTTGCTGATTTTGATTGAATTTGATTGAAAAATTGTTTATTTATTTTTGTTAAATTTTTACTTTTTATTTTTTATATAAAATGTTTATTTTCAATATGTTGCAACAAAAATGGATATCCTTAACTTGACACCTATGACACATGGGTCCGCCCTTTTCTCTTTTCTTTATCCGAATTATAAGGGCGCCCCTACGGTATTAAAGGGGGAGAAACTCCCCGACCCCTCATTTAAACAACAATTGCTTAAAATTATTTAACGCCTCAATACCTTTAACTTCACGAGGCTGTAACGGCATAATAACGGTCTTTAGAGCTCTGAATTTTATTCTTATCCGTTTTATATATTCTTTCTGGGCATCGCTTCTTTCCCGGCAAAAACAGCAATCTCTCGATTTTAACCCGGCAGGGTAGGCCTTCCCCTCCCTTAAGGAAGGGTCTAAAACATTGTTTACCAATAACTGCCTTACCCTTATCTCATGCCCGTTTAAATCGTTTACTAATCTCTCTGTTTCTAAAATTGCCATCTCTTCCGGGATAGTTACGACAATAAACTCACATTTATTTTGATCCTTAAGCAATCCTTCTATTTTCTTTACCGTCCTCTTCATCTCTACCAAAAAATCATCACCTTCATCAGGATCATATTTACCGGAAAAACTCTCAACCATATATCTGTATTTCCAGCGCATTCTAGCCAGAACCTTAATCCATTCATTTAATAATCCGGGCAGAGTTAGAAGCCGAAGAGCATGACCGGTAGGCGCGGTATCCACAATATACTTATCAAACTCTGCTTCCTCAATAAGGTCAACTATGGTTTTAAGCCCCATCACTTCATCTATTCCCGGAATGGGTAAGGCAAAAATAGAATCACTGTCTTCCTTATCTAAATAAGTAGAGGTGCCAAAGATTTTCTCTATCTGGTTTTCATATTTTACTTTGAATTCTGAAAGAGCTTTTTGCGCGTTTATTTCCAAGACGCTTAAATTTTTTACACTTTCTACGCTTTTTATTTCATCCCCGATTTTCCGATCTAAACTATCCGAGAGCGAATGCGCCGGGTCAGTAGAGATAACTAATGTCTTAAAACCATCCTTGGCTAGATAAAGACCCGCGCTTAAAGCACAGGTCGTTTTTCCAACCCCGCCTTTTCCGCCGAATAAAATCAGTTTTAGAGCATCTTCTTTCAGACCAGTTAATGCCATTTAGCCTTTCCGTATTTTTATTTCTAAAATGCCGTTTTTGTAACTTGACTCTAAAGTTTCCGGCTTAACCTTCGCGGGAAGTAAAACCTCTTTATAGTATTTTCTATCCTTACTGACAGCCCTTATCTCTAATATATCCCCTTTTAAATCCAACGAAATACCTTCTTCATTAATCCCCGGCATTTCCGCCATAACCACAATCTCTTCCTTTTCCGGAAAGACATCAGTGATCGGCTCTCTTTCTTCTTCAACCTTGGGACCTTTAGGTGTTTTTTTAATATTGCCAAACGGTTCTACAATGGGCTTTCCGCCTGCCGCTGTCTTGAGGGAAAAACCAAACACCCCTTTCATGCCTTTTTTGAGGTGGCTTAAATCAATTTCGCCTTCGTTGAAAATCTCACCGCCTGTTTCTTTTCCACCGTCAGCGGATTCGCCTTTGGCGGAAAACTTTGCCGCAAGATTGACCAAGTTTTCAATACCCTTAAATAAGCCCCCAATGCCAAAATCAAAACCTATTTCTTCTTCCTTTTTCTTTTCTTTGACCATTTTTGTTTTCTCCTCTAAGTAAAAATTTTCCTTGGAACAATCCCTTTTTCTCTAAAAAAGAAGAAACGCCTAATACTGCATAGAAAGCGTTTTCAGAGGTTTTGTGGGGACATTCTTGTAAGGTTTAGCTTTATATTCTTCGTGTGTCTCAGTTTGCAATTTCTTGATCCGCTTACTGATAGCGTCTGAAAGTCTTTGGGCGGCATTTCTTCTTTTGTCCAACGCGAAGATCTCTTTCTTAAGCCTATTTTTCTCCCTTCTATGCATGTACAATTCCAGATAAACAGACCTCTGCACTTTAGGTATAGATCTAGCGCCGACAGAATGCATGCTTTTTATGTCTCTAGCACCTATTACTTGCTGTAATCCGTTCATCTCGTCCGGCTCCTTTTTGGTTTTGAGGCAAACATTTTTTTACCCTATTTATTCCGTCAAGCGGTAATTCCAAACTAAACGGTAGCGACACTCTTTTCTCTTTTCTTACTAACACTAATAGCTACTCTAATGCCGACTTCTTTTTTGACAAGTTCTTTAACTAGTTCTTTCACCCTATCCTGATTAGTCTTTGACCCGACACGGCTTGTCTCAGAAGCCAATATGTCCTGACATATTTGCATAAAAGCCCCCTTGGCATTTCTTACGGGGGTGATACCTTGAACTTTGAGTGTCTTGGCGATCATAATACAACCGCGGACAGTAGGAGCAAACTCGCACTTTCCTGACTCTCTTAAACCCCTTACGATGTTGACGATTATCTCAGCATGTTGTTTTGAAAGCTTAGACTTTGCCTGGGTAATAGCCACTTCTGTCTCATAGTCAAAGTAATCCAGGTCCATGGTGATCATCCTGTCCCTTAAAGCATCCTGGCTCCTATGAACACCGGCATATTCTTCGGGGTTAGATGTAAAGATAGCATTAAACTCTGGGTCAACCTTCAAGTATGGTTCCTCTCCGCCTCGCCCTACAGGCAGATCCATCATCTTTTCCTGCAGGATTGAAAGGAGAATATTATTTGCCTCCGGGCGCGAACGGGTAAATTCATCATATATCAAAGTAAACCCGTATTTGCAGGCAACGGTCAGGCGATTATCCACCCAGCGTTTTACCATATCCTCTTCAGTCTTTAAGACACTTGAGATAAATCGGTCCACAACCTTTCTAACTCGATAGCCATACTCACCACCAACCAGATCAGAAGTAGTAAACTCTTCATCTCCGTGAATCATAACCACTGGTCTTGTTATTTTGCTCGCTAAGTGCATAGCCAGCGTAGTTTTGCCGGAGCCGGATATCCCTCTAAAATGGACCGGAAACCCTGCCTTTATATAGGCAAGCGCCCTATTGGCAATATCCTTAATATATTTTGTTTCCACAAAGTCCGACAACGGGCTTGGTTCAAGTACTGTAGTCATTTCATCGATCATTTTGTCTCACCTCTTTTTTTGGCTTCACAGTTTTATTTACCGCGCTCCAGAGCCTATTTGCTTCGGCTAAATCGGCGCGGATCTCTTTTTCCTTCCTTCTAAAATCATCCCTTAAAGAAGATACATTCTTGATCAGCTCAATCCTATCTTCTTTAAGCCCTTTTGTTAAATCTTCGGCCATCTCCTTATGAAGTTCTCTACAGCGGTCAACAAACTTCCTGGCACTATCTCTGATAAACTCTGCTTGCTCCTTTAAATCTTTTATGCTTCTCTTTCTATCTCCGCGAGCCATAGCGATATCTTCACAAAGCCCCTTCATTCCACTCGATATGTTATTCATACTCTAGACTCCTTTTTGAATAACCCCCCTACCTCCGCAGACACTACAGGGGAGATTTCCGCCTACGCTGTAGCCATCGCCTCCGCAATTAGGGCATTCCTCTTTAGCCCCTCGGCATGTAACACTGCCTTTTCCTTTACATGCCGAACAGGTAATCCGGCTGTGTGGATGAACGCCGCTACCCTTACAAAAGGCGCACTTTACTGCCGGTTCATCCACCTTAACACGCCCCGTGCCGCCGCATACCTGACAAGCGGCCAGCTTAGACAACAAGTTAAATGGGTCTTTGCCTTTTCCCTTACAAAACGCGCATTTTATTTCGGTCATAGCCCCCATCCTCTCTCTTTCAGCCTGTGTTCTTTTTTTCATTTTTGTTAACCGCGAGGTGCTTTTACTTATTTTTTCTTCTTTACACCTTTTTTCCTCGCGCTTTTATTTTTAGTAGCTTTCTTCTTACTCTTTTTTCCAATAGCTTCTTCAACTGTCGTTACCTTCTCCCCTGCTTCGACCCTGGGCATTACTCCGCCTTTTCTGGATTTGGCCAAAGAGCCGGCCATTCCCCGCCACGCCGCTTTTGCCTTTTTCATATCTGAGCCATACTCGCCTAAAAGTTTCTTCACTTCGATTGCTATACCTCTTACGTATTTGGCGAGGTCTCGCTTCTGCTGTTCACTCATTTCTTCATGAGCGTCAGAGAATTCCTTGAGCTTCTTCGCAACATAGTTTTCGATGTCCTTAATGCCTTTTTGAATATTACCCATCACACCCCTAAAGTCTTTAAGTCTATCTGTCTCTCCCCTTTTAAGGCTTTCACTAAGATTACCAGCCATCTCTTTATGAGCCTTTGCTATTTCTTTCATCATAGCACCAACGTCTTTAGTAAGGTCTTTTACAAAGTTAGCTAAATCCTTTGCTTGTTCTTTGCTCATCTCTTTCCTGTCAGCGGCAAAACCTTTAATGGTTTTGTGAGTATCACTAACCAGGTTTTTCAACTCCTTTACCCGCACATCATAGGAACTGATAATGTTTTCGGTAATACCTTTCATGCTATCCGCTATTCCCATTTCTATTCCTCCTTTTTGTTTGTTGCTTTTTTTGAGATTTTCTGCTTACTTTTCGCGCTTGCCTCTTTTTACATCTGCTATACTTATATTAACTCCGTTAAAAATTTTCGCCCTTTTATCGGCATTATCTTTATTATTTTTAACAAAGTGGATTTTCCGAGTTGTCTTCCCCTTTGTTCGCCCAAGTATTTTCTGTACCTCTTTTCCTCTTTCTATATGTTGAACCAGGCGCTCCTTACGCTGAATCCTGAATTCCTTCAGCATTTTTTTAAGGTCCTTTATCCGTAAATCTTTTCCTTTGACTAAAAGCCCTTTAAGTTTTTTTGCCATCTCTTGCTGTTCTTTTTGAAATTCTTTTAGTTTGGAAGAGACCTCTTCTTTTCTGGCATCCTGCTTAACAAGAACCTCCTTAATAATTAGCTCCTGAAATTCTTTAACCCTTTGAAGGTCGCCTTTAACAAGGGCACCTTTAAATCTGGTCAGATTTTCTCTTAGGGCTCGCGCCATTTCCCTTTGTTGATCAAGATAACCTTTCAATAAATTCTTTATATCCGCTTCTCGTTCTTCCTGAGCTGACAAGACATCTTGTGTCATATTATCAAAATCTTTTTTTCTTAAATGTTCGTTCTGGGCGAGGGTGTCACGTAATTGAATATTAATTTTTTGGCCCTCTTCTTTTTTATCAAAAAAGGTCTCTTGGAAGTTGCCAAGGATCTTCTGCGTAGTGTCAAAAATCGCCCCCACGCTTTCGATTCTCGTTTCATAGGAAGAAATGATATCTTCCGCGGCATTATTCAAATCTAACGTTCCTGACATCTTTAAGATCACTCCGTTTAAGATCCTTCGGCTTTTCCTATTCATCGAAGCCTCAGGATAAAATTTTTTCAAAAAATTTCAAGGAATTCCTTGGCGAGGCATGCTTTTTGTCCTTCGTGCACATAAGGATACTTCGACAAGAACCCCTCTTGATCTTATCCTTAGGCCGCTGTCGCGGTTAACCCGATAGCTTCAGCATACTTCAGGTAAGTTTCGACTGACGCTATAACCACTCTAGCTTCAATCGCGAGAATCTCTATACCCACTAAAGAAACTCTTACCCAAGCGTCCACTACTACGCCTTTGTCCAGGATACGGTCAACAACTTCAACCAAGCTGGAAGAACCGATCGCTTTTTCTACTGCCATGTTAATCACCCCCTTCAAGTTTGTAAAACAAATTTGATTCTTCAGCACCGTTAAACAATGCGGTAAACATGAGCATTGTAGGCGCTATAAGGATCTCCTTCGCTCTTTTTTAGATTGCTTCGGTTTCGCCCATTTCAGGGGCGAAACAATCTCTTTCTAAAATCTATTTCAATCAAAGCACAAACAAACCTAAAAAAACAAGACACGCAACAATTAAATTAAGCATCACTTCAACCGAAGGACAAAAAAACTTACGGGATTTGCATCGTTACTCTATACTTTTTCCTGTTATCTTGAAATTCGCTATACTCGGTAATTTCCTCCACCTCTAACACTTTTGCAACAAAATAGGTTGAGCTGATTATATTTTTTTGACGCCTCTTCGGACAGTATATTTCGCATTCTAAATTAGTACCTTTACCTATCAGTTCATACGTCTCGAAAATTAATCCTGTCATGTTTATATCATCAATAAATGACTCTTTTATTTCATCACCACTTCTGCCTTGTAGTTTATTGTAAGCTATAAAGCCGTTTTTAAAAGATGTCATTTGTCCCCGTTTCATGTGTGAGTTTACACTATAACTTACATTTTGCAAAGTAATACTTCAACCCTGGCTCCTAAATAGAAAGTACTAAACAAAAAAAGCCCCTGTTGTTATAATGGTTTTAGGAAAAAAGCCAACTCACCCAAAGGGTGAAAAACAACAGGAGCAAAGATATGATAACAAAAGAATTGAACAGAGTCACGTTAAAAAAGTCAGAAGAGAACGTAACGGGTAAAATGGGGTTAAGCTGGATCGGGCATTGCCTGAGAGACTACGGGTTTACGGCGATTATAGACAAACACTATGCAAGGAAACGAAATTCCAACAGACAGATAGAAGCAAGCCGAAAGATAGAAGCGGGAGTATTAATGTTCGTAGGCGGCGGGCAGAGGATAGAAGATATAGAGAATTTGAGAAAGGATAGTGCGCTAGTGAGGACACTTGGGTGGGGAAAAATGATAGCGCCGGATACGCTGAGAGACTTTTTAAAAGATAAAAGAAATGCCGCCAAACTAAGGCAGGTAAATCACGAGCTTGCGATCAAAGTAATGAGAGAGAGTGAGATCAACGAATTCACCTATGATAATGACGCGACGTACATAGACAGCAATAAAGAGAGCGCGGAGTATTCATATCAGAAGAAGAAGCAGTATAGCGGGTTGCTGGGTTTTATCCCGGAACTGGACATATGCAATACGGTGGATTTTAGGAGAGGAAACGTATCGCCGTGTGATGGGATATTGAATCAGCTAAGGAAAGCCGTAGCACAAGCGAAGGCAGCGGGGAAAAGAATAGCGATGCTTCGCAGTGATTCCGCGGCGCATAGCAATGAGGTTATCAAAGAGTGCAACAGAGAAGGAATCAAATATTACATATCGCTGTCAAAGAACCTTGCGATAAAAGAGATTATAGCGTCACTGGATAAGAAGGTCTGGAAGAAACTCTCAGGTAAGTATGAAGACCGAGCGACAGAATACGCTGAAGCCGTATATGTCACAAACGCGGGAGAAACAGTAAGAATGCTGATACTGCGTTGGGAAAATCCCGATGCCACATTGTTTGACCAGAGCCCGTATTGTTATCACGCGATAGGTACGAATGATAATGAGATAAGTTCGATGGATTGGTTAGAGAAGCATAATGGAAGGATGAGCAGCGAGAATTACAACAAAGAAGTGAAGAGCGGATTCAATTGTGATTATACGCCGAGTCATGATTTTGAGATGAATCGAGGATATTTTTTATTGGGGATATTAGCATATAACGCGGTACAGATAATGAAGTTATTTTATCTGAGTGGGCAGGCAAGGAAATGGACGATAAAAACGCTAAGGTATCATTTTGTAAACGTGTGCGGGAAGATAATAAAAACAGCAAGGAGATATATCTGCAAGATAATAAACGTTACAGATGATACCTTCGAGTTGTTCAGATCGTGTTTGTTTCATTTAAAAATGGGGTGAAACTCCCAAAACTAAGCGGATAGAGCAACTGATAGACGGCATTGAGGGAAGGTGTGCGCGAATCGGGGAAAACCCCGCCTAAAGTGCCAAGTTTAAGCGGCTCTGATTTGGACAAGTCGATATTCAAGACGAAATGCTCTCATAATCGAGTTATTCGGGAAGCATTTTTTGTGGTTCGAATTCTAATTAGGATTTGGGG
>Ga0114918_10002291_pt1 | contig 17174 bp, 16 predicted proteins | sample LantaG_FD_87015 | JGI IMG/M metagenome (GOLD analysis project Ga0114918, IMG submission 87015) | Deep subsurface microbial communities from Baltic Sea to uncover new lineages of life (NeLLi) - Landsort_02402 metaG | ecosystem: Environmental > Aquatic > Marine > Oceanic > Sediment | place... | reverse complement strand
TTTATTTATCACTATCCTGTACAACCACATTTTAAATGAATTTACCGATTTTATTTTCCCTATCTTCTGCCACATTGTAATCATTGTTTCCTGTACAATATCCTTTGCCAGCTCTTCATCACCAAGCATCCTGAATGCTATCGAGAATGCAAAGGGAGAGGTTATTCCCACCAGTTCCCTGAAGTAGCTCAGATTCCCTTTCCTGCACTCTTCTATTATATTATGATCTATCAAGATCCTTAATGTTTTCTATTAATAAGACGTAATTATAACAGCAAGGTAAAAAACATATACTAATTTTATCAATAAAACAACCATGCAAAAGATAATTACACTCAGTACAGACAAAAAATACGGACTGTACGATATTACCTCAAATGTGCAGGAAGTAATAAGGGAAAGCAATGTCAGCATTGGAATTGCTTCAGTATATGCAAGGGGATCTACTGCTGCGATCATGATCCAGGAAAACTGGGATCAGTCGGTTCAGAACGATGTTATTACTCTGCTTAACAGGTTAATCCCGGCGGGTATCTGGGAGCATGATCGCCAGGACAATAATGGTGATTCACATCTTAAGGCAGGGCTTGTTGGTGCATCGGAAACAATACCGGTTGTTAGCGGGAAAGCAGGGCTGTCAACATGGCAGAATATCTTTCTTTGCGAGTTTGACGGGCCAAGAAGCCTGAGAGAGGTAGTCGTAACTGTTATTGAAGATAAATAATGGATTTGCTCCGGAACTTTCAGTTATACAAAGAACCATCAACGGATCTCAGCGCGTCTGAAATATTTCTCTTAAAATCATCATATTTTATCCTGCTGAGAGCAGTCTTTTTAAAGAGCCTCTTAAATTGATCTTCTGTAAGTGATCCCCATTCTTTAGGGGTCATTCCTGCTATCTTTTCATCAATTATGAATTCCGGATGAGAATTTGGTTTTAAGTTTTTATTCCAGGGACATACCTCCTGGCACCTGTCACAACCATATACTCTCCCTCCCAGTTTCGGAACAATCTCTTCTGGTATCGGTCCCCTGTTCTCAATAGTAAGGTTTGAAATACATTTCCGGGCATCAATGGTCCTGTTGTCATTTATTGCGTTGGTTGGACAAGCATCAATGCATAATCTGCAATCACCACAGTAATCACTTTTGAATGGCTCATGGTAATCCAATTCAATATTAAGCATAAGGATGCCTATGAAAAAATATGATCCGATCTCTTTGTTAATCATTATTGAATTACGGCCCTGCCAGCCCAGACCTGCTTCACTGATCCAGGATTTTTCATGAAGAAATCCTGTATCGGAAAAAGCTTTTCCTTCAGTATCCGGCCGTATCTGTTTTACCAATGCCAGCAGTTTTTCAAGCTTTGGAACAATAACATCATGATAGTCAGTGCCGTAAGTATATCTTGAAAGGATGGGAACTCCCTTTTCTCTCTGTTTATTTTCCGAGTAATAGCTGATTGCCGTTACGACCAGTGATTTTGTACCCGGAAAAACGATTTCCGGATTAAATCTTTTTTCCGGCTCCCTTTCAAGATAGCTCATCTTATCATTCATACCTCTTTCAAGCCAGGCCTTTAACATAGATCCGTGATCCGTAAGCACACGGATCCTTGCTATGCCGCAGATATCAAATCCAAGTTCAAAAGCTTTCTCTTTAATCAGATCAGACATACTTTTATTCTTTACCCTTTTCATCATATAATAATTTATTTTAATGGTATGATGGAACCCACATGTAGCTGATTATTATAATATTGTGTTTAGCTTCGCTGAGCTCGCAAGCTCGGTTGTGTATTCAAATACATGCGGGTTTCATAGGTATTTATTAAAGAAACCCCAGCTCGAGTTTTGCTTCATCGCTTAGCATATTTTTATCCCAGGGGGGATTGAAAGTAAGTTTAATATCGCACTCCTTCACCCCTTTTGTACCCATCACTTTATGTTTTACCTCCTCGATAAGCTGATCTGCCATAGGGCAGTTGGGTGCTGTAAGAGTCATCAGAATATGTGCTATATGGTCATCATCAACCTCAATATTATACACCAGGCCAAGGTCATAAATATTAACAGGAATCTCAGGATCATAAATGCTTTTAAGAACTCCTGTTATCCTGGTTTCTATTTCTAGTTGTTCAGAAGCATCCATAGATTGTTCCTTTTAAATGAATTTATTTAGTCCCTGTAATAACCCACCCCTATCCCCTCCCGGGAGGGGAATTTAAATTGTTACTTTTTGCCTTATAGGCCATGGCATACAGTTTCATCTGCCTGATCATTGAGAGTAATCCGTTCGACCTGGTTGGTGAAAGGTTCTGCTTCAATCCTATCCTGTCGATGAAATAGAGATCGGCTGAGATTATTTCATCGGGAGTACGGTCAGTGAGGACTTTGATCAGGAGTGCAATGATGCCTCTTGTAATTAATGCATCACTGTCGGCAGTGAATTTGATTTTGCTGCCGTTAAATTCCGGATGAAGCCACACTTTTGACTGGCAGCCATCAATAAGGTAATCGTGCACTTTAAAGAGGGGATCAATTTCGTGTAGTTCTTTACCGAAATCTATAAGCAGATCGTATTTATCCATCCAGTCTTCAAAAGCAGAAAATTCCTCAATGATAGTATCCTGAACTTCGTTAACTGACATTTTACCTATTTTGAAAACATCTTAACCACTTTTTCAATACCCATGCCAAGAGTATCGATCTCTTCCATGGTATTATAGAAACACATTGATGCTCTTACGGTTCCCTCAATACCAAGACGTTTCATTATCGGCTGGGCGCAGTGGGTTCCGGTTCGGACGGCAATACCCAGTTTATCAAGAACCATTCCCGTATCATACTGGTGAATATTTTCAAGCAGGAATGATATAACCGGAATCTTTCTGTCGGAGATCCCATAAATTTTCAGTTCTTTGATTGCAGAGAGTCTTTCCGTTGCATAGGCAAGAAGTTCGTGTTCTCTTTTTTCAATATCCCCGAGGCCTATCGATTGTACATAATCAATGGCGGCACCCAGTCCTATTGCACCGGCAAAGTTAGTTGTCCCTGCTTCAAATTTAAACGGAAGTTCATTATAGGTAGTTTTTTCGAATGTAACATTTGCTACCATGTCGCCACCACCCTGGTATGGCGGAAGTTCAGAAAGCCATTTTGTCTTACCGTATAAAACACCTATTCCAGTTGGAGCGTATATCTTATGGCCTGAGAAAACATAAAAGTCACAATCCATTGCAGTAACATCAACCTGTCCGTGCTGAATACCCTGGGCACCATCAATCAGCACAGGTATATCCATTGAATGAGCAGCTTTGATGATTCTTTTTACCGGTAAAATCGTTCCCAGTGCATTAGACACCTGTGTAACGGCAACAATCTTCGTTTTGGGAGAAAGCAGCTTCAGATATTCATCAAAGAGTATCTCACCATTATCATTTACCGGTATCACAAGAAGTTTTGCACCTTTACGTTCGCACATCATCTGCCATGGTACAATATTGGCATGGTGCTCAAGGTGGCTTACAATGACCTCGTCTCCGTTCTTTATATATCGTTCACCGAATGAAAATGCAATACCGTTTATTGAACCTGTTGTTCCTGTTGTAAAAATTACTTCTTCTTTTTCTCTGGCATTGATGAAAGAGCGTACCTTTTCCCGGGCATCTTCATATTTTTCCGATGCCTGGTCGCTCAATGCATGCACTCCCCTGTGTATATTACTGTTATATGTCGTAAATACCTCATTTACAGCATTTATAACAGATATTGGTTTCTGTGTTGTAGCACTATTGTCTAAATATACGAGTGGTTTATCATATATTTTCCTTCCAAGTATCGGGAAGTCGGCCCTTATTTCCGAGATACCTTTCACCGTTTTACATATTACCGCATTTAACCATACAGATGGCACAGCGCGACAGTTCTCCTTTCAGGCGCTGCATCACAAGGCTGTCCATTCTTTCCTGTAAGGCTTCCACTTTGATATTGCGTATAACTTCATGTGCAAATCCGAACATAAGCATAAGCAGTGCTTCACGTTTGCTTATACCCCGCGACTGCATATAGAACAAAGCATCATCATTGAGTCTGCCTACTGTTGCTCCATGGCTGCATTTAACATCATCAGCATATATTTCGAGTTGCGGCTTGGTATCCATTTTTGCATCATCAGTGAGCAGGATGTTATTATTTTTCTGGTAAGCCACTGTTCCCTGTGCATCCTTGTGCACATATATCCTTCCGTTGAAAGCTCCTGTTGCCATTTCATCCAGAACCCCTTTGAACAGCTGGTTACTTTTGCAATTTGGGAAAACATGGTCGACATTCACATAATTATCCACATGCTGCCATTTATCGGCAAGAAATAATCCGTATGAATTACTTTCGGCCCCTTCTCCGCCAAGATAGTGATAAGTGTTGTTACGGACAAGTCCTCCGTGAAGAGTTATATTATTTGAAGATACACGGCTGTTCTTTTCCTGGTGAATAAAAGTATGACTGATCTTACATGCATTATTGTGCTCATTTTGTACCCGCATAATATCGAAATGAGCATTTTCGCCGACAAATACTTCAGTTACAGCATTTGTAAGGAATTTATTGGGAGAGAGTGTGTGGTCGCATATTATAAGTGTGAAATCGGCATTATCTTCAACAATGATAAGATTACGGTGCTGGTTGAACATATCCTTATCAGACTGGACAAGGTTGACTACCTGCACAGGCCTTTTAAGAGTCGTTCCTGCGGGGACATAAATAAAAACCCCATCGGCGGCCATGGCCATATTCAGATGAACCAGCCCGTCATTGTTCCCGTTCAAATATTTCCCATAATGTTTTTCAATCGTGCTTCCGAATACTTTTGCTGCTTCGTTAAGACTACCTATCTGTATACTGCCCGGAAGCTCTCTGATTTTACCATTATTAGTGGGATAGAAGCCGTTAAAAAGGATGAGTCCGTATACATCAAGATCAGTAACATCGCAGCTGAACTCTTCTGCTTTTGTAAAATCTGACTCGTCAGGAATAAAATAGTTTTTATAGTCGTGATTAAACCAGGCATCCATGTTCGTGTACCTGTATGCTTCGTTTTTCCGTGTTGGAATCCCTGTTTTTATAAAATTAGCAATCGCATCTTCACGAAATGAGTTTAAAAAGGGAGCAGAATTCTCCGATATCCTCTTTATGTTCTCATCATAAATTCTTAAATAACGGTCAGAGCTTTTGCGAAGTTTATTCATGAGAGTTCATTCTTTTCGACATTCTTTTTGATCCAGTCATATCCCTTTGCCTCAAGTTCCAATGCAAGTTCCTTCCCTGCAGTCTTTACTATCCGGCCGTCATATAAAACATGCACGACATCGGGAATAATATAATCAAGAAGTCTCTGGTAATGAGTAATAACTATTGTTGCATTATCGGGCCGTTTGAGCTTGTTAACTCCGTTTGCCACAATGCGGAGAGCATCTATATCAAGACCTGAATCAGTCTCATCAAGAATTGCAAGTTTCGGTTCGAGTATTGACATCTGGAATATCTCGTTTTTCTTCTTTTCCCCGCCTGAAAAACCTTCATTAACAGATCTGTTGGCCAGTTTGGAATCAATTTCAACCAACTCTTTTTTCTCACGCATTATTTTCAGGAATTCCGATGCGGAAAGTGGTTCAAGGCCTTTATGTTTCCTGTGTTCATTGACTGCCGTTTTCATGAAGTTTACCATACTCACGCCCGGTATTTCGGTTGGGTACTGGAATCCCAGGAATATACCTTCCTTTGACCGGTCTTCGGGTGCCATTTCCAGGAGGTTTTTCCCTTCATAAGTTACAGTTCCCCCGGTTACCTCAACGAATTCCCTCCCTGCAATAACTGCGGCAAGAGTACTTTTACCCGAACCGTTCGGCCCCATGATCGCATGTATCTCTCCCGGCTTAACTTCAATACTGATACTTTTCAGGATTGTCTTCCCGTCAATAGCAGCCTTTAAATCTTTAATAATCAGCATTATATTGTTATTATTTTGTCTTTTATCTTTTGTTTTTTTTATCCAACGCTTCCCTCAAGACTTATCTGTAAAAGTTTCTGTGCCTCAACAGCAAATTCCATGGGCAGCTTATTGATCACCTCACGGGCATATCCGTTTACAATGAGCCCGATCGCATCTTCTGTTGAGATCCCTCTCTGGTTGCAGTAAAATATCTGGTCCTCACCTATTTTTGATGTTGTGGCTTCATGTTCAACGATGGCTGTCTGGTTATCAACCTCCAGATAAGGAAAGGTGTGTGCACCGCATTTATCACCTAGAAGCAGTGAGTCGCATTGTGAGAAATTTCTTGCACCAGAGGCATTCTTCAGTACTCTCACGAGGCCCCTGTAGCTGTTCTGTCCCTCCCCTGCAGATATACCTTTTGATACAATAGTACTTTTTGTATTCTTGCCTATATGTATCATCTTGGTCCCGGTATCCGCCTGCTGGTGGTTGTTTGTAACGGCAACAGAATAAAACTCGCCGGTTGAATTATCGCCGCGAAGTATGCAGGAGGGATATTTCCATGTTATTGCAGAACCTGTTTCAACCTGGGTCCAGGATATCTTTGAATTTTCACCCCTGCAAAGACCTCTTTTGGTCACAAAATTGAATATCCCGCCTTTCCCCTCTTTATCACCCGGGTACCAGTTCTGAACTGTTGAATACTTCACCTCTGCATTATTTTCAGCAATGATCTCTACTATTGCGGCATGAAGCTGGTTTTCGTCCCTCATGGGAGCAGTACAACCTTCGAGGTAACTCACATAGCTTTCCTCCTCGGCTACGAGAAGTGTTCTTTCGAACTGACCTGTATTGGCTGCATTTATCCTGAAATATGTTGAAAGTTCCATCGGGCATCTTACTCCTTTCGGGATGTAACAGAATGAGCCGTCACTGAAGACTGCCGAATTGAGAGCAGCAAAAAAGTTATCCGTATAGGGAACCACTGTGCCCATGTATCTTTTTACAAGTTCGGGATATTCTTTTACTGCATCACTGAACGAGCAGAATATTATACCTGATTCTGCAAGTGTTTCCCTGAAGGTGGTTTTTACTGACACCGAGTCCAATACAGCATCAACAGCAATGCCTGTAAGATGTTTCTGTTCTTCAAGAGGTATTCCGAGTTTGTCGAATGTTCTTTTAAGTTCAGGATCAATATCATCAAGGCTTTCCGGTGATGCTTTCTTCTTTGGAGCGGCATAATATATAATATCCTGGTAATCAATTGCAGGAATTTTCAGTTTTGCCCACTGCGGCATCTTCATGGTCTGCCAATGGCGGAAAGCCTTAAGGCGGAATTCAAGAAGCCAGTCCGGTTCACTTTTCTTTCCTGAAATGGTCCGAATAGTTTCTTCATTGAGACCTCTTGAAATCTGTTCCATTTCAATATCGGAATGAAAGCCATATTTATATTCCCCTGATGTAACGTCGTTCAGTATCCTGTCCTGATCTTTTTCCATTTATCTGTTTAACTGCACTCTTAAATTACACTTATTTATAACAATCGTAAACACTATTTGTTAAAATGTGCAAAAATCTTTTGAAACAAGCTTTGCAGAATCAGATTACCTGCAAAGCCAATCTGACTCTCCTGAAATCACAGACAGAACCATGGCGGTTGTTGATGATGGCTTAATGCAACAGTCTGGTTTATATGGAGCTGCTTATAAGAAATGTAGCTGCAAAAGCAATAATTGCATACAATTCCGGGAAGACTGCCAGTACCATGGTGTTTGCAAACACATTGTTGCCTGATCCTATCGATGCGATCCCGTTTGCACATATTCTACCCTGCTGAAATGCAGAGAAAAGTGCAACAGTACCAAGTATAAGTCCCGAAGCCAATATTGCAATGCCCTGCAGCATGGTCATCTGCTCACTGATAACACCGCTGCTGTTTATTATAAAAAAACCTGCGAATCCATACAATCCCTGTGTACCCGGAAGGGCACTGAGAAGCATATAACTGCCAAAAGGATCAGGGTTTTTCTTAAGTGCCCCAATGGTTGCGTTTCCTCCCATCGATACACCAACTGCACTTCCTATACCACTCAGTATAAGCATTACAGCCAATCCGATATATGCAAAAATCAGAGTACCTGAACCCGCTACTAAATTTACTGTTTCCATAATTATTTTCCTGTTTAAGTGCTTACTTTTTTATTTTAAATGGTTTGTATTTAATTCCGCCTCCGGTAAAACCGGCATTTTTGTAAAACTCCACAAATGTAAGCCTCATGGGATGAACGAAGCTGCCCAGAGTGGCTATGGCAATATTCATTGTATGTCCAACCACCAGTAACAGCAGGAAGAGAAGCCATCCTACATAAGGCACCGACAGCATCTGTGATGATATCTGATTAAAGACGAATCCCAGGATTGATGATGATATTCCCAGAGCAAAAAGTCTGATATACGAGAGAAGATCGCCGAAAACACCTGTTATAATGTTATAGGAATCCCATACTCCTTTTCCCACCCGGAGAAAGATATTTAAGTCGGGACTGTTAAAGAGGAATATCAGAACTCCCGAGACAACAATCAGTCCGATAAACAAAGGTTTCAGTTGTGTTTCGTTTATAAGATTCACTGCGCCGCCACCCTTAAAGATTACGATTGTAAAAGCCAGCATGACCCATCCGATCGTTGGAATACTATATTTGAATCCTCTCAGTCTGATTGTATTAATGATCTTTAATATCATTCCGAATATTATCTGGAATCCGCCTATTATGATTGCCAGATAAAACATATTTATCGGATCAAGCATATAGTGTCTCAGGTAGTTGAGAAAAGGCAGATTTGACTCAGCACTCTTAAGAATTGTTCTTCTGTATTCTGAAAAACCATCCTCACCTAAAATTTTAACAGCTTCGCTTGTAAAGCTCTGTTTTGTTTTGAATGTTTCCCCTTTGATCTGACTGAACTGATAAATTATCCGGGCCGGCACGCCCTCCTTTTTCATTTGCACAACGGAGTTTTCAGTAATTGTATAGCCTGAATCGATAAGGTTTATCCCGAAGAAGGTCCCGGAAATCAGGCCGAATAATATAGCAGCCACACCAAAATACTGGGCAAGTGAGATTACAGGTCTGTATTCCGGTTTGACTCTCTTTTTAATGAAAAAGCCCGCAACGATGAAAAAGAGTCCGTATCCTGCATCTCCCAGACAGAACCCGAAAAAGAGCATGAAGAAGGGAGCAAAAAAAGGAGTCAGGTCCAGTTCCCTGTAATCCGGAAGGGCAAAGAGTTTTGAAATTGGTTCAAATAATGTTGCAAATCTGTTGTTTTTAAGGATTACGGGAATCTTTTCGTTTGCATCCGGTTCAGAAACATAGGAGTAGCAGTCGGTTTCCTGTAAAACCTTATCTATCTCCTTTTCTTCTGAAAGAGGCACCCATCCTTCTAAGACATATAAATTGTCTTCCGCATATTTATCAGCCTGTTCCGCAGTTCCCGAATATTCTATCCTGCTGATTGCATCATCAGTGCCTCTATTGAGTGAAGCAAGCCAGACAGGGGTATTATCTTTAATGGTTGATTCAATTTCTTCAATTTTCTTTTCGCATAACGAAATTTCTTCAATAACCGACCCGGCAGTTTTTTCAGGGATCTTCTCCTGATCCGCTTCAATATCGGGAGCCTCATCCTCCCTGTGAATTACAGCAAAGTATAATTTCCCCCTGTCGCGACTGATTATCTCAAGTACAAAATCCTCCTCCCATTTCTCCTGAAACCTTTTTTCAGGACACACGAATAATGATAATGACCAGCTTGATTCCTTAAGTTTCTTTAAAGTATTTAAATTAAATTCTCCCCATGGCTTAGCCCTGTCGGCTTCCGGCCTCAGCAGCTCGAGCCTCCGACCGATTTCTTCTGTCTCATTAAACAATGATTCAAGATTGACCAGCACCTTCAAGGGATCATCAGGAAGTTCAGAGGGAGTTGCATCAGATACAATGGCGGACAGCTGTCTGATTGCCTTTTTATATCTTTTAAGCAGCATCAGGTCTTTTTCGATGGTTTTGCATTCGTTGAATTTTATTTTTTCATCGATATGTACAACTCCGGTTGCCCGCAATTTATGGAGCAGGTCGTCGTAATCCATGTGATAAACCAGAAAAGTATGTTTTCTAATCTTTGCTATCATACTGCTTCGGTTGCATAAAGTTCTTCCTGACGGGCTTTAATTATTTTTTGTGCAGATTTCTGCAGATTTTCCTCATCCTCCAGAAAGCTTTTTATCCTTCTTATTGCATCTTCATAACCCGGAATCTGTACTTTCTCATAAAGATTTACTTTCTGTGTAGTCTTTTTCCGGGCTGAATTGAGTATTTCCATTTTTTTCAAAGCCAGGTCCCGTTTTATAATAATGGTATATAGCTCTTTCAGTATCTTTAGTCCCTCAGGGAACCAGTTAGGGTTATCGAAGAGGCTGAAAGGCTTCACACTGAAGATGATATTCTCAAATTCAGGAATCTTGATTCCAGCAATTTTTACAGTTTTTACTTTTATTTCCTTTATTTCGAGGAGACCGGAATCAAATTCCGCCCATAATCTGACGCCTTCGTTATACCTGTCAATTTTGGCAGAGAATTCTTTTTTATATCCCCGGGCTACCTCTTTGGCATTATTAACCTCAATCCTGAGGGCAGATTCTTTGTTCTTAAGAATAGGCAATGCAAGAGTTCTCACCCTCAATTGTTTATTAAGGTTCTGAAGTGAGATCTTATTATATTGAAATCTAATTGCCATAGACTTTTTATGCTAGTTTTCAGAAGGCTTCGGCCAGTATTTTGTAACCAGATCATCTTTTATTCCAACCTCTTCATGTGAAAAATATTTTGCAAACAATTCCCATCCGGTATCAAGCATGGTGGTGATATCAATGTTGATATCTATTGCCAGCAATTTCCGGGAATAATCTTTTGCAAATCTCAAGGTGCGTTCATCATAATCGGAGAGGTCAAATCCGTTTTCATGCTTTGTTCTGGCATTTGCTGCATCAGCGTAAAGCCTTATAGCTCCGTTCATTACATGGGGATGGTCTTCTCTTGTCTGTTTGCCGATAACGAGCTGCTTGAGTCTTGACAGGGATCTGAAAGGATCGATGATCACTTTCCCGATTTCTACATCACGCCTCAGGAAAAGCTGGCCCTCAGTAATATATCCGGTATTATCGGGGATAGCATGCGTGATATCTCCTCCCGAAAGAGTTGTGACTGCTATTATCGTTATTGAACCGCCATCAGGAAACTGGACAGCTTTCTCATAGATTTTTGCCAGATCGCTGTAAAGTGATCCGGGCATATTATCTTTTGAAGGGATCTGGTCCATCCTGTTCGAAACGATCGCCAGGGCATCTGCAAACAGAGTCATGTCGGTGAGAAGCACCAGAACCTTTTCCTTTTTCTCAACGGCAAAAAATTCGGCTGCAGCCAGTGCCATATCAGGTACCAGCAGTCTTTCAACCGGTGGGTTTTCAGTTGTATTGATAAATGCTATGATCCTCTCAAGCGCACCTGCGTTTTCAAAAACATTCTTATAATAGAGATAATCGTCGTTTGATAATCCCATTCCTCCGAGAATTATCTTATCAGCCTGAGCCCTCAGTGCAACAGTTGCCATAACCTGGTTAAAAGGCTGATCGGGATCTGCAAAAAACGGGATTTTTTGTCCGGTTACCAGGGTATTATTGAGGTCTATGCCTGCGATACCGGTTGATATTAACTGAGAGGGCTGTTTCCTCCGTACGGGATTAACAGATGGTCCCCCGATTTCACGGTTGGTCCCGCTCAGAGCCGGGCCTCCGTCAATTGGTTCTCCGTATGCATTCAGAAATCTTCCTGCCAGATCCTCATCCACTTTCAGTGTCGGCGCCCTTCCAAGAAATATTAATTCTGCATTAGTCGGTACGCCTTCAGTACCTGAGAATATCTGCAAAGTAACCTCATCACCGATAATCTTTACCACCTGCGCAAGGCGTCCGTCAACCAGTGCAAGTTCATCATATCCGACACCGGTTGCTATTACCGAGCATGTGGCTTTTGTGATTCTGGTAAGTTTTGTATATACTTTTTGAAAAGCTTTCTTCTCCGTCATAACAATGCTATTTCTATTAACATTTGATCAACGTCCTTCAGATAGTTGTAAAATTCTTTCGATTCAAATGAAGAGTAATTCATTTGTCTGAGCGAATTGATCAGTTTTTTAAACCACAAAGCCACCTCTTCAAATGTATTGAATTCCATTTCTTTATCATTAATCTCCAGCACTTTGTTCAGCATGTATTTCTGACGCTCAAGCGGGGATACCCGGTCTACCTTGTCAAATGCATCCTGCTGCAATATTATGAAATCGACCGTTTCGGATTTCCAGAATCTGATATGGTATTCAACAGGTACTCCGTCGTCTCCCAGAATATTTATCTGCTCCTGGGCTTCACGGCCCCTCAGAAGAACATCCTTCACCCTGGTTACCTGGTCGATCCATTCGTGCGAAATATTTTTGGAAACATACTCCTTCACCTCTTCATATTCGAGGTATTTTGAATAACTCTCAATGGGGTCAATGGCCGGATATCGTTTTGAATCGGCCCTTTGCTGAGACAGTGCATAAAAGCAGCGTGCAGCTTTTTTCGTCGATTCCGTAACAGGCTCTTTCAGATTACCACCGGCAGGTGAAACAGTTCCGATAAAAGTAATGGAGCCGGTTTTGCCGTTGTTAAGCTCCACAAACCCCGCTCTCGAATAGTAGTTCGAAATAATTGCGGGCAGATCCACTGGGAAGGCGTCGGTTCCGGGCAATTCTTCCATCCGGTTCGACATCTCCCTCAATGCCTGCGCCCATCTGGATGTAGAGTCTGCCAGCAGTAATATTTTCAGGCCCATTGAACGGTAATATTCTGCAATTGCCATGGCTGTATATACCGATGCTTCCCTTGCAGCAACAGGCATGTTTGATGTGTTTGCGATAATGGTGGTCCTTTCAATAAGCTTTCTCCCTGTCCTTACGTCAATTAAATTAGGAAAATCCGTGAATATCTCAACCACCTCATTGGCTCTCTCTCCGCAAGCGGCAATAACAACCATATCAGCATCAGCCTGTCTTGAAAGAGCATGCTGAATAACAGTTTTTCCGCAGCCAAAGGGACCCGGAATAAAACCAGTACCTCCTTCAGTGATAGGATTAAGTGTATCAATTACCCTTATTCCTGTTTCCATTATTCTGAATGGCCTTGTCTTGTTCCTGTAAGCTCTTACAGCTAATTTTACCGGCCATTTCTGAACCATGCTAATCTGATGCTCCTCTCCTTTCCCGTCAGTCACAACAGCAATTATGTCATGAATTTTGTAAGACCCATCCCCTGCTATCCATTTGACAGTATAATTACCGGAGAACTTGAATGGAACCATTATTTTGTGAGGTATCCAGTTTTCAATGACCTCTCCGAGCCACGAACCGGGCAGTACCTGATCATTTGGTTCAGCCAGTGGTTTGAAATCCCAGGCTATGTCCTCATCAAGCGGATAATTATATTCTCCCTTCTTAAGAAAAATGCCTTCCAGCTTATCGAGATCATTCTGAAGCCCGTCATAGTTGCGTGAGAGAATACCCGGACCGAGTGTTACTTCGAGCATACTGCCGGTGAACTCGACTTCCGAACCTATTCGCAATCCACGTGTGCTCTCAAAAACCTGTACAAACGCCTGGGTTTTTTGCAGCTTTATCACTTCGGCCATCAATTTTATACCACCGTGTTCTATCATGCATATTTCATTCTGGGAAACCGGTCCATCAGCCTCAATAATAACCAGATTTGATATTATACCATTTACCTTTCCTTTAGTCAGCATACACAACAAATAAATTCATACTGTTACTATTCTGTAATCTGCCTGTTTCGTATAGTCTGAAACAAGCAATTTAATACTTTATGTTAAAATCGCCCGACACAACCTGCGCTTCCATCTCTCCGATAAATTTCTGAAGCATCATCCTTCCTGTTTCAGGATCTAACCGTTTCCATCTTAAAACAATCAATAACTTTATTAAATATCCCAGAATCAGATCGATGGTGAAGTATTCGAAAAAAGTCATGGAGTCAATAGAATTCCAGCGGGCAAGGTCAATTTTTCTTTCTCTCTCAAGAAATTCGTTTTCAACGGCGATCCTGAAAATCATCGGGGCATATTCAGGTTCTACAGGTATCGCAAAATCTTTCCCCGAATTTAACAATTCGATAAGCTCTTTCGCAAACGGATCATCACCGATAATATACTTGTTTGCGTCCAGGTTAAGGTCCTTAGCACTTATAAGAACAAGAATATTATTCAGATCCCTGTCAAACCTGATCCATTCTTCAAGAAACCTGTTCCCTGAATTCAGAGCCAGCCTGATATAGCCTTCGGCAAGTTTTTTCCAGGCCGAGACCCTGTCAATAACCTCTTCGTTGTCACCACGTTCTGCGAGCAATTCCACCATATAGTCAGGCAGAATATTCTTTTCCCTGAGGATTGATTTATTAATCCTCTTTTGTTCCTCAAAATCGCTTGCGGAGTAGCTTCCGAAAGGATCCCATACATCAGTTTTGCCTTCAGAAAATGCAATAAAGTTATTATTGTCATAAGGCAGGAAAAGGAGAGATATCAGCTTATAATCGGAAGGGTGAAGATTGTTCTTCAGCTCTTCACTGAATTCAGCCATCTCTGTGTAACCTTTGCCTGTGTCGAACGCCAGGTCTTCAAGTCCTGCAACAAGATAATAATAGTGCTCTTTCAGCATTATCCTATTCCATTAAAACAACAGGTCAATCAGTTTTGGTCTCAGAAATTCCTTTATAAAACTGACAAAATCACTTTCGGTAACACTGACCTTATAATCTTTCCCTAAAGGACGGATTTCGAAGCCCTTTTCCATCGATTTTACAGGATGCAGTATGATCCTTTTAGCAAGGGCTTTCCTGGTTTCCCCGTTGAAATATTTTTCAATTTCTGTTTTTATCTCTTCAGGAATGAATACTTCAATTCCTGCATTACTATCGCCGGGGGTCCACTTTTCAGCAATCAATTCAATGAGCCGGGCTATTAACTTTTTGTCGGAAAAAACTTCCGAAACGGGCTGTTCCACTATCTTGCCGGCGATAACCTTCTCTATATCCTGCTTCAGTGAATTGACCGCGTGACGAAAAGATATCTTTAACTCGGAAACAGTACTTTTCTTCAGCTCTTCAGCATCCTTTTTAGCTTTCTCAATTATTGCCTCAGCTTCTTTCTCAGCTCCTCTGATTAGCTTATCTGTTTCTGCCCTGGCTTCTGAGATAATTTCCTCAGCCTCTTTTTCCCCCCTGGAAATACCCTCTTTGTATATTTTTTCTGTCAGTTCTTCAAGTTTGTTCTGCATCTGTCGTCTGTTTTTTGATCAATATTCTGTTCCCCCCCTTATTTTAAGACCTCATTCAACCCCATAAACGGAAAAATCATTCATTGAAAGAGTATGGAGATTTTTGTTGGCTTTGAAAAAATCATGCAAATATGCAACATAAATTCTTAAAACCAAAATGTTATCTACCACTACAATGATGTGGATTGACTGAGTTTCGGATTTAAATGTACTTCATGCATATGTAGCAGCAATTTTTGCCTTTATATTCTTTACCTGGTTCGGAGCTCATCAGCAGGATAAATTCCATAGGATTCTGAAAGGGTGGCATATCGCAGTTGCCTATGTAATAGGTTTCTTTGCCTTGTACTTCATAATGGGCTGGGAACCTGCCGATAATAAAGAGCATAAAATTGTTGATCGTCCCGTATCCTTCAGCCCGTGGGTAAATAAAGAGGTGCCGGTTTCTGTACAGTGTAGTTACAATATTATAAAGGAGTTCTTGCAGGGCACTATATGAAGTATTAGAAACACTCAGATTTCAATCTGGTTATTTATTGCTTTCGCCATACTCTCTGAATAGAGATTGAAATATTTCTTTTACAGAAGATATTTTCGTTGCCCTGAATGCATTTGAACCTGCAAAGGCATACCCATTATCAAAATTACCCTTTAGTGCATTGATAAGTGCAATTATTATGCAATAGGGGCTTTTGCTTATATCACAGGTTTTGATACACTTGAACGGACATTTCTTAGGCTGTTTTTTCCCTTCCTTCACCATGGTTAAAAATTTACTGAGTATTGCCCTGCCTGGCATCCCGACAGGACTTTTTATTATCTCAATATCCTTCTCTTCAGCATCTATATATGACTGCTTAAAGCCCGGTGAAGCATCACATTCTTCAGTTGTTACAAACCTGGTCCCCATCTGTACTCCCTCGGCACCAAGCTCAAGAATATTACGAATATCTTCTCCTGTATAGATACCGCCTGCGGCAATAAGAGGAATTTTCTGGTTGTATTTTTCCTCAAATAATCTCAGCTCACTGACAATTTCCGGAACAAGCTTCTCAAGCGAATAATCCTGATCGTTGATCTGTTCTTCCTTAAAGCCCAGATGCCCCCCTGCTTTTGGACCTTCAACAACAACTGCGTCAGGTAAATAGTCATAATTGGCCTTCCACTTCTCACATATGATCTTTGCAGCTCTTGCCGAAGAAACAATAGGCACAAGCTTTGTTTTGCTCTCTTTCTTTAAAAATGAGGGAAGATCCAGAGGAAGACCTGCTCCTGCTATTATTAAGTCAACTTTTTCAGAAATCGAAGTCTTAACCATGTCTGCAAAATTTGACATGGCAACCATTATGTTAACACCAATCACCCCAAGGGTTTTTTCTCTTGCCTTCTTTATCTCTTCTTTAAGACCCAAAATACTGGCTTCAAGAAAATTTCCCGAGAAATGCTTGTACAGTAGACCCAATCCTGCAGAAGAAATTACACCAATTCCTCCCTCATTTGCAACTGCTGCCGCCAGGCTCGAAAGTGAAATTCCTACTCCCATACCACCCTGAATAACCGGAACAGCTATTGCAAGATTCCCGATTTTTAACCCATTCATTTTCAATATATTTAAAATCCGGACAAAGGTAGACTAATATGGAGAATAACAAGAAGAAGAGAGATATTTAACTTATTTTAAAGATAATCTGTCATTTATTGGTTCTGAAATTGATTTTCCATGCATGAATAAAAAT
>Ga0114918_10002289_pt1 | contig 17177 bp, 16 predicted proteins | sample LantaG_FD_87015 | JGI IMG/M metagenome (GOLD analysis project Ga0114918, IMG submission 87015) | Deep subsurface microbial communities from Baltic Sea to uncover new lineages of life (NeLLi) - Landsort_02402 metaG | ecosystem: Environmental > Aquatic > Marine > Oceanic > Sediment | place... | reverse complement strand
GGGAGGAGGTAGGAAGGGAGTGGAAAAGAGAAATGGAGTGGGAGAGGGAGAGAGGAAGGGAGGGGGGGAGGAGAGAGAGAGGGAGAGAGAGAGAGAGAGAGAGAGAGAGAGAGAGAGAGAGAGAGAGAGAGAGAAAGAGGGGCTCGCTCGCGAACGAGGAGGAGTTTTATTTCTTTGTCAAGTTTTCTACCGTGAAATTCCAGAATTCAGCAATTGTTTTCACCTGGTCTGCATCTCTTTCTGGTTTTCTCTATCTCTTTCGGTGATGAGGAGGGAAAGTGGAGAGAGAGAGAGAGAGAGAGAGAGAGAGAGAGAGAGAGAGAGAGAGAGAGAGAGAGAGAGCGTGGCGTTTAAGCGGTGGCCGAGGTCGATTTCTTTTCTTTTTCTTTTTTGCCCTCCCTTTTTCACTCTTTTTTTTTCGCTGTCGTGGCAAAAAATAAAAAAGCATTCCTGTTCTTCTCGTTCTCTCCTACTCCCTTCTGCCACTCTTCGCCCCGCGGGTCGTCGCGGGCATGGACGAGCGCAACTCGGAGGGCAGCGCTATGCTGTCGAGAGAGCAAGACGACGACGAGCTGTCCAAGCCCCCGTTCCTCGAAGATGGGAACGAAATCGACAACGACGACGACGTTGCTTCGACCTCTTCCTCGGCAGCCTCGACCTCAACAGCAGCAGCAGCAGCAGTACCCTCTTCCTCCTCCGAACCACCACCCCCACCCCCAATCACGCGCCTCCCAGAGGAGATGATCTCCTGCATCCTCGCCTTCCTTCCCCCGGCCTCCGTTGGCAGGGCCTCCTGCGTCTGCCGCGGGTGGAGGGAGGCCGGCCTCGGTTACGACAAAGCGATCTGGCGCGGGGCCCTGGCCAGGGCGCTGGGGTCGACAGCCGCCGCCGAGGCGGCCAGGGCGGCGCTGAGTGGTTCGTTTGGCTCTATCCATGCGCCTTTGCCTCCTGTGTCTTCTGCTGCTGCTTCAACAGAGGAAGAAGCACAGAAACAAAAACAAGAATCTTTGCTCCCGACCTGGCGCCAGACCTTTTTGGCGACGCCCGCGCCGCGCTGCGACGGCTTTTACGTGTCTCGCGAAAGCTACATCCGAACGGGCCTGACCGAGTGGACTGTTCGCAACCCGGTGCACGTGGTGGTCTACTTCAGGTACTACAGATTCTTCCCCCCGGAGCAGCAGGAAGCCGAGGAGGAGAAGGAAGCGGTGGAGGGAGAGGAGGGAGCAACGACAGCGGCGACGGAAACGACTTCTGAAAATGCTTCCGCTTCCGCGCCTCCGCCCAAACCGGCTTCTTCTTCTTCCTCCTCCTCACTCAAGCCCCCCAAGGGCCGCTTCTGGTACCGAACCACCCCGGACCCGCCGATCAAGGCCGCGCGCTCCCTCGCGATGGGACCACCTCACCACCACTCGAACTCTTCGTCCTCTTCTTCCGTGAACGACAACAAGAACACCGTGGTCGAAGGGCGGTACAGGCTCGGCGGCGGCAGCGTGGGCAAGCGCGTCGACCGCGCCATGCTCCGCACGGCCTGGCGCGTGCGCAACTCGGCCGGCACGGAGGTCCGAGCCAAGCTGAAGCTGAGGAGCTCGAAGGACAAGGAGGGCGCATGGGACAGGATGGACGTTTTGGGCCTGGCCTCGCACGACCTGGCTTCGGGCCTGACGCTACCCTTTATGGCGCAAAACAACCAAGCCGAAGAGGAGGACGACGGTGGTTTCCCATCGGCGACGGTCCGCAGGGGGGGAGGACGACAGCAGCAGCAGCAGCATCAAGCTCCGAGGGCGCCCCCGCCGCTGGCGCACAAGCGCGGGCTCTCCACCTTCGTCTTCATCCCCTGGAACGCCGTGGAGGACAGCCCCCTGAACCTGCCCCTGAGCCAGATGGACTGTTGGATCCCGGGGTGAAGAAGGAAGAGGGAAGTTTGAACCCCCATCAACGAGATACTTTGTAATTGTAAAAACCACAAAGAAGAAACAACAAAAAATTACAGACGGAGGCGGAAAGAAAAAAAAACAAAATTCAAAACGTTTTCTTCTCAACTCTTCTCATCTCACTCCTCCACCCCTTCTCCTCCTCCACCGCCGCTCTTCTTCGGCACCACCAGCCTCTCCTTCCCGGACACCACCCTGGTCCTCACTATCGCGTCCTCCTGCGAGATCTGAGGGAGCAGCACCGCGGCGTTGGGGCCCGTCGCGTACCCGAAGACGGAGAACTCGCCTTCCTCAAAGGCCAAGCCCCCTAAACCAGCTTGCTGCCTCGAATAAAGGAAGACGAAAAACTCGGAGGCCGACGCCTCCGAGGGCGGGGCTCCACCGGGTCTGGAAGCGGCCAGGGACCCGTAGACCGACAGAGGTAAAAGAGGGAGCTCCCCTCCTGCGACGTCGAGCGGCGAGCGGTAGAGGGGCTCGAAAGCTCCCGCCGGCAGGATCTCGAGCGGCAGCGTGGCCTCGGAGGAGACGCCCCTCGCTCCCAGGCCGGCTAGGATCGCCGTCGGGGACACTGGAAGTGGGTTGGAAGGTTTTTTTGAAAGTGAAAGAAAGAATGTCGGGAGTGAGAGCGGGAGAAAAAGGTGGAAAAAGAAAAAAAAGGCGAGCGAAGATTCTTCGTTTTCTTCGGCTGCTTCTCTCTCTTTTGTCCTCCTCAGATCTTCTCCTCCTCAAATCCTCCCCTTACCTCCCAGCGGCGTGCCGTCGTAAGCTCCTTTAATCACATTCTGCAGGAAGTTCCCGGCCGTCAACGGAGCGGCGTAGCCATCGAGCGTCAGCTCCAGCGTCGCAGTCTTGGAAACTCTCCCATCTCGGAGGTCGAACCCTTCCGCAGCAGCAGAGTTGTTCCCTCCGACGCCGCGCCTCGTGCCCCTCTTCTCGATGTCGAGCTCCACCACGGCCCTCCCCGCCAGCCTAGGGTAGGACGCGAACTCGCGAGGGAGCTCGAAGGCCAGTCCCGGAGCCTGCGCCAGCTGCAGAGCGGCGACGTCGGCCAGCACCAGATTCAGCCTCGAGGCCGTCACGTCGGCGTCGCGGGCGTCGATCGCTCCTTTCACGCGCTGGCACCCGGCCGCCGCGGACGCCGCCGCGGCCTCTGCCTCGCCGATCGCGTCCGGGGGCGTCAGCGCCAGGGCCTTAGACCTGTCCGTCAGGGTCCTCGCGGCGGCGTCGACGTCGCTCAGCATCGCGTCCCACGGCTTGCGCTGCGGGATGCGGAGCTTGAAGGCGACGGATTCCAGAGAGGCGCGCGCGGCGGCGACGTCCGGGTTGACCGCCGGGACCGAGCGGCGGAGGGCCGCCTCGGGCGAGCGCGGGAGGCGCGCGTTGGGGGAGGTTAGGAGTGCGGAAGCTGGGAGAGGGGAAAGAAGGTTTGCTGTAGAAGTTGCTGCTGAGGCGGAGGCGAGGGCCGCCGCGGCGGTCGAGAGCAGCGCGCCGCGCCGCGAGGTTTTCAAAGCGGGTTCTTCATCACCTCCTCCTTCTTCGTCTTTCTCATTTCCCCCTTCCTCGCCCGAAGCTCGGGTCCGGGCCGACGTCCCTCGAGCCCGTGTTCGTGTAGGGGCCGCGCACGGCGGCCTGGCGGGGCAGCGGGCCCGAAGCATCGGGGACGGTCTAAGTTTTTGTGTTGTTGTTCGGAGGTTGTTGTTGTTGTTGTTGTAGAGGAGGTTGGAGGTCGAGGTGGTTGAGAGATTGATCGAAGCGTTTCGATCGATCTGAAAGAGATAAGACCTCTGGCGAATTCAAATGCTTCGCGCGCGGCACCTTGCACTCCTTCTCTTGCTCCTCTTTCGTGTTCTGTCGATAAGCTGACGAACAATTCTTAACCTACCCCGACGCCCGACTTGGACAAGAAGTAAGGCAGCACCAGGCCCGACGCGACAAAGGCGCAGAGCAGCGCCGCGGTCGCTTGCTTGCCGCCGCTAATGCCGCTCGCTTTGGCCTTTGATGCCGAAGCTGCTGCTACTGCTGCGCGTGCGTTCGATTTGGCTGCTTCGTAGACAGCCGATGAGAGGCGCATGCACCGACGAGAGAGACGAATAGAGAGAAAGAGCTTTTGGAGAAGGCGGCGAAGGCACAATTCAGATCGAAATTGAGAGTGATTTTGTTTTTTTTTTTGCGTTCGTTCTTGCTGACTGGCTTGTTTGCAACAAAACAAAACTCCCAACCTCCTCCTCCCTATCCTTTCTCAGCCAACCGCGATCTTCGCCGTCGCCACGACCTCGTAGTACCGTCCAGGCCTGCTGCTCCCTATCCTGCACAGCTCCAGCTCCGGGGCGCCGAAGAGGGCCGATTTCTGGAGGCCGGCGAACGCTCCTCGGTGCGCCTCGTCGGGGATCGAACTCGGAGGAGGAGGAGGAGCTCCTCCACCTCTTCGCCAGCCTCTCGAGGGCGGCGGGACCCAGCGCACCTTGGCGACGGTGACGTGCGGGGTGAAGAGCTGCTTGGCGGCAGGAGCAGGAGCAGGAGTCGCCGCGGAAGAGGGGCCGACGAGCACCGCTGCCTCCGCCGCGAGCGCGGCCGAAACGGCGCGCTCGGCCGCGGCGAGCGCCCTCCCTCCTAGGCCGTCGTCGGGCTTGAGCCACAGGACTTTTCCGGAGGAGTAGGAGCCCCCCTTGCCTCCACTGCTGCCGCCAAAGGTACCGAGCTCGGGGAGCAGGGAGAGGTTGGAGAGCAGGGCGGAAGCGACTGAAGTCGTCGCTGTTTCGTTTCTTTCTTCTCCTCCTTCTTCTCCTCCTTCCAATGCGGCCTCCGAGATCGTCTTCGCGGCCGCCGCGAGGGCGCGCGTCGCCGCTTCGACCCTCGCGGGGTCGCTCTGGGGTTTGCTGCCGTCCCATTTGGTCGCTGGCGATGCGTCCGCGGTCTTATTTTCATCGTCCTTGCCGTCGCCGCTCTCGCCCTTACTCTCCTCTCCGTTGAGCCTCACGACGGCGAGCGTCACGTGAGCGGTCTCGCTCCCGACGAGGAACGGCTCGAGCGCTCCCTCCGAGTGGAGCCTTAGCGCCGCGTGCGCCGCGTCGAAGTAGGGCGCGGCGAGCTCCGAGGGAACGCGGAGGGAAACGAAATGATCTGGGGGAGGGGGTCGAGGGGCGCCGCTGCGGCCGCGGTCTCGTCCTCGCCATCCGTCTCCGCGGCCTCTCCCCCAGTCTCCGCCTCCGCCTCCGCGCCCCCGCGTGCCGCTGCTAGCCTGAGTCTCCTGGCGGCCGGCCATCGCCAGCCGTACTAAGGGCTCGAGGCGACGAGGGCCGAGGGAGAAATAGAGGGCAAATGGTTTGAATGGGCGAAAGAACGATGGCGAAAAAATGAAAAAAATGAAAAAAAATGAACTTTTTTTGTTAACATCTCTCTTCTCTTCTCTCTTCTCTTCTGTTCCCTCCCTCCCTCGTCACTGAGAGTCCACCTGCAGGTAGACCGACTCGGACACGAACGGCACGTCGGCGTACTTGCCCCTGTGTTTGTTTTTTGTTTTAATTGACGAGAAAAAAAGTTGAGTTTCTTTCTTCTATCGAAATCGAAAAAAAAAAATGTGCGGCCCACTAAGAGCGCGCCGGCGTCTACTGTATTTCCGAAAAAGAAAAAAAGACAGGAAGGAGCGCGTGAACTAAAAAAAGGCCGCTATTGTTAAATCTCAGCCAGTCGTGAAAAGCCGAAAGCTCCAAGCATTTGGTTAAGGGCAACGAAGACAAGAGGGGGCCCAAATAAAAAGGCGGCGGGGTTTGTTAGTCCCCGCCATTCCCCGCTCGAGTTTTCGACCCAAGCAAGGGCCGGTGAGTGAAAGGCTTTTGTTGTTTTCTCTTCTCTCTCTTTCCATTCTTCCCCTCCCCCCTCCTCCAAATTCAATTTCCTTACGTCAGCGCGTAGTAGATGCAGTATAGCACCGGGAACAGGCACAGCGTGTACGAGATCGTGTCGTAAAAGTCCAGGACCGTGCTCATCAGGATGCTCTCCGGGAAGTAGCCGCGAAGGATCTGGAAGATCATGCCGACGATATCGAGCATCGTGGCCTGCATCGCGTGGAAGCGGACGAAGTGGTGGAACTTCTTGTTGCGGACGACGCAGAGGTAGATGAGAAAGAAGACGACGAGCGGGGCGAACTGGGAGGAGTAGTAGTAGGCGGCGAAGGGCCCTGGAGGGTTGGTGGTGGACAGGTGGGGGTGATGGAGGTGGGGGTGAGAGTTTTCGGGTTTTTTTGTTAAAAAGAGAAAGAAACAAAAAGCTCAAAAACAATCTCGACTCACTCGGCACGTCGTGGATCCCCTGCATCTGCGGGAAGTACTTGAGGATCGTGTTCCCCATCTCAACCACGTCGATGTAAGGGACCAGGTAGAAGACAGCGGCGGCGAGGCGCTGCAGCAGCTTCGGGGGCCCGCGCTTGCCGCTGCCGGTCGGGAACAGGGGCTCGGCGCCCACGGAGTCCGCCGCCGGCGGCGTCGGGAGAGGGAGGTGAGGGAGAGGTTGCGCTGCCTCTTCACTGAGCAGGAGAGGGGAGCTCGGGGGCCTCCTGGTGGTCCAGGTGGGGAGCCTCCTCGCCGCGGTGGAGGGGAGCGGCGCTGAGAGAGAGAGGAGAGTTGGGGAGAGGAGGAAGAGGTTGAGGTTGAGGTTGAGCTTGAGAGGGAGGGTCGAGTTCGAAGCCGCCGCCGCTGACGATGCCATCCGTTTCGGAGCTTCCAATTGGCGAGCGAAGCGTTGTCGATTGCTCTCGCGCGTCGAGCACGAGGTAGCGAGGCATCTCTACTCTCGCCCCGAACCAAAAGGGGACTGAGAAAGAACTCTCCCTCCTCACCTTACCACCGCGACGACGACGAAGGATTCGACGAGCGAGCGGCGGCGGCCTGCGACGACGACGAGCTCGAAGACGTCGACGTCGACGGCTGCAGCGGCGCGCCTCGCCTGGACTGATGCTGCTGCTGATGTTGGCTCGTTCGGCACGCGGCAGAGGGGAGAGCCGAGCCCGTGGCGAGCCGCGTCAGCGATGCCATTTTGGAAAGCTGAAGGGAGAACGAGAGAGAGAAAGAAAGGAGAAATGGGATGCTTGATTTCCGCCGTCGGCGAAGGAAAAGAGTGGGGAAACAACCGACCGAGTTTTTTTCTTTTCAACCTCGACCCCGACCCCCTCTCTTTCTTTCTTCTCTCTTTCCTCTATCTTTTCACACCCGCGCTCTCCAGCGCACCCGCGCTCTCGCTCTCTTGCAGAAATACAAAACAAATACAGACAAAGATCTCTCTGTTGCTCTCCATTGTAAAAAACAAACACACACAAAAAGGAGGAGGGGGAGGAAAACAATCTTTCTAAAACTCCACTTTGGCGCTCGGGTTTTTCTTTAGGAGTTTCAACTTGAAGGCCCAGAGGTGCGTCAGCGACTGCTGAGTCCACGAATCGTCGGGATGTTTCTTCATCTTCACCACACACAGGCGAGGGCAGCACTCGATCAAATAGTCGAGCGAGGTCTCGATCTGTAAATGCTCGTTCTCGTAAATAGAGAACTCCTTGAGCGAGCTCAACTCGCGAACAAACGCGGGCACGCGGCGGAGGCCGCAGTTGGTGAGGTGAAGGCCACGCAGAGACTTCATCCCCTTGAGCTCTGGAGGAAAAGCCACGTCGTCCGGCGCAGCACCTAAAGCCTTGTTCATGGAGAGGTTGAGTGTCCCCAGACCAATCGAAGGGTTTCCGTATTCACTACAGGACCCCCAGAGGCTGAACACCTCGAGGCTGCCTCGGAGCTGGGTTAAGGGCTCGACGTCGCTCATGGAAAGGCCTTTTGGGATGTTCAAGACTTCGAGAACGCGCAACTTGCGAGAGGGGACGACATGAGACCTCAGCGAAACCCAGAAAGGAGGTCTGAGCAGCTTTTCAAAGCCCTCCTCGATCCCGATCTGGGCCAAGTGAGGTCCGACGGCAGCGACGAGCTGATCAAAGTTCGTTGCGTTGAAGTCGCGGAGAGAGGGGCCGTTTCGGTCGTTGAGGACCAGCGTGCGCACCGACTCGGCGTGCGTACGAGCCCAGGAGATGACCCGGGATGCGCGGACAAGAGGCTCGCGACGAGGAGAGCGGCGGGTGGTCGCCCACTTGGCTACGACGACTTCATCTTCAAATTCGAGCCAGAGCGTCTTGTGGAGCGGCGAAGCGTCGCGCGAGCGATAGAGGTCGCGGAACGACTTGCAGACAGAAGGGATAGTCAATCAAGCCCATGCATGCTTATTTATCCCAGCTGAGACCAAGATCGACACGAGCACCTGATTGGGGACGTCGGTGAGCTTGAGGGGCAGCAGGGGCGCGGCAGTGGAGCTGGAGCTGCTGCTGCTCGCGCCGAGGTCGAGTTTTTCGGCAAGCGGGCGGCGACGTCGGCGCCCGCATCGGCGATCGATGTCGTTGCTTTCGATGCTTCCGCGCGGGGCGAGCTCTTACTTTTCGCCTGTTAGCTCTCCTTCGAGGGCGTCAAGAACTCTTTGCACATTGTCTTTGAAGGGTCGGAACGGGGAGAAAAAGAGAGAGTGAGTGGGGAAGATGGAGAGAAGAAGAGGTCGGTGGTTTCCGATGCGATCGATGTTTTCGAGAGTCGAAAGAAGAAAAAAGTGAGAGAAGAAAAAAAAAAAGGCAGCCCTGAACGCCTTTCCCTTTCCTTCGACCCTCACCAAACCCCCCGCCCTTTACCGCCCCGCGAAGACTCTCCTCTCCCAAGAGAAAGCCCACAGATTCAAGCATTCAGACATATTTCAGAAGGATTCTTTTTGTTTTCCTATTTACAAGCAGAGCAACTGCGGGGGAGAAGCAAGGAAACGGGAAATGTTTTTCACCCTTTTTCGTTTTTTCGTTCTGCTTCTCCTTCAGCTGCTGCCCACTCCTCCTCGAGCTCCTCCACCTCCACTGTTAAAGGCCTCCGCCGGCAGGGGCAGCGCGCACACGCTCGTCCTGTACCTCGTCGACGCCGTGTCGGCGTCGTCCGACAGCCTCGTCGAATACGAGACGTAGAGCAGCGTCGACCTCTTTTCGTCAAAGACTCGCCGCACGCGCAGCGTCTTGTTGGCGACGAGCGAGAGCCCCTTGCGCTCGGAGAAGAGCTCTGTTCCGCCCGGGGAACGCACGGCGCCCGCGTTGACGACCCTGAGGGGTGTGTTCGGGTCCGCGGCGCAGGTGATCGATGCCTGGCTGGGTTCCGAGAAGAAATCCTTGGCCAGCTTCGCGGTCAGGCTCCTTTTGAAGTCGGCGATAAAGATTGTCGCCCCCTTCACATCGGGGTCCTCCAGGGCTGTGACTTCCACGGCGTCGCGGAAGAGGATGCCCGAGGCGGCGAAGTCGGCGACTTTCTCCGGGGCGGAGGCGAAGGCAGCAAAGGCCGGGGGAGGGGAAGGGGAGGCGGCAAGGAGGACAGCGGAGAGGGTTGACGCTGCGGTGGCGGTCGCTGCTCTGCGGACGGCAGCGGCGACGAGGGCATAGGGAGGGAGGAGGAGCGTTCGCTGCTGCCTTGGCTGCGCGGAGAGATACGAAGGAGAAGAAGCAGAAGGAGGACTGAGATCAGGAGGAGGAGAGACAGCGGTCGCGGCTCGGCGAGCAAAGGGCGCCTTCGTCGTCGCTCGTTCCGCCGTTGTTTTCGTCGTTGCTGAGACCTGTCGCGCTGACACAGAGCCTGCTGCGATCACACGCATCGCTGAAGCGCTGAGAATAGGACAAAGCTGGCGAGCAAGAGGGGCAATTGGCACGCGGCTAGCTTCCTTTCGATTTGGGTTTCGATCGAGATCGAACGAAGAAAAAATGAAAAAAGAGAGACGCCACCTCCTCCTCCTCGTCTTCTTCACTTCCCTGCCTCGACGGCAACCGCGGCCGAGCACGCCCTCGTGCAGGTCTCCAGGCAGTAGCCCCTGTCCCGAAACCCTTCCTTGAGCTCAACCAGCTCCTTCCTCAGCGTCAGGGGCCCCAAGCCGGGGGCGCCGGCCCCGCCGCGGATGCAGGCGGGCATGCACTTGCGGGTGCAGCGGACCACGAGGTCGCCGCGGGCGCCCGAGGTGAGTTGGGAAAGAGGGGAAGAAGAAGAGGTTGAGGTTGAAGAGGTTGAAGATGATGATGAATCGTCATTGAGTTCTGGAGCCGACAGGGCCGTCGGGAATTCCGTGGCGCGAGCGAGAGCGATCACAGGTAAGCGTGCTCTGATTTCTGGCGAGAGGAGAAGAGGTGGAGGCGCCTGGATGGGCGGCAGCGAGAGGATCATGGTCGATGAGATTGGAGATCGATCAAGCCGAGAGAGAGTGAGCAAGTCGAATTTTTTTCTCTCACTTTTCTTTTGCAAGAGCAAGAAGCAATGAAAGAAAAAAAAAACGTTTCTTCTTCTTACACTCTTCTTTCTCCCGACTCTGCACTTGCTTCTCTCCCAAAATGTTCGACGACGGAGATGACGACATGGTGCGTGCTTTCGTCGGGCGCAATTGGCTTTGGCCAGGAAGGGTAGAGAGAAAAGAGAGAGTGAGAAGAAAGGACGAGCGAAATCTCGCTTGCGAAATGCCCGCTGAGTTTGTCCTATCAATTCTCACCTCTCTTCTTTCCTTCTTCTTCAAAACCCCCCTCGAAACCAACAATGCAGGACTTTGCTGCCATCGCTGCGATCGAGGAGCAGGCATTGGCAGCTCGCGGAGGCGGTGGTGGTGGAGCATCAGCAGCAGCAACAGTGGCGACGACGACGAAAACGGCAGACAATTCCAAAACGGTCACCGCCGTCGTTGCTCGCCCGTCGCTTCCCAATGCTGCCACCTTCTCTGCCTCCGTCCACCCCGCACAGCCCGTCGTCGACCTCACAGACGACTCGCCGACGGAGAACCACGATCCAGCTGGCGCCTCTGCGGTCGAAAAGGAAGCAGAGAGGGAGAAAGCGGGCGAAACCGTCACGATGAATGTCGATGAAGCGGAGACGACGACGACCGAAGCTGCTGCTCCTCTTCAACCTCCTCAACCACCTCCGGCTCGCCACCTCACGCTGGCCGACGTCGCCATGCCCCCGGACCTCGCAGCCTTGCCCTGGCTCAACACGGAGATTAAGATGGACCGGTAAGAGAGAGAGAGAGAGAGGAAATAGAGAGAAAGCAGTTTGAAAGAGAGAGGGCTCGAGAGAAGAAACCTCATTTTTTTGCTCACTTCCACTTCCACTTCCTCCACCACCTCCATCTCAACCCAAACCAGCTCCGCCGCCCGCCACTGGCTCGCCCCCGTCAACCCGCCCCCTCGCCCCTACCAGGCATCGATCGCCGCCACGGCCCTGCTCCACAACACGCTCGTCTGCCTCCCGACGGGCCTGGGAAAGACGATGGTCGCCTCGATCGTGATGTCGAACTTCGCGCGCTGGTTCCCCGCTCCGGCCAAGGTCGTCTTCGTCGCCCCGACGCGCCCCCTAGTGGCGCAGCAGGTCCAGGCCTGCTCCGCCGTGATGGGCGTGTCGTCGACCAAGGGCGGAGAGGCCGTGGAGCTCACGGGCTCCTCGGCGACTCCCGCCGAGCGCGCCGCGGTCTGGGACGACGCGTCTGTGCGCTTCGTCTTCACGACCCCGCAGGCCTTCCGCAACGACCTCTCGCTGGGGGTGTGCCCGGCGCACCGCGTCGTCTGCGTCGTCGTCGACGAGTGCCACCGGTGCGTGGGGAGGTCGGACGGCGCGGTGGCTTTGAAGCTGCTGGGCGAGAAGTTGGGGGTCGCGGCTCGCGTGGTCGGTCTGAGCGCCACTCCGGGGTCGACTCGAGCGGCGGTCCAAGAAGTTTTAACAAACACCAACGCCGCCCGGATCGAGTTCCGCGCCGAAGGGGACGAGAGCCTGAAGGAGTTTGTCCACCAGCGCTCGTTCGAGAAGCTGGTGGTGCCTCCCCCGCCGCCGCCGGGGCCGGCGAGGGCGGCCGCCTGCAGGGCGCTGCGCCGGTCGCTGGCCGCAGCGAGGAGCAGCGCTGCCGCGGCGATCGCCGCAGGGAGCCGTTCCTCTTCTTCCTCTTCTTCTTCCGGCCCGGCTCTCTCCAGCAGCACGATGTCGCTGCTGTCGACGCAGGGCCTGCCCTGCGACCCGGAGACGGCCCCTCGAGCGACGCTGGCGGCCGCGTCGAAGAGGGCCGAGCGGGCAGCCAAGGAGGCGAGAGCGGCAGCAGCAGGAGGTGGTGGGAACATTGACGACAACAACCTCCCTCTCGTCGTCGCCCGCGCCCTGGAGGCGGCGAGGCACCTGCGCGCCGCCGCCCTGCTGGCGGGGGCCAGGGACGCCATCGACGCCTACGGGGTGCGCGGGGGAGCCGACTACCTCGCTGCGAGGGAAGGGGACGCCGCGGCCGCGGGCCTCTGTTCTTCTTCGGCGGGAGGAAGCGGCGAAGGAGGAGCAAGCGCTGTTGCCGCCGCCGCTTCTTCTTCTTCTTCCGACAACAACCCCGAGTTCCGAGCCCTGTTCGCCGCGACGGTCGGCTCCGGCGGCGACCCCAAGCTCGCCGCGCTGCTCCGGGTCCTGGAGAAGCACTTTGGGAGAGAGCTGGAGAGGAAGAAGACGGAGGAAGAGGAGGCGAACGACGAAGGAAACGCCGCCGCTGCCGCTGCTGCAAAAGGCAAAAGCAAAAAGCGGCAAGAACAGCAAGGAGACCTCGACGAGGACCGCACCCGCGCCATCGTCTTCGCCTCCCTGCGCGAGACCGTCGCCGTGATCGTGCGCAACCTCCGCGCCGCCGGGTACGACGCGCGGCCCTTTGTCGGGCAGGGGACGACGACGGCTGCCGGGCTTGGAGGAAGTGGAAGCGGAAACGGCAGCGGCATCAACTCAAACAACAGCAACGACGCCTCTGGCAGCGGCGGCATGCGCCAGGCGGAGCAGGCCGCCACCCTGGCCGCCTTCCGCGCCGGCTCCTTCCCCGTCCTGGTCGCGACCTGCGTGGGCGAGGAAGGGCTCGACGTGCCAGCTGTCGACCTCTGCGTGTGTTTCGACGCCGCCGCGAGCCCGCTCCGCGGCGTGCAGCGGGCCGGCAGGGCCGGGAGGGCCCGGCCCGGTGCCGTCGTGTCGCTGCTGTCGTCCGGGCGAGAAGAGGCTGCAGCCACCGCGGCCGCCGCGGCCTGCGCGGAGCTGCACGGGGCGCTGAGGGCACAGGCGTTCGAGCTGGCGAGGCGCGCGCCGAGGATGCTGCCGCGGGAGTTTGTTCCGACGCGGCTCGACGTCGACCTCCGCCCACCCGGCGAAGAAGGAGAGAAAGAAGAAGGTCAAGATGAACTGAACGCTCCTTCCCTGGCTGCTGCTTCCGGTGCCGCGGGCAGGAGGAACGTGGTGTCTTCCTCGAGGCGCGCTGCTGCTGCTGCAGCGAATCCCAAGGGCTCTTGGGGTAAGAAGGGCGCCGCCGGTTCAGGGAAGCGAGGAGGAGCAGCAGCAGCCGCCGCCGCTGCTGCTCCGCTTCCGCCGCAGTCGCCGTCGCAGCAGCGGCCCCGCAACGCGACGGTGATCGACGATCTGCTCTTCCCGGCGGACACGGCCCCCGTCGTTCGCCTGGCTGTTAATGTTGTTGATGCTCTCCCTCGGAGGCAGCTCGTCGTCGACCCTCCTCCCGCGGCGCTGGTCGCGGCCGTCGAGGCCGATGAAGAAGAAGAAGAAGAGACAGCAGCAGCGGCAGCGATAGCGACGGCGAAAACGCCCTCCGACTTCGTCGCCGCCGCCGCTTCCAGGCTCACGCAGGTCCTCTCGGTGTCGCAGAGGGCGACGACGGGATCCAAGGGCGACGCCGACGAAGACGGAAACGACCTCGGCGGCGGCGGGGGAGGAGACACCGACAACGAGTTTGGCAACAACGACAACAACGGTTGGCTCGACGCCGGGGGGTGGGGCGACGACGAAGACGACGCTGGGGCGGGTCTCGACGGCGGCTGGGACCTGCAGCAGAGCCTGAGCAGCGCCGGCGGGTTTGCGGCCTCTGCGGAGAGGCAGCAGCAGCAGCAGGTGACGGAGCGAAGAGCTCCCGTCGCTTCTGCCGCCGTCGCCGCGTGCCGCCAGCGGGTGCTCCTCGACAGCGCCTCCCCGGCGCGCGTCAACCCGCGCAGGAGGCTCGAGCGTTCCCTGGGAGGAGGAGGAGCAGGAGGCTCGTCCGCGGACGACGATTCTCCTGCGGCGGCGCGGCCCAGGAGGAGGCTCCTGAAGAAGCGGCGGACGAGCAGGGCCGGCGCTCAAGCGGCCGCTGCTGCTGTCGCGGCGGCGCAACAGCAGCGAAGGCGAGCCCCCAACGCCGCCGCCGCTGCAGCCTTTTTCGACACCGAGGCGGGCCTCTCCGATGACGACGACGCTGGAGAGGGCGGCGAAGACGACGACGACGGGGAGGAGGAAGGCTCTTACGAGTCGAGCTTCCTCGACGACGGCACGCAGCCCGAAGAAGACGAAGAAGAAGAGGTCGAAGACGGAGGCCGGCGCCAGCGCCGCCCGCGCCGCCTCAGCGACGAGCTCGCCGCCTACCGCGCCCGGATGGTCCAGGACGCCGGAGATGGAGATGAACAGGACGAAGAGGATACCCCCACGGGCAACAACGGCGGGATGGGCAGGCGGAGGATGCGGCGGCTCATGAGCCTCGTCGACGGAGGAGAAGAGCGAGAGCTAGGAGAAGAACGCGAACCCGAGAACGAAACCGAGGACGACGATTACGACGAGGACGACTCGTTCATCGCCACGGCCCGGTCCGACGGCCGCGCCCCCTCCGTCGCAGGCCCCTCGCAGCACAACTCCGAGTGCGGGGTCTGCGGAGGGCTGGGCGGCGTGGCCGGTAAAGGACCCCTGCTCTGCTGCGCTCGGTGCCCGACGGCGGTCCACGCCCGCTGCGTCTCCAAGAATTCGAAAGTATCGAAAAGCAAGAGCGGCTTCCGGGACGACTGGCTCTGCGCGATCTGCTCCGACGATTAGAAATATCAGTTAATGTATAAAACAGAGAGAAACAATGGGGACCTTGTATTGCAGAAGTATAGAAAGCAAATGAAACTTGCAGCTAAAAGAAATGAAAAGAACTCCTTTCTACCTCGACTGCTGCCGCGAGAGCGCTCGCAGGAGGCCCGCGGTGTCGATCTCCTGCTGCTGCTGCTGTCGATCTCCGCCTTGGCTCTCTGCCAACGCTGCGAGCAAAGAGGCGACGTCGACGGGGGACTGCTGCTGCTGTCGCTGCTGAGGCGGAGGCGGAGGAGGAGGAGGAGGAGAGTAAGCTCGCCTCTGCCGCTGCTGCGAGAACGAAGGGAGCGGGGTGGCAAACTCGTCGTCTCCCTCCTCTATTGCTTCCTCGTCGACCTCCACATCCTCGAAGAGCATCACCCGCGGCTGCTGTTGTTTCTGCTGCTGCTTTGACTTCTTCCTCGAGGGAGAGCCCGAGCGGGAGAGCCTGTCTCCTCCTCGCACGGCGGCGCGCGCGACCTCGAAGATCGAAGAGCGGCGGCGGCCGCGCTCGCGCTTGCTCTTGCGCTTCTTCTCGTCGTCATCGTCGCTCTCCTCTCCGCTGTTGCTGCTCTTCTCCTCCTCGTCGTCGTCCTCGTCTCTGTCGTCCTTGGCCTTCTTTTTCTTCTGCTGTATCTTCTTCTTGCTGCTGCTCGGTCGATCCTCCTCCTCGTCGTCATCTTCATCTTCCTCGTCTTCTTCCTCTTCTCGCTCGCGCTTCTTCTTCTTCTTCTTCGCCTCGGCAAGTCGTTTCCTCCTCTTCCGCCCTTTTCCGCCGCAAAACGACGGCAGGCACCCGCAGAGCCCGCAGCGCTGGCAGCACTTCACCGCGCAGAAGCTCAGCAGGGCTATCAGGGCGATGCAGGCCAAGGCCACGATGACTTGCTTGGAGCTGTTTTGATAATGAGGTGGGGAAAAAAGGAAAGGGGAAGGGTTGAAGAAAAACTTAGGGTTTGCGTTGTGTAACATTGAGGTCTTTTACTTTTTTAATTTAAGCTTTTCTTTTCCATTTCTCGGAGAAAACTCCCAGACCTCTCCGTCCCCCCCCTTTTTCTCACCTCAGAGACTTGAATTGCCTGAAGATCTGAAGGAGCTTGCTCCCGAAGGAGCTGGTCGAAGGGGTGGTGGGAGCTGTTTATTTTGGGAAAGAAAAAACGTTTTTTTGTTTTAGTTTTCCGTCGTCGTCAAGGGAGAAAGTGTGTGCGAGCTGTTTTCCCTTTCTTCCTCTTTCGAAACGTTCGCGAGAACCATCACCATCCTCAACTTAGCACCAACTCACTCGGAGTCGCAGCCGGCGTCGGAGTGGGCGTCGAGGCCGCGGCCACGCCGCAGTACTTGTAATTCGCGAGATCCTGGGTCGTCGCCGTCAGCCAGCCGTCGTCGCAGCGGCACTCGCAGGGGGGCACCGCGGTGCCGTGCCCCGAGCAGTCCGGGGGCCCGAAGGGGCAGGTGAGGGCGGGGGCCGGGGTCGGGGTCTGTGAAAAAAGGGGAAAGAAGGAAAGAAAGAAAGAGGAAGAGAGTATGAGAAAGAGAGAGAGAGAAGAGGTCGAAAGAAAGAAAGAGAGAGAAGAAGTTTGAAGAAAAAAAAACCAAAACTCGCTCTCTCTCTCTTACCGGCGACGGGACGATGGCAGCGGGCGTGACCGCCGTGACCGCGAGCGGGCCATACGAAGAGACGAGCCCGGGGTCTTGCGTTGTGAGTGTGTTAATGAGCGGTTCTTTCGGGAAAGTGAGTTGATTTTTTTTTTTTTTGTTGAAAAGTTGAGCGGTGTGAGCGAGGGGAGCTCAAAAATGGGAATGAAACTTTTTTTTAAAAAGACTTCTTTTCCCCATTACTCACCGGCCTCGATGATCGCGATCGACCCGTTCGGACCAGCCAGCGCCGTGCCGAACCCATCTGCCTGCGTGGTTGAGTTGGACTCGGGAAACCTGACCTCCGTCCCCAGCGTGACACCCGGAGAGGTGAGGGCGGAGATGACGACTCCGGGGGAAGCCAAAGTGATCGCCACGGCCTCCGTGGCGACCTGCGCGGCCCTCGCCACGGCGGCGCGGAAGCGCTGCTGGAAGGTGGCGTCGGCCTGCGCCGGGGAGAGGGTTGGGAAGTTGACGGTGAAGGCGAGGACCGGGGTTCCTGGGACCGGAGGAGGGGGTGGTAAAGTTGGAGGTGGAGGTGGAGGAGTCGTTGGAGCTGGTTGCGTCGTCTCTGGAGGCGGCGGCGGAGGCTGCGGCTCTGGCGTTGAAGCTGGAACGGTTGTAGCCGGCGGCGGTGGTGGTGGTGGTGGTGGTGGTGGTGGTGGTGGTGGTG
>Ga0114918_10002288_pt1 | contig 17179 bp, 26 predicted proteins | sample LantaG_FD_87015 | JGI IMG/M metagenome (GOLD analysis project Ga0114918, IMG submission 87015) | Deep subsurface microbial communities from Baltic Sea to uncover new lineages of life (NeLLi) - Landsort_02402 metaG | ecosystem: Environmental > Aquatic > Marine > Oceanic > Sediment | place... | reverse complement strand
GTCGTTAGTAAATATCATAGTCTTTAGAGGACAGAATAACTAACAATATGGGTTCGACTCCCATCTAAAGTACAAATGCTCCAGTGGTGGAACTGGTAGACACGCAGGATTTAAGCTCCTGTGGACAGTAATGTCCGTGTGGGTTCGACTCCCACCTGGAGTACAAGTTATAATAGAAAATATTTGCTAGAATTAGGTTTTTATTAGAAATTATTTTACTTATTTATAGAGAGGTCCACAATTAGTGGAAAATTATTAACAAAAATTGATTAAATGGAATCAGATAGTACGGTGGATTATGAGAAACAGAAAGAATATAGGGATTTTTTGCCTGATGATAGCGACATTCCTGAACCCATTCGGTTACGCAGAGCTTTTTGCTTTAGCGATGGAGTATACAGGAGACTATTGGATTACAACGTATGTCTTTTATGCATTGGCGGCATTATTCTTCTTGGGAGCATTTTTATTGCTTAAGATAAACCCAGTTACAGTTGTTAAAGAAAGATTAAGAAAAATATTCAAAAAAGTTTGATTTATTGAAACAAAAGAATTAAATTTGCGTATAAGAAATTAAATTATAACAATCGACAGCCCTTATCAAGGTGAGTAAACACCCGAACAAACTTCGATGGTAGAACGGTAGAGGCACTTTACTAAGTTATAATATTAATGGCCGAGTGGTGGAATTGGTAGACACGCATGTTTAAGGTGCATGTGCCGCAAGGTGTGAGGGTTCGAGTCCCTCCTTGGTCACAAAGTTTATGATTCATAAGCGTATTGAAAAAACGAGCCTGGTGGAGAATTGGTGATTCCCTTTAAAGCCAGGCTTATTTAAAAAAGAAATGATTGAAAAGTCAGAAATAATAGAGTTAGTAAATCCAAAAACAGGATTTGCTCTTGATGGTGACGATTTGAGTATTATCTGGAGAAATTTAGATGACTTAAGTTTCCCAGAAAATGATTTTGACTCACTGATGGAAGATATATCAATAATTCAGAATGCAATGAATTGCACATATGGAATTGATTATGGAAGCGATTTTAATTGGGATGATGTCGTTATAGAGATGGTTGAAAAATTTAAAGACTATACTCGTAATGATGTAAAAGAGCTTGTTGAGTTCTTAAAAGAAAAGAAAAAATAATACCGCAGTTTTAACTGCAAAGCAGAAAAAAGATTTTCTGCGCATATTTAAAAGAAAATGAAAACAGTAATTAACATAACATGTCAGCAGCAACAGCAGCAACAATCTTCGAAAGAGGACAGTCCTGGTGGTGCCTGAACATTTTAGTTAATAAAACAAAATATTTAAAGCCTGGACTGAACGTTCAGGCTTTTTTTTGTGTTTAATATTTCGGGGTCGTCTAATGGCAGGACCAGAGCCTTTGAAGCTCCTAATAGAAGTTCGAATCTTCTCCCCGAAACAAAAATGATAGATATGAAAGTAATAGAAGTAAGTGGAAGAAAAGTGATACATTCAATAGATAAGTTTACCAAAGAGCATACTTTATCTTTGCTAGAGCGTGGTGGTCCAATAATCTCCAACAAAAGCTATGATGTAGCGATGGAAAGTTTTAAGAAAGCTCTTAAGTTATCTCTTGCAGTTTATATGCTTAGATTGTTTTCTAAGATGAAAGGAGAAGGAGCTTCAGATGAAGAAATTACAAGAAGGTGGAAGAGTGAAATGAAATTATAAAGTAAATATTGTACAGTGGAGAAATTGGCAGATTCGCCCGCCTTTGAAGCGGGTGCCCAAAAAGCGTGTAGGTTCGAGCCCTACCTGTACAACAACGAGAAGCAGCCAAATTGCGTTAAATTTAGTTGATTTGGCTGCAACTCAAATATTGCACAGTGATGAAACTGGCAGATATGTCCGCCTTTGAAGCGGATGTCGTAAGACGTGTAGGTTCGAGCCCTACCTGTGCAACTAAATATTTCGGGGTCGTCTAATGGCAGGACCAGAGCCTTTGAAGCTCCTAATAGAAGTTCGAATCTTCTCCCCGAAACAAAAAAAGGCAATATGATTAATTGATTTGTTATTGCATTGCCTTTTTCTTACTATTTATAAATATGAATAGAAAAGAAAGATACTCAAAAGATAATTTTGAGAAAGCAATAAAAGAGTCAACTTGTATTAAAGAGGCTATAATAGCTCTTGGGTTAAGGGCGGCTGGTGGAAATTATAAAGTATTTCACAAGTATGTTAAAGAATATGAAATTGACACTTCTCATTTTGATAAGAAAAATAACATAGGAAAATGGAGTTCTAAAAATAAAATACCATTATCTGAAGTTCTTATTGAGAATTGCTCTTACAGTAGAGCTTCGTTAAAAAAGAGACTTTATGATGAAGGTTTGAAGGAAAGGTGTTGTGAAATGTCAGGTTGTGGTCAGGGTGAAATGTGGATGGGTAAGAAGATGAGTTTAATTCTTGACCACATTAATGGAGTGCATGACGACAATCGAATTGAGAATTTAAGGATTGTTTGTCCTAATTGTAATGCTTCATTACCTACACACGCTGGAAGGAATAGTAAAAAAAAGAAAAAGAAAAGAGAGTGTGTTGATTGTGGGGTTGAAATATCAAAATCTGCAACGAGGTGTCAAAGTTGTAGTAATAAAAACAAGGGCTATAATGGCCCTAAGTAATTTTGGAATGTTGACTAATTATTCGTAGATTTGTTCTAAATTTATAATATGAAAAATCAGGAATTTAAAACAAATCAATGGAATAAGGAGTTCTATGAAAAAGAACATCAAAAGCACTTAGATGAGGGTGGTTCTGCACCAAAAGAGGCTGCAATAACTAATTTAATTAAAAATAATATTAAAAATAGAAGTTTCAGACCTTATGAGGGTGGTGGGTACTATGAGAATGGTGACATTGTAAATAAATATGATGTTGTTGTTTGGTTTACTTGGTCTAATGACCCAGTTTTCATGGTTTGTTTTGACCATGACCTTGATTGTTGTGATTTAGTTGGATGCAATACAAAAGGAAAATTAACATCCAAAGTAAAATAATGAAAAAAGGCAAAGACATTCCAAAACAAGACCCTCAGACTGGGGAGTTAAATCCCTACTACGAAGAGTTAACTGGGGAGAAGAATCCGCTTGAACGCAAAGAGTCAAAAAAAGTTAATTCATCTAACAAAGTATTTTTAATAGATATTGACGGAACCGTGAGTGCTGACATCAAGAATGAGGATAGTCATCTATATGCTACAGCCGAAGTGTTGCCTGGGGCAAAGGAAATTTTGAATAAATGGTATGATGAAGGTAATGTAATTACATTCTTTACAGCTAGAGAAAGCAATGATAGAGAAGTGACTGAGAAGTGGCTTAATGATAATGGTTTTAAATACCATGGTCTTGTTATGGATAAGCCAAGAATTAAAGACGGGCAAATTTATCACTGGATAGATAATAAACCAACGAAAGCAACAACATATAAAGGTAAGTGGACTGACCTTGTTAAAGTTAATAAGGAAATAGATGATTTCAAATATTAATTAACAAATAGATAAAAAACTATATTATGAGTACAGAAAAAAATAGAATGCAGAAACTTGCTGGAATTCCTTTGAATGAGGCAGAAGAAGTTGAAACAATAAACACAGCAAAAAAGGGTGATTACATTGTGAAAAACCCAACTGGTGAGGAGTATGTTCTTACTCCAGAGAAGTTTAAAAAAAATTACTATGTAACCCCTGTTAATGATGACGAAGATTCAAATGGATACAAAGAGTTTGAGAATAGACCTGAGGAAAGAAATGTTGTAGAAGCCACAAAAGATGTGATGAGTAAAATTGAATATGAGTTTAAATCTACACCAAGCCAAGAAAAGTTTTTTGATTTTGCTAAAAATTTAGATACCAATAAGGCAGAGAAAAATGTAAAAGTAAAAGCAAGGGTTGCGGATAAAGAAGAGAGAGTTGTTACTATAACAAAAGGTGGTAGTGAAAATAAAAGCACATTTAAGTTCAAGGCTTCTTGGGGTGAAGATATGATTTTAAAAGTTGGAGATTTTCTTGTAGTATCTTCTGATGAAGTTTATAGAATTGGTAAGAAAGAATTTGAATCAACTTATAGGTTAAAGAAAATTTGATATTATAGAAAAAACCTATAACTTAGCAGAAAATTTAAAAGAATAGAAAATGGACTTAAATCAAATTAGTAAAGACATTGTAGCTGAAATCCAATTCAGAGAGAAGTTTCAAGAAGAGAATTTTGAAAGCTTAGCTAAGAAAGTTGAGAAAATGTTAGAAAAACAAGTTGTAAATATACTTGAACCAGAAGGGGTGTACGAAAAAGGTGTGCTATACGAAGGTCATGGTGAATATATAGGTATTGTTGATACTTATCCTTATGGAGCTGACTATTTTGTAAGAAATCATCATTTCAGAATCCCAACTCCAGGTAGAAACGAACCTTCTATCATCAATCAGATTCTTATTCGAGAAATCAAAAAATAATAGAAACATTTTTCTATTTTATGCGTATAAACAAATACGTGTAAAAAGTCACAAAAAAGCAAACAATGAACAAGAGCGAGTATATTGAGTACGAGCTTGAAGAAAATGTAAAAAAACGTGAAAAATTAAAACTAGATTACGAAGCTAAAAAGACAGAATATCAAAATGCAACAGAGGAGTTTAACGACTCCGAAGTAAAAGAAGATATTGAACAAAAGAAGCAACTTTTACTAAATCTTCAAGAGCGTCACAGATTAGAAGTAGACGAACTTAAAGAACGTCACAGATTAGAACGAGAAAATGCTCAATGGGAGTATGCTGAAGCAAAATCTCACAAAGCAAATCTATTTAGTTCATTTAGAGATGGATTGGCTAGAATCCAAAAGGAGCTAAAAGAGGCTAAGATAAAAAATAGAGAATTAAACAAAGAAAGAGGAAAGCTTCGCAAGTTAAATGAACTAACTGTAACAAGTCACGCTATAGTTCAATACCTTGATAGAGCCAAGGGGATGGATGTTATAAATCTAAAGAGAGAGGTTAATAACAAGAGGAAAGAATCTGGTTTAAAGAAATTTGTTCAAGTACCAGACCACGAATTAGTTGATTACTTGGTTGCAGAAGGGAAGCTAAACAGAGAAGAGACTGAGAAGTTGATTCTTACAGATAAGATTAAGAAAATAGTATTGAGCGATGAGTTGCTAGGAAGCACTGGGACTTATACTAGATTCGATGGGTTTAGAATTGTTATTAAAAACAGTTCAGTTGTAACGTTTCTCCCAAAGGCTGCAAAGCCAAGAAAAAAAGGTAATAAATTCTCTAAAAGAATAAAGAGAAAACCAAGAAAGATGAAATTATGAAAAGAGCAAGTGTACAAGCTGTATTATCAGCAGCATCATTAAAGCCAGCAATTAGATATGACGAAGTTGTTGAAGTTTGCGGTTGGGTAAGACATTTTCGTGATAGCAAGAACATTGCTTTTATTGTTATATATGATGATTCAGTGTTCGACACGCTTCAAGCTATTGTATCTAAGGAAAGTGGTTTATCTCTTGATGGAATATCCCCAGGAGCTGCAGTTAGGCTTGTGGGTACAGTAGAGCAATCTAAAGGCGAAGGTCAGGCGATTGATTTCGCTGTAAGTGAAATAGAAGTTTATGGTACAGCTGGAAAAGATTATCCAATGCAACCAAAAAGACATTCTATGGAATTCTTTAGAGAACATCCACACTTAAGAACTAGAACGGAATTATTCCAGGCTGTTTTCAGAGTAAGACATCACCTTAAGTCTTTAACTTATGGTTTCATGGCTCACATGGGATTCATTCAAGTAGATACCCCTATTATAAGTGGAAGCGATTGTGAAGGGGCTGGTGAAATGTTTAGAATAGAAGGTTCTGAAGAGTTTTTTGGAAAAGATGCAGGATTAACTGTATCTGGCCAACTTGAAGCAGAGACTGCTGCTCTTGGATTAGGAAGGGTTTTTACATTCGGTCCTACATTTAGAGCAGAGAACAGTCAGACTACAAGACACCTTTCTGAGTTCTGGATGATGGAGCCTGAAATTTCATTCGCAGATTTAGACTATACAATTGGGGTTGCAGAGATGTATCTTAAATTTGTTTTAAGTCAACTCACAAGAACTTGTGAAAAAGAACTTGAGTATCTAGCCAAACATCTTCAAGAGGAAGAGAAAGGGTTAAAAAAAGAGCTTAGAAGCGAACCTCTTCTTGAAAAGATTCAATCTGTTTATAGGGGAGATTTTAAGAGAGTTACTTACACAGAAGCTTTTGAAATTCTTAAAGCATCAAAACCTGCAAAGAAAGGTAAGTTTGAATTTCCAGTTGAAGAATGGGGGATGGATTTCCAATCAGAGCATGAAAGGTTTCTTGTTGAGAAGCACTTTAAGTGCCCAGTGGTTGTTACAGATTATCCAAGAGACTTGAAAGCATTTTATATGCGTGACAACGAAGATGGAAAGACTGTGGCGGCAATGGATATTCTTTTCCCTGGAATTGGAGAAATAATTGGTGGCTCACAAAGAGAAGAAAGGTTAGGTGTACTTGAGGGTAAGATGACTGATTTTGGTATTTCTCATGAAGAAATGAGTTGGTATCTTGATACAAGACGATTTGGTTCAGCACCTCACTCTGGTTTCGGGTTAGGGTTTGAAAGATTAGTTCGATTTGCAACTGGAATGAAAAACATAAAGGATGTTACTTTATTTCCAAGAACACCAGGAAAATTATAAAATATGAAAAAGGTATACAGAGAAATTCAGAGAATTAATAAACTTGACCCAGCAACTCCAACGCTTAGATTATGCAAGTTATTTGAAGAAGCAGGTGAGTTTGCTCAAGCTGTAAATAAGAAGCTTGGTAGAAAGGTTGTTAATGAAACTGAACAAGAAGTTATTGACCTTATTAAGGAAGAGGCTGCTGACACGATTCAATGTTTAATGTCTTTTGCTGATTCTTATGACCTTGGATATAGTCACTTTAAAGATGAGTTCCGTGATGGGTCACACAGACCAGATGGAACAAAGCCAGAAGTAATTCTTGCAAAGATATTTAAGTACGTTGGTGGAATTGTGTACAGATTTGAGAAGAATCATCCAGAGTTGGAGTTTCAATTCAACACATGCATCTCAAAGGTATTAAGCTTGGCTAGTTATTATGGTATTAAGGAGTCTGAAGTTGTTGCTAAGATTGCGGAGAAGAATATCAAGTGGGAAAAGGTTGTAAACAAAAGAATTGAGGACAAAAAAGTATGAGTATTATCGTAAAAGTAAAAGGGGTTGATGATTTTGGTAAAGAGGCTATTAATTCAAAGTTGTCTAAATACTCTCAACACTATCCAAGGCCTAGGGTGAATGACATCATGATTTACTATTACCCAAAAGGAAAAAATGGACCTTCTCTTGGAATTTATCAGATGAAAGAAGAGACTGAACACTATGAAGATAGAGAAGGTTTTCAATACTGTTCTGGAACAATGACTAATTTGGTTGGGACTGGTAGTCCTAATGATTTCATAGATAATTTGTTTAAAACAAATCCAGAGGTTGCCAAAAGAATAGATGACACAGTTTATGAATTAGGATTAAAATATAATCCAGAATTATATGAAGATGGAAAAACAAGTTAAACAATATATTGTAGTAAGGACAGATTTGCCGATGAATGCAGGTAAGGTTGCAGCTCAAGCTGCTCACTCGTGTATGAAAGTGTTTTTTGATAAATTTGAGGATACTCAGATTGTTGATGAAAAAGGAGGCGACCCAATTGATGCATTTATCTATAGACCATCTATAGAGGAGAGGTATTGGATTAAAGGCAAGTTCACAAAGATTGCCAAGAAGGTAAAAAATGAAAATCAGTTATTAAAAGTGTATGAGAAAGCTAAGGCCGCTGGTCTTAATGTCTCTATTATTAAAGATGCTGGTCTTTATGGATTAGAGGGAGAGAATTACACTTGCATTGCAGTTGGTCCTAATTACGTTGAGGATTGTGAGCCAGTTGTTGGTAAATTAAGATTGTTAACAGATTTGAAGATTCATGAAGAAAAATAAATGGACATTACATATATCTGACAACTATACAGTTGGAGACCAGATATTAAGTAGAACCAGTATGATGGCGATACCTCCAACGAATGGAGATAGAACTGATATTATTGATGAGAGTGGTTATTATCATTATGGTATGACCAAATCTGAGTTTAATAAGAAATATGTAAAGAAGATGACTCCAGAGGAGTATCTTGACAAAACACTTCCTGGACTTGAAGTTAAAGAAAGAGAAAGGGTTCTTAAAGGTATTGAATGGACACCTACAAATACATTTAACACCATAGCTGTCATAATTGAAATCAAACAAGGTGTAGTAACTATAAAAGGAAAGTAATTATGTTGACATCAGATTTTAAAAAGGATGTGTTGGATATGAGCAAAGAATTTGATGAGAAAGAAGGTTTTGTCACATGTGAAGTAAGTGCTCATAAAGATGACCTTTGTGAATTAGAACGATTCATAAAAGATAACACTGAAATTAAGTTTGGAAAATGGATTTTCATGGAGTGTGATACTTGTGTTGGATATAATGGAGAAGGTTATGTTCATGTTAGCATAGAGCGTTTTGATACCGTTGCTAAAATAGAGGAATCGAGTAATTATATAAAAACAGTTTAAAAAATTTAAAAATATGAGTTTAGATATAAATTTTGACAAATCAATCACATTGTGTGATATTGAAAGTAAAACAGCTTTAAAAGTTGTTGAAAAAAATGGTAACAACTTCTTAGAAGATGAATATGGGAATGTCGTGTCTTTTAAAGGTTATGGCATTACTCTTTATGGTGGACCAAGAAATCCGACTAAAATTCTTGACGAATTAATCAGTGTATTCGATATTAAGTTTATAGATGATGGAGCAATCGACATGTATGATTATGAACCAGAGAAATATAAGAATATAGACTTATTCATACCAACAATGTTAAAATATGGTTATCTTTTAGATTTTGATGGTAAAATAGTTATTCCAGAGAGAGAAGAGTCTGATTATCTACCTTATAGTGAAACTAATGAGACCGATAAAAATGAAGATTTACCTTTTTAAAATGAATAATTGGAGAGAAAATGTTAAATTTATTTAAAGCTCCACTTAAAACCTCCAGATTGTTTGTAATTTCCCTTGCAACAATTATATATTCCTGAATATGATGCATTAGTATTTTCTGACGCTTCTGTTACTGACTTAAACTCTTTTACAAAAGCTCCAGTGAGTGTATATTGAAATATCTTTTTTGCATCACTTCTCTTAGGGGGTTTAGAAAATATTCCCCCTTTAAATATCCAAATATATCCTCCAGCAGTTTTTAATTTTTTGTTACAACACTGCGAAATACTTCCATGAGATATATTGGTTTTTTCATGAGCTTCACTTATAGAGCTATATTTATTTAATAGTTTGCCATTTTTGTCGTATTGACAAATGCTTTTTCTTAAATGTTTAGCTGGATTTGTATACTCAAGAGAAAATTTATCTCCTTTATTTCTCCAAACATATCCACCAGCAGTTTTGTATTTTGGTTTTTGTTTGCATACATTTGAAATTGATGATACTGGTGTGTTTGTTGATTCACCTGCTTCGTGCAGGGATGTGAATGAATTTATAAGATTCCCTTCTAAGTCATATTGGTCAACTTCTTTTCTGTATGGTTGATTAAGTTTGTTTTTTTGTATACCTGCTTTTTTGTGTTTTTTTCCAAAAAATGGATTATCCTCTCCATGAAGACCTTCACCCCCGATAGTCCCGTTGGTTAATTTGTATCCATTATTTTTGTATTCTGATATAAAGTGGATTTCCCACTCTTCCCAACTATCACCAACAGGAACTTCAAATATTTCTTTTATAAGTATTTTATGTCCATTGTCTATTTCTTTTCTAATCCAATTTCCTTTGTGTGTTTTTGTGTTTTTATTATCATATAAATGACGAGATAATCTATATTTTAAACTACATGATGTTTTACCTATGTATCTAAAATTATCTGGTTCATTTGAGCTTGATAATGCATAAATTTTAATCTTGTTCATATTGCGCCTTTTAAATAAATATTTGGAAAATTTAAAATTGTATATATGAAACATTTTTTTTATATTTGCGTAAAATATAATATGAAAAAAATTAAAACACGTATAGCACCATCAAATACAGGTATGGCTACTATTGGAAATTTGAGAACAGCTATATTTAATTACTTGTTTGCTAAAAAACATGGTGGAGATTTTATTTTAAGAATTGAAGATACAGATAAAAAGCGTTCTGTGCCTGGTTCAGAAGAGTATATGATAAGGTCTTTAGAATGGATTGGAATAACTCCTGATGATGGAATAAATAAAGATGGCACAGCTATGTACAGGCAATCAGAGCGAGAGTATAAAAGTTATATTGATATTTTGTTGAAAAATGGAAATGCTTATTACGCTTTTGACACTGCTGAAGAATTAAGTAAAGCTAGGGAGTTGTCTGGAAAATCACCTTTCTCATATAATTCATTAACAAGGAATTCAATGCAAAATTCCTTGTCTTTATCTAAAGATGAAGTTAACAAAAGAATTAATAGAGGCGATAAGTTTGTTATTAGATTTAAAGTTCCTAGAGATTGTGAAGTTAAATTTGATGATTTAATTTTAGGAAAAATAAACATTAATACAAATGATATTGATGATAAAGTTATTTTAAAATCTGATGGTACTCCAACATATCATGGGGGAGTAGTTATTGATGATTATTTAATGGGTATAACTTATGTAATAAGAGGTAATGAATGGGTAAGTTCAACTCCACTTCACATATTGATGTATAAAGCTTTTGGTTGGGAAGTTCCTACTTTTGTTCATTTACCATTGTTGCTTGATAAAAATGGAAAGAAAATCTCTAAACGTAAAGCTAAAGATTATGATTTCCCAATTTGTTTGTTAGAATATATAGATGTAGAATCTGGAGAAAAAGTTGATGGATTTAAAGAGATTGGATATGAATCTGATGCTTTATTAAATGCTTTGACTTTGCTTGGATGGAATTCTGGAACAGATAAAGAAATTTTCTCAAAAGAGGAGTTAATAAAAGAGTTTTCATTTGATAATGTAGGTAAGTCAGGAGCAAGAGTCGATTCTAAAAAGTTAAAATGGTTCAATTCTCATTATTTAAGGTCGAGAAATCCTGAATGGATTCTGGAAAGAATGAATTTGCCTGGAGAGTTTGTTGTTAAAACTGAAGATGATAAATTAGATTTAATGGCTAGTATGGCTACTGAAAGAGCGGTTTATGCTAGTGATTTAAAAGATAGTTTAACCTATATTCATGACACCCCTTCTCTTGGAGATGATTTTAAGATGAAGAATGTTGATGAGTTCATTAGAGTGATGAATGTGTTTGTGGCTGATGATTTCATGGATGACTTTGATGAAAATGAGTGGACTTCAAAGAATATTAGGTATGAGCTTGAGCACATATCGGCTAACATGAGCATTAAGGTTGGTAAAATTATGCCTATGCTTAGAATAGCTCTTTGTGGAGGAGCTTCTGGACCACAATTGCCAGATGTAATGTATGTTATTGGCCCAGAAGAAACAAAAAAGAGAGTTGATGCTCTGCTTGATAAAATAAAGGAATTAGCATAAATTATTGCAACATTTCAATCCCTTTTCCGTATAACATGGAGAAGGGTTTTTTATTAAAAATCATTATGGATAAAAAGAATTTAGAAATAGAAAGGAAGTTTTTACTAAAGAATGTACCTGCATTTAAGAGGAGTGAAATCGAAAAGATTTTGATTCACCAGATATATGTTGAAATTAATGGTAAGGTTGTTAGGTTTAGAATGTCTGAGTCACTTGACTTTGATGGTGAAGAGCTTGAGTTGGAAAGAAAATACGTAAAGTGCATCAAGAATCCAATTTCAACTGGTGTTTTTGAAGAAATAGAGAACGACATCACTCAAGAGGCTTTTAGAGATATGTGTCATGAAGACCATAGCTATATAATCAAAACAAGATATGTTTACGAGCATAGTGGTCTTAAATGGGAGGTTGATGAGTACCATGATATAAAAATGGTAACATTAGAAGTTGAGCTTGATGATATTAATCAAGAAATAATTATTCCAGAAATTATAGAAAAAGAAGTTATCTGCGAAGTTACTGGACAAAGAGTTTTTAGTAATTTTAATTTATCAGTTAAAGAAGAGACAGTTATATGAATAGCGAATCAAAGACATATTTATTTTTATTACAAGGAGGCGACAACAAAAAATTAACAGACAGTTATGTCGCAGTAAAACAGGCTCACATAAACGAAGTTATTGCTATAAAGACAGAAAGAATAAACAATTATGGAATTCTATTCACTAGCAAGCTTGATTGGATTGGAGTCAATAGCAAACTGAAAATGAAGAAAGACGAGCACTATCTTTTAATTGAGTTAAAAGAGCGTGAGTCTATTTCTGGAGTTTTCCCAGACACAAATATTGATGAGATTAAGGCTCTAAATTTAGAAAACCTTAAAGATAGTGCGGAGTGGTTAAAAAGAGAGCTTGATAAAGCTGTTGACAATGAGAACTTCGAGGATGCTGCTAAAATTTTAAAAAGAATCAATGAAAAAAAGATTTGATGATTAGAAAAAATTCACTACATTTGCCTCATGTATAGAGATGATTGTATAGTAATAAACTTTATTGGTGGGCCAGGAGTCGGCAAATCAATAATCACGGCAGAAACTTTTGCCAAATTAAAGAGAAAGTTCGTTGCGGCTGAAATTTCTCCAGAGTATATCAAAAAGAAAATAAGAGAGGGTTCCCTCAAGGCGGTTCAAAGCCAGATTTACATTTTCGGAAAACAACAGTACCAACTTTTCACTATGAAAGATGAAGTTGATGTTATTGTTACAGATTCTCCATTTATTTTATCGAGCATTTATGATGTTACTAGATGTGAAGAGTTAAGAGCTCTTATCATGAAGGAATTTAATAAATACAACAACGTTGTTTATTACATTGAGAGAGATGATGAGGTCCCTTATGAACAAGAGGGAAGGTATCAAGATGAAGATGGAGCAAAGGTTGTTGACAACACAGTTAAAGACTTCTTGGAGGATAATAATATTAACTACACAGTTGTTAAGGGTATTGGAGATGATACACTTGAACAGGTTGTTAGTGAAACAATTGAAAGATTAAATGGAAAAAGATAGATTAAAGAAAATAAGCAAATCAATATCATACTGGCTAAGACATCATCCAGAAGATATTGGTATTGATATAGCTTATGATGGCGGTTGGACCGACATTGGTACATTGATTGAAAAAGCTGCTGTTAAAGTAGATTTCACTTTCGATGAACTAAAGCATGTTGTAGAAACAAGTGATAAGCAGAGATTTTCAATAAGTGAAGATGAAACTAAAGTGAGAGCAAATCAAGGTCATTCAATTGATGTTGACCTTGGACTTGAAGAAGTTGTTCCTCCAGCTATACTTTATCATGGTGCTCCAGTTGGGGTTATTGATGCTATTATGAAAGAAGGATTGAATAAGATGAGAAGACATCATGTTCACCTTAGTCCAGATGAAAAGACTGCAGCAGTTGTTGGTTCTAGGAGAGGTAAGTTTGAAATACTTAAGATAGAAGCAATGAGACTAAGAGCTGATGGTCATAAAATTTATATGTCAGAGAATGGGGTTTACTTGATAGATTCGGTTCCTGCAAAATACATAAAAAGATAATGAGCAAATCAATAGAAGAAAGGTTAAATGACCTAATAGAAGAAAAAGACAATAAGATTAATGAGCTTGAGGATAAGATTGAAAACCTTGAAGGTTTTAATTCTTTAATTGATACAGCCTATCAAAGGCATTTCACAATTCCTAATTCTGGAATTAGAGATGGACTACCTTACCCAAGGCTTGAAATGATTTTTGAATTTCTTGATGAAGATGAGAGGTACGGATTCAAGTGGACATATGGGTTGGTAACACTCCCTTACAGCTTCATGTCAGATGATAAATTGCTGTTTATGCCTTTTTCTTGGACGAGAGGGAGTGGTTCAATAGAAATTATTAGAAACGGCAAGCATGAGTTGCCTTTTAGAGATGGGATGAATATTAAAGCTGAGTCAATTGCATTAAACCTTCCTGCTTATATTGTTAATGAGAAAAAGGGGCATTGTGAGAAAATTGAAATTGTTGATATTGGAAATGGAGAGTGGTTAAAAAAAATGAAAAGAGGTTAAAGATGGAAAGAGACAAGAAAGGAAATAAGGTTGAACAAAAGCCTAAGAGTAAAAAGAAAAGACCAGGTAGCAAAAGAAAACAAAATAGAGACGTTGCTCTAGTTATTGATTTTGAAGCTACATGCTGGAGAGGACATCCGCCAAAAGGGATGTATAATGAAATCATTGAGATTGGTATTAGTGGCGTTAACTATAAGACAAAGGAAATTGTGTTTAAAGATACGATAATTGTTAAGCCAGAGCATTCTGAAATAAGTGATTTTTGTACAGAGCTTACTTCTATTGACCAAGAGTTAATAGACAAAGAGGGTGTAAGTTTTGATAGAGCTTGTCAAATACTTAGAGATAAATTCAGGTCAAGAGATAGAATTTGGCTTAGCTGGGGTGAATATGATAAGAATCAGATTCAAAGAGATTGTGATTTAAAGAAAGTTGAAAATCCTTTTGGAAGAGTTCACTTTAATTTAAAACCACTCTTTAGTTTTGCATTTGGAATCAGACAAGACCTTGGTGTAGCTGGAGCGTTAGAGCACTTAGGTATGGATTTCGAAGGAAATGCACACAGAGCTATAGATGATGCTTATAATACAGCTAAAATACTTCAGAAAACGTTTATTCCTCTTATGCAAAATCCAAAGTATAACAAAGAGGATGGCTTAAAGAAAGAACATGAAATTCTTAATGAATTTATTAGTGATACATTTGAGGAAGAAAGAATAAATGAAAATGTTACTAGATTGCTCAATAAGAACAATCCAATGAAATAATACCCAATTATCTGAAACGTTTTTGTATAACAAACGTATAAAAGATAATTATGGATGAAATGTCAAAGGATTACATGCTTGATACAGCGATGGCTAGTATAGTTGCTTTTAAGGAAGCGATTAAAATAGTCAACTATAAGCATCCAGATAAAACCAAGAGGCTGACTCCAACTCAAAAAATAAAATACTTTACAGACTTCATTAATGAAGAGCATGATAGAGTAATGAATGAGTATGGAAAATGTTTGGAAAATAATAAACAGACTGTAGATTAATGAGAGATTATTACGAAATATTAGGTTTGCAAAGAAATGCTTCAGAATCTGACATTAAGAAGGCATATCGAAAAGAGGCGAAAAAATATCACCCAGATACAAATTCTGGAGATGAAAGTGCTGAGGAAAAGTTTAAAGAAATCAATCAAGCTAACGAAGTTTTAAGCGACCCAGAGAAAAGAAAGCTTTATGACCAATATGGTCATAACTGGGAAGAAGCTAAACATAGAGGAGGTTTTGGTTTTGGTGGCTCTGCTAATGAAATGTTTGAAACTCTTAAGAGAGAGCAGATGAAAGAGCAGATGAAAGGCAATAGAACAGAAACATTAGTTCACCTTACATTAGAAGAGTGCTATTACGGATGTACTAAAGACATAACAGTATACTATCAAAAAATTTGTGGAGGATGTAATGGTAATGGAGCCAAAAATGGAACTTCAATACACACATGTACTACTTGTGGTGGTGGTGGACAACAAGTTCACGTATTAGAAAGAGGAGGTCATAGAATACAGCATGTTAGTACTTGTGGTTCTTGTAGAGGAGCTGGAAAGGTTATTGACGAACATTGTGAAGAGTGTTCTGGTAATGGAATCGAGGTAGGGGAAGAGATTGTAAGAGTAAACTTTCCAAGAGGAATACAGCATGGTCAATATATTACCAAGAGAGGATATGGACACATGTCAAGATTTCCAGGTGGAGATAGAGGCGATGGAATTTTTATAATAGAAGAACTTGAACATGAAAATTTTAAAAGAGTCAATGGAGACCCAAAAAGTTTAGTTCATAAGTTTCCTATTTCTTATGAAGACTTAGTTCTTGGAACAGAAATAGAAGTTCCTTCTATTCATGGTAAATTCACTAAAATAAAAGTAGACTCCAATACTAAAAACGGAAAACTATACAGACTTAGAGGTCATGGTATGCCATCTTTGAATTTATCTCAAGGGGCTACGCCTAATAATGTACCAAAAAATGCTTTTGGTGATTATGTGATTGAATTAGAGATAAATATTCCAGATAAACTTTCAAAAAAAGAACTAGAGCTCATAAAAGAACTCAAAAAGTTAAAGGAAGAAAATTTGGACGAAGTTAAATAAAAGGTTAAATTTGCTAATAATAATTAAAAACAAAAAGTTATGAAAAAAAGAATAGCAGTTCTTATAATTGACGCTCAAAACGATTTCTGTAGCCCTAACGGCTCTTTGTTCGTTGATGGAGCCGTAGAGGATAATGAAAGATTATCTAAATGGATTGTTGACAACAAAGAAGAAATCAATTTTATTGGTTGTACTCTTGACAGTCATCAATTGATGGATATTGCTCATCCAAGATTTTGGTTTGACAAAGATGGAAACAACCCTGGGCCATTTACAGTAATTTCAGCATCAGATGTTGAAAACGGTACTTGGAGTTCAGTTAGACCTAAAGAGACTCTTGATTATTTAAGAAATCTTGAGGCTGATGGACAATTCCCTCACGTAATTTGGCCAGAGCACTGTGTTGTTGGAACATGGGGAACTCAATTGGACCCAAAAATTAATGACGCTGTATTGTCATGGGCTGCACAAGGTCACTTTGTACAGTACGTATCAAAAGGAGCAAATCCTTTCACAGAGCACTTCGGAGCATTTGAAGCGCAAGTACCAAAACAAAATGTACCAGCTACACAATACAACTTAGGTCTTCAAAAGACTCTTGAGAAGTATGATGTAATTTACCTTTCTGGTCAAGCTAAATCTCACTGTGTTGCAAACACTTTGAAGCAATTAGTTGACAAAGCTCCAGATGTAGCTAGAAAAGTAGTTGTACTTGAAGACACTATGTCTCCAGTAGCAGGTGGGCCAAACGGACCAGGAACTACTCCTAC
>Ga0114918_10002287_pt1 | contig 17182 bp, 19 predicted proteins | sample LantaG_FD_87015 | JGI IMG/M metagenome (GOLD analysis project Ga0114918, IMG submission 87015) | Deep subsurface microbial communities from Baltic Sea to uncover new lineages of life (NeLLi) - Landsort_02402 metaG | ecosystem: Environmental > Aquatic > Marine > Oceanic > Sediment | place... | reverse complement strand
TCAGTAAGAAAACCAATAAAGTTATTATGAAGATAATCTCTTAATCTAAATAAACTTTCATCTACTGGAATTTGATTAATGTTAATAAATTCATTAACATCATATATGAGACCTTTTATATTTGTTGAGTATATATTAAAAAACTTCATTCTCTTTCGTAAATAAAATTCTTTCATTGGAAACATTGCTGGTTTTACAGGTGGTAGTTTTATTCCTTGTATTTTTTCTTCTTTTTCAGCAAATATAGTTTTTAAGTTTTGATATTCTTTTGCTTTTTCTTTGTCAATAAATGTATCAGATATATCATGTCCTGCTAATTTCTTTATAAATTTTGATAGAGTTCCGCCTACTTCACAACCTCCATGAAAACAATGAAATATGGGAGCTTCTAAAGAAATATATAAATGATAATGATCTTTTTCTTGATTATATTCACACCAACAGCAGGGAACAATTATATTCTTATTTGTTATTTTGATATGATCGCCAAGATTATCTTTTAAATAATCAATAAAATCATCTTGATAAATTCCTATCATTTATAAATCACCTCATAAAAGTTTAAATGCAAATGCAACTTCATATTCCTCAGTTAGACCATTTCGATAACAATTATATACTAAATGACATGGTATAAATGATAGAAAATCATTCCATGCTTGAGGATAGTCTTTAAATTTTGTTACTGGATCATGTTTCATAATCTCATAAACAGTTGGGTGTTCAATATCAGGAGGTCTATTAACTATAGGAAGGATTACAAATATACATTTTTTAGCTACAGATCTTATAGCTGGTAATGTTACAGAAGGATCTATGATATGTTCTAATACATGCGAACAATAAATAATATCAAATGTTCCAAAATCAGGTGTTAATTCTGCCATATCAAGTTTGGTTATAAGGTTTGTTTGAGTGCAAACATCAATACCAACTGCATCATATCCTGATTTAATAAATGATAAAACTTCAGAATCATCTCTTGAACCTATGCAGAGAATAGTTTTACTATCAGGAGATATATATTTCAAATGAACTATATCTTCAATTCTTCTTAATTCTCTCTTTTTTGTAGATAACCTTCTGTTGGAGTCATCATTTAAATTAATTTGATATTCAAGTACTTCTTTTTTATTAAATTCCATTTATTTTCCTTTCATTTTTTCACCGCATGAGCAATCCAATCAATAGATCCTTTTTGATTGCAGTTATCGCACCCACTTCCTTTACATTTTTTACATAAATATTCATCATAAATTCTATCTATATTAGTAACACCATATCCTTTACAATTTTCACAATATGTATCTAGATCCCAAAATGTTATATCATTACCATTTTTATTTGGTTTTATAGGAAGACCCGTTCCTTCACATTTTGGGCATATTTCTAAACCACATTTATCAAAGTTATTAGGAAATGCATCTCTAAATTTTTTGATAATAGAATGAATAGTATTTCTATTTACAGAAGGACACTGTAACGGTGGAATTAAATGATTCATCATTTTCCCGTTACCGCTTTACGATATTCTTGTAGTGATTTAATTATTTCAAATAACATTGCCATGAAGTGCATTGAAGGGATCAAACAACCATTATGACTGTTTGAATATTTATTGACTATAATTTTGGCTTGAATTGGGAATTTGTTCATATAAAATAATTGTGTATATATTCCTCTATATTCTAAATCTTCACCTTTTAATATTTCAACAATGCTGCTAATATTTCTTCCGATTTTTTTATCTTCAGATGTGCTGATACTCGAAATAATTTCAAGTATATTTGCTAGAATTTTCTTTTCATTTGTTGTGACTGATTCTTCATTGACATCCAACCGACCTGATTTTTTTGGATCTGTTGGTTTCATTTTTGAATATCTTTGTAATGAATCAACAACTTGTCTGATATCAGGATACAATTGATCTACTATAAATATTACATCTTTCTCTACAAATTCAATATTTTCTTTTGTTAAAATTTCTTGTGCATATGAAATTGCAAACTCTTTTGGAATTTGTTGAAAGATATAATGTGTAAATCTACTACGAACAGGATCAGGAACAACTGAAACATAATTACATGTTAAAATAAATCTTGCATATTGTACCTGATATTTCTCAATAATACCCCTTAATGATTTATAACTTTCAGGTGTTAGATTATCACCCTCATCTATAAATACTACTTTATATTTATCCCCTGCCGGAGGTGTTTTCAAAAATGGTTCGATTACTTTCTCAACATAACCAATACCTCTTGTACTTTGTGCCGAACCGTTCACAGTTAAAAGATTATCAACTCTATTATGTAATATACCTTTTTTAGAACATAATATTCTCGCTAAAGTTGTTTTACCACCACCCGGAGGACCTGAGAATAAGAAATTACTCATTTCTTGACGTTCAATACATTTTTTAAAATCAAATATATATCTCTCAGGTAATACCAAATCTTCTATTGTAGTTGGTCTATATTTCTCTACCCATAATGCTGTTGCTATATCCATATAGTTCCTTTCGTTAACATCTAAATCCTTCTGCATTTTCTAGTATACTATTATAAGCGTGTTCTCTTGCCAATTGTTTTACAGCTTTTATTGATATACTATTTTTAATGAGATTGTGAGCTTTTATTCCAGTTAAAAAATTATTATTTTTATCATATATAAATGAATCCATTACAGTTATATCTGATAAATTTTCAATTTCAGTTAACATTAATATTTTATTTGCGCTTATCTCAGGTTTACAATCTGCTTGAAATGTGACTGATAACGAATCATTATCTTCATCTAAAAAAATAATCATATCTTCAACTATAAAACAATGTCCTCTATCTTCTGTTGCATAATCATTAAACATTTGTAATCCATATTCTGAAATTTTATCAATGATATTATCAACCGTTACCTTCATGTATTAGCAAACCTCCAAAATGTATATTTTGAAGTTTGTTCTTAATTAAAAAAAATAAATCTATCAGGTTGATGGTGATAATTTATTTTATCACCATCAACCTTTTCGCTGTTTTTTATTTCTGCTTTTGCTTTTGTTTCGACGCTTTGAGTGGGTTTTTAAATTTATGTTCATCTTCTTCGATAATCAGATGTGTAGCCATAGGACAGTTACCAGCTCTCCATTTGGCTGCCGGAAAAATATACACTCCGCATTTTTCTCCATCGATTCTTGTACAAGGTCCCTTTTTGAGAACGACGTCTTTCTCTTTAACTATTACGGTTTGAGTTTGAATCAAACATGATTCAATAACGTCTTTTCTCTCCGCCAACATTTTTTCTCTGATGATTTCACTTTTGTACATTTCACCCCCAATAATCTGATATTACCATTAATTTTTCTTTTGCTCTAGTTATACCCGTATACAACCAGCGTTTGTAATATTCATCATCCCAATGTTTTGTCCGTTGTTCAAATAATACAACTTTATTCCATTCTGAACCTTGGGATTTATGAACTGAAATACAATATCCGTAATCAAAAAAGTCAAGTTCATATCCTCTATCAGTAGCATAATCCCTTGCATCTTTTATATTTTTTTCATTACTATATGTTGTATATGTAACTTGATCAAATGTTGATATATGAGCAATTGATTCATATGGATCAGGATCTCCATCAACATCGATTGTTAATCTATATACATCTTTCATCTCAGGCATTAACCATAACAATGTTCCAATTTGCCCATTCATCAATTTTATTTTATGATTGTTTCTTAAACAGACAATTCGTTCGCCTGGATATGGAGTTAATTTTATATGTTTCATTCTTTTTCTAATATCTCTATTTATCCCACATCTAGTTGTATTAAAACCACATAGAGTAATAACATTTTCATCATGTTCAAGTTCATTCCAAATTTCTTGTGCTTTCTTATGTTCCCAAGATATTTTAAATACACCTTTTCCCCATATATGATTAAAGGGAATATAACCATTTTTTCTAACAAATGCTGATAATTGAATAATTGGATTATCTTCTGCTTGTCTGTGTATTTTTTGTAATATAAAATCTGGATTGGTCATTAAAGAAAATGCTTTTTCAGATACAGGTGGTAATTGACCATGATCTCCAACAACAATAATAGGGACTCCAAATTTTTCAAGATCAGTCCATATTTCTTTTGATACCATTGACCCTTCATCTATAATTATTATATGATGAAAAAAATCATCCTTCGGTATTAATTTCCACCCAACAACAACTCTTGTTTTCAATCTTGGATCATACTTGGTTACTGCATGATAAATAAGTCCGTGTATTGTTCCCACATAATCAGTATCTCTAATAGAATTTATTTCTGTTAATTTTGATTTTAAAACAGATGCTGCTTTTCCAGTGAATGTAGCAAATGCCACAGTAATTCTTTTATTAGAAATAAAAATTTCATTCCGAAGTGCAGAGAGTAGGTGGGTTTTTCCTGTTCCTGCATACCCACCTACTCTATACACCATTCGTTTAACTCGGAATGAAGGAACAATACCAACACCAGATTTGATCAATCTGTCCATTATAATATGTATGGCTTGGTTTTGTTCTTCGCTGAGTTCCATTCCATTGTCCTTTTTTATTCATTCATTATAGTTGTTTCATTTTGCATTATTACTTCAGGTGTTGGTTCAGGTGTTTCAGGCGTTTTAACAACTGGAGTTGCTGCTTTTTTAGATGCCTTTCCAACAGGCACCTGGAGGGTCTCACCATTCCGATCAATATCTGACTCGATGTTCAATTCGCCATCATCAATAGTTGATCGAAATGTTACAAACTTCCCCATTGCGACATATACATCAGTTACATATTTAGTGTCATGATTGACATAATCATATAAACCTGATGATATATCATTATCATTTTCCTCCAGATGGATTTTAAACACCCGGACTCCAGATTCAATGGCGGTGTCAATATCATGAAAGTCATACTTGCTTTTTAGTTCCAACTTCGGAACCCATTCAGGCATGACCTGCATAAGACCTCTGGCATTTTCACCAGATTTGGTTCTTGGACCAACAGCCATCGGGTCGAAATTCGATTCGACCTTTATGATCCCTACTACTAATTCGGGAGATATATGATATTTTCTCCCAAATTCAACCGCATATTTTGCGATTGCGTTGGCCACTAATTTTGAGACTTTGGGATGAGCTGTTTTAATATACAACTCAATATCCCTTTTCAAGATATCATCCCGGTCTTTGAACAGATTAATCTGTTCTTTTAATTCTTTATTTTCTGCCCGGCCGGCCGCAGCCGTCTGGTTCAGATCGTAAATGATCGCTGTATATTCAGCGATCTTACTATCTTTTTTATCAATTACATATGTATAATATCCTGCAATTGATACGATAGCAATCACTCCTGTTAAAAAAACACTTATCATCACAATAACCTTATCCAATTTTTTCTTTGTTCCGTTAGCCATTATTTCTCCTTTAATATAATTGTTTAAAAATAAATAAGATTTGATATCAATTATTTATATATATAGTTATAAGATGTTTATTTGGTTATTTAGAACATAATAATAAAATACAAAATTGGAGGTTTATACAGATGAATCCTGAAGATGAAGCATATGCAGCAGAATTAATAGCTAGAATTAAACAACAACAAATGAATCCAATATCTTTACCAAATAGAAAACCTGAATTTCTTGACAGTCACGGCGATGCTATGAAAGAACAAGCTGTAATTCAAAGTGTATCTAATTCAACACCACCCACTCCAGCTCAAGGAGCCTTCGCACAATGCCCTCAATGTGGTGTAATGCATCCCCCATTGAATCCAGGACAGAGATGTCCTGTAGCAAAGGTAGAGATCAAATCAGCGGGTATAACTCCGGATGATGTAACCCGATTTACAGTAAATATGAGAGATATTGCTATTAGTCAAATTGAGTTGAAAAAGATTAAAGATGGTAACAAATTATTTAAACATCTTACAGTTGAATTTATGAAAATTTTGGAGAGTTATAAGGAATGATATTAGAAACTATTATAAACGGGTCATCTATCGGATCATATGTAGTAATAAAACCGATTGAAAATGTTGGCATTTATAGAGGTAGAGTTATTAAAGAATCTTTCAATAAACATTTTAATAAAATGGATATAGTATATTATCTTGAAGAAGATGCTCATATAGTATCATTAGAAGGTGAAACTATTCATTTAGTTTTACATTATCATATAATTACAAATGAAACTAAATCTAAAGAATTTAAAGAAAAGATTAAAATTGAAGAGGAAATAATAAAAAATAGATTTGATAATAATATATTTGCGGGGTTCATGATGTGAGTAAATATACAATAGCAATAGATAAAGAAACTGCTTTTATTAGTTTTTATTTAGCAGAAAAAGAATTTTTTCATCCTGATAAATTAAGAGATGCATTAACTATGATTTCTTATTTGATAAAAGTTAAACATAGACCTAAATCATTAGCAATTGCTCAAACTAATAGTAAATATATAAAAAAATATAATATAGATTATACAAGAGAATTTTTATGGAAGCAATATAATACAAGACTTGCTCATATTAAAAATGCAAAAGATAAATTTAAACTTTGGGAAATAGAAATTAAAGAAAGAAATGCTGGATTAAAAAATCTATGTTCTTGTGGTTGTGGTCAAGAAGTTAAAAAAGGAAATAAATTTATTAATGGTCATAATGTAAATTTAAGAAGTAATTATGAAAAAGATTTCTATACAAAAATAATGAGAAATGGTAAGAAAACACATACAGTTATATCAGATAAATTAATTAAGGTTCGATTCAAACCTACAGATCCTACATAAGCATTTCCCTGTAGGATCCTTGTAGGATTTTGGTTCTCTGTAGGTTCTGTAGGATCGGGGGGCGCTACATATATATATGTATCATAAAAATATTATTATTAAAAAAATCAATTTTTAAAAACAACTAATTGAACATCTAATTCCACAATTAAAAGTCAAAGATGATAATCCCAACTAGAAGCGCTTCCTTGCGCGGTGGCGCGCAGTCAGCCCAGCTCAAGCGCATAATCCCATTATTTGGAACATATAATCAAATAGAGAATAAGTGAAAGGAGATCAAAATGTATAACGAGAATAAAAAATGGTTCAGTCAAACACTTTTATATTACGAAGATCATATATATCAAACTGAAGGTAAATTGCGTGTAGCTATTTCCACAAATACAGGTGATGATATAAACTTCAACCCACCACAATTTAATATTTCAGTAAGCCACAACTATCAGAAATCTTGCAATCTCAATATTCAACAAGCTATGGATCTGTTTGAAGCGTTAAAATATATGTTATCAAAAGAAGCTAGTATTATTAAAGAGGATATTGAAGTAGTAAGACGAATATCTAAAAATGTGGAATTATCTTTAATATTCAAAAATGATAAAAGTAATGATGAAGTTGTGGAAATAATTTTAAGAAGTAATAGTACAGATTTTACCAAAATAATAATTCCAATAGGAATTTTTTCAGTGTTAGCTCATAGACTCAAAAATTTTGTAAATAACTACGATCAAATTTGTTATCAATTATTAATGAAATCAATCGATGGTGAAAACTCAAACATTATAAAACAACTTCCCGGATTAATCAGAGGGATTTCATCACAGATAATACCCAGTCAAAATCCGGATGCAAGGGCAGCAGTTCCGGACCCAGTCACACCAGTAGCATCTGAAGCAACAATAGCAGATTTTGATAAATTTTTAGGACAAAATTTGGAAAATGTGAAATTACCCGAATTAGAAAGTAATCAATTAAAAGAGGAAAAAATATCAACTTCAGAAGTTAAAAGTGATTTTGTTGAAATAGTATTACAAAATAATCTAACAAATCTTGAAAATATATTAGTAACAATGGACGGTTCAAAAACGCCAGTAGTCGATTTAAACAATCAAATGAAATCTATGATTGGTAAAAATTTATCATATCTTCCAGGTATAAGTGAAGTTGAATTAAAATCAACATGTTATATTACAAAATTAATTTGTACTCTTATAACTCAATCACATATCAAACTTAATGGTCCAATACCAACTTCAACTCCAATTTTCAAATATAAGGTTAATGATTATAAAGATGAAAATTTAGATCTTTCATATGATTTACTTCTATTTTTTGCATATATTAGAACTTTGAGAAATCGTTTAAGCGATAAATCAAATGATTTTATTATTAATAAAGCAAGATTCTATCTACAAATGAGATGTTATATGGATGTGTTTGTATTTAGTTTTGTTGAAAAAGCAGACAAAGATCAGTTAAAATCAATTATTTTAAATAGATTTAATTATTATATGAATATTGGAGTTTTTAATGATTATAAAGAATTGCTTGATAAATATAACTGTCCTCAAATTACTAAGTATGATATCGAAGCTTTTATAAATGAAGCAGCGGAGAAAGTTATTGGAAAATCAATGAGTATTATAGATCAACATGATCATTTAGTAGAGACTCATAATTTGAAACTTCCATCTAGTAATAATTTTACTTTAGAACAAATTGTAAATGAGATTGTTCCGCTCGAAGTTGATGAAAAAATGGGTGTAGATATCAAAGATAAAGATAGAGTTAAATATGCATCTGCTGAAATAATTAATTGGTTTATTAATGAAAAACCAAAAGTAACTAAAGTTGTAAAGAAAAAAACATCTAATATTGTAAGATTTGCAAATCATTATAGAAATGAAATACCTGAAAAATATAGAGAAGATTTTCTATTATGGTTGGTAGGCGTAGAAGATATAAATTTTTCTTTTGATGATTGTGAATTTCCTTTAGCTGAGTTTGGGGATAATTTAATTAAAGGTCTATATCTATGGAAACCTGTAGATGATGAAAAGATAAGTAATAATTATAAATACTTCTGGACAAAATTCGAAGATTGTTTATTAGATAAAAATCATATTTTTACTCTTGTTGGTAAAACAGAAAATACGAAATCAGATGACTGGTCAACAGCATTTGATAATATTACAATCGAATAAGGGGAATTGAGACATGTCGCTTAGCTTAGGCAAGCAGTTTAATAGAAATTATACTATTAGGATACCATTTTTAGATGGATTTTATAATATTGGAGTATTCTTTGATAAGAGATCGACATTTTTACTATTCGGAGTAACTCCAGATTTTTCTTCAAGTACATTTGAAAAAAACATAAAAATTAATATGTTCAAGAATTTGGAGTCATCTAAATTTTGTGAAACATTTTTAGATTTACATAATTATAGAAAAAACACATTAGATATATCAAATCAATTTGAAAAGATTAAACCTGAATATGCAGGAGACTTATCATTTGTTTTTAATGAAACAATTACTTTAGCTAAAGTAGAACTTCATGATAAATCTGTTTATGATTTACTTAACATATATGGTTTTACAATCAATTCTTATATAAATGAATTTATTTTCATTTTAACTGAACGACATAACATAGTTAAACGATTAGGGAAAAAGATTGTAAGAACAAGTGGAATACAGATAGCTACAACTCCTGCATTAAATACACTTGATGATTATCATCACGAAAGTAAAGAACCAAGAATAAGTTTTGAAATAATAAACACATCAGATAAAATAATACGGTTGAATGACGAAGAATAATATATCTAAATTATTATAGGGGATAAAATGGATCAAAAAACACCAGGATTAAACTGTAAATATAAACCCCCGATTCAGCCGGTAAATAACGTAGATGAAATCCAAACTCGTTGGAGATATCATTTTATTCATAATGTATTTTCAAACTTTTATGCTGATATGCTTGATTATTTCAGTACATATTTATATTCACGATTTGAATATACAGTAGTTGGTACATATGATAAAGCAGTTGAATATTTAGAAAAGTGTCAACAATATGAAAGAGAAACAGATAAACCTTTATTACCAGCTCTTATATTAAATCCTTCTGGTGAGTTTGATACTGCTGATGCAAATTCAGGTGGTAGACAGTTATGGAGATTCCCCAATTTAGCATATGGTTTAAATAAAAGATTATTCAATCCAGTTTATCAAGATGAAAATCTTCTAGCTACAGTATCATTTCTACGTATAAAAGGTGAAATAGAATTATTAATGTTATTAAATAGTTTTTATGAATATTGTGATGTTCGTATGCTATTTATAAATATATTTGGTGGAAAGGATAGAATTATATATCCTAGATTCTTTTCTTCATTTATTATATTACCAGAAGAACTTATAAATTATGAATATACAAACGAATATACTGGTTTGAAATATAAAATAGATTGGAATCAAGTGAATGCAAGAACAGAATTAGTAAGATCAACTGCAAGAAACGAATTGGTTATACCTTGTAGAATTAAACCACAGATTTCATTAGTTAGTTTAAGTGACGGAAGTCAAAGATATGGTGGAGCTGATAAATTAGCTGATTGGAGATTATCAGCTACAGTTAATTATGAAGTTGAAATACCAAATTATTTTATCTTACAATCAGATTATTTAGCTATGAATATGGATGTTGAAATAAGATACGGTTCAGCATTTTCAGCATATAATGATTATCAACCACCAGAAAATAGAATATTACAAGATGTTGTTGTTGATTGGGGTTTGGACGAAACCTCAAACAGTACAATATTAAATCCATGTGATTCAACAACGGAAGTTAACTATGATAGTGCTTTAGAATTTAAATATAGAGAATTTTATATAGTTAAACAATCTGATATTGATTCTACTTCAAATTTAATAATTTTATTACATGAACAAAACCTTGAAGAAAAACTTGTAATTGTAAATTCTAAAGATGGTCAGTTAAATTATGGTGATCATTACTATTTGGAAACTGGAAATCGTATAGTAGTGAGAACAACGGATACAGTTAATTTAAAAGCAGGGTGGGTCCTTGAGGTGTATATCTATGGAGAATAAATTAATTCAACAATTAGAATCAATTATGGCTGATGAGCAAAATGTTGAAACAACAATAAATGCAGCAGCTGGAGTTATTGCAAGAATTGGAGATAATAATAGACGAAATATATTATTAATTAAAAGAGCTGCTGATGATCACTGGCCGCTACATTGGGAATTTCCACGTGGAAAATGTGATAAACCACCAGGTGAAAATTTGATTCATTGTTTAAAAAGAGAAATAAAAGAAGAAACAGGATTAGATGTAATTCCAATTGAAAAAATAGATACTATTGAATATCTTGCCGATAAAGGTACAAGAAAAACTATATGTCATAATTATTTATGTATGTTAAAAAATCCAGACCAAGAAATAAAACTATCAAAAGAGCATGATAGTTATAAATGGGTGTCTGAGGTTGGGGAGATTGAGCTAATGGTAATGCCAGAGCAAAAGAAAACATTAGAAAAAATATTAAATTCAGAGAGATCAATTGTTTCATATCCACATGACGATCAAGCACCACAACAAGTTGAAGAATATATAGATCAACTAGAAGAAGGCGGAGCTTTAATAGGAACATATTTTGGAGCTATGCTATCTAAAATGGCGTTTGATTTTTATCAACAAAATTATTCTAAATTCGCTAGGGCATGTAAAGACTTGCCCCCTAATGAAAAAACAATATGTATGTTGAATGCTAAAGCAAAAGCTAAACAAGCAGAAGTTGGTAAATTAAAAAGTGCTATATCCAACTGTGGTAAAGCTAAAAATCCAGAAAAATGTAAAACAACATTAATGAATAAAATAAATCAAGCTAGTGCTGTAGCGAGATTGACTATGAATAGAGTAAAACAACTAAGCAAAACAAAAGCAAGTTAAAATGAAACAATTAAAATTAATTATTAAAGAAAAGGGAAGATATGTTGAAATTCCTGGTATTGCGCCATTTAGAACGCCAGCAGTAATTAAAGTGAATAAAAAGAATCTTCCATCTATAATGCAATCATTACATAAATGTGCTATTGATGATTACGATATTGTTTTAGATGATAATGTTAAAACTTCATCTAAACAAAAATCAGAAAAAGATAAATCCGCTCCTGAAATTAATGATAGACTTGAGAGGCTTGAGATTTTACTAACAACATTAGTTTCAAAAAAGCAGGGTCAAAACAGTAATAATTCGGAACAAATTACAAATAGACTTGGACGAATTGAGAAAATATTAAAGAGTGGTAATAAAGTAGTTTATGAAGATATGGGAGTTGGAAAACCAATAATTGAAGAAATGGATGAACAATATATTCCAGAAATCGATTTAAGTAATATGAAAATCAGCGGAAAATCAATTACAGTTATTGATAAAAAATCAAAAAAGGATATTGATGATGCTGTTGATTTATTATCGAGTCTGGTTAAGAATGGAGGAAGGTAATGGTTGAGGAAACTGTGAAAGAATCAAAAAAGGATAATATAGTTTGCGTTGGATTGGATGTCGGCACAATGCATATTGTGTGTTCAAGATCTGATTCAGATGAAGTTCGAGTTACAAGAAATGTTTTTCTACCAATAGATAAAGATGATATTAGTATTAATAAACTATCAGATATCAGTTATGTTAAGAGTGATGATGGAGATATTTATATTATAGGGTCTGATGCTTTTGAATTTGCTAATTTATTTGGACAACCAGTTTCAAGACCAATGGAAAAAGGTCTTATTTCTCCAAAAGAAATTTCAGCTATTGATGTATTAACTTTAATGATAAAAGATCTTATTGGAGAAACTAAAGATAAAGAAGTATATGTTTCATATTCAATTCCTGCTGAAGCTATTGATGAAGCACGCTCTGTAACATATCATGAGAATGTATTTGCTAGAATTCTTAATAATCTTGGTGTTAATCACACATCTGTTAATGAAGGAATGGCAATTATTTATTCAGAATGTGCAAAAGAAAGATTTAGTGAAATTGGAATTAGTTTTGGTGCAGGTATGGCCAACTGTTTGACAGGAGATACTAAGATTCCTCTTTTAAATGGAGAAACGAAAACGTTAAAAGAATTAACTGATGAATATAATGGTGAAAAATTTTGGGTATATTCATGTAATAAAGATGGGAAGATTGTTCCTGCTTTAGCACATTCACCAAGAAAAACAGGAACAAAAGAAGTTATTAGAATACATCTTGATAATAATACATACCTTGATTGTACTGAAGATCATTTAATAATGAAAAGAAATGGTGATTATATAAAAGCAGGTGAATTAAAAGAAAATGATAGTTTGATGCCATTATATACTGAAGTTGGCAAATGGAATGAAATGCCTGGATATTTATCATATTATAATAATAAACATAAATATTGGGAAACTGTACATTCGATGGTTGCAAGAGAAGAATTGGGCATAAATAGAAAAAAAAGTTGTGTTATTCATCATAAGAATTTTAATAAAATTGACAATACACCCGAAAACTTAACACAACTTACAAAACAAGAACATTATGAATTTCATAAAGAAATATCAAGTATCGGTGGAAAGATAGCAGGAAAAATTATAAGAGAACAAAGATTGGGAAAGACAAATAAAGAAATATATGGAGTGAATCGGGCAACTGAAATATCAAAAAACATTTCTGAAGCTGTTTTACAAAGCTCATCAGGTGATACTATTAGAGAACAAAGAACTGGAAAAACTTTCGATGAAATTTTTGGAGATAAAACTGAAGCAATAAAAGAAAAAATGTCATTAAAGAAAAAAGGACTGTCATATAAAGAAATAATGTTGGATGATGGAAAAATAGAACTAAGAAAAAATGAATTATCTAAACAATGTTCTGAACAAAAACCATGGTTATATAAAAAAGAAAAAATTAATTCAGGTTCATTTAAAAAAGGGGCTACTCCTTGGAATAAAGGTTTAAAAGGAGTAGAATATTTAGATCATTTTGAGAATGGAATAAAAAATCAATATAAAAAAAATCCTATTAATCATAAAGTTGTAAAAATTGAAAGATTGAATATTAATAGAGATGTTTATGATCTTACTGTTGATAAGCATCATAATTTTGCAATTGATAATGGCATCTTTGTTCATAATTGTGCAATTTCGTATAAAGGTGTTGAAGCACATACATTTTCAACAGCAAGATCAGGTGATTGGATCGATAAACAAGTTGCGGAAGCACTTGCAATGATTCCAAATAGAGTTACAAATGTAAAAGAAAAATATATGAAATTGACAGGAGAAGTAGAAATTAAAAATAAGAAAACAAAAAGAATTTTAGAAGCTTTATATTATTATCACAAAGCATTAATTGAATATACAGTTAAAAAGATTATTGAAGAATTTAACGAAAAAGTTGATATTGAAATGGAGGATGAAATTCCAATTATAATATCAGGCGGAACTAGTTTACCTGAAGGTTTTGTAAATTTGTTTAAAAATGTAATTTCTAATTATGAACTTCCATTTGAGGTATCTGAAATTCGAGCTGCAAAAAATCCATTAACTGCAGTTGCTAATGGTTTATTAATAAGAACAACTGCAGATGTCATAGGAAAATAAGGGTATAATATAATGTCTAATCAAATTAAGTTAATGGAATATTTAGTTGATGTTACGCTAAACAATTTAAATGAGGAATTTTTCCAACCCTCAATGGAAACGGCAAAAATTAAAGGTGGAGCAAATACGGATTGGCCAAACTGTTATGAAAGAAGATGTGCAAATAATAAAGATGATTATGCTAGAAATATATGCAAAGAATATTGTAAACGTGAAGCTGCCCAAGATGCTCTTGGAAAAGTTAGGGGTTTACTTGGTTTTTGTAATAAAGCCAAAAACCCAAAGGGCTGTGCAGATTCAGTAAGAGATACAGCTAGAGCTTGGGATAATCGTATATCAACCATTGATGAAAGAATTTCAAAATTAAAAAGAGAGTTGGATAAATATAAAGCCAGTATAGCTGGAAGAAAAGACTAATAACAAAAAGTTATATAAAGAGGAATAAAAGATGTCTAAATATGATAGAATAATAGATAAAATAGTTGACTTAACTCTTGAACAAAAGGATTGTCCGGAAGGATATAGGTGGTGAAAGCATATGAAAAAATGTGTCCCGGAGGGACAAATGGAAAAAGGTAAGGGTCAACAAATGGGCAGAGGGAGTGGAAAAGGTCCTATGGGTAAACCAATGTCACCACAAGAAGAAATGTTTGCAGCAGATTTTCCTGAGTTTAAAAAAGTAGAAAGAAAAGTTGATATGTTAGTTGATTCATCTATAGTTGAATGTGGTATGGAAGATGGAGATTTTAATGAAACAAGAAACACACCATCCGAAGATGCAGAAGAAGAGATATCAAGAGTTCATAGTGATATTGCTGGTTATGGCGATCCTGAAGATACTGAAAAAGAATATGCAGGAGGTTCTGATCAGGGCGTAGAAAAGGATGCTTCTGAAGATGTTGAGGGTCAATTAGAAAGTATTTTTTTAGTAAATGAAAAAGGAGAATATCATAATTTCTTTAAACGTATGATGGATGAAGCAGGAATTTCAAGTATAGCTCAATTAACTACAGATCAAAAAAGTGAATTTTTTAAGAAAATAAGTGCAGGCTGGAAAAAGATAAAAGGACAAAGTGTAGCCGAAAGTTTTAAACATGTAAAATAATAAAATAATCGAAAGGATGTCGTGAATATGTCGAATACAGAAATAGCATGGAATCAAGAACCCGCACCACCAAAAAATAAAGTACCCATTTCTCCATATAAATTGAGAGAAATGGGTATTAAGCAGGATAAAATAACAATAGTAAATAATATTGAAGATCTTAGAGAATCACCACCTGGAATTATAATTGCCGAAGCCACAACAACAACAACATTTATTCAAAATTGGTTTAAAAAACAACAATTAGTTAAAAAACGAAATTATGTTATGGGTCTTGGAGTTTATCAACAACTTCATAAAAGTTCAACTCCTGGTAAGAAAACGAAGAAAATCTTGAAACCATCAAAAATGAAGTTTATTAATTCATATAGACCTTATATCGGTCAACCTCTTGATGGTAAATCAATATTAGTATTTCGAACTGGAGGTATTGGAGATCTTTTATTTATCCAACCAAACCTCAAATATTTAAAATCCAAATATAACTGTACAATTAAATTTGCTTGTGGTCCGCAATATCAATCTATGGTTGAAACTTGGGATTGTGTTGATGAAGTAATAGATTTGCCATTTGAAGCAAAATATTTATATGAAGCAGATTATCATGTGTTATTTGAAGGAGTTATTGAAAGATGTAGAGAAGCTGAAACAGCAAATGCTTATAATTTATTTTCAAAATGGCTGGGATTAAATCTACCAGATCAGTTATTAATACCAAAACAAGAACCAAAAGAAGAGATGATTGATGAATGTATGAAAATTCTTGAAGAGTGGAATCTATCAAATGAATCATTTATTCTAATGCAATTAAGAGCAAGCTCTCCAATAAGAACTCCTCGTCCTGCATTTTGGCTTGAGGTAGTTAATCAATTGATAGAAAAAGGTCATAATATTGTTTTAACTGATAATCCAAGACAAACTGAAAATATTGATACTTTTATAAAAGCAGTAAATCATCCTGAAAAAGTTTTTAATTTCTGTCAACATTCGAAGAGTTTGGACTATAGTATTGCTGTAACGAAATTTGCAAAAATGACATTAACAACAGATTCAGCATTTACTCATATAGCGGCTTCATTAAATATTCCCTGTTTTGGAGTATATGGTCCTTTCCCTGGTTATATCCGCTTGAAAACGTATCCAAAAGCGGCTTGGGTCGATGCAAAGAAAGAATGCGCCCCTTGTTATATACATTCAATGGATCCGTGTCCTAAGGCGAGTTCTGACGGTTTCAGTCCATGTTATGATAATATAGATATCCCTGCAATGATTGATAAGATAGAGGTATTTTTAAATGGTTAAATTATGTGATTACGGATGTGATCAAGAAGCACAATTTCAATTTAAAAATGGAAAGTGGTGTTGTAGTAAAAGTAAAAATACATGCCCATCAATAAGGAATAAATTTAGTAAAGCACATTCTGGAGAAAATCATCATTATTATGGTAAAAAAAGAAGTTTGAAAACAAAAACTAAAATTTCTAAAAGTCATACAGGAAAAATTGTTTCTATTGAGACTAAAAATAAACATTCTGAAAATTTGAAAAAAAGATGGAGGATGGATGACAG
>Ga0114918_10002286_pt1 | contig 17182 bp, 15 predicted proteins | sample LantaG_FD_87015 | JGI IMG/M metagenome (GOLD analysis project Ga0114918, IMG submission 87015) | Deep subsurface microbial communities from Baltic Sea to uncover new lineages of life (NeLLi) - Landsort_02402 metaG | ecosystem: Environmental > Aquatic > Marine > Oceanic > Sediment | place... | reverse complement strand
TGGAATTGCCTGTGATATGGACAAAATAATGGCACTGGCAGCAAAATACAATCTTTATGTTATTGAAGATGCTGCTCATGGCATAGAAAGCTTTTACAAAGACAAACCCCTGGGAAGCATCGGCCACCTGGGTTGCTTTTCTTTTCATGAAACAAAAAACATTCATTGCGGAGAAGGTGGAATGCTGGCAGTAAATGACGAACGGTTCAAAGACCGGGCGGAGATAATATGGGAAAAAGGAACCAACAGAGCACAATTCTTAAGAGGAGAAGCTTCTTTTTATGAATGGAAAGATACCGGCTCTTCTTTCCTTCCATCAGAAATTAATGCAGCTTTCCTGCATGCCCAGTTAGAAGAAATCGATGTTATCCAGAATAAAAGATTGACCATCTGGCATCAATATAACAATGAGTTTAAGAAACTGCAAACTGAAGGGCATGCCAGATTACCGGTGATCCCTGAATACTCAACAGTAAATGGTAATTCCTTTTTCCTGGTTTGCAGGGATAAAACAACCAGAGACGGACTTATCAAATATTTAAGAAAAGACGGAATAATGGCCCTGTCTCATTACCTGCCTCTTCATAAATCAGAGTATTACTCGAAAAAACACGACGGACGAATCCTTGAAATGAGTCAAAAATATAGTGAAACAATTATCAGGTTTCCCATTTATTATGAACTTGCAGAAGAACAGGTTGACGAAATCGTTGATAAAACCAGCAAATTTTTATGCAATTCCTAAAAAAGAAATCAGATTTGATATTTTGTATTTCAGGCTTTATTATAACAATATTTTACATTTTGCTTTTTAATCCTGTTTACAGTATAGGAGATTCTACTGTATACATCAGATATGCTCAGGCGGTCGCTGATAATAATAATACTGGTATGTATTTAAACAGATCTCCTTTATATCCTTTTTTACTGTCCCTGATTATAAAAACAGGAGGGATTGAATCACTACCGCGTGTTATAATGATAATCCAGTATTTCCTGATATTTTTTTCGTCAGTTATTTTGTTTAAAATCCTGAAGCAGATTTTTACTCAGTCCCAAAGTTTTTGTGCAGTCCTGTTTTTCTTCTTTAGTTTTTCCACCGTTTACTACGGATATATGGTATTATCCGAAATACTAACATTATTCCTGTTTCTTTTATCCACCTGGATATTGAATACCTGGATAAAACTAAGATCAGACTATCTTCTTTTTATCACGGGTATATTGTTATCACTTGTTATACTGGCCAGGTTCAACACCTTGCCAATAATTGCTTCGTTTCTATTGATTATTGCTTATGTATCAGTATTAACCGGCAATAAAATTTCCATTTTCATACTTTCCCGTAATACATTGATATTCCTGCTGCCGCTTATCATCATGCTTAATCTTTATGCTTTCTATAATTATAAAACAAATGATTTTTATGGATTATTCCCGACAGGAGGCTCACCGCTGATTTCAAGAAATGCCATATTGGCATCGATAGACGGGACAGAAACTGTTTCAGACAAAAATAAACCTGTATATGATATTTTTCTAAAAGCTGTTGATAATTATAAATCAAAAGAAAGAATTGAAAAGAAAGCTTCGCTGCTGAAAATATGGAATCCTGATTTTGCAAAGAAGCTTTATGCGGGATTTCATATCTACAGTTCGGCCAGTCAATCACTTTGCAGTTATTTTGGCATTGATCCAGAAAACTCTGAACCTAATATGTCAAAAGAATTGAGATTTTTTTATAGGGAGATTGTTGTGCAGAACAGAAGTGATATTCTGTTGATGCGATTCTATTCACTCCTCAATTCATTCCGGAGTTCTTCCGGAATAACATTTCTTAGACAAGAAAATCTCAATCTGGGTAATCTTCCGGCCTGGATAATCATAACTTATAAGATTACCATAATTTTAATAAGCATATTTACTTTTTTTGCAGTTTTTTTCTATTGTGGTAATTCGATCATAAGATGGAAAATAATTAACCCTGTTTTCTTATCCTTGATAATACTATATTTTAGTTTTTATTTTGTTAATTTATTTTTTGTAATCGGAGGTGATTCAAATCGGTACAAATTTCCTTCAGAACCTCTTATGTTCGGATTATTTGTATTCTTTATAACAAAAATAATACGGTTGTTCAGGGGGAAAATTATGAATTTTCAAAAAAAACAGGCAGGTTGAAAAAATACAAGCACAATGTATAATTTTTTATGACGATTTCCTTTTGCATATATTTTACTTGTATCTTTTGACTTTAGTTTTTTATCTTAAAAATTTAATAATGAAAACCATACTTAGAAACATTTTGCTAATTTCTGTAATAGGATCGAGCTGCACCTCCCAGCAAAAGCTCGCCTACCTCAATAACCTTCCCGAAACCGGCGGCGAAGAAATTTTCACAATGGATATTCCCGATTATAAGATCCAGCACCGCGATATTCTTTATATCACCATCAAAGCGATGACTCCCGACGGGTCAATAACTGACTTTCTTTCAACTATGCGCGGTACCGGTACATCATCTTATGCACAGAGTGAAGCCGGGCAATATCTTTACGGATATGATGTAAGCAGCAGTGGTGATATTTTATTGCCTGTACTTGGTACATTAAGAGTTGCAGAATCAACACTGGAAGAGGCAAGAGCAATTATTCAGGATGCAACAAACAAGCATTTCAATAATGCAACCGTAGAATGCAAATTATTGAGTTATAAATTTACCGTAATTGGAGAAGTAAAAGCTCCCGGAACATATATTAATTACAATAATTATCTGACTGTTCTTGAAGCTATAGGTCGTGCCGGAGGTGTAAACGACTACGGCCGTCGCGACAAACTCCTGGTTGTACGGCCGATTGCCGGAGGTACAAAAACCTACACCCTTAATCTCCAGGATAAAGCCATTCTCTCAAGCGAAGCCTATTTTTTACTTCCAAATGATGTTGTCATTGTAGAACCTGAAGCAAAAAAGATATTCAATCTTAACCTGCCAACTTTCTCGTTTATCATTACCACAGCAACCTCTTTGCTAACCTCAACATTGTTATTGATTAACTATTTTGGGAAATAAAATCGAGGGATGAGGAATGAGGAGTGAGGAATGAGGAAATATATGTGAAAAAATGGGTGTAAATAGTTTTAAGGAACTTATTGTTTACCAGAAAGCACATAAATTGGCGATGCATATATTTGAGTTATCTAACGGATTTCCAAAAGAAGAGAAATATTCTTTAACAGATCAGATTCGGAGATCTTCAAGATCAGTAAGTTCTTGCATCGCTGAATCCTGGGCAAAGAGGAGGTATATAAAACACTTCGTCAGTAAATTAACCGATTCATTAGGTGAAGAATATGAGACCGAGGACTGGCTTGATTATTCAAGAGATTGCGGATATATGACAGACGAGGTACACCAGGGACTCATATCAGCATATGACGAAGTTCGTAAAATGTTGATTTCAATGATTAACAATCCAGAAAAATGGTGCTCATGACCCCTCTAACTTCACGCCTCATTCCTCACGCCTCATTCCTCATGCCTAACGCCTTAACTCCCTAACATTTAACAATATGGATCCAAACTACAACCCCGGCAACAATATTCTGCCCGACGAAAACATCGACTTCAAACGTTATCTGTCGCTGTTCATCAGCAACTGGTACTGGTTTGCTATAGCACTGTTTATTTCGATAAGTATTGCTTACGGAATTAACCGGTGGTCGGAAGATGTCTATACTGTTTCCTCGACATTACTTATAAAGGATGATCAGTTTGGGGGAGGGACTTCCGATCTGGCAAATATCTTTCCGGGAACGAATGCTTTTAAAAGTGAACAGAACCTGAAAAACGAGATTGGTATACTGAAATCTTTCAGCCTTAATTACAGGGTGATGCAGGAATTGCCTGAATTTCATATAGTTTATGTCGGAGTCGGAAGACGGGGTATTGTAGAATCGAGAATGTATAAGAACACTCCGCTTAAAGTGTTGTATGACTCTTTGGAAAAACAGAGAACCGGGCTGCCTGTTTCAGTTAAAATTTTATCATCTGACCATTATGAGCTTGAAATTGACGGAGATATAAAGTTCAGTAAGATACTCTCCTTTGGTGAGAGATTTAAAGAAATAGGTTTTGATTTCACCATTGTTCCGAATTCAGGAAGATTTTCATTTAACCCCGATGCCTCAAACAGGTATTATTTTTATTTTGTAAGCCCTGCCGGACTTGCAAATCAATACCGCGGTAAACTTAGCATTTCTCCCATAGAGGAGGAAGCAACACTTGTAACCTTGTTGGTAAGCGGATCTGTCCCTCAGCAGGAGACGGATTATCTTAACAAGCTTATGGAGGTTTACATATTGCAGGGACTGGAAGTAAAAAACCAGACAGCGGAGAAGACCATTGGATTCATTGACGGGCAGATCGGATCAATTTCCGATTCATTGAAAAAGGTTGAAAATAGTCTCGAAAATTTTAGGCTCTCCAACAGGCTGGTTGACCTCAGCCATGAGGGCACTTATATTCAGAACCGCCTCGAAAGTTTTGAGAATGAGCGAAGTACACTTGTTCTCCAAAAGCAATATTACGAGTATCTGAAGGAATATGTTAACTCCAGAAATGAAGCCGGAGATATAGTATCACCCGGAGCAATTGGTGTTACCAATCCATCACTCGAAAGACTGGTGGCAGAGCTTGCAACTCTCCAGCAGCAGAAGAGCAGGTTGAAGGTTAACATCTCTGAAGACCTTCCTGCTGTTACTGCTATTGACAATGGCATTAAGAATATCAAAGCACTTATTGCCGAAAACATTAACAGCAGTATGAAAAGTCTCGATAATGCAATAAAGGACTCCGATCACAGGATTTCACTGGTTGAGGCAGAATTAAACAAACTTCCCGGAACTGAACGCAGACTAATAAATATACAGCGGAAGTTTGATCTGAATAATACGGTTTACAACTATCTGCTGGAAAAGAGAGCAGAAGCCGGAATTGCAAAGGCTTCAACCGTTTCGGATAACAGGATAATTGACTCTGCACAGTCATTTAACTCCTCAAGGATAAGACCGAAACCAAGACAGAACTATACTATGGCACTGATTTTAGGATTATTGATACCGGCAATGTTGATTTTAATTATCGATTATCTAAACAATAAGATAATTGATAAAAAAGATATTGAAAAAGGTACAGGAGCACCGGTTTTAGGTTTCATAAGCCATAATAACCTTAAAACAGAGATTCCGGTTGCTGAACGTCCGGGTTCGGCGCTGGCTGAATCGTTCAGGTCGGTGCGCACAAATCTGAAATATTTCCTGAAAGATATTCCATGTCCTGTTATTGCTGTAAGTTCCACAATTGTTGCAGAAGGTAAAACATTTGTTTCGGCTAATCTTGCAGCCATAATTGCCACACTAGGGAAAAAAGTGCTTCTGATCGGCCTGGATCTTCGAAAACCAAGAACACATAAGATCCTGGGAATTGATAACACGAATGGCATAAGTAAATTCCTGATAGGAGAGAATAAAATTGAGGATATCCTGGTAAAGACAGAAATTGAGAATCTCTGGTATACAACTTCCGGACCTGTGCCTCCTAATCCTGCAGAACTGATAGAATCGTCAGCAATGAAAGAGTTTGTTGACAAAACAAGAAAGGAATTTGATTTCATTATAATAGACACACCCCCTGTGGCAATTGTAACCGATGCATTGCTTCTTTCCAGTCTGGCAGACTTTTACATTTTTGTTGTACGTCAAAGATTCAGCTCGAAAAACACTCTTGGATTGATTGATGAACTTCACAGGAACAAAAATATCAAAAGTATCGGAATTGTTATGAACGATATCAGCCTTTCCGGATATTACGGTTATGGTCTGAGATACGGGTATTCTCTTGGCTATGGCTATAACTACGGTTATAACTATTACAGTCAATATGGGAAATACGGATATTCTGATTCAGCGAAGGGGTATTATACTGAGAAGTAAAGCACTTCGGGCAAGATAAAAGTTCCATAGTTTCAATGTTTTCTAATAAGTTTTACTATTCTCTTTATTTAAATGAAACGCACATCGATCAGCCAAATTTTTATTAACATGTCCAAAACAAACAACTCCATTCCCGTGATTATCCTCTGTGGGGGTATGGGAACCCGCCTTCGTGAAGAGACAGAATATAAACCCAAACCCATGGTAGAGATCGGTGGCAAACCAATCCTGTGGCATATTATGAAACATTATGCACATTACGGATTTAAGGATTTCATTTTGGCTCTGGGGTATAAAGGGAATATCATACGCGATTATTTCCTGAATTATTATTCATATAGTTCAGATATTACCGTCAGCCTGGTAGAGGGCGGAAAGATAAGTTATCATAATGATTGTATAAAAGATGACTGGACAATTACTCTGGTTGAAACTGGAGCTGAATCAATGACAGGCTACCGTGTTAAAATGGCCGGGAAATATGTGAAAGAGGACACCTTTATGGTAACTTATGGTGATGCTGTTTCGAACATTAATCTCAGAAAATTATTAGAATTTCATAATTCTCAACAGCTTACCGGAACTGTAACAGGAGTTTACCCACCATCCCGCTTTGGTGACCTGGAAACTGCAGGGGATAAAGTAACAAGGTTTAATGAAAAAATTAAGGATCCTGATATACAGGAACCAATTAATGGCGGATATTTTGTTTTCAAAAAGGAGTTTCTGGATTTAATACCTGAAGATCCTTCAGTCGATCTTGAGAGATTTCCTATGAAGAAACTCACTGAAAAATCCCAGCTTGCTGTCTACCGGCATAAGGGATTCTGGCAGTGCATGGATACTTATCGTGACAGCCAGTTGCTCGAAAAAATGTGGAAAGATAATCCGGTTTGGAAGATATGGGAATAAATATTGGGACACAGATAACACAGATCAGACTGATATTCACGGATTTTAATCAGTGTAAATCCGTTGCATCTGTGTTATCAGTGTTCTATTGATTTTATCATGACAAATATTCAAAGCTTTTATAATAACAAAAAAGTACTTATTACCGGTCACACTGGTTTCAAGGGCTCTTGGCTTAGTATCTGGCTGAAGCAATTAGGTGCAAATGTTGTCGGAATTGCTCTTAATCCCAAAACTGAAAAGGACTTATTCCTTCTAGCAGGATTAAAAGAAAAGATTACAGATTACAGGGAAGATATCAGGAACCTGAATAAAATCAGCCAGATTGTTCAGAAAGAAAAACCTGATATTGTTTTTCACCTTGCTGCACAGGCTCTTGTTTTGCCAAGCTATAAAAATCCAGTTATAACCTTTGGAACAAATATAATGGGTACTGTTAACATCCTTGAAGCTTGCAGGAATACAGAATCGGTAAGGCAGATTGTGATTGTTACAACAGATAAAGTTTATGAGAACAAGGAACAAATACAAGGTTACAAAGAGATTGACTGCCTCGGGGGCCACGATCCCTATAGCGCCAGTAAAGCCGCTGCTGAAATAGTCACCCAATCATACAATCACTCATTCATTCAATCTGTTGCCACCGCCCGTGCCGGCAATGTTATTGGAGGCGGCGACTGGTCACATAACAGGATTGTACCAGATTGTATCAGATCTCTTGAAAAAAATGAAACAATTATTGTCCGTAATCCTGATGCAATTAGACCATGGCAGCATGTACTGGAGCCCCTGTATAGCTATCTTCTTCTTGCTTACCGGATGGCGGAGGATTCCCATAAATATTCAGGCGCCTGGAATTTTGGCCCTGAAGAGACAGAGTTTGTGAGTGTTAAAGATATTGTCGGTGCAATCATAAAATTTTGGGGTAGGGGTAGCTGGAAAGCAGGGGCTGAAATAAATCAACCACATGAAGCAGGTATTTTAAGGCTTGATATAAATAAATCGAAAGACATATTGGGTTGGAAACCAGTACTGAACATTGATGAAGCTGTTGAAATGACGGTTGACTGGTATAAGAAATACTCAGACTATGACGGGTACCAGTTATGCATTGAGCAGATAAAAGAATATTCGGACAAATGGAATTCAAAGAACTGAATCTAAAAGGAGTCTTTGAAATAACACTAACGCCGCATTTTGATGAACGAGGCTTTTTCATGCGTACATATGATTCTGAATTATTTGAGCAGTATAGTATTAACATGACGTGGGTCCAGGAGAACCATTCCCGGTCAGAAAAAAAAGGAATAATCAGAGGCTTACACTTCCAGATAGGACCTTTTTCCGAGACAAAACTTGTTCGTTGCATCAAGGGGGCCATATTTGATGTTGCCGTTGATATCAGGAAGGATTCTTCAACTTTGGGGAAATGGGAAGGAGTCGAGTTATCAGAGGATAACAATAAGATGTTATTGATACCCCGTGGTTTTGCTCATGGATTCTGCACGTTGACTGAAATAAATGAGGTAGTATACAAGGTTGATAATTTCTATTCAACAACGCACGAAAGAGGTCTTCTTTGGAATGATCCTGATTTAGCAATTAAGTGGCCAGTCTCAAATCCGATTTTATCCATCAAAGACCAAAATAATATAACATTGAAAAAATTTATGGAACACAGATAACACAGATGAGACGGATACTCACAGATCAGATCTGTGAAAATCTGTTCAATCAGCGTCATCTGTGTTCTATTAAAATGCACTAAATGAATATAAGATTATTCAAACCCTCCCTCGGAGAAGAAGAATTACAAGCTATAAAAGAGGCTTTTGACCGTTCGTGGGTTGGATTGGGACCTAAGGTGGCGGAGTTTGAAAAAAAATGGGAAAAATTCATCGGATGCAAAATGGCAGTTGGAGTTAATTCCGCAACCGCAGCTCTTCACCTTGCTCTTGCTTGTTTTCGTTTCCCGGAAGGAAAGAAGGTATTTGTCCCATCACTTACTTTTTCTTCAACTGCCTCTGCAGTTCTTTATAATCGTTTAATCCCTGTTTTTGTAGATTCAGATCCGGTCACTCTTGGAATAAGCCTTGAAGACCTTGAAAAGAAATACGATAAAAATTGTGTTGCAGTAATGCCGGTTCATTACGCCGGGCATCCAGTCCCAATGGAAGAACTCATGCCTTGGGCAATGGAGAAAGGGCTGAAAGTCATCGAAGATTGTGCCCATACTGCCGGTGGGATATATAAGAGTAAAGCATTAGGAACCTGGGGTGATATAGGATGCTTCAGCTTTGAAGAGAAGAAATGCATGACGACAGGCGACGGCGGCATGATGGTTACAAACGATCCTGAACTTTTTAAGGATGTTAAAGCCATGCGCTGGGTAGGGATTGACAAAGACAACTGGAAAACTGCCCAGGCATATACAACTGCCAATTATGATGCAATGCATTGGTTTTACGAATTAAATGTGCTTGGATACAAATATAATATGAATGACCTGGCCGCTTCAATCGGATTGGTTCAGTTAAAGAAATTACCCAGATTTAATAAGAAAAGGTCTCTAATAATCAGGCAGTATTTAGACGGTTTAGAAGGCATTGATGGAATAAAACCATTGCTTCCATTTGAACCTGAGATGTACCCTTACCAGATGTTTGGAATCAGGGCTGAAAAACGTGATGACCTTATGATTTATTTAAAATCGAAAGGTATTGCAACTGGTTGTCATTATACTCCGCTATCTGTCCAACCTCTATTTAGACCATGGGGTAACAATTGTCACTATATTGAGAATGAACATAAAAATTTCATTACCTTGCCTTTACATGCCAAACTTACTGAGGAGGAATTTCGGTTTGTCATCTATCAAATCAAAAGTTTTCAGGAATGATCGATAATCTTGGACAAAAATCTTCAATCTGGGATAATTGGTGGGGAGGAATTACAACTTTGTCTGAAATACAAATGTGGGATTACTATGGAGGTCGTCAATGGATAACCAAGTATTGTCCACGTTACGGAAAGGTAATTGAAGCAGGCTGTGGTGCAGGGAGGTATGTTTTTTATCTTAGACGCTTAGGAATTGATATTGAAGGAATAGATTTTTCTGATAGTTTAATTGACCGGCTAAATGAAGAAAAATCTATAATTGATAAAAATGCAGTTTTTATAAAGTCTGATGTTACAAAACTACCATTTGAAGACAATTCATTAAGCGGATACATTTCGCTGGGAGTCGTGGAGCATTTTATTGAGGGGCCTCAGAAAGCAATCGCTGAGGCATTCAGAGTTTTAAGGCCGGGAGGGATTGCTATAATTACTACTCCAAACAAATCATGGTTTATAAGGGTCAGTAAATTTATAACCGGGATAAAGACTATAATAAAAAAAATTTTGTTCCGGAAAATATCAAATGCAAAATTTTTCCAATATGAATATACTCCAGGTCAGCTTAAGAAATTCCTGAAGCAACAGGGTTTTTATGTCAGCAGAGCAGAGGGATGTGATTTATTGTATCCTTTTAACGAGGCAGGGAAATTTAAAGGTGACAACTTGAAACCCGGGAAATTTGCATACTGGTTTGCAGACAGATTTGAAAACACATGGATAAAAAGATATGGAGCTCAATCAATAACAATTTCAATTAAGTTGGCCCCTGTAATGTACTGTTTTTTAAGCGGTAAACTTATTGCAACGCCTGATTCTTTAGGAAAATTTGATGTTCCAATTTCGAAAGAAATGTATAATACGGTGTTGGCAGCACAATACCATAAGGAAGAAATTGTAAGATATGCAAGTAGCTACTCCATTAATCCTCCTATGCTGGAACCTGAAAAAAGGGTATGTGAATATTCCGGGAAAGAATATCTTACTGACAAAATATTTGAGGATTTTGGCTTCAATAAAAATGTAATTCAAGAATTATTATTAAATCCTGAAATTAATATTCCGCTATGCATTAGCCATATAAAACCTATTTTTAGAAAGAGAATACATAAATGAATAAAAACAAGACCTACAGTTTTGATGGAACTGAATTTACTTTAGGCTTTTGTGATAGGCCGGAGAAATATAACCAATTATTCCAGACTATTGATAAAGCTTCAAATTGTATTCCGCGTGGTGCTGGTTTAAGCTATTGTACTGCCAGTTCCGGGGATGGAATTACAAGTATTGATATGACAAAGTTTAACCGGATAATTGAGTTTAACGATCAAAGGGGTATAATCAAAGTTGAAGCTGGAATAAAAATTGGAGATCTAATCCAATTCATAATTCACAAAGGATGGAATTTAACGGTAATTCCAGGTTATCCTTCCATTACTGTAGGAGGTTGTGTGGCATTCAACGTTCATGGGAAGTCACAATTCAATATTGGAACATTTGGGGATCATGTTAAAGAACTTACTTTCTATCATCCAAAATATGGTGAGATGAAATGCAGTAACAACAAGAACAAAAGTTTTTTTGATCTTACTTTAGGAGGTTTTGGTCTTACTGGAGTTATTTTGGATGTTACGCTTGTTTTATCTCGTTTGCCGGGGAATACTATTATAAGAAAGAAGGTGAAATGTTATAATTTATCAGATGCAGTTGGGAAAATGGATTCATTAAAGACTGAAAATGATTATGTTTATTCATGGAATAACTTAGGTAAAACAGGCGACCATTTTGGTGAAGGAATAATATATTGTGAAAAATTTTCTAATGGAAATACTAATGGTTTCAAAGACTTTAATTATTTAAGAATCTCATCTGACTCCCGAAGAAAATTTGTCATAAACCTGATAAATGGAATTACAGCAGAGCTTATTAATTACTTTTACTATCATAAAGAATTTATTTCAGGATCTACTTCAGATTTAAGTATCAGGGAATGTACATTTCCAATATATGGTAAGGAAATATATTATTTTCTCTTTGGCAAACAAGGTTTAAGGGAGTACCAGGTGATCGTTCCGTATAATTTCGCAAATGATTTTTTTGCCCGATTATACTCATTGGTGAAAAAATATCACATGCCAATAGCACTGGGGTCATTGAAAATGTTCCGTGGGGAAAACAAATACCTTAATTTTTGTCAGGATGGAATATGTATTGCAATTGATGTTCCTGCAAATGCTAATTCCGGAAAGTTTTTTTCCGAAATTGATAATTTAACTATCAATCTTAATGGGATTGCGAATTTATCTAAAGACAGCAGGTTGCCGGCAAGATCTGTCGCAGATATGTACAGAGAATATGGCAAATTCAAAAATGACATCTATGAGTTTGATCCAGAAAAAGTATTTACATCTTCATTACGTCAAAGATTAGATGTCTGATTTTAAAACTGCATTAATTTTAGGAGCCAGCTCTGGAGTCGGCAGGGCTTTATCTGAGACTATTGCAAAAAATGGATGGGATCTTGTCCTTTGTTCAAGAGGGGAAAGAGACCTTGAAATTAGTGCAGCAAATGTCAGCCTGAGATACAAGATTAACACTCAGTTTTTCTCAATTGACATTAACAGAATAGATGAAAGAGTTAAACTGATTTCATTCATATCAAGAGAAAATAAGATTAGAAATATTTTTATAACAATTGGTGATGTAGATGAAAATGATAATGGATTGCTAGACCAGGTTACCATAGACAGACTGGTTTATTCAAACTTTCTTTCGATTACACATTTTCTATCAGGGATAATGAACTCGAAGACCATTAAAGCTGATTTAAATGTGGTTATATTATCTAGCATAGCTGTTACAAGACCGAGGAAGAATAACCTGATTTATGCTGCATCAAAAGCTGCAATTGATTTTTATTGCAGAGGCTTACAACATTTATTTGCTGGTACATCTATTAAGATATTAGTATGCAGACTTGGTTACATTGATTCTACAATGACCTATGGCAAAAAGTTATTATTTCGTCCAGCATCTTCAACGAAGACTGCTGAATATATTTTCGCAAGAATTAATAAAAGTAAAAGAATCTGTTACTATCCGGTATATTGGAAATATATTACATTTTTAATAAAACTTATACCATGGGGGTTGTATAAAAGATTATCATTTTGATATACTGATGGATGAAAAACCAAAAATAAGCCTGTTTTTTCCGGTATTCAATGATGAGAAAACGGTCAAAAATGTTGCTGAAAAAGCATGTCGTGTTCTGGAGGATATCGCCGGTGATTATGAAATATTAATAATAGATGATTGCAGCCCTGATAAATCAGGCATTATTGCTGACGAACTATCCAGACAATATGAAAAGATCAGAGTAATTCATCATGAAAGTAACTTTGGATATGGAGCAGCTGTTGCAACGGGGTTAAATAATTCACAATTTGAATATATATGTTTTACTGATGGGGATGACGAATATGATATTACGGATTTTAAAAGGTTGATTAAACTTAAGGATTTCTATGATCTGATTATAACCTTCCGGTATGTCAGGATGTATTCTTCATGGAGGATTTTTGTCTCAAGAATTTATAATTTTATGTTAAGAATTATGTTCAGAACCAGGTATAGAGATATCAGCACGGGGCTCAGAATGATCCGTAAAAGTCTTTTAAATGATATTCAAATTCAATCTGTAAGTCCTTTTATTGGTGCTGAGATTGCAATTAAATCAATGCTTAAGGGATACAGGGTAGGGGAAGTGGGAATTCAGACATTTCCACGTGAGTTTGGCAAAGGTGCTTCTGTATCAATGACAAACATTTTGAGAACAATAAAAGACATGTTAAGAGTCCATCGTCAGATTTTTTCACCAGATTATGACCTTCCGGCAGAAAGATCAAGGTCAATTAAAAATTAGGTTCATTTAATAATTGTTCGGATTGGATGATATATAGATTTCATTTTTTGTCTAAGCAAAAGTATTTTACAGCAAGCATTTTTATTCTTTATGTTTTGCTTTATTTTTTGTTTTACGGCAGATATGGCTGGAATGATACTGATGAAGGATTTATTCTTGCCTCATCCTGGAGAATTTTCAACGGCCAGGTACCTTATAAGGATTTTATACTCATTTATCCACCTCTATCGTATCTTGCTCATTCCCTTACTTTCTATATTATACCAGATAACTACCAGATTATTTTTGAAAGGCTTTTGTTTTATGTATCTCTTGCTGTATCGAGCTATTTTGCTGCAACTACAATAGAATATTTATTTAGGATCTCTAAATCTGGATTGGATAAATTTATTCTGGCAACAGTTGGATTTGTTCTTTCTGTGCATTCATTTCCCCCAATGCCCTGGTACACGGTCGACGGAATATTCTTTGGCTCAATCGGGATATATCTTATTGTAAGATATGATTATATTTCGACAGAAATAGCTGGAATCTTATTTCTTTTTTTGTCAGCGCTATGTAAGCAGCCTTTTTATATAATGCCATTCGCCGGATTATTTTATATACTAGTAAAACACAAAAACATAAAAAGAGCTTTATTCAGTGGATTTACACTGATTATTCTCCTTTCAGTTTTAATTCTTATTCTGATTAAATATGACATTTTAAATCAGTTTATTCAGTATACAACCGGGAGTACAAACCTAAAAGATCTCATTAAAGCCGGAATTTATCCTTACTGGAGATTTGATTCTGCATACTTTGTCACACCATTAATACTAGGTGTACTTTTGGTAAAATTATCATCAATTTACAATCAAAACTTATGGATTAAACTCATTCCGGCAATTTTCATTTCAATATTATTGTTATATAATATACCATCATTTATAACCGGATTGCACAACAATAGGATACCTGTTATTTATAGTGACAGTGTTGCCAGAATTTTATTTATTCTTACCTTCTTCTACGTTTTAATAAATTTCACATCAGAAATTAAATGGTCAGCTCTATTCTTCCTCATTCTTTTATCCTGGTGTGCAGGTATCAGCTGGGGTTATCCAACTCCGGTTTTTTTCTCAACACCTTTAATAGCTGGATTTTTCCTGGTTGCGAAGCAATATTTTCGGTTTGGTTCACTGAAAAAGCTTATTTATTATGTTCTAATTTTATCAACAATAGTTTATTATATTGGATATCAGGTGCCTATGCGGGACAGCCCAAGGAAAGAATTGACATATAAGCTAGATAAGATCTTTCCTAAAATGAAATATATAAGAACAGACAATGAAACTTTTCAAAAGTATTCTAATTTAAAAGAATTATATGAAAAATATCCTGTTAATTTTAAAACAATGCCGGGAATGGTTTTATCAAATTATCTTACAAATACAATACCTCCGCTGGCAATTGACCTTGTCATTGATAACGGGGTTAAAAACATAAATGACGTATTAATTCCATCTTATGAAGAAAAAAAACCTGTTCTATTTATTGAGAAATCCCCTGTTTTATTTACAATAGATAATCCAAATGCTAAATGGAGATCATCATTCACTTTTTGGGCAATGAATAATTTGGTCAAAATCGATAGCAATCAGTATTTTAACGTCTATAAATAAAGAATTTATTTCTGTTTTCTGAGGCGTATTATAGTTTCAAATTTAGACCCGGATATTTTGCAGTCATGCATAAATCTTTGAACATAATCAAAAAATCCTTTATTGATTTAACTGAGCACCAAAAAGAAGAAATAGATCAGTTTATTGATTGTAATAACGGATTGGTATTTCATTACACAAAACTTAACGAAATTGTATCTGAATTTAACAAGACCGAATTATTCTATTTAGTCGCTTATAAAGAAAATTTAATTATAGGAATATGCCCCTTGCATTGTATCAGGAAAGGATTCCTGCGATTGAATTATACTAATAATGGGAATTACGAAATACCATATGGCGGTTGGGTTTTTAATATAAATCAAATTAAGTTTAAGGAATTATGGGATAGCTTATCTGTTGGTCTGTTAGGTTCGTTAACCTATCATTCATCTTTTATTTATGATATACCTGAGATATTAAAGAAAAAAGGTAAAAAATTTGAAACTGGTACAATTGACCTGTTTCAGACAAATGAAGCAATCTGGCAGAATAATATCAATCCGAAAAAGAGAAACAAGATCAGGAAAGCTGAAAAATCGGGTATAAGTATAAAGAACTATGGGAAAGAAGGTTTAATTATATATTATAACCTGTTGAAGGACTTTCGAGAAAGGGCTGGTTTAAGTGTAACATCATATAATTATTATGAGAAGCTTATGAATAATTACTTTCCTGAAAAGGTATTGATCTTAATTTCATATCTTGAGGAAAGGCCTTTGACAGGTGTGGTAATTTTAGGTAATAAAAATGTAATGCATTACTGGCATGGAGCTTCAGCTAATGACATACCAAATTTGGGACAGGGTGAATTGCTACAATGGGAGGCCATTAAATGGGCAAAGAAACAAGGATCAAGATATTATGATTTATGTGTGATAGAACAAGAACGATTGCCCGCTATCGCCCAGTTTAAAATGGGATTTACCAGGGAACTTATTCCATTTTATTGTCTTCATAAAAAAACTCTGTTTTTTAGGGGTATAAACAGAATTAAGAATGCACTCTCAAATTAAAAAATTAGTACCGGATTCAATCAAATCTCTTTTTTGGCATTATTATTTATTGATTAAGCATGAAAGGAGAAATAAAATAGGGAAAGGAGTTATTTTCTCGAAAGACTTTATTTGTGGAAGAAACTGCATAATTGGCAAAAATGTAATTATCGGTCAAAATGTAAAAATAGGGAATTGTGTCAGAATAGGGAGTCACTGCATTATTGAAAAACTTGAATTAGGAGATAATTCTTGTATCGAAAGGGGTGTCGTATTTACAGGGCATGGTTCCGGACATGTCAAAATTGGAAAAGAAAGTTATATTGGTATAAATAATATTCTCGATTGGAGTAACAATATCACGATTGGTAATTATGTTCATATTGCAGGTCCATCTACAGGATTGTGGACACATAGCTCAGCTAAACAAGCTTTAGCCGGGTTACCTCTAAATTATAAGAGCAAAGATTACCGGCCTACCTCACCAATAATAATAGAAAATAATGTTTACATCGGAGGGAACTGCACAATTTATCCGGGGATAACAATTGGTCACCATTCAATAGTTGCTCCAAATTCAGCGGTTACTAAGGATGTGGAACCATTTACAATGGTAGGAGGTGTTCCGGCAAAATTCATTAAATCCATAAGCTTAAAAGATTGACTCTAAAAGATAAAGCAATAAAAGGAGCTTCCTGGAGTCTTGCCGGACATATTATTCAGAGTATAAGTTCTTTTATAATAGGAATAATACTTGCCCG
>Ga0114918_10002284_pt1 | contig 17191 bp, 12 predicted proteins | sample LantaG_FD_87015 | JGI IMG/M metagenome (GOLD analysis project Ga0114918, IMG submission 87015) | Deep subsurface microbial communities from Baltic Sea to uncover new lineages of life (NeLLi) - Landsort_02402 metaG | ecosystem: Environmental > Aquatic > Marine > Oceanic > Sediment | place... | reverse complement strand
GAAGGTGCTGCGTTCGCTGAACAATCCGACATCCGTTTTTTAAGTTCCGGAGAGAGAGAGAGAGAGAGAGAGAGAGAGAGAGAGAGAGAGAGAGAGAGAGAGAGAGAGAGAGAGAGAGAGAGAGAGAGAGAGAATAAAAAAGATTTGAAGGCGAAACGTGAAGAAAAAATCTTTTTCAAACTTTCAAACTCACCGGGGACGACGGCCCCGACCCCGAGCGCGGCGCAGGCGTTGTCTCCCGACCCGGGGGCCACGGGGATCCCAGCGGGAAGGCCCGTCAGCTCCGCCGCCGCGGCGCAGACGGCCCCCACGGCGGCGTCGGGCGACGGCGCCAGCGCCGGAAGCCACGACGGCAGCCGAACGTCGACGAGCGCCGCCTTCCCCAGGTCGAACTCCCTCTTCTCGACGTTCCAGTACCCGGTGCCTGAGGCGTCCCCGACCTCGGAGACGGGCCTGGTCTCTCCGCAGAGGACCATGTTGACGAAGTCGTGGGGGAGGCAGACGCAGGAGACCCTCTCTGCGACCCCGGGCTCGTTGGCCGCGAGCCACGCGACCTTGGGGGCGGTGAAGGCGGGGACTACGGTCTCCCCCATCTTTTTCGAGAGCTCCTCGGCCTCGCGCGCCGTCTCGGTGTCGCACCAGAGCTTGGCCGGGCGGAGGACGCGGCCGCCCGCGTCGAGGAACACGGAGCCGTGCTGCTGCCCCGAGACGCCGACGGCGACGATCGACCGCCGGGACCGCTCGTCCAGTGTCGTCACGGCCTCTTTGCAGGCGGCGAAGCCCTCGGAGAGCCAGGTGGAAGGGTCCTGCTCTGCTCGGCCCCGGACAGAGGTGGGGAGGAGGCCGTAGGAGCGCGAAGCTGGGTTTCGGTTTGTTTCGTTTGTGGGAAAGGGGGGTCGAGGTCAGAGGAGGTTGAAACTCTGTCGCGGCTTCCGATGTCGCGATGCTCTCGGTTCCCTCCCTCCTCTTCGAAGACGCTCACCTCGGGACACAACTTTCTTCGATTCCAGGTCGAACACCACGGCCTTGGCGCCCTGGGTGCCCACGTCGAGGCCGACGGAGAAGCGGGGCATTGCGCGGAGGGTGGAGCAAGGGAGAAATTGAGGGAGTCGACACTGTTTTTTTCCGCCTTTTTTTTCGATGTGAAGCGTAGGCGAAAGAAGAAAGCGCGTGCTCTCAAAAAAAAACCTTTTCTCTCTCTCTCTCTCTCTTGGCCCGCGAGCCGGCGATTGACTTTATCCTCAAAGTCGCTCCGAATTTTCCCTTCTTCCCCTCCTTTGTTCTCCGGTTAACTGCCCCGCTATGCAGGTGCGCGGCGTGCTTGTCTTGTGCGCGAGCGAACAATTAGCTCACGAGAGCAAGGAGTAGAGGGCCAGGCCGAGCGAGGAGCAGAATCAAAGCGGCTGCTTTTGGCTTGGGTTTCGGTGGATCGCTCGACTTTGCCAGTTTCCTCCGCGGCCCGCTCTCCCTCGCGCGCGGCTCTCCCTGTGTTCTCTCCCGCTCAAAAGAACCCGAGAGAGAGATCAGTTCAGCCGCAATTCCGAGGAGAGAGCCCACCGAACGTTGCGGAAAGAAACTCGAAATCGAACTCAAACAGGTCTCGATGATGTCGACGCCATGCCGGGCAAGGAGAGCGGCCGGGGCGACGGCGGCGACGGCTCTCCTCGGACACCGCCGGCGCCCCGCTCGCCCTTCCTCCTCGGTCCGCGCCGCCGCCGCGCCCTCCGACACCGACCTCGGCTCCATGCTCCGTGACGCCCTCAAGGACCCCTCCGCCGCCTCCGCTGCTTCCTCCGCTCCGGCGGCAGCAGCGAAGAAGGCAGCGGCCTCAGCTTTCGCCTCTCCCCCTCCTGCTGCCGCCGGTTCTTCTTCTACGGTTAGGGCTCCGATGACGTTTTCCTCGCCGGCCACTGTGCCCGCCGCCGCCCCTCCCGCGTCCTCCGCTCCGGCCCCTTCCCTGTCCATGCCGTCCCTGGAGGGACTCGACTACGAGGCTCTGACGCGCAAGGCGCCCTCGGCGCCCAAGGGAGGAGGTGGCGGCTTCTCGATGCCCTCGTTCGGGTCCGGTTTCGGCAAGGCTCCCGCTCCCGCCGCCGCTCCTCCTCCTCCTCCTGCTGCTGCCGCCGTCGAGAGCGTCGCGACGACGGCCTCTTCCTCCGCCGCAGCGGCGGCGAAGAGCGCGGCTGCAGCCAAGACAGCGGCCGCTTCGAAAGCCGCCGCGGAGTCTGCCGCCGCGGCAAAGGCGGCGGCCGCCTCGAAAGCCGCAGCAGAGGCCGCCGCGGCGACGAAAGCGGCGGCACAGGCGGCGGCCGCGTCAAAAGCCGCCGCCGCTCTACGCGCCGCGCAGGACTCGAAGGCCGCGGCCGCGAGCACGAAGGCGGCCGCGAGCGCAAAGGCGGCCGCCGCTGCAAAGGCAGCGGCGACGACGAAACTCGCTGCCAGCGCTGCCGCCGCTTCGTCTGCCGCCGCGACCGCTGCCGTGAACTCTTCTTCTTCTTCTTCTTCCGCGCTCAAGGAGGTCTCTGGAGCCACCTCCGCGGCGCTCCAGGGCGCTTCCTCCGCCGCCTCGGACGCCGCGGCCGCGGCAGCTGCCGCCGCGGCGGAGCGCGCCGCTTCCGTCGCCGATGCCGCCGCGGGGGTTTTGGGCGGTGCCTCTTCTGCCGCCGCGGGCGCGCTCGGCGGCGCCACTTCCGCCGCTTCCGACGCTGCCACGGCCGCCGCGGGCGCTCTCGGCGGCGCCACTTCCGCCGCCGCGGACGCCCTCGGCGGTGCCTCGTCCGCGGCGGCCGGCGCCGCCGCCTCGGCCGCCTCGGCTCTCACCTCCGCCACCGGCTCAGCCCTCGATGCCGCTGCCTCCCAGGCCTCCTCCGCGGCCTCTGCCGTCGTTTCTGCGCTCCCGGGACCGGTCAGGGAGGCGCTCGCCGCCGCAGGACCCCCCACGGCGAGGCTCCTCGAAAAGGCGGCGCACGACCCCGCGACGGCCGCGGCGCTCGCCGCGGTGCTCGTCGGCCTCCCTGCCGCCGCGGCGCTCAACGCCCGCTTCGGCGGCTTTGCGGGGCCGTTGACGCCGCAGCAGGCCGCCGAGAAGCTCGCCGCGGGCGAGGCCTTCCTGGTCGACCTCCGCAGCGACGAGGGGAGGGCGAGGGACGGAGTGCTCGACCTGAGGTTCAAGGCGAGGGGCCGCGCCGCCGCGCTGCCCGTCTCGCGGGGGGCAGCGCTCTCGCAGCCCGTCGTTCGCGCAAAGGGCTCGGGAGGGGTCCGGAGCGTCAGGGTCCTCGAGGACGCCACGCTCGCGACGCTGGCCGCCTCGCTTGCCGCGGCCAGGGCGGCCGCCGACGGCAACAGGGGCCGGGGCGCGCTCAAGAGGCTGCCCGTCATCTTCCTCGACAGCGGCGCCGGCGGCTGCACCGACGCCGTGCGCGTCGCCCGCGCCGCGGCCTCTCCCTCGGCCTCCAGCCCCACGACGCGCCTGGGAAAGCCCTACGTCCTCGACGGAGGGTTTGCCGCCTGGAGCAGAGCGGGCCTGGGCGTGAAGGGCGGGAGCAGCTACGACAGCAGCCCCGCCGACGCGCTGGCCGACGCCGCCGCGGGCCTCCTGCTCGGCAGCGGCGGCGGCGGCGGCGGCAACCCTTCGAAGGGCGCCAAGAGGCGCGCCGAGGCGGAGGCCGCGGTCGCCGTCGCCACGGGCGGGGACGCCGCCTTCGCCCGCGTCGTCGCCGAGACCTCACCGCTGTCCCCCGGCTCCCTCAAGAGGGCCGCGGCCTCCCCCTTCGCGCTCGCCGGCGCCGCGGGCGCGGCCTCGCTCGTCGCGGCGGCGGCGCTGTACTGGAGGGAGAGCCTCGAGTTCCTCGGGGCACTCGGGCTCCTGGTGACGGCGAGCAGGAAGCTCCTCGCCTACGACTCGCCCGCGGACCTCGCAGCCGACGCCGGGTCCCTGCTGCGGGCGGCGAAGGAGGCTGTGGGGGGGGGCGCCCCGAGCTCCGGCTCCAAGAGGTCCGTCGCCTCCACCGCCGTCGCCGCCCTCGAGGCGGAGAGGGAGAGGGAGGCAGCCGCCGCCGCCGCTGGAGAGGAATAGTTTTGCAGCTTTGTTTTTCGTTCTTTGATTATCGTTGGGACAATTCCGAGGTTTGGTTCGGGTTCGGAGAGCGAAACGGCGGGGGGGCGAGAGGCGAGAGCGCAAAGCGAGAGAGAGAAGAGTTTGTGTGTGAAAAAAAAAAGTTTTCCAATCTTCGTCACCTCCCACTCTTTTTCAAACAGCGGGCGCGTCTCGTTTTTTGTTGCTGTTGTCTTTTCTTTTCCTTGGCATGCTCCTCGTCTCCGCTCGCGCATAAGCTCGTTCCAACCCTCTTTTGTATCTCGTCACACGCCATGCGTGCGCTGTCGGCGACCCCGCGTCCGCTCGGCGCGGCGCCGCGCGCAGCAGCCGCGGACAGGGAGGGCCGCGGCGCCGCGAGGAGGCCGGTCGGCGCCCGGGCGGCGGCTGCCCCCTCCGGCCGGGCCTCCTCGCCGCCGCCCTCCCCTCGCTCGCGCTCCGCGGCCTCCACGACCACCTCGACGGCCCAGCACGCCGTGTCGTCCTCCTCGCCCGTCGTGGCCGCGGTGGCGGCCGTCGAGAAGACGGAGACCGGGAGCGGCGGCGCGGTCGCGGACGCCGAAGTGCTCTCCAATTCTGACATCCCGGCCTCCATTGCCGCGGCGCAGGCGGCGCTGCGGGCCGTCGCCGCGCTCGAGAGCATGACCACGCAGCTCGAGTCTCTGACGGTAAGAATGCTTTGATTGCGACGCGATCTTGGCTCGCGCGCGTGTCGTGGGTCGGCTTGACGCGTGGGAGGTCGCTCGCGGGCGCTGTCGGTTGGGGGAGCTCTCGTGCCGCCACCATCTTCGTCCGCCTAAGCGTTTTTTTTTCTTCTCCCCCTGCTTTTTTTCTCTCGCTCGTCGCGGCCTTCTTCTCCTCGCAATTCTCCCCGGCTTTTGCTCGACTGGTCCTTCCCCTCTCCGCTCGGCGGGCGATGGGTCGGTCTCGATGAGGCTCCGGGGAAGAGAGATGGCAGAATGGAAGAGGGCAACGGCCCGCATTCCGAGGGCGTTGTTTTCCTCGGAAAGGAGAGCTCCTCCAACGAAGCCCTCTCGGCGGCTAGCCGCCTTTTTTTCCCCCTTTTTCCGCCGTGGTCTTTCTCTCTTCTCACCTCTCTGCTCTCTCGATCCCTCTCTCCCTCTCTCTCTCTTCAAAAACCAACTCCCAGGCCGAGGACGAGGCCAAGCTCGTCGCGGCAAGACAGGCCTACCTGGCCGAGACGGGCGCGAGGCGCGCCGCGAGGGCCGCGAGGCGGGCGCAGAGGCGCGTGAATTCGAGCCCGACGGCGGCGTCGTCAGCTCTCTCGGCATTGCCGCCCGCCGCCCGCTCGCGCTCGCCGTCGCCGCCGCCCGCGCCCGCCGCCGCGAAGAAGAAGGCCTCCCCCGCGACCGCGGCCCCTCCCGCCATCGCCGCCCTCGCCGCCGCCTCCAGCTCTGCCGGCGCCCCGAGCTCCTCCTCGTCCTCTTCGCACCCCTCCGCCGCCGTCGTCGCCAAGCGCCTTACGGCCAAGGCTGCGTCGATCAGGGCCTCGCAGGCGGCCAAGGAGGCGGCGCTGCTCCTGGGGAAGAAGACCTCGGAGGACGCGGGGGCCTCGGCCCCGGCGGCTTCCTCCTCGCGCGCGCGCCGCGCCGGGGCCGCGACGCCCGCTCCCGCGGCCCCGGCCCCGGCGGCGCCCTCGGCAGTCTCGGCGGCGTTTGCCCACCACAAGCGAGGAGGCGCGATCCCGCTGGCGCCGGCGTCGTCGGCCCCGAGCCCCGCCTCTTCCTCCGCCGCTTCCACCCTCTCCTCCATCTCCGCCTCGGCCTCCCGGCGCGGGGCGGCCACCGGAGCGGCCGTGGCCAGCGGCAGCTCGGCACGCACGGCGCACGCGGCGCGCGCGTCGCGCAGCGGCAGGGCCGTCGTGCGCGGGGGCCGCGCCTCCGCCTCGTCCTCTTTGTCCTCCGGCGGCGGCGGCGGCGGTGTCTGGGGCGAGAGGAGCGGCGGCGGCGGCGGCGACCCCTCCGCGGCCGCCGCCGCCGCCGGCCCCCCGAGCTCCTCCTCGTCCAACCGCGCCACCGACCCGGGATGGGCCAAGATGACGCCGCTCGCGCGCATCATCAGCAGCAACCCCTTGCTCGACGCCGACGACGAGCGCGCTCTGGCCGCCGACGTGCAGGAGGCCTCGAGGCTCGAGGCCGTCCGCGCATCGATGCTCTCCCCTTCCGCTTCGTCCCCTCCCTCGCCCTCTCCTGACGGAGAGGAGGGGGAGGGGGGAGAGGGCGCTGCCGCCGACTCTGCTGCCGGGGCTCTGCAGCTGTTTCAGCAGGCGGCGGCGAAGAAGGGGGGCAAAAAAGCCAGCAGCAGCAGCAGCAGCGACGGCGAGGGCGGCGACGAGGGCGGCAGCAGCAGCGGCGGCAGCGGCGGCAGCGGCGGCGGCAGCCGCTTCGACCCGGAACTCTGGGCCTCCGCCGCCGGCCTCGGCTCGGTCGCCGAGCTGCAGCGCCGCCTCGAGCGCGGCGCGCGGGCCCGCGACCGCATGCTCTGCTCCAACACCAAGCTCGTGATCTCGATCGCGCGGCGGCACCTCGGCAAGGGGCTCGAGCTCGACGACCTGATCCAGGAGGGGTACACGGGCCTGCTGCGGTGCGTCGAGAAGTTCGACCCCTCGCGGGGCTTCAAGTTCTCGACCTACGCGCACTGGTGGATCCGGCAGTCGGTGGTGCGGGCCGTCCACGAGCACGGCCGCGTCGTGCGGCTGCCCGTGCACCTGCACGAGATGATGGCGCGCGTGACCAAGGCCGAGGGTGACCTCGCGCAGGCGCTGGGCCGGCAGCCGACCCCCGAGGAGACCGCGGCGGCCGCCGGGCTGACGACGGAGAAGATCGCGGCGCTGCGCAGGGCGTACTCGACGACGCGGTCCATCGACGACCGCGGGGCGGGCGGCGGCGGCGGCGGCTCCGCGGGGTCGGCGATGCCCGGCGGCTCGTCGGCCGGCGCGGCGTCGGGCGACGCGCAGGGCGGCGCCGGCGGCGCGGGCGAGGCCGGCGACGCCGCCGACCTGTCCCCCTCGCGCGCGTCGGCATTCGACCTCGCCATCTCGGCCAGCCTCGCCTCGGACGTCGAGTCCGTCCTGTCCGAGACCCTGGGCGCGCGCGAGTCGGGCGTGCTGCGGATGCGGTACGGCCTCGACGACGGCCGGCCCAAGACGCTCGAGGAGATTGGCGCCGCCTTTTCCGTGACGCGCGAGCGGATCCGGCAGATCGAGGCCAAGGCCCTGCTCAAGCTCCGCGGGCAGCAGCCCGGAGGGAGGGATTCGCTGGAGGACTACGTCGACGACGACGGGGACGGGCTGATGGGGCTGCAGTGGAAGTCGGCGACGACCAAGGCGAGGAGCTGACCTGAAAATGTAAAAAAACGACGAGGAACAACGAATTCTTATTTTTTTTGGAAAAAGGTTTCGAGGTTGAAGAGGTCCTCCTTCATTGTGGGTGCACTAATCTCGACGTTTTTCTATCTCTCGTCAATCTCCTCTCTCTATCCCTCTCTCTCTTCCGCATCAAAGTGCGATGCGCAGCGCTGCGTTTACCCGCCTGCTGCTCTCACCGTCCACGCGGCGGGCGTGGCAGAAGCAGCAGCAGGCCGGATGCGGAGGGACGATGGAAGCGATCTTCTCGTCGTCGATCTCGCCGCTCTCCTCCTTCTCGACCTCGACCACGACCACCTCGGCCTCTTCGTCGACGCCCCCCTCGACCCCGACCCCGTTCCACCTCCTCGACCGCGTCTTCGTCTCCGGCATGCCCTTCTTCGCCAGGCACGGCGTCCACCTTGCCGAGGCCGAGCTCGGGCAGCGCTTCGAGGTCGACGCCGAGGTGTTCGTCGACGGTTTGGGAAAGTCCGTCCTCGCCGAAGAGAGAAGAAGAGGGAGCTCGAGTTCCTCCTCCTCCTCTCCCTCCTCTCCCCCCGCGGACTCGGTCTCGCGCACCTTTGACTACAGCAGGATCCACGCTCTCGCGCAGGCGGTGGTGCGGGACGGCCCACGGGTGCAGCTGGTCGAGACGCTCGCCGCGAGGATCGCGGACGCGCTCCTCGAGGAGGGGGACGGCACGTCTTCTCCTTCTTCCCCTTCTTCCTCTTCTTCCCCTTCTTCCTCTTCTTCTTCCTCTTCTTCTTCCTCTTCTCCCTTCTTCGAGGTCGTCGGGGCGAGGGTGCGGGTGACCAAGCCGGGAGCCCCCATCCCAGGGGTCTTCGGGGAGGCGGGGTGCGAGGTGGTACGGTGGAAGGGGCAGCGGAGGAGGTAGGAGAAGAGAAAAAGAAGAAAGTGGAAAGGTGAAGGCAACTCGAGAGTGTAGTGCAACAGAAATGAAGAACTTGAAAAACGAAAAAAAAACTTCTCTCTCTTCTCTTCTCTTTTCTCTACCGCCTCGGGGCGGCGGCGGCGAGCGAGGCCTCGAGGCTTCGCTCGACGTCCGCGACCAGCCCCTGGAGGCTCTTCGCCGTCGTCACGTCTCGTCCTCCTCCTCGTTGCGGCAGCGAAGGAGGAGGAGGCGCAGCAGCAGCAGCGGCAGAGACACCAACAGAGGCGTCGCCGGGAAAAGCCTCTGCTTTCCTCCTCTGCTGCTGCTCCTCCCTGGACGCCTCGAACTCGAACGCGCCCTTGCTCTCGTTGAAGACGAGGGCTCGTCGGCCGCTGGTTGGTGCCCCCCCCGTCGTCGTCGTCTGCGGCGCGTTCCTGCTGCTGCTGCTCCTGCCGAAGAAGTTTTCTCGGTTTTCTTCCTCCTCCTGTCCAGCTCCTCCTCTTGCGGCGGCCGCTCCCGCTCCCGCTCCCACCGCGGCCCCGCACACGCACGACCCGGCCGTGGCCCTCAGCTTGCTCTCAGCGGCCTCGGCCCTCCTCCTGGCCTCTGCCAGCGAGTCCAGCGCGACATCGAGCCTCTTTCTGAGCTCGGCGGCTCCCTCGCCGCGCGCCGCCGCGCTCGCGGCCGCCACCGACGAGAGGCGCTCGTTGTCGGCGGAGAGGGAGAGGACCCGGCGGAGGAGGCGGGACACCTTGGCCTTGTCAGTCGGGGTTAGGTCCCGGAGCGTGGCGGTGCGGAGGACGGGGAGGGGCTGCTGGTCGGCCTGTTTGTTTGTTTGAAGACGGGGGGAGAGGAGGAAGAGGTCGAGGTCGTGACAGGCGAACGAAACCATTGAAAGCTCGTTTGCTTTTTCTTGCGGGGGCTCTCTCTCTCTCTCTGCCCCTTGCTTTTCATCCGCTCCTCTTTTCGTCTGGTCTTTGTGCATACGACGTACCTGATCCGCGCTGTCGAGAAAAGAAGACGAGAAGCACGCATGGGGAGCGGCGGTAGAGCTTTCGGAACGCATCTTTCTCATGCTCGAGAAAGAGTCGATTGAAAAAGAAAGAAAAAAAGCGATAGCGACGAGAAAAAAAAATTCATGTCTTCGAGGGCTCCCACTAGAAAAAAAAATCGAGAGAGGGAAAGCTAGCGGGGCTTCTTCTCTCTCTCTCTCTCTCTCTCTCTCTCCGTGTTCCTCTCCTTGCTGCCTGTGCCCGTGAGAAGAGAGAGACCTCTCTCAGCTCTCTCTCTTTCTACAGAAAGCAAGAGAAAAAAGAGAAATGAGAGGCGGGCCCGCGAGCACGAGCGGAGGAGGCGGTGCGGTGGCATCGACGCCGCCCCCTCCTCTGCCGCCGTCGGCCGACGAGCTCGCAGCCATTCTCCCGCTCCTGCGGAAACCCGAGCTCTGGGCCTCGCTCAAGTTCGTCGGCAACCCGGTAGCGGCCAGCTGCGCAAAGTCCATGCTCATCCAGAAGGTCCTGGCGGTCCTGCGTGGCTCCGAGGGCAGCGCCAAGAGGGACGCGATAGGTGAGAATCGCTGGCTGTTTTTTTTGCATCTTCCATTCATCGGCGTCGGCGTCGGCGATTTCTTCGTCTCGGTCTCATCAACCTTGCCCTCCTCTCCCCTTCTAAAAAAAAAACGAAAATCCTCACGAAACAGCCCGCGCCCTCGTCTCCGTCTGCGCCCTCCGCAACAGCCTCCCGGACCTGCACGGCCTCGGCCTCCTCGTCTTCGGCGCGGGGGCCGTCCCGGCGCCGTCCCCGTCGGCGAGGACAGCGAGGATAGTCGCCGGAAGAGGAAGCGGAGGCGGAGGCGGCGCGAGCGGAGGCGCTCGGACTTGCTCTCCTCCCGGGGCTGCCCCGGCGGCCGGCAACGCCGCGCCGACCCCCGCGTCTCGCGGCGCCGGCGCCGCGAGGGCCTCGGCCGCCAGCGCCGCGATCGCGCGAGAGGCGGCAGCGACGGCATCAGCGACGGCAGCAAGGGCCGCAAGGGCAGCGGGAGCAGCGGCGGCAGCAGCGGGAGCAGCAGCAACAGCGGCGGGAGCAGCGGCGGCAGCAGCGGGGAACATGACAGCGCAGCGACCTCTGTCCACCCTCCACCCCAGCGGCCCGCCGCCGCCGCCGCCGCCGCCCTCCTCGTCCTCCTCGCTGCCCCCGCCCGCGTTCGGCAACACCTCGATCAGATGCCTCTGCGGCCGCAACATCGACCCCTCGCCCGTCGAGGCCATGGTGCAGTGCTGCGGGCCCGGCTGCGGCGTCTGGCAGCACGCGAGGTGCGTCCTCCCCGCCGAGAGCCTGCTGCCGCCGCCGCTGCCGCCGCCGGCCGCCTGCGCCCCGAGGGTCCCCGCGCGCATCCGGCGCTCGTTCCTCTGTGAGGCCTGCCGGCTGGCCGACGCGGACCCGTGCTGGGCGCCCGCAGCGGACCTGGCCCTCGGGAGCGGCAACCAGCACAACTTCTCGGGGAGGGGAGGAGCGGGGCCGGGGGGATTTTCGACCCCGGCGGCGGCGGCGGCGACCGAGCCGCCGGCGCGCGCCGGCCTCGTCTGCCCCCCGGTCCTCCTCCGCCGAGGGCCGGCGCCGCTGCGCGCGCCCGCGCAGCTTCAGTTCCCCGGGTCCAAGCCCGGGGACGGGCCCGCAGCGGCCGAGGTCAGGTTCTCGCTCTCCGCCGACGCGAAGAGGGCGCTCGCGAGCTCCGCCGCCGAGGCGGCGGCGGCGGCGGACACGGCGGCGGCGGAGAGGGCCGCGCCGCCGCCGCCGCCCGCCGGCGCCGTCGAGCTCCACGTCTCCTCCGTGCTCCTCGGCGACGAGGTCGCGCCGCGCTGCCACTGGCCGCGGTTCCCCGAGCTGCGCGTCAACGGCCTCCAGCCCCCGCCGCCGCTCTGCCCCAGGGGCGCGTCCGCCAGAATGGGAGCGGGCGCGAGGGACCCGGCCGCGAGCGTCGGGCGCCTCGCGCGCGCCGGCGGCGGCAACAGGGTGCTGCTCGCCTCGGCCTGCGAGAGCCCCGAGCGGAACTTCGCGCTGGTGGTCCGGCTGGTGCGGCGGCGCTCCGAGGCCGAGGTCGAGGCGCTGGTGGGCGCGGCGGAGAGCCCGCAGGAGGCGCTCTCGCGGGTGCGGAGGGCGATGGGAGGGGCCGGGGCCAAGAGGAGGAGGGGCCCCGGCGGCGACGAGTCTGACGACGACGGCGGCGGCGGCGGCGGCGGCGACGACCGAGCGAAGGAGGGGGGCTCCGACTCCGCCGGCGACGACGACGAGTGCCTCGTCGTCGGCACCTCCACGGTCTCGCTGCGCTGCCCGCTCACGGGCGCGCGCCTCCGCGACCCGGCCCGCCTCGACGACTCCTCGGGCGGGCCCGCCTCGGCGTTCGAGCTCTCGGCATTCCTGGCGCTGGGCGCGCGGACGAGGAAGTGGGTCTGCCCGCACAACCCCGCCAGGCCCGCCCCCCCGCGGAGGGTGCGGCGGGACGGCTTCCTCGCCGCGGTGCTCGGGTCCCTCGACGCGGGCGGGCGCAGGGCGGACAGGGAGGCGACGGAGGTCGAGGTCGACGTCGCGACCAGCGAGTGGCGGCCGGCCGGCAGGGGCGGGCAGGAGCCGTGGCGGAGCATCCTGTCCGCCCCCGGCGGCGAGGCCGCCGTCGCCGCTGCCGCCGGTGCGTCAGCGCCTCCTGCCGCCGCTGCTGCTGCTGCTGCTGCTGCTGCCGCTGCTGCTGCCGCCGTGCAGAACGGCGGCTCTCGCCCCGGAGAGGGCGCGGCGGCGGGAGCGGGAGCGGAGATCCTCATCAAGGCCGAGGCGGAGGAGCAGCAGGCGGCAGCAGCCGCTGCTCCCGCCGCTGCTCCCGCCGCTGCTCCCGCCGCTGCTCCCGCCGTGCCCACTTCTCAGGGCGAGGAGATCATCGTCCTCTCCTCGAGCGACGACGACGACGAAGACGATGTCGTCCTCTCCGCGCGAATCGCCGTCGGCGGCGGCGTCGCCGGCCGCGCCCCTCCCGGCGGCGGCGGCGGCGGCGGCTGCGGCGACGGCAGCTTCTCCTTCGGCCAGGCTTCCCGCAAGCGCCCTGCCCCTCCTCCTCCTGCTCCTGCCGCTCCCGTTTCCGCTCCGCAGCAGCGAGGGCTGCACGTGAGGCTCCCGCCGAGGCCTCTCCCTCCCGTTCCTCCCGCCCTTGCTGCTGCTGACGCTGGAAACCTCTCCCCTGCTGCTGGTGCTGCTCCCACCGCGGCGTTTGGTGGCGGCGGCGGCGGCGGAGGAGCAGCAGCAGCAGGAGGAGCAGCAGGAGGAGGAGGAGCAGGAGGAGGAGCAGCAGCAGCAGGAGGAGCAGGAGGAGGCCCGCGCCTCGTGCCGCCGCCGCAGCTCTTCTCGCGGCGCGTAGAGGCATCTTCCGCGCAGCAGCAGCAGGACCACCAGGCGCAGAGGGCACTCGCAGCGCTGCAGGCTGCCAGCGCGGTGCCGCTGCCGCCGCAGCCGCAGCCGGAGACCCCTCGCCTTTTTTGAATTGTAAATGTAACGAAAGAGGAAACCCCCTTTTCCCGAACCTTTTTTACTTTTACACCGGAAGAAACCCTCCCCCCTCTTCCCCCTCCCCCCTCAGTCGACGAACACGCTCGCCGCGGCAGCCGCGAGCGGCTCCAGGTCCCCGCCGACGCGCGCGAACCTCGCGGCGGCCGCCGCGGCGTCGGCCCTCCTCGCCCGCAGCTGCCCGTCGAGCGCCGCCTGCGCCTCGTCGGCCTCGCGCAGCGCCTCGCGCAGCCTCGCCGCCTCGGCCCTCTTGGCCGCGACGCGTGCGCCCCTCGCCGCCGCCTCGGGCGGCGGCCCCCCCTCGGCGGCCAGCGCGAGCGCCTCGGCCGCCGCCAGCGCGTCGAGCGCGCCCGCGTCCTGGCAGATCTCCTCGAACTCCGCCTCCGAGTGCGCCCGCGAGGCGTGGAGCACTTGGCGATAGAGATCGTGGAGGGCGAGGGTGACGTCGTCGGCAAAGTCCGGGAAGCAGGCGCGGAACTCCTGTCGTCGGAGGAGGGCGGGGGCGGCGTCGGAGGTCGAGGGTTGAGGGAAAAAAGGGGGGGGGTCGTCGAGGGGAGTTTTCCCCCCCATCTCGACGCGCCAATCGTCGTCGAATGCTTCCTTCTCTTCTTCTCTCTTCCTCTCTCTTTTACGCGATTCAAATGCTCTCTCCGCTCTCTCTTTCTCCTCCCATCCTTACCTCGTAGTCCGTGGAAGTCAGCGCACCGCGCAGGGCCGCGGCGAGCGCCGCGCGGAGCTTGCCCATGCGCGCGATGCCCGAGGCCTCGGCCGCTGCGGCGAGCCGGGCGGGCGTCTGCGGCGGCGCCGCGTTTTTGGTGTCGTCGCCGTCCATCGTCGCTTGCTCTTGCTGCTTGGTTCGTCGCTTGCTCTTGCTGCTTGGTTCCTTTCAGGTTTCGCCGGGTCTCCCGTTCTTGAGGAGCGTGCGCGAGTTGAAGGGGCTACGGATGAGAAGAAGAGAAAGAGGAGCGAGGAAGAAGGAGGAAGACAAGGAAATTGCGAAAATGAGTTCTCCGCCTGTCGTCGCTCGTTTTCGAACGATGGCAACTGTCACAAAACTTCTTCTTCGAATGAATCAGCTCCGCCTCGAGCTGCCGCCGCCGGCGGTCGGCGCGCTGAGCCTGAGCGAGGCCCTGGACAGGGACTACCTTCTCGTCGAGGCATCAGCGCGGAGGAAGAGGAAGAGGAGCGGTGCTCCGAGAGAAGAAGGAGAGGGCAACGCCGACGGCGGCGGTCCGCCGTCGTCGTCGGCCCCGGCCTCCTGCTCCCTCCCTCGCTCCGCCGTGCTCTCCCTGGGCCGCGCCGGCGTCACCCGCCAGGCGCTGGCCCGGGCGCAGGCCTCGCTCGCCTCCGCCGCGGCGGCCGCGGCGATGGGCGTGCTGCTGGCGGGGGAAGAGGACGGACGACGAGGAGGGAGCCGAGCAGCTCTCCTCCCGCTCCTCGCCCGCTCCTCGCTCTCGCTCTCGCTGCCGCAGGAGGAGCGCCGCGGGGGCGCCGGGGCGGCGGCGCTGGCGGCGGCGGCGGCAGCGGCGGCGGCAGCGGCCGCCTCGCTCTCCAGCCGCCTCTCCCGCGCGCTCTCCGCGGCAGTCCAGTCGTCGCTCTCCCCGCCTCCCTCCTCGGGGCTCCCGGCGAGGGCCAGGGCGGACGCCTGGCTCGCCGACGCCGCGGCGTTCGGGGCGGCCGTCGCCGCCGCCGCCTCGGCCGCCGTCTCGGCAGACGCCCCGGGCGCTCCCTCCCGTGCGGCCGAGGGCCTCCTCCTCCCGGCCCTCGCCCTGGAGCCCGAGCTCGCTTCTCGGGCCGCGGCCACGATCGCCGGGTGGCTGGCGCGCTCCTCGGGGCACCCGCGGCTTTGGCGGCTCGCGGAGAAGGTGTGGCGCGCCGCCGGGGCGGGCCGCCGCCTGCGCCTCCGCCGCCGCCGCCGGGTTCTTTCTCGGCGGCGCCTTCGTCGCGACGCTCCTGGAAGAGAGGAGGAGGAGGAGGGCGAGGGAGGGCCCCTCGAGAGGCTGCGCGAGGCTCTGATGGGGATCGGAGGCGGGGGAGCCGGGAGCGGGGAGGGCGGCGACCGAGCCCTCGTCGCGGCCGCGGCGGCTGCTGCCGACGCCGCCGACGCCGAAGAAGGAGAAGAAGAAGAAGAAGAAGAAGACGAAGAAGCAGCTTCCTTTTCCTCTTCTCTTTGGCTCTCCCTGGCCCCCGCGAAGACCGCCTGTGAGCGCTGCCTCGAGCTCCTCTTCTCCTCCTCTCGCTCCGCCGCCGGCGGCGGGAGCGAGGAGGAGAGGGACGAGGAGGAGGCCGCCGCAGCCTCGCTCGCTGCCCGCTTCCTCGTCGGCTGCCGCCCCCGCGCCCTTTCTTCCCCGGGGGAGGCGACGAGGAGGCGCGGGAGGGTCGCGGAGGCGCTGCTGCTTGCCGCCGCGCGGGCTCCGAGGAGCTGCTCTCGGAGCACAAAAGGGGACGCTCTCGCCTGGGCGACTTGGCTCTCCGGCGACGGCGACGGCGACGGCGACGGCGACGGCGACGGCGACGGCGGCAACGACGGCACTGGCACCAGCGGCGGCGACGAAGAGGGCGAGGGCGAGGGAGCGAAGAGGGCGAGCGGGGCGGGCAAGCCCCGAGGCCCTCCCCCTGCTCCCCTCCCGCCCCCTTCTCCCGCCGCTGTCCTGGGGCCCTGGGTCTCCAGGGTCATGCTGCCGCTCGCCTGGCTGTCTTCGCAGAGCGGAGCGGGGCGGAGCGGGGGCGAGGAAGAAGGGAGAGAGGAGGAAGGGGAGGAGGAGGAGGAGGAGGAGGAGGACGAGGCGCTGCTGCTGCTGCCGCTGCTCCGGCGCGTCTGCGAGGGAGGCAGAGGAGCTTCCTCGCTTCCCTCTTCCTCTCCCTCTCTGGGCCCGGCCTTTGCACTGTGCGCGGCGCGGGAGGCGCTGGAGTGGGCCCGCGCCCGCGCGAGGGGGAGGGAGGTCGAGGAGGGGCTCGAGGCGGCGGTGGCGAGGGCGAGAGGGAGAGTGGCAGCAGCGTGTAAAAAGTGATTTTTTTGTTTTTCCTTTGTCGCTCTTCATCGCTCAGTCCACTTTCCATCCGAAGAGAAACCCTTTCCCAGCGGGCTCTCTCTCTCTTTCTGTTTCTTACTCTCTCCAGCGCCCGAGAACGAGAAGCACGCCTCGAGAGCTCTCGCATCCAGGCGCTTCTCACGCACCAGGAGAGAGAGAGAGGCGAAGAAGAAGAAGACTTTTTCTTGTTTTCTCAATCGCATCGACAGCAAAAGCAAAGACTCCCTCACTCGCCCCCCCCTCCCAAACGCTTCATCGATGGGCCAAGGACAGAGCGGCGGCGCCGGCTTTCCCGGCCAGGCTCCCGGAGCGGAGAAGAAGAAGGAGGTACGATGGCAGGAGTGGCGGTGGCGCTTAGAGAGAGAGCAGAGAACGACGAACGAGCTTGAATGCATCGCTCGCGCGATCGATCCCTCTCTCTGTCGTGCTCGATGCCTTTCAATGGCTTCCGCCTTTTCGCTCTGTCCCTCTCTCTTTCTCTTGCCCCTCTCTCTCGTGCGCCCTGTGAGCGCTCTGCGACACGTCTCGCCCGGAGGCTCTCGCGAAGCTCAGAGAGAGAATGAGAAAGATACGAAAAGCAGAAAGCAGAGAGAGGCAATGCAAGAGCGAGTCTCTCTCGCAGTCGAGGCGCGCCCTCTCTCTTTTTCAACCTCGACCTTCCTCTTTCCTCCTCTTCTGTTTGCTCAACGCCTCCCTCCCTGCATCAACAACACATAAATAAAACACCAACTCCCAACACAAAACCCAACCCCGCAAACAACAAGCAGGAGAAGAAGAAGAAGTGGGAGCCCCCGGCCCCTCCCCCGCGCATCGGCCGCAAGCAGCGCCGCCGTGACGCCGCCGCAGGCGCGGCCGGCCGCCTGCCCGCCGTCGTGCCCTCGGCCAAGTGCCGCCTCCGCCTCTTGAAGCTCGAGCGCCTCAAGGACTGGCTGCTCATCGAGGAGGAGTTCGTCGCCTCGCACGAGGCGCTCAAGCCCAAGCCGGCCGCCGGCTCCTCGAGTGGGGCGGACGCGGCGGACGACGACGAGGACGGGGACCGCTCCAAGGTCGAAGACCTGCGCGGCTCGCCGATGTCGGTCGGCACGCTCGAGGAGATCGTCGACGAGTCGCACGCGATCGTGTCGAGCTCCGTCGGCCCGGAGTACTACGTGACGATCATGAGCTTCGTGGACCGGAGCCTGCTGGAGCCCGGGTGCTCGGTGCTGTTGCACAACAAGGTGCGAGAAGTGGACAGAGAGAGAGAGAGAGAGAGAGAGAGAGAG
>Ga0114918_10002283_pt1 | contig 17191 bp, 19 predicted proteins | sample LantaG_FD_87015 | JGI IMG/M metagenome (GOLD analysis project Ga0114918, IMG submission 87015) | Deep subsurface microbial communities from Baltic Sea to uncover new lineages of life (NeLLi) - Landsort_02402 metaG | ecosystem: Environmental > Aquatic > Marine > Oceanic > Sediment | place... | reverse complement strand
TACATCAACAAGCAGGAGCAGAACTTCGAGATCGCACTGGCTGAGCACTGGATGGACATGGACGAGAAGGTGGTGGGAGATGCCGAAGAAACGGTCAAAAGCATCCGTGAAGGCCTTGCCGGAGGTGATTTGCCAAAGCGAATTTGCACTCGCCGGAATGTCAAGCGAGCCATGGAGTGTAAGTGCGCCAACAGGTGTTTCCTTCCGGACCCTGGGGCTGGATAACTCCCTCACCGGGACCGGGATTATTGTACTGGACCAGGACGGGAACATCGTCTGGCAGGAGACCATCGGATTTGGGTTGGAGAAGGATGCCCCGACGAGAGAGGTGCTTGAGCGGATCATCTACATCACGAACAGGGTCCTGTATGTCGTCCGAAAGTATGATGTTGAGTACGTTGCCGTTGAGGGCTATGCCTACGGAAAGACTTTTCGGAGAGAACAGTTAGCAGAGCTCGGAGGTGTGGTAAAAACGCAATTGTTCTTGTCAACTGGAATAGTTCCGGTTATTGTTGCACCTAGCACAGCAAGGGCTGTTGTTTTTGGAAAAGGGTGTGGCGGCATAAAGAAAGCGTTTGTCCGCCCGCTACTGAAAAACAAGGGTGTGAGCATCAAAGATCCAGATCAAGCAGATGCTTACGTCATTGCAAGATACTTGAGGTGGAGGGTCTTGACCGATGGCAAGAGGAATTAATATGTGGGGCGGTGCAGGGAACGTCGGTGGAGACATCCTTTTCGGAGAGACGAATGGCGGAGATCTCGTTTGCAACTATCTCCTGTTCGCAGAGGACAGGATGGGAAAGGTTACAAGAGTCCGTTGCAACGTGTATGGACCGCTGGTAGAGATTTGCCGGAAGAGACTGAAGCGAGGGTGCTATGTCGCCATCGAGGGCAGTCTGATGAACAGAAGCGATGGCTCTGAAGCCATCGAAGTTCGGTGCGAGACGATCGTTTTTGTGCCAGGAGGAAGACATGAGCGGAAAGAAGAAGAACCAAGAGAAGACGGAGAGTGTGGTTGAGGAGAGTGAGTCCGTAGCCGAGAAAGGCGTGGTTGAGGAGACGCCAGACAACGAAGAGAAAATGGAGTTGACGGTGCTTGACGGTGGTGCTGGGATTCCCGGCACGAACGTCGCTGCAAAGCTGGACAGTCCGGAAGAAGTAGCTGCCTGGAAGTTGCGCCAGGAGATCCAAGAGATCGTGCAGCAGATGGGAGACAACATGTTCTCCCTGTCTGAGAAGCTGTTCGAGGTCTATTCCCACATGACTTACCTGAAGTGGGGATACAAGACCTGGCGTGAGTACGTGGAGAGCGAGATCCAGTTCAAGCTGCGGAAAGCCCAGTATTACGTTTCGATTTGGAACTGGTTCGGGAATCTGCCCCAGGTGGTCCGGGACAAGGTGATGGTACTCGGCTGGTCGAAGGTGTCCGTGCTGGTCGGCATGGTCGATGAGGACAACGTGGACGAGTGGGTTGCGTTGGCGAAGGAGATGACCCACGAGCAGCTCATCCTGGAGGCGAAGAAATTCCTGAAGCCGCCCGAGGAAGAAGAGAGTAGCGGAGACAGCGGAGCCGAGAAGGTCGGCAGGCTGACCTTCGTTCTGTTCGACGAGCAGCGTGAAGTGGTCGAGAATGCGCTGGAACACGCTCAGGAAATGTCGGAGTCGGACAAGAAAGGGAACAACCTGTCCCTTATCTGCCAGGATTTCCTGACCTCGAACTCGGACGAGATGCCGACGCCGGACGTTCTGCTGGGACGGATTGAGCGGTTCACCGGAATCAGCCTGATCGGCGTGAGGATGGAAGACAAGAAGATTGTCTACGGCGAGAAGGTACTGGACAAGATCCTGGAGGAAGGGAAGAAGGGATAATCAGGTGGGGGTCCAGCCAAGCGGGAAGCCGATGGACGACTCGTTCAGGCCGCCCCCGCCGAAGGCGTATGGCGTGAGTCCGGTCTACGGAGCGAGAAGGTTGCTCCAGAGGATCGCCGAATTGTCTTATGAGGTCGAGATGCTCAAGGCGGAGAACTTGGAGCTGAAGGACAAGATTCTGTCAAAATGAGCGAAGGAGTCGGACATGAGTGATGGCCTGAAGATGGATGCGAAGCTGGTGGAAGATGAGCTGCGAGGAGTGAGAGCCATTCTCGGAGCATGGATGAAGGCTATCAGCGAGTCGAGGGCATCCGAAAAACAACTGGTCGATCTTGATGTGCATCACGGAGACGAGCTGAACGTAGACCAGATGCGTAGAGAGTTGTCGCTGTGCGCTGCAAAACTGGAGGCCATCGTAGCCTCCGAGGCATAGAACAGAGGACACCATGGGAATTTTCGTTGGATCAGCAGAGGTGCGGTCTTTTGAGAAGCGTGTGTCTGAGATCTTCAAGTCAGGGATGTTTTCGACTGGACCGCAGACAGATGAGGTTGAGAAGTCGTGGGAATCTGTTTTTGGGAATAAAAGCGTTGCGGTGAGCAATGGGACGACAGCCCTTGAGCTTGCTATGAAGTTTGCGTCACCGAAGAAAAGGCCTGGTGCAGTCTTGATGCCCGTCATTGCCCCGCCGATGGTTGCCTGGGCTGTGAAAAGGGCAGGCTATGAGGTTTTGATGTGCGATGTTGATCCAGTTCTCGGAGTCGCTGGGCCAGAGGAGATTGAGTCCAGGATAACGTGGTGCCGTCAACATGGCTTAGAGGTAGCTGGTGTTTTGGCAGTCCACAATGGCGGTGTGATTCACCCGAAAATCAGCTGGATTGCGGAGTTCTGCCGTGACCACGACCTGTGGATGGTTGAGGACTGTTCCCATACGCACTTCGCTACGATGAATGGGTCTCTTGCTGGCTCGTTTGGAGATGCCGCGGCCTGGTCATTTTACCCGACAAAGGTGATGATGACAGCGGAGGGCGGGATTGTCTCCTACCGGGATCCCGAGATGGCGCACAAGGCTATGGTGTTCTCGAACCAGGGCAAGGAGCGTGGAAGTGGAGTTTTCGGTGAAGATGGCTACAATCTCAGAATCGGAGAGTTTTCTGCTGCTCTGATTGCCTGTGAGATTGAGTTTATGGAAGACATCATCGGTCATCGAAGGATGGCTGCCGAGATCTACTCGGAGATGAAGATTCCGAAGGTGACTGAGAAAAGCATTGTTCAGACCTCAGTGAAGGGGCTCAGTTCGACGTTCTACAAGCACACCATCATCACTGACCTACCGCTTGAAGAGGCCAAGAAGAAGCTCAGTGGCCTCATGTCTGGCGACACATACCACTTTCTGCTCAGCAGCAGCGGTTTGTTCAACGGTGCCCTCAAGTTCTCTTCGTCCCACATCAATTTGAAGTATTTGAGGGACATGAGCGAACAGGATTTTGCTGAGATAGCCAAGAAAATCGAACTAGTTCTAGGGTGAGACATGTCAGAAATTGGATTCCACAAGATACTTTTGTTCCCGGAGAAGCTGAAGAGGGTCATGGATGTTTCTGCCGAGAAGGTAGATCCAACGTATCCGATCGTCGTTGAGTTGTCGCTGACCAACAAGTGTAACCAGAATTGCATGTGGTGTAGCGATGCTAAATTGAGGAGGGATCACCCCGGATCGCTTGACTTCGATGTCGTGAAAAAACTGTTTGTTGACTTGAAGAATGGTGGGGTCAGGGGAATCACCATTGAAGGCGGTGGAGAGCCAACGGTTTACGACGAGTTCAATGAAGTCGTGAAGATGGGCCACGAGCTCGGGCTAAAACTTGGTCTTATTACGAATGGCGTGAAGGGCGTGGACAAAGAGCTCGCAGGCATGTTCGAGTGGATTCGAGTGAGCCTGGATGCCACGACCAGGGAAGAGTACAAGACGTGCAAGGGGCTCGATGCTTTCGACAAGGTTATCGAGAACATCGCCCTGATGACTGACCTGGCAGACACGGTTGGCGTTGGGTTCGTGGTTTCTACTCAGAATTCGTCCAAGCCACGGGAGCTTGTGAAGCTGGTCAAGGAGGCAGGTGCCGACTACATTCACTTCAGGCCGGTCGTAGACGCTCCAGCAGTCGCCTATCATGGAGACCTGGGTGGGGTTTGTGAAATGTCCTCTCCTGGATTCGATGTGATGTGTGATGCAATGATAGAAAACCGGGTCAGGGGCAATGGTGGAGTCCCGTGCCGAGCGCATTCGCTGCACTCAGTCATTGCGGCCGATGGAGGTGTGTATATTTGTGGTCGGCTGAACGTGTACAACTGGTGGAAGCCAATTGGTGACATCAATCAGAGCAGCTTCGCAGAAATTTGGGCAAGTGACATGCGGGCGAGTCAGAACTGCTCCCTCATGAGCGGTGAGTTTTGCTCAAGGTACTGCCTGGAGTGTAGGATTTCTAAGTTCAATGTTGAAATAGACAAGGCTATTGGTGCAAAAACAAAGAACTTTTTGTAGTTTATTAGTTTATTTTTACTTGACAATCCATGTTTGCTTTGCTACATTACACTAACATCAAACATGGAGGTGTAAACATGGGTTGTCTTGAGCTGTTTCGGGACCAAGATCCTGATGTTGTCAGGGTCGAGGCACAGAGTGGAGATGTTTTCGATGTTGTTGGAGGTGTTTGCACATGTGGCGCAAGTGATTGCACACATGCCAGGGCCGCCAGGGATTATGTGTCGAAGGCGAGAAAGATGCGCTACCTGTCAAAGTCCGCATTCCACAAGGAGTTGAGGACCGGCAATGTAGCCAGGGCGATTGGATTTGGAAGGATTTGTGAGAGGTTCAGGCCTGGAGAGGCGAAGAGGTACATGAGGAAGATTCTCACAGAAGAGACGAGAAATGCCGACCTCCTCGTCGAGTTCTACAAGCATTCGCCTTCTGATTGGGAGGTGCTGTGCGAGATGTTTTGTCGGTCGAAGAAGGACTGGCAGCTTGGGTGGACGATGGGGTGGTTCAGCCGTCCGTGGATTGAGGTTCTGTACAAGTTCGACGGTCTCCCTGTCCATATTGAGTGGCCAGCCGATGTGTATGGGTACTCGAAGGACTTGATTGAGAGGGGAGACCTTGACAGGCTGTATGAGCTTGTAGTGTGCGCGGGCGTCGGTGCTGGCGAGTACAAGGATGAAAAGAAGTTGCTTCGGGATGCCATGTGTGACGCGCTTGATAAGAGCGGGCATCCGATGGCAGGTGCCTCGATATATTTGAGGACGATGTACAATGATGAGCTGAGTGTAGTGTTCGAGATGCTTTCCGGCGTCTGGAAGAGTGAAGCGAACGATTACGCTCCTCCTTTCGGCGACTATGATGTTCCGTTTGAGGTGCCTGCCTTCATGGATTATGTCCATGACCAGCACACCCTCACCGGGAAGGCCAGGATGAAGGCGGTCGGCGGACAGATAAAGGCTGGTGAGCCTTCGCCGAAGGGAATCGACCTTCGGTTGTCTGGTGCCGACGCTGGAACGGTCTGGAGGCTTGAGGCAATCCAAAAGTTCGGTACGATTGATGTTCCGTGGGAGGATGTCATGCTGGATAGCGATTTTGCCATGAAGGTGAATCAGGTGTGCGAGAAGTGGTATCGAGATTGGGATGGTAGTCCTCGGGAGGTGGCGTGGTGAGCGAGTTTTCGTCGTTGAAGATTCTTGGAGCTGCTTGTGGCGAGCCACGTCCCGTCACTCTTGAGCTCCATCCGACCAACAGGTGCAATTTCAACTGCCCGTGGTGTGTTGATAGCGTAAGGCGGGCAGGGAAAGAGGACTTGTCACTTGATGTGATCAAGTCCGTTCTCACTGGGTTCAGGAATCTCGGTGGTCTTGGAGTTGTGTGGGAGGGAGGTGGAGAGCCTACTGTCAGCAGCCATTTTGTTGACGGGATTGTTTTTGCAAAGAGCATTGGTCTTGCGAGCGGAGTAACTACGAATGGGTCTGCGTTGTACAAGCCCGATGTTGCAGATGCCATAGTTGATTGTGCCGACTGGTGCAGGGTCAGTTTTGACGCCTGGGACATTGATTCGCATTCGGTGTCGAAAGGTGTGAGCAGAAAAATGTCTGAGCGGGTTGTTGACGGGATGAGGTCGATTTCCAAGAGGTTTGGAAACCTTGGATTTTCGTTTGTGATGTGCGATGACAACTACAAGTTCATAGGCGATGCGGCTGTTCTCGCCAGGGATCTTGGGTGCAAGTACATTCAGTTCAAGCCGATGTTGTTTGAAGGCAAGACCTACTGGTCTCCTGGGAGTGATTTCGATGGGTGCCTTGACAGGGCCTATGATGTGGATGGAATAGATGTCCACGCATCTAGGCTGTCAGGAAAGGCGAATTCTGCCAGGTTTTCTGAGTGTACTGCCCATGAGTTTGTCGCGCACGTTGATGCTGCTGGCGATGTTTGGATTTGCTGTGCATATGCGTCCCTTGTTGGGAATCTACCTCACGACAAGTCAGATCTTGTTTTTGGCAATGTCAACGAAGAGGAGTTTGAGTATATCTGGAAGAACAGGCGCGGGCGGATCTCAGGGCTTGCAAAGACGAGCGACTTTTTGTCGAAGTGCCCAAAGTGCAGGTTTGGTGAGTACAACGAGATTCTTGGATCTATTGGCCGTGAGGTTCGGTTTCTGTGAGGAGTGATTATGACTGGAGAGACACATTCTGCTGAAATGGTGTGGCTACTTGGGTCACTGATAGGACTGGTCTGGTGGCCCGGTCAGCTGTACACGCTGGCCAAGAGGAAGACATCAGTTGAGCACAATATCGTTGCGTGGATTGTGGCGACAGTAGGGCAAACATGTTCTGTTATCGCAGGGCACCTGTTTGACAACCGCATGTTGTTTTGGACGATGGTTGGGTATTTGGTGCTTCATCTGTCCCTGTTGTCCGTGATCGTTTGGTTTAGAGTCAACCCAGGAGTTAGTCATGTTTGTAAGTCATCTCAGTAGTTTTTCGGCGGACTGCAAGTCGATTGGTTGTGACAAGTGCTGTTTTTATGGTGAGGGAAAGGGCGCTCCAGTTCCGAAGACAGAGGCAGATTCACTCGGTCTCGCTGTTGAGCCTGGTGCCGATGGGATGACTTTGCTTCTTCAGAAAGAATCTGATCGAGGCATGTGTTGTGCCCATTTGGGTGACGACGGATGCACTGTTTGGGACAAGAGGCCGTTTGTGTGTAGGTACTGGCCAGCGATGCTCTATAAGGGTGAGGTAGTGTTGAGCGTGAAGTGTCCCTACGTTTACAGGACTTTTCTTTCGAGGATCGACGGTCAAGACGGGTTCACTCCAGATGACATCGAGATGTTTTCTAGGCTTCGGGATTCGATGAGGGCTGAGATCCCAAAGGAGCTAGAAGAGTTGTGGAACCACGACATTTCCAAGTGGCCAATTGTAGTGAAAATAAGGATTTAGAATGTTTCGTGTTGAGAAGTGGTGTTGGCAGATAGATTGGGATCAGTTCGTTGACAGATCTCCGATGGGGACGATCTTCCACAAGATTGGGTTCTTGTCGTACCACGGCAACAAGTTTTCAGATGCTTCAATGGTTGTATTCGATGGGTCTCGTCCGGTTGCTGTTTTCCCTGCTGCTGTCGCTGGAGGGTCCGTTTGCAGTCACCCTGGGTCCACTGTTGGTGGAGTTGTGTTCCACCGAAGGCTGTCTCCAGAAGACCTTGGTGAGGTTGTAGACGCCCTTGTTTGTAATTACAGGGATGCTGGGTATGAGTCAGTTCTCATCAGGGGTACTCCTGGGGCCATGTGCCGAGAGAGGGTTATGACGGACTTTTTCACTCTTGGCAAGCACGGTTTCAATGTGTCCAGGCTTGATTTGTGGTCTGTGATCACAGGTGACAGCAAAATGTCATCTGCCAAGAAGCGCGGTGTAAAAAATGCTCGGAAATCCGGCCTTGAGTTCACAGAAATTGGCGTAGACGAGTTCTACCGACTGCTTTCAGACGTTCTGCGGCACAGACACGGCATTGAACCTCACCACACCCCAGAGGAGATCGCGATGCTCGTCAGAATGTTCCCTGGCGATTTCAACCTTGTTGGTGTGATGTCCGATGGTGTTCTTGTTGCTGCGTCTATGGTCGTGTTTTTGAATGATGTTGCTGCTCATGCTCACTACATCGCCTCTTCTGCTGATGGCAACAGACTCCATGCGTGTGATTTGCTCATTCATGAGTGCTGCAACATGGTGTTTGGTTCTGGACGCAAGGTGCTGACTCTCGGGTCGGTCACATATTACGGAGACTTTGCCAGCGACGGACTGTTCAGGTTCAAGACTGGTTTTGGCGCAGGAATTGACATGCACCCCTTTTACGAGGTTGGTTTGATATGAGACTGCTTCTGCCCCTCAGTGGGCACCCAAAGCTGCACAAATGCGGAGAGTGGAACAGCATTGAGCAGATTATTCATGACTGTTCAGACATGGCTTACTTCTATGTTGTGGTCCCGAAGGGTGCAGTTCTGACGAATGGCAGCCTTCCGAACACCACGGTTCTTCGATCTGGAGTTGACGACAATTACTGGTTTTTCAGGGATGTCTCAGAGTTTGCGAACATCAATGACGGGAAGAATGTTGTCGATGCCGCAGCAGTTTCGATGCCAGAGATGGCTGCTGGTCTCGATTTGTTTTGCAATGAGCAGGGGTTCAAGAACGCTCCGTTCAATCTTCCGATAGTCATTTGGCACACGATGTTTTGGGTTTTGAGGAAAAATCAGTGGAGGTTCTTGTGCCCTGCCCATCACAATCTGTTCATCAGTGATGCTGGCAAGAAAAGTTATGCCAAGTTTATCAGGGAGCACTTTCGACCGTCCGTGGCCGCAGGGTTCATTGATGCTGCCGGTGTCGAGACGTTTGTTGGTCGCCCAGGCGAGATTTCAAGAAAGGCGCAAGAGGTTGAGAAGTACGAGCGACCTACGGTGATTTATGGTTCTCGCATGAACGAGATTCACAACCCGTTTTTGGCTTTTGAGATCATTGAGGCTGCTTATAGGGTTGGCGCTGATTTCGATCTAATTGTCACGACTCCGGATGTGAAAGTTGACAAAAAGATTTCAGATTTTGTCGAAAAAGCTGGAGGTGAGCTTCACACCTCTTGCGGGATGGATCGCTACCAGGATTTTCTTGTGAGGTCGCATGTGAGTGTCACCACAGGGGATGCAGAGGCACCGACGTATGTTGTTGAGGGCCTGGCAGCCAGGGTTGCTGTTGTCGCAGAGAGAAGCCAGTTCAATTTCTCGGTATTGGATTTTGACCCAGAGTATCCGTGGGTTTTTCGAACTGCCGATGAGGGCAAGGCGATGCTTATTTCGATGCTCAAGAATCTTGACGAGAACCGTGCGGAGATCGAAAGAAATGGATATTGGGACTCGAAGATTGAGGAACTCGACGAGAGGAAGTGCAACAGGCGTTCGATCATGTGGATTCGTGACAAAGTGAGGTCGTTCAAACGTAGGGAGAGTGGAGGGATGGGCGGGAAAAGAGCTTTGAGATTTGCAAGGACTCTTTCCATGCTGGATGGAGAAGCAACTCTCAGCGAGGTTGTTGCAAAAGTTGAGTCAGATGGTGTCCTTGTAAGAAAAGAGAGAATCGGAAGGTGGATCACCAGAAAGCTGATTCACGACATGCTTGTGTCCAATCCGTCTATTACGGATATGTGCGACGATGCTGAGCCGCGGTACGTCATGGATTTGGACGAGTATCGGAAGTGGGTTGAGAGCAGAAAAGAGTCTGGAGACGATCAAGATGATTGATCTTTCCTCTAAGAGGTTGCTGGTAGTAGCGCCCCATTTTGACGACGAAGTTCTAGGATGCGGTGGTGTTCTTGCTGGATTAGGCGAGTCTGCTGGAGTCGCGTTTGTGTGCGGAAGGACGTATGGCCACGAACCGTCGAAGTCAGAAACGGACATCGCTCTCGGCCAGTCGGAACGTGCCAGGGCTATTCTTGGGTATGGACATTCGTGGTTTGGGTCGTTTTATGATGAGTACCTTCATGAGCATAGGGTCAAGCTCCTTGAGTACATCGAAGGCGTTCGTGACCAGTTCAACCCAGACGTTGTGATGATCCCTAGTAGGCGGGACATGCACCGCGACCACGTTGTCGTGTTCGAGGAGGCTGTTGTTGCTTTCAGGGACGTTGGCTTGCTTTTGAGCTACTATGTTCCGTCTGGGTCCGACAGGTCTTCTGGATACAACCAGTTCGTGCCCAACGTGCTCGTTGGTCTTTCCCCTGGCGCTGTCGATAAGAAGGTTTCCGCGATGAGCTGCTATCTTCGTGAGAGCAGGGACTTTCCAAGCCCAAGGTCTCCAGAGGGGATTCGATGCACGGCCAAGTTTTTTGGGATGACCGCTGGGAAACACAATGGAGCAGAGCCGTTTGAGCTCATAAGGGTTGTTGCGTGATTCGCGCTGATGTTCAGCTAGAACTGGAGGAGTGAGATGAGTGAAGAAAGAGTGAGGGTGTCAGACGATGCTGTTATCCAGCACGTCGAAGTTGCGAAGTTGATTCCAAACGAGTCCAATCCCAATGAGATGACGGGGGCCGAGTTTGATCTTCTAACCGAGTCACTTGAGGAAGACGGCATCTTGGATGTGCTTGCGGTTGTCCCGCTCAGCGACGGTCAGTTCAAGATTGTTTCTGGAGAGCACAGGTGGAGGTCTGCCAGGGTGCTTGGGTGGGAGACTGTTCCTGCTGTTGTGTTGTCTGGCGAGAAGTGGAAAGACGACGATTTTCAGAATGCAGCCATGGTGAAGATGAATGTCCTTCATGGCAACATGTCCCCGGACAAGTTCTTCAGGCTTTGGCGTGACATGAATACAAGGAAGAAGTCGGACGTTATTCAGAAGATGATGGGGTTCGCTAAGAAGGAGAGCCTTGAGAAGTTGATTGGTAGTTACTCCGATAAGATGAAAAAGGCTGGTGTACCGAAGAAGAAGATCAAGGAGTTTGAGGACGCAACGAAAGAGGTTGAGACTGTCGAGGATCTGAACAACATCCTTCATCGCATCTTCAGGAAGGCAGGTGACAATCTGAAGAGTAATTTCATGGTTTTTACCGCCAAGGGTGGTCGCTATCTCTACGTGATTTGCGATGATCTGCTATGGAAGGCGGTCAAGGAGATGACGGATCACATGGAAGAGTTTGAGCTCAACGCGCAAGAGGTGTTCTCTCAGTTGATGGAGAACTGGAAAGAGCTCCCGTGTTTTGGTGGTAATAAGCCGAAGGACGGTAAAGGCAAGAAGTGAATCACCGAAGCTGATGATTCGCAGACGGTCGTGGCTTGAGTAGAAGGCGACACGATGGTATGATTACATCAAGGCGGTGAGAGATGACCAGCGAAGGGAAAGGCAAGAGGCCCTCTGTAAAAAGACCCTCCGGAAACAAGTTCAAGAAGCTGAAAGAGATGAGGTGCTTCAAGTACATGGACAGGAGGATTCGTGCTGGCTACCCACTGATCGACATTGCTCGGTATGTCCAGCAGGACAGAGAAGAGTACACCGATGTCAAAGAGGACAGTTTGGTGGCCGTGCTGTCCGAGTTCAGAGAAGCGATTCCACCTGGAGAGATTGTAGCCCAGCAGATGCCGCAGGCGTTTGCGAAGGCGGAGAAAAAGCTGGAGGATGGGATTGACGAGCTGACGGAGATGGCTGATGCGTATCGACTTCAAAAGCTCAGGGTTGTTGGGTTCCAGATGCAGGAGGAGGATTTTGGGCTGGCTCTGCCGAACAGACAACTCACTGGCGACATCGAGCTGTTGATGAAGATGCTGAAGGTAAGTCTTGACATGAAGATGGATCTCGGGATGACGAAACGGCACCTCGGAGAGATGTCGATGGAGTCCAGGGTATTCGAGATGGCCAAGGAGCGGTTTGGGGAGAAGGTTGCGAAAACGCTGTCGGATTCTCAGTCTCGACGGAAGATCATCAGCCTGGTAGACAAGATCAAGCGGGTATCTGACGCAGATGAAGCGAAACAAGAGGCAGAGGAAGCGTCGTGATTGTAAAGAAGGACGGAAGGAGCAGGTCAGTCCGGACGTTCGACGAGGAGCTGGCGATCTTCGAGCGTGATGTGGGGGCTCTCACGGATCGAGAGAAAGAGGCCCTGATGGCGATCCTGGCGGAGGCCGACCGCGAGGGGACCATGGATCTGTACACCGCGGTCAACGAAGCGGAGTACGAGACGATCCCGGTAGGAGTTGAGGAATTTCTCAGAAGCGACTATTTCATGGGGGACACAGGGAAGAATCTGTATCCGATCCTCATGGACGAGATGGTTGAGTTGTTTGATGGTGGATATTCTGAAGCGATTTTGACCGGCAGCATCGGCTACGGCAAGACCTTCTTCGCAGCACTGGCCATGATGTACGTCCTGTACCAGATGAGCTGTCTGCGACACCCACAGAGATCGTATGGAATTGACGAAGGGTCAGCCATTGCCCTGGCTATGTTGTCAGTCACAGAGAAGTCGGCGACGAGGGCCGTCTTTCGAGAGATTGTGAACAAGCTGGAGGCCAGTCCGTATTTCACCGAGATGTTCCCGTTCAATGTCCACACGTCTGAGGTGAAGTTCCTGAAGAAGCAGCTCATCATGGTGGCCGGTTCAACGTCGGCGAATTCAGTCTTGTCTCTGAATATCTTTGGTGGGATTGTCGATGAAGCGAACTTCATGGGACAGAACAAGACGATCAAGCAGAAGGCGTCCAGGGTAAGGTGGGCTCACATTGACAAGGCAGAGACGATTTACAACACGATCATGAGGAGGATGAAGTCCAGGTACATGCAGTCTGGAAAGCTGCCTGGGCTCCTGATTATTCCGTCGTCCAAGACCGTGCTGTCCAGCTTCACCGAGAAGAGGATTGAGGAGTCGCTGGACGATCCAAGCATCTTTGTTCTGGACTACGCCACCTGGGACGTGAAGAAGAGGAGTGGTCAGTTCAGGAAAGAGCGGTTCAAGGTGTTGGTTGGGAACGAGCGGATCCGGTCACGAATCCTGGATCCAGATGAGAGTTCAGAAGACTTTGAGATGATCGAGGGGGTCCATGTGATTGACGTGCCCATGGACTACAAGAGGGACTTCGAGCGGAATCTTGAGGATGCGATCAGGGACATCGCCGGAATGTCCACGTTCGGGATTTCGCTGTACTTCCAAAGAAGAGAGATGTTGGCGAAGATGTTCCAGAAGCCAGACGATGTTATGGATCATCCTTTTTCGGTTGGCGAGTGGCAGACCGATAGGCCAGGGGAGTTCGTGTGGGGACGGATTGTCAAGAGGGTGAGGACGAGATTGCCTGGTGGGTTTCATGAGGACGGCTGGGAGCCGATTCTAAACCCGCAGGCACCGCGGCATGTGCGTCTGGATCCATCGCTCACTGGAGATGCGACTGGAGTTGCTGTTGGTCACATAGCTGGGCAGACTGAAGTGGTGCGCCGCGACATCAACGGTGTTGAGTACAACGAGATTGCTCCGAAGATCGTGATCGACTTCGTTCTCAGAGTGGTTCCGCCACTCGAAGACGAGATCATGCTCGGGACGGTTCGTTGGCTCATCTATCAGTTGCAGGCGCATGGGTACAATATCGCATATGCAAGCTCTGACAGCTACCAGTCGGCCGACACCAGGCAGAAGCTAAAGCAGAAGGGAATCGAGGCCGAGATTTTCAGTGTTGATGCTGACACGCAGCCGTATCAGACATTGAAAGTGGCGATCTACGAGGAGAGGGTGGCCTGCTACCCGTACCCGATTCTGCTAGACGAGCTGAAGTTTCTTGAGTATGATGCGCTCAGAGGAAAAGTAGACCACCCGGATGACGGCAGCAAGGACGTAGCAGATGCAGTTTGTGGGTTGGTGTACAGCTTGACCACGAAGGGCAGGCAGATGCCGCTCCCTCCAACGATGGGAGGACAGTCCGATGACAAGAAGGAAAATGATTCATGGGTCACAGGTGGCTGGAGTCCTGTTGATGACGGCGGTGGAAAAGGCAGTGGCGGCAACGATGACGGTGGCGGTCTTCCGCCTATTCCAATTCTGACGGGGTAGATCATGGGCTTCATGCAAGGCGTAGCATCTAAGGTTCGAGATTTTTTCGATAGAGAACCAGAGGCGATTGCTCAGACGCTTCCGAAGTCAGGGAGGATTTCTGAAAGACCCGAGATGGGTTATGCAAACATGCTCAACTCGCATGGGTACGAGGATCTGAGAGAAGCGTTGTCGATAAAACAGTCGTTGCTGGATCGGTTTATCGACTACGAGAACATGGAGGATTATCCTGAGATTTCGGCGACTTATGATATTTATGCTGATGACGCAACACAGCCGGATTTTCTTACTGGAAGGTCGCTCTGGGCAACGTCCAAAGACAAGAGTATCGAGGACGATCTGAACGACATGCTGCACAAGCGTGTGCAGGTGGAAGATGATGTGTGGCCACTGGCTCGAACGATCGCCAAGTACGGAAACGTGTATGGCGAGAACCTTGTCAACGAGACTGGAGTGATTGGAGTCAATTTCTTGCCGACTCCGACGTGTAGAAGGATCGAGCGGGAGAACGGGTTGTTGATGGGGTTTGTGCAGGACACGAAGGGTGAGTTCAGGATTGGGCCGGAGGACTTCCAGGCCCTTCTCAAGAGTTCACTTGGCGGTGGCCCGTCGTCTGCGAGGGTTGGGCAGTCCACAGTTACGGTTTACGAGGATTGGGAAGTGACGCACTGGCGGCTGATGTCCAAGCACCTTCGGTCGGTTTACGGATATGGGATTGGCGAGCCAGCCAGGTGGATCTGGAAGCGGCTGATGATGCTGGAAGACGCCATGCTGATCTACAAGCTGACGAGAGCACCGTCGCGGTATGCCTTCTACATCGACACAGGTAGTTTGGACCAGCAGCGCGGCCTGGCCTATGTGAACAAGGTCAAGTCACACCTCAAGAGGAAGAAGTTCGTCAACCCGCTGACCGGCAGACCTGACATGAAGTACAACCCGCTGTCACAGGATGAGGACTTCTTCGTTCCGACTACTGGCGGGAGAGACTCGACCAGGATTGAGACGCTGAGCGGACCCGACTACCAGTCGATTGAAGATGTGGAATACTTCCAGCAGAAGATGTTCTCAGCTCTGAAGGTTCCGAAGGCGTATCTCGGAAAACTCGAAGAGGCGTCAAAGGCCGTGCTGTCCCAGGAGGACGTTCAGTTTGCTCGCACCATCATGCGGATTCAGCGCGTGATCAAGAACGGGTTCAAGAAGGTGTGCCGGGTTCACTTGGCGGCGAAGGGGATTGCCCCGAGCTCAGTGGACTACGAATTGAATATGACCACCCCGAGCACGATCTTTGATTTGGCAAGGATGGAAGTGTGGTCTGCACAGTCCGACCTGGCTTCGAGGATGGGCGAGATGGTTCCTGTGTCGTGGATTCTCCAGAACGTCTTTCACTTCAGCGAAGGAGAGACAATTGATCTGATGAAGGTCAAGGATGAGGAGACTGTCAGACAAGCGGTAGTTGATGCAGAGGCCCAGGCCAAAAGCACAGAGATCACCATGTCAGCGGAGCAGAAGTTCGAGGGCGGCGAAGGGGTTATAACTCACAAGCAAGCAGTCAAGGATAGGTCTTTTGAGAAGGCGATGACGCTCGGGATTACGAGGGATGGGGAAAAGAAGCTCGACGCCAAGATTGCAAAGTTGTTCGCTCAGAACTCAGACATTGCCAAGAAACTCGCCAAAACAAACATGTTTCTCCAGGAAGTTCGCAGCACAATGAAGTCGAGGATTGCAGCGTAGCGTCATGTAGTGCAAAAAGGTACTTGACAGGGTTGGCTCACTTTGCAACGATTGCCCGTGTTAGGACACTGACTGCACAGAAACACCATTGTAATAAATGCACAGTGAGAGGAACGTGAAATGGGAAAACAGACTAAGGTCGCCGATGTTTTCATCCCGTCAAGGGTGTTGGACGAGCTGGTGAAGGGTTGTCACGAGTCTGTTGTTCCGGCTGTTCGCAAAGCAATCGAAGAAGACAGTGAGTTGTTCGAGGGCGAGAATGCCTCCCTGATTGCGACGTTCCAGGGATACGCTTTCGCAGCCACCGAGTCCGGAAAATTCTACCGTGTTCGATACCATGTCAAGGAAGACGTGGCGTCCCTGTACGACGCAGCCACAGTAAAGATTCCGAAGATCAGCAGGAAAGACGCCCCCAAGCACATCAGGGGAGAAGCACGGAAAGTCGTCCAAGAGATGTTGAGCGGCAAGGACTCACGCAATCACTTGCACGAAATCGCCGCAGCCATCTTCAGCGGAGTGTCCGTGACCCATGAGGGCGCAGGTGGGTACATCATCGAGCGGCTTGGTGGCGAGAGGCGCTGGAAGATTTACATTGAAGACCCGAGCCCGATGGTGTCTGAGTTTGTTGAGTTCGATACCAAGAAGTTCGCAGCCGAATCCAAGCCCAAGTTCAAGTCGATTCTGTCCGGTGACTATGATCCCTCGAAGGTGGAAGAATACAGGAAGATCGCAGTCGGATCCCTCAAGGAGATCCAGGAACGGGTTAGCGACATCGCCCGTTTGTCCGGCATGACCGAGGTGAGCTCGTTTACACTCAAGGCGGATTGGCGGCGTGAAGACAGCGGGATGATGGTCGGAGAGTTTCGTGAGTTCCTGATTGACTTCGCCGATGATGCTCGCGGGTTGTCTGAGGATCTGGAGTCATACCTGTCGGTGGCAGACACAGCCCCGCTGGAGGCCCTGGCTTCTTTGCATGACACCGTGGCAGTGGCGATGGAGAGAGTGGAGCTCGCTGGCAAGTTCGTGAAGACGTTTGCAACCCGTTTTGAGGCGGTCTAGCCGCCATAGATTGCGGAGGAAGACATGAATAGCGGTAAAAAAGTCCAATCCATCGAAGAGGATTTCAGGTCGATGGGAATGGACCCCAAGGAAACGATGAAGGTGTTGGAAGCAGCGACCGATCAGCTGGACCACACGTACATCCCGGACGCCAGCGGCAAGAAGCGTGGCGAGGGGCAAGGACTGTCCGAGCAGATCGACAACACCCTGCGGAAAGCCTTTGGGATGACAGAGGATGTCGATGCCCAGGACGAAGAAGAAGTGGTCGAGGGCGCGAAGGTTGTCAGAATCAAGAAGCGCCGTGGGGCCAAGGCCGGAAAGCAACGCCGGATGGCCAGGAAGTCCTACAAGAAGAATCGCTCCAAGCTCAAAGCCAAGCGCAAAAAGGTCCGGAAGACTGCCAAGTTCAAGAGGCGGTCGAAGATCCGTG
>Ga0114918_10002282_pt1 | contig 17192 bp, 15 predicted proteins | sample LantaG_FD_87015 | JGI IMG/M metagenome (GOLD analysis project Ga0114918, IMG submission 87015) | Deep subsurface microbial communities from Baltic Sea to uncover new lineages of life (NeLLi) - Landsort_02402 metaG | ecosystem: Environmental > Aquatic > Marine > Oceanic > Sediment | place... | reverse complement strand
TAAATAAAACAGCTTATTGTTTTTGTGGTTTTAAGCTCTAGAAGCTCTAGAAAAATTTTTAAATAAAACAGCTTATTGTTTTTGTGGTTTTAAGCTCTAGAAGCTCTAGAAAAATTTTTAAATGAACTAATGCTTTCAAACCCCTCTATTATATATATTCGACAATTTTCCGGAAATTATTAGCTTAAAAATGAACTTTTTTTCAACTATTTTCTCATAGTGTTGATTTTACACTAGTTGGCTGGCATAAAAAATCTACGTTTTTTCGATGTTTTAGGAGGAACTTGGGAAAATTTTGGTGAATCTTAAAATCTTCCATTTTAAATTCCATGATCAAATATCATGAGTTCCTTCATTTTTTGTCGTATCATTAATTTATGACAGCAACAATAACTATCAACAATGTCTGGTCTTTTATAGAAGGCATTTCCGAAGAAATGGCTAATGACTTATACGAGTACCTCTCTTTTGAGAAACCCGGAGCTGCATTTGTGACTATTGACGGTTGGGATGGTAGAAGACATTTGTTTTATAAAATAAACTATAGGTTTCTTACTGGATTAACTTATAAAGTATATAAAAGACTACAAGAACAATTTGGAGTAGATGTAAAAATCATAAGAAAATGTAAAGAGCCTAAAAAAACATTGTATTATGAATGGAATAATAAAGATTATCCATTAAGAGAATATCAAAAAGATGTAATAAAAACGTGCATTAAGAAAAAAAGAGCAGTTATAGAATCCTCCACGGGATCCGGAAAATGTATCCATAAAGATTCTATTTGCTTTACTAGTGAAGGTATGCTCCCAATATCTTATTTTGGGAAACTATTAAAAGAGGAAGAGAGTAGATCGCTAGTATCGAAAATATTATTAAAAAATGAAGATGGAGTGGATGAATCTTCCATTATTTATAGAGACGGAATAAAGAAATCAATTAAAATAATAACATCTTCCGGATATGAAATTACTGGAACTCCAAATCATAGAGTAAAAATTTTATCCACAAAAGGGGTGATAGAATGGAAGAAACTTAAAAACATTATAAAAACGGATATTATAGTGATAAATAGAAAAAATAATTTATTTGGAGATATCGACATTTTGGATGAAGATGACTCGTACTTTTTAGGACTTTTATGTGGAGATGGCGGAATAAGTAGAAAAGATATGGGGTGTATTACGAATATGGACTCTCATATTTTAAATTTTTGCGAGGCATATTTGATAGATAAAAACGCATTCCTAAGAAAGACAAAAGAAAAATCAAAAGCATATTCAATATTTTTTAAAAAAGAATTTAGAGATATTTTATTCAATAGATATGGCTTGAAATATGAGAAGTCTTGTGTAAAAACTATTCCAATTTCTATATTAAAATCATCAAAAAAAATTGTTGCTTCTTTTATAAGGGGGGTAATAGAGACCGATGGATGGATAGGGAAAAACAGAAGTATTCATTTAGGAATGTCTAACGAGAAAATCATTAGAGATTTTCAGATCATATTGTTAAATTTTGGCATTATTTCAAATAGAACCGTAAAAAAAACATCCCATAAAGATTCCTGGTCTCTTAATATTTATGGGAAAAATGTAGACATATATCTAAAAGAAATAGGGCTAGATCCAGACGGACATAAGAATAAAAGAATTTTAAAAATACAGAAAAAAGAAAATAACACAAATAAAGACATTCTTTATAATTTTGGGGAATATTTTAGTAAAGTTAAAAAAAATCTATCCGAGAAACATCGAAATATTTATTATAAAAAAGGAATAAGATATTCTGAAAAATATAAAGATATACAAAGTTTTTGTTTAAAAGAAATTGGTATAAAATATAGATCTTTAATGTCTTACTGTTATAAAGAAAAAATGAAAAAATTTAACAGAAATCCGTCTATAGAATCTGCTGAAAAAATATTAAATTACTATAAGAAAAATATAGATCAGTCTTTTCCTTTAGAATCCTTTTCTGGAAAATTTTATTATGATCCAATTAAAAAAATAGAAGACGGTATTATTAGTGATAATTATGATTTTGTTATACCTAAAACAAAAACATTTATAGCAAATGGGATTATTAACCACAATACCATTATAGCTTCAAAACTCATTCAAAAAATAGGAGTTTCTCCATTTATCTTTTATGTTTTAACAAAAGATCTTCTATATCAATCTAAAAAAAGACTCGAAGAATCTATATCGGGAATAGAAATAGGTATTATTGGAGATGGAATTTGTGATATCAAAGATGTCAATATAATGACAGTTCAAACAGCATGTAGAGCTTTTGGTCTTCTTTCTAAAAATAAAAAAGAAGAGACATTATTAGATGTTGAAGAATCTGATTTAAAAAAGATAAAAAGTGAAAATATGTCCCATTTAGAAAATAAAGAAAAAAAAGAGTCAATTAAAAAACTAATTAATGATGCAAAAGGAATATATGCAGATGAAATCCATCACTATGCTTCTAGAACGTGCGAGAAGGTACTTCTTTTATCTCCTAACGCCTTTTATCGGTTCGGAGGCTCTGCGACACCTATAAGAGAAGATAATGCTTATATGATAATAGAAGGCTGTTTTGGAAGAAAAACCGTACAAATAACAGCTTCTGATCTTATTGAACAAGGATATTTACTTCAACCAGATATTTCTTTTATTCCATTGAATATTAATAATAGACAATATGTTGATACAATGGCACAAGATAGAGCTCTTCATATTGTTGAAAATGAAGAAAGAAACAATGCTATTGTTCAAATTGCTAATAAAACAAGAGAAAAAAATCTTTCTACATTAATTCTTATTCAAACAATAGAGCACGGAAAATATTTATTAGAGAGAATCGAAGGGGCAGAATTTGTATATGGAGGTACTGCAAAAAAGAAAAGAAAAAATATTTTAGAAAGATTTGAAAAAGGTGAATTAAAAACATTAATTGCCAGTGTTATAGCAGATGAAGGAATAGATCTCCCAATACTCTCTGTATTAATATTAGCTGGTGGAGGAAAGAGTAAAACAAGAGCAAAACAACGAGTAGGAAGAGCGATTAGAAAAGGCTCTCCATATTCTTTAATATATGATTTTCAAGATATCGGAAGATGGACTGCTAAACATAGTCGTATAAGAAGAAAGATATTAAGAGAAGAACCAAAGTTTATAGTTAAAACAGCCTCTGTCGATCAAATAATAAAAAAACTTAATAAAATAAATATAAGCGAGAAAATATTTTAATGAAAACCAGACAAGAATGTTTAAATATTTTGGGGGTAAATTCTGAATCTACAAATGAAGAAATTAAAAAAGCATATAGAGATTTAGCTAAAAAGTACCATCCGGATTTAAATAAAGAAGATAAAGATACAGAAAAAAAATTTAAAGAAATAAATGAATCTTATGAATCTCTTACAAATAATAAATTCCAAGAGAACAACCAAGGGTTTAATCAAGGGTTTAAACAATGGAGCTTTAATATGGGTTCAATGTTTAATCAAAAAAGACAACAAATAAATTTAGATATAAAAGTACAAATAGAAATTCCTCTAAAAACAGCAATAAAAGGAGACTCCTTAAAAATAAAGTTCCTAAGACAAGAAAGATGTTCAACTTGTGATGGAGACGGAACTTTAAATAAAAAAGATACTATTAAATGTTCTATATGTAATGGAACTGGAAAAGTTTTATCAAGGACAATTTTTTCTTCTTCTTTTATAGGAATATGTGGGAATTGTGATGGAACAGGTAAAATCTACAAAGATAAATGTGTTAAATGTGGTGGCGAAGGAACTGTAAATAAAGAAAGAGAGATTAATATAAATATTCCTAAAGGAACAAAAGGCGGACAAATAATAAGATGTAAAAATGAAGGAAATCAAGGAAAAGATAAAAGAAATGGAGATCTATTATGTTTCATGGTATTCTCCAATAAAGACTTTTTTAAATCTTTACAAAATCAACAAGACGTATATATAAAAATGCCAATTCCTTTACATATTGCTCTTTTAGGAGGAGAAATAGAAATTCCAACACTTCATGGAAATAAGAAAATAAAAATATCTCCAAAAACAAAATATGGCAGTAGAATTAGCATTCCTAATGTTGGACTACCAAAAAATACAAATCAAGAACAATTCGGTTTTCAAATATTAGAAGTTGAAATTGAAATGCCAGAAGAAATAAACGAGAGCTTAAAAGAAGAAATAGGAAAAACGATAATCGATAAAAAATCGTATCCACAGTATTTAAAGACTCTTGTTTCATAATATTTCGTATAATATTGTAAGAACGTAGAACGCATGTCAAGAACCTCATGCTAAAGTTAAGGAGTCTTCTTGAGATAAAACAATAAAAGAAAAGGGAATTGTTATGACAAAGAAAAAGAAAGTCGCAAAAAGATGGTCCGAAGCAGAAAAGAGAGAGCTTTATCGTCAATATTTAATGCATGGTAGAAAGTGGAGTAAGTTTGCTCATCTTTTCAATACCACCCAAAAGTCAATTAGTAAAACTTTTGATCGAATAAATTGGGATGAATTTATTGAAGAAAACGATTTAGACATAAATGAAATGGCTATCGGGACTATACCAGAAAAGTCAACAGAAGAACAAGCTGATATATTAATTCAAGCAAGAAAAAATAGAATAAAAAAAGAAGCTGATGCAAAAAGGCTGAAAAATCATATCGAAGAGATAGCATCAAGAGATATTATTTTTGATAAAATAGCAGCTTCTATAGAAAAGGTACCTTCAATTCAAGTAAGTGAAATAATTAAACCATTTAAACCAAATAGTCAAACTGGTCCACAGGAAGGTTTTCTCCTTTTTGGAGATTGCCACATAGGATTAGCCGTTTCGGAAGAAGAAGTTGGTGGTCTTGGAAGATATAATGTCGATATCTTTCAGGAAAGAGTTGAAAATCTAGTGAATACTGTTGCGGAAATTACAGATCTACATCGAAATCAACATGAAATGAAAAGATTGAATATTTGCATGTTTGGGGATTTAGTACACGGATCTAATGATGCGGGAAAATGGGGGTTTCTTCATACAGAACAAAATATTATGGATCAAGTGTTTCTAGCTATAGATGCAATTCCACGAGCAATATTAAAGCTGAAAAAGAAATATGATGAAATAAGAGTTTTTTGTGTATATGGAAATCACGGAAGAATCTCAAAAAGAGGTGTTGAAAAACAATTTGTTAATTGGGATTATCTTATTTATCACAATATAAAAACAGCTCTTTCTAATCAAGAAGGTATTGAATTTTATATCCCAAAAGCAAATTTTAATATTGCAGAAGCAATGGGACATAAATTTCTTTTAATTCACGGAGATAACGTAAGGTCGTGGAATGGGATTCCCTGGTATGGTTTAACTAGAATAGAATCTAGGTATAGAGCAGTTTTAAGTAGAAACAAAAAAGAAGTTGATATTTGGAAAGCTTTAAATGATAATGGGATAGACCCTAATACAGACCCAGAAGAAGCTATTAAATTTATTGCTAGCTTTACAAGACCATTTGATTATTTAATATGTGGACACTTTCATTCTCTCGGAGAAATAGAAACTTCTTCTGGTGGAAGAATTATATTAAACTCTAGTTTTATTGGTGGAGATCAATATTCAATTAACGATCTAGTTCTATCTAATTCTCCTTCTCAAAAGTTTTTTGGTGTGAATAAACATAGAAAAACTTGGTCATATGATATAGATTTGGATAAAAAATAAAGGAACTATTAATGCCTAATTACGATTATCTATGTAAAAAATGTGATACTGAATACAATGTAAATCATGGGATAAAACAAGATGCTTTTAAAAAACATTATTGTCCAAAATGTGATTCTGTGCAGAAATGTGTAAGATTAATTTCTCCTAATTGTTGTTCAATAAAATTTGTAGGTGATGGATGGACTATTAAAGAGTCTGGATTTGGAAAAAGAGGATATGAAGGAAAGTTTGGGAAATTAATTAGAGACAAAGGTTCCCCTGTTGATGCCCCTTCTAATAAACGCGAAGCAGATCAACAGTTTCAAAAATTTCTCGATTCGGGAGGGCTTGATGGAATTGAACCCACATTAAAAGAAGGAGATAAATTTAATAGCAAACCAATGTCTGCTGAAGAAATGGTAGATAAAGGAAAAGGAAATTCTTAATCAAAAAGGCAAAAGATGTTTCGTTATCCAGGAAGTAAGAAAAAATTAAAAAAACCAATATTAAATATATTGGATAAAGAAATCTCCCAAGAAACAGAAAGATACATCGAACCATTTTTTGGCTCTGGAGCGATAGGTCTTTCTATTTTGTCTAAACATCATGATTTTGTTTTCAATGATATAGATATTCATTTAATTGCATTTTGGAAATCCGTAGAGTTTTATCCTGAGAAATTAAAAAATCTAATTAAATCATATTTTCCATCAGTAGAATCTTTTTACTCTTTTAAAAAGACCTTATCACAAACAGAGACAACTGGTCTCGAATACGGTTTTATGAAAATGGTTCTTCATCAAATTTCATATTCTGGATTAGGTATGAAAGCTGGTGGACCAATAGGGGGAAAAAAACAAAAATCAGAATATTCTGTTGGATGTAGATGGAATTCTAAATTATTATGTAAAAGAGTGGATGAAATACATAATAAAATATACAAATCTAAAATAGATAAAAAAAAATCTATTTTCACTTGTTCCCAATATCAAGATATAATTAGAAAATCTAAAAAAAATGATATTATATATCTCGATCCACCCTATTATGAAATAGGAGATAATCTTTATCAATTCTCTTTTACGGAGGAAGACCATGTTAAGTTAAACAAAGCAATTTTAAAAACCAAGGCAAAGTGGATTTTGTCGTATAATGATCATGAATCTGTCATTGATCTTTACTCACAAAATTCTTATGTTAATCGCATAAATATGACATGTACTATCAATGGAGTAAATAAAAAACAAGAGTTAATTATTACCAATTTTCCAATAGAAAAGGAACTTTTAATATCATGAGAAAAGAACAAAGAAGAGTTCGTCCGTACAAATTCATTCGTAAAGATGGGAGCTGGTCTATTATTGCCGCAGATGATGAATCTTCGGCAGAAAATGTTTTTATGTCTGAAAACAAAATAGAAACAAAACAGCAACTTAGAGGATATATGGAAAGAGTTGAAATTGCAAATATGAAAGAAATGGTTCCATTTCAATTTTCCTCAAGAAAAATTTCAATTGGATCAATTATAAAAGGGTGTCGTTTTTTCCCAAGATGTATTTGTGATTCAGAAGACGATTTTATAGGAATGCCCATAGTTGTTCCTCCAGAATCTTTAAGAGAGCTATATTTAGATACAGATTAAGGATTTTTTATGATATTTTTTCACCCTGAATATAAAATCGAAATAGACACAGATATTTTTGATTTAAAGATTGCAATTAAAGATCTTAACGATATTTATAAAAAAATTCCTGATACAAAATGTTTACATTGTCCTGGGAAAGACAAAGTAGAAGCTGATTGTTGTAAATGCTTCTCTCCTCCGATGCTTTTAATTGAATTTTTAAATATATTAACAAAGCTTGAAAAAGAAGATAAAGAATTTCAGAAAAAATTCACAGTTGAATGTATGAACTCTTTTTTAAACCCAGAATATGAAAACCAATGTCTTTTAATGGAAAATGTTTTTTGTAAATATTATGAACAAAGACCCTTTTCTTGTAGAATGTTTGGACAATATTCTGATTTTGAATGGAGAGATAAAATTAAAACTATGGAGGAACAATATATTGTTGATCCTAAAAAGTTACCATTTTATAAACAATGTAAAAATATACAAAATAAAAGCAAGAAAATTCTAAAAAAAGGAGACTCCGATTATTTATTTAAATCTATTTATAATATCGATTTAAATGTTTTTAATATGTTTAAAGAAAAAAATAAACCTTCCCTAGGTCCATTATTTGTTTTTTCTTCAAAAACTTATTTACCAATATATACCCATTTATTATTAATAAAAATTGGTCCGGATCTTCTAGAACAATTGGCAATAGTAAAGTTAAGTGGTCGTAAAGATTATGACCTTTACTTGGAAAATGAAATAACTAAAGAAAAATACATGGAAAAGAAAAAAGGCATTGAGGACTTCTTTCAAATAATTAAGAAAAGTATCTTGGAGGGAATCGATGGGTAAAACAGTTAAAGGTTCCCTTCTTATCGCTTCTGTAGCGGAGAAGGACAGTGGAATTCTTTTAAGGATTCAAACAGAAGAAAATAAAATAGAATTTTGTTTACTCCCAGTTGGAGAGGTTATTGGAGATATTAATTTAATCATTCCAAATGGCATGAACGCTGGAGTGGAATTACAAAAGGTATGTGATTTATTAAATGGGATGAAAAAAGATAAAGATGGGAATATGATTGTAAATCCAAATCATATACCAAAAAAAATAACATTAGTAGAAAAGGGATAGACAAAAATGGCAGAAAAAGAAATTCACTTTTTAAGATACTTTACAAAAGAAGGAATAAATCCATTTGATGAAGTTGAATGGGTAAAATTTGACGCAATTATAAAAGACTCAAGATCAGATAAAATTGCTTTTGAACAAAAAAATGTAGAATTCCCATCCTTTTTTTCTCAACAATCTGTTAATATAATAACCTCAAAATATTTTAGAGGAAACGAAGAAAATGAGAACAGAGAAACATCTTTTAAACAATTAATTGAAAGAGTTGTTAATACAAATGTTAATTGGGCAAAAGAGCAAGGTTATTTTTTATCGGATAAAGATCAAGAAACATATAAAGCAGAGCTTGAATATATTCTTTTACATCAAAAAGCTTCTTTTAATTCTCCTGTTTGGTTTAACATCGGTTTTCCGGGAAGAGCTCAAACCTCATCAGCTTGTTTTGTACTTTCCGTAGAAGATAGTCTAGAATCGATTTTAGAATTTTATGGTAAAGAGGGAAGAATTTTTAAATCTGGATCTGGATCTGGAGCTAATCTTTCGTCTCTTAGAGGAAAAGATGAGAATTTATCTACAGGAGGAGTATCATCCGGAGTTCTTAGTTTTATGAAAGTCGCAGACGCTTTAGCTGGTTCAATAAAAAGTGGAGGGGCTACTCGAAGAGCAGCAAAAATGGTTTTATTGAATATTGATCATCCGGAAATAATTGATTTTATTCAGTGTAAAGTAAAAGAAGAGGAAAAGGCTTTTGCTTTAATTAGAGAGGGATATGATCCATCTTATAACGGAGAAGCTTATTCTACCGTCTCTTTTCAAAACGGGAATAATTCTGTTAGAATAACAGATGAATTTATGGATAAAGTTTCAGATAATGAAGGATTTTGGACAAAAAATGTTAAAAATGGGAAAAGATGTAAAAAATATAACGCTAATGATGTTTTGAAACTTATTTCTGAAAGTACATGGAAATGTGGAGACCCCGGTGTTCAATTTCATGATATTATTAATAAATGGAATACCTGTAAAACAGATGAATGTACCGCCTCAAATCCGTGTGGAGAATATTGCGCTCAAACGGATACAAGCTGTAACCTAAGTAGTCTTAACCTTATGCAATTTATAAATAGAGAAACCGGTCAGTTTCTTGTGGAAGATTTTATCCATTCTTGTTGGATAATGTCAACGGCAATGGATGTTTGGATTGATAAGGCAGATTATCCAGATCCTCTTATTACAGAAGAAACAAAAAAGTTTAGAACAATTGGTCTTGGATACGCAAATCTTGGTGCTCTTATTATGTCATTAGGATTACCATATGATAGTGATGAAGCAAGAAATTTGGCATCTTCTATTACTAGTTTAATGACCGCTGTCGCATACCATCGTTCTAGTGATCACAGTGCTGTTCTTGGTTCTTTCCCAAAATTTGATAAAAATAAAAATAATGTTTTAGATGTTTTTAAAATGCATTCTGATGCATCAAAGAAAATTAAAAAAACAAAAGCGACACAAGATATTGTTAAATCGGCTAATCTTATATGGAATCGAGCTATTTCAAAAACAAAAGAAAACGGAATAAGAAACTCTTTTGTGACTGTTTTAGCTCCTACTGGTACTATTGGATTCGCAATGGGTTGTGATTCTACTGGCTGCGAGCCTCTTCTTGCTTTAATCACTTATAAGCTGTTAGCGGGAGCAGATGTTTCTATGGAAATTATAAGTGATACGGTACCAATTGCTTTAAAGAATCTTGGTTATTCAGAAGAAGAAATTATACGAATAGAAGAGCATATTAAAATACGGAATACAATTGAAGATGCTGCGGATATAAAAGAAGAACATATTTCCGTTTTTGATACTTCTCTTAAATCAGGAAGTGAATCAGGAAGAAGTATTCATTATATGGGACATTTAAAAATGTTAGCAGCAATTCAACCATTTCTTAGTGGAGCAATTAGTAAAACTATTAATATGCCAAATGAAGTAACTATAGATGATATATCTAATGCTTATACGGAAGCTTGGAAAATGGGAATAAAATGTGTCGCCATATATAGAGATGGATCTAAAGGATCTCAACCAATTACTACCATAAAAGAAAAAAGAAGTCGTGCTACAAGAATTAGATTACCTGATGATATTGAATCTAGGAGACATAAATTCACTGTTGATGGACAGGATGTAGCATTACAGACAGGGACATATCCAGATGGTACTTTAGGAGAAATATGGGTTACTATATCTCAACAAGGATCTACTATGAGAGGTTTATTAGATACATGGGCAATAACATTTAGTATGGCATTGCAGTATGGTGTCCCATTAAAAGAATTAGTGAAAAAATTTCTCAATACTAAATTTGAACCTAGTGGTTGGACTGGTAAAGATGATATACTTTTTTGTAATTCTATCATTGACTATATTGTAAGATATTTATCAATTCATTATCTTAATGAAAAAGAACAATCTTCTCTTGGAATCAAGAATTATAATTCAGATAAAAAAGAGAAGGTTCAAGTCTATAAAAAACAGAATTATATAAAAGAAAATGCGTCAAACCACAATGGGGGAAATTTATGTAGTCAATGTGGAGGAACGATGATTGTAAATGGTAGTTGTAGCGTTTGTAATACTTGTGGTGCGACGACGGGATGTAGTTAAAAAACTTGTATTATAAATGGAGACTGTTTTCAAATGATTATCGTTTTTGGTGCTAAAAAATGTAAATTCTGTGATCAGCAGAAAAATTTTCTTAAACGAACATTTCAAGATAAAGATTGGATATATCTGGATTTATTAGAAGACGACGATGTTCTTGAAATTGCTCAAGAATTAGGCGTTGAAAATATTCCATCTATTATTATTTTAGATGATAAGAATAAAGAAATTTTTAGAACATCTGGGAAAATATCTCCGGATAAAGCTTTTAATATTCTTACTGGGAATAATAAAATAATACCACTCAAAAAAGATGAAATAGAAAAACTTAAAAAAACACAAGATGGCAGAATTCTACTGTCATATGATCCTAAATTAAAATCTGGAGAAAACATTATCGCTTCTTCTTATTGTAAAACAGAAAATATTCCTATTAAGATTAATAGCTGTCATTTTATTAATATTAAAACAGATACAATAATTTATCAAAAAGAAATTGAAAAATATTTAGATTCTGGAGGAAGAAAAGATATGGCATGGGTAGTTTCATTTAAAAAAGTGAAGGGGTATTGATTTTGACTGAAAAATTTAGTAAAAAAATGTCGAAAAATCTTAATAATATTGTTTACGAGAGATCTCTTATTGTCGCTAAACATCTTGGAAGTGCAATAATATATCCAAGAGATTTTATGTTTTGTATAATTTTAGAAGGTGGAAGTATTGTTGATGAAATGTTGCAAAAAAGTAGAGTAAATAAAGATAGTCTTTGTGCAGCTCTTCAGGGGATTCAAGTAGAAGTAAAAATAACTACAAAAGAAGAAAGGGTAAATAAAATTGGAAAGTCAACTAATTTTATTCTTACTAAAGCAAATAGATTAGTAGAAGACCTTAAAGATGAAGAAATTGAAATAATGCATGTTATTTGGTCTTTTTTATTATATACCGGAACAAATAAATATCTTGTACCTGTTAGAAATGTTTTAATTTCTGAAGGACTAACTGAAAAAAAGTTTAAAATATTCTTTTCTCAACAAAGAAAAAGAGACGATATTGTAAAAAGATACTTAGGTGAAAAAGATTTTGCTACAACAATCAACTCTGAATCAGAAGAAGAAGAAGAAATTGAAAAGATAGAAAATAAAGAAGGTGCTCTTACTGGAAATGAAAATAAATATATTTCTATGAGAAAAAGTCTTTTAAAAGATGGATTTATAACGTCATTGAATATAGAAATGGCAAAAACAAATGAAAAAATTATTGGAAGAGAAAAAGAAATTAATAGAATTTTTCAGATTTTGGCAAGAAAAAATAAAAATAATTTAATTATCATAGGAGAATCTGGAACTGGAAAAACAGCTCTTGTAAATGCTGTTGTTAAAAAGATTGTAAATAAAGAAAGTCCTAAAAGATTTTTAGATACAGAAATTATTTCTTTAAATCTTTTCAATCTTATTGCTGGAGCAAAATATAGAGGACAATTTGAAGAAAGAGTTAAAGTAATTTTTCATTTTGCAAAAATAGCTAAAAAAACACAAAAAGAAATTGTTTTTTTTATTGACGATATTCATACAATGATAGGAACAGGTGCCATGGACGGCGGGTTAAATGCAGCAAGTCTTTTTAAACCGCAAATAGATGAAGGAATAATTAGATGTATTGGCACATCATCTACTGAAGATTATAGAAAGCACATGGTTAATAAAGATAATGGATTTTCAAGAAGGTTTTCTCCTATATTAATTGAAGAACCAAATAAAAAAGATTCTATAGCTATTTTAAGTGGAATAAAAACTGACTATGAAAAATTTCACAATATTTCTATTTCAGATGAAAGAATGTCCGATGTTGTGTCTTTATGTGATAGATATATGACAAATAGATCTTTTCCGGATAAAGCAATTGATGTATTAGATGAATCTTGTTCTAGAGTTTCTTTAAATAATAAGGATATTTTAGAAAAAGAAACTCTCGAAGAAGTTATTTCAGAAATGACAGGAATACCAATTACATCTATTTCTCAAAAAGAAAAAGAAACATTAAATGATTTAAAAAATATTATAAAAAAACATATTATTGGGCAAGATAATGCAATTAGTTTAACTACAGATTTTATTAGAAAATCCAGGGTAGGTTTAAAAGATGAAAATAAACCAATAGGTGTGTTTTTACTATTGGGTCCGACAGGAGTAGGTAAATCTCTACTTGCAAAAACTCTTTCAGAAACTTTATTCGGTAAAGATAAATTAATTAGATTAGATATGTCTGAATATATGGATAAAACTTCTGTTAATAAAATTACAGGAAGTGCTCCAGGTTATGTTGGATATGATGATGGAAGTAAATTAGCTGAAGCTGTCCGAGCTAGACCTTATAGTGTTATTCTAATCGATGAAATAGAAAAGGCCCATAAAGATGTTTTAAATATATTTCTACAAATTTTTGATGAGGGAAGACTAACAGACACTCTCGGAAGAAGAGTTGATTTTAGAAATACTGTAATTATTATGACCTCGAATCTTTCCACATCTAAAATAGAAGGAAATAAAAAAACAGTCGGATTTCAACAAAATGATGATAGTATTAAAGATGTAGAAAAGTTTTTAAACAAAGAAGTGGAAAAGTATTTCTCTCCAGAATTTGTTAATAGAATAGATGAAGTTGTAATATTTAATTCTTTAACAAAAGAAAACACTAAAGATGTTTTTAATATTGAATTCTCCAAAGTTGAAAAAAGACTTGATTCGATGGAGATAAAAGTAGAAATTTCAGAAAAAGCAAAAGATTATATGGTGAGTGTAGGATATAGTAAAAAGTACGGTGCAAGACCAATGATTAGGAAAATTCAAAAACTTATTGAAACTCCACTAGCGTCAGAATTTCTTTCTGGACGTATTCAAGGTGGAAATATCGTATGTATAGATATGGACGATGTGTCTAAGACACTAATATTCAATCCAAAAGAATAGTTCACAAAAGCATCATTTAAAACTTTAAATCATATTAAAGAAAAAAAGGAGCAAGAAAAAAATGTCATCTCAATTTGAAAGATCAGAAGAAATTGAAAAAATCGTAGTATCTCTAATGCGGGACAGAGCAGATTTATTTGGTGGATTATTTCAGTATATTTTTCCGGAAATGATTAGCTGTGGGCTTAGGGTTGATAAACCCGCCCCCCCAAATCAAAAATGGATATTAAAAATAGTTGGAGTGAAAAATCAATTCACTTTAATTAATGGAGAAAAAAAGTATATTATATATGGATATGAAACCACATGGAGTAATTTAAGCTATGAGAAAAAGGTTGCGCATGTGGCAAGTATGTTAAAACATATTGATTATCCGACAGAAGAAGAAATGAATGACTTGGCCGAAAAGGGGAAAGACTATCAGTATGGGAAAACGATAAAACCCGACATTACTGATTGGCGTACCTTTTTGACCGCTCCAGGATTTGGAGTTGGATGGGATGAAGAAGGAAATATTGTCCCGAATCTTTTAGAAAAGAAAGAAGTTTCAATTTAATGAAAGAACCAGTCTTTTTTGTGGTTGAAGGTCCAGAGGCTTCTGGGAAATCAACATTTATTTTAAGATTGTTTCGATATTTAAATAAAGAATTTCGAAATGAAATTATAATAACTAGAGAACCCGGAAGCCCTTTAAGTGAAGCATGTTCTTTATGTAGAAAAATGATGTTAGATCCAAATAGTAAATTATGTAAAGAGTCTGAAATATTTCTTTTCGGACTAGATAGAACGAATCATTTTAAAGATGTTATAAGACCAAATTTAAGTAATAATAAAAATATAATCTCAGATAGGTGCTACGATTCAACAGTCGCCTATCAAGGTTACGGAAGAAACGATGGAGATCCAGATTACCTATTATTTCTAAAAGAATTTAATAAACAAGCTACTCTTAATACTGTTCCAGATATTACATTCTTTTTGATGGTAGATCCAGAAGTTGGAATGAAAAGATTAACCATAGAAGAATTTGGTGAAAAAGATCATTTTGAAAAAGAAAAAATTGATTTTCATCAAAAAGTTTACGATGGTTACATGGAAATATATAATAAAGAAAAGGATGATAGAAATATTATCTTAATAGATACAACTAGCATTTCTCCAGATGAAGTTTGGGAAAAAGCGAAAGAACAACTAATTTCTATATTGTATTAAAAAATTCTAACTTAAAGGACAACATTATGATTATAGGACTTGCTGGATTAGGTACCGGAGTTGGTCAAAAAACCATTGCAAATCATTTAAAAGTTAAACATAATTTTTTTATTTCAAGTATATCCGAACCTTCAAAAGTAATAGCCGAATCTTTTTTTGGATACGACCCGTCTGGAAACAATGATTCTCTTCCTAACGAAATCAGAAGAATAGGGAATTTAGAAGATCCAAATATGTGGGTTTATTATGCTCTGGATTTTGCAAGAAGGAGAAAAAGAGGGCTATATTTAGAATCAATGAAAATCTCTTTTCTTTTTTATTATAATATTATAGGGATTAAAGAAGACTTGAAAGAAATGGGTGCTGAAGAATATGTCGGAGAAGAAAATATTGTTTTAACTGACATACAGAATATAAATGAAGCGTATTCTATAATAGATCTCGGTGGAAAAGTTTTTACTATAGAAAGAGAAGGATTTTCAAAATTAGAAGAAATGAATGGAAATTTTCAAAATATAGAAAACAATGGAACAATTGAAGACTTATATATTATAACAGATTCGATAGTTTTGCAATAGGAGAAAAAAATGAATAAAATTTTAGATTCGGTTATTGATATTAAAGGTGAAACACTTCCAGAAGCATGGGAAAAAGCTGTCATTGAATGTTGGGATAAAGGGGATCTCTTTAAAACAGAATATGATAAAGAAGGAGATCCAGAAAGTAGAGATTGTACTGCTAGAATTTCAGTCACAAATCCAATGGCAGAGCCAAGAATTCATCGAGCAATTCCTGCTGGGATAGAAGATCTAGAAATTTACAATCAAGAAGTTCTTTATGGCGTACATAATAACTGGATCGCTCCTGAAGAAGGAAGATGGGAATATACATATAATGAGAGGTTATTTGATTATAAAGTTAAAGAAGATACCTTTAATCAAATACAAATTGTAATTGATAAGCTTTCAGAGGTTCCATTTACTCGAAGAGCTCAAGCAGTAACTTGGCAAGTATGGCAAGATAATTTTTGTTATGATCCAGCATGTTTGCAAAGGATGTGGTTTCGTATTGTTGAGAGAGACGATGAAAAATATCTTAACATGAATATCACAATGAGAAGTAATGATGCTTTTAAAGCAGCTTTTATGAATATGTATGCATTTACAGAATTACAAAATTTTGTTGCAAAAGAAATATCTAAAAAAAGAGAAGAAGAAATTAAAGTTGGAAGATATGTTCATTATGCAGATTCGTTTCATATATACGGGTCTTATTTTAATGAATTTAAAGGTTTCCTTGAACGATGCAAAAGTACAGATTTTTCTTCCAGAGTAATTGACACGGAAAGCGTTCGATACTTTTTAGATTCAGGTAAGATAACTTTGTTTAACAACACTCAAACAGATATTGAAATGGAAGCACATCATCTTAAGCGTCTTTATAAAGAAATTCCTAAAGATAGACAAAACGAATTAAAAATTGAACAAATAGATAAAATATTTTAGTGAAAAGGTGGAAAAAATGTCTTTAGCAACAAAATATCGTCCAAAAACAATTAATGATATTGTTGGGCAAAATCATATCAAAAGATATTTAACTAATGCAACTAAAAAAGATAAAATTGGTTCTGCATATCTTCTTAGTGGAAAGAGAGGAACTGGAAAAACATCTGCAGCTAGAATTTTATCTCTTATTATAAATTGTGGACTTGATTATGATATAGATTCAGATTTATGTCAATCTATTATTAATGGGGTAAATCAAGATATTGTTGAAGTAGATGCGGCGAGCAATACTTCAATTGATAATATTAGAGAAATTCGAAAATTGGCTAAAACTTCCCCAGTTTCGTGTCCTAAAAGAGTCTTTATTATAGACGAAGTTCAAGCTCT